>Ga0326727_10002035_pt1 | contig 71532 bp, 58 predicted proteins | sample MB2enrmetagenome_FD_207643 | JGI IMG/M metagenome (GOLD analysis project Ga0326727, IMG submission 207643) | Lab enriched peat soil microbial communities from McLean, Ithaca, NY, United States - MB29MY | ecosystem: Environmental > Terrestrial > Soil > Wetlands > Peat | place: USA: New York... | reverse complement strand
TGGCGCGGTGGTTCCGGTGCCCGCCTGGATGACGAAGGTGAGCCACAGGAAGGCGCCGGGGGCGATGAGGGCCATTGCGTTTGCGGTCAGCCCGGTAAGGCCCAGGGTGGCCTGCATCTGAGGTGCGTTTTGATCTGCCATGTGCATTCTCCTGATGAATGTAGTTCGTCTGGCTGCTCCCGGCGGCTGGCCCCCGGGATTCTGTGAGTTTCGCCCATCCCCGGCCTGCCGGCCGGACAGTTGCGAGGAAGCTGAATGAGTTACTTGCAGGCTAGGGCCGCGGTGATAAGGATGAAATGAGGAAACCGAAATGAGTCGCCTGCATTTCCGAATCGAGAACTGAAGCGTCCGCCGGAGTTTTGGGAAACACCCCCCATAGCCCATCCTGAAACTTTTTCCGGATGGGCCGGACGGGATTACGGGTCGGTCTTGCTTAGCGCTTCGGCCTGAAGAAAGCGACGAAGGCAACGCAGATCACGACGACAGTGAGGACAACCCCCACAGCGGTCATAGCCTAGCGCTTGGGGCCGAAGAAAGCTATGAAAGCTACCGTCACGGTGGATTGCTGGTCCACCATCTGGGTGGCCTGCTTGTGGAAGACCTTCTCGTTGGAAAAGTCGCCGCGGTACTCAATCCGGGACAGCAGGCCTTCGACCCATTTGTACTCATAGGTTCCGGTAAATTCGTACAGATGCTGAACCGCGCCGGTCTGGAAACCGTTCGGGTCGTTGAAGTATTCAAACCTGCCCGTCAGGGCTTGCTTGGGAGAAGCCTGCCCGTGCGCCGCAAAGGCTACGCCCTGCCAGGTATTCAACTTGTTGTTGCCTTGGTCTTCCAAAGCATCCCGGTTGGAGCCGAAGTCGTAGTTGATGTAGGCGTTGAACTTGGCGTTGGGCGTCAGCAGCAGGGTCGTGTCGATCAGGTTGCGGACTCCGTACGCGGTGTTGTTGTTCTCCGGGCCGACGTAATAGTTGACGTCCCAGGTGTACTTGGTTTTGGTATATGCGCTGGTAAAGGCGCCGGTGACCCCGCCGTTGTTCTTGGAGACGTTGTTCCAGCCGTTGACCAGTTGAAAGCCGATGGTCTCGGTCTTGGAGACCGGCAGCGAAGTGCGCGCGCCGAAGTGCCAGTAGGGAATCGCGTAGACGAACAGCAGCGAGCGGGAGTAATTCCAGTTATCTTTCGCCTCAATGACCTCCGCGCCGGCTGAGGTGACGAACTTGCCGAAGTCCATTTCAAAGCCCTTGGCCTTGGGCGGCTTCAAGCTGAGGAAGGCCTGCTCGACGTAGTTGAGCTGATCGGCGGAACTGCTGTTGGTTGGGGCGGCGTTGATCAGATCGTTGGTGCGCCCGTAGATAAAGTCGACGTGCGCGCCGACCGGATCGGGATCGTGGTTGAGGGTGAGCTTGGCCGCGCTCAGGTTGAACTGGTCGGTCTTGTCGTTGAAGTTATAAAGGTCGTTGACCTGGCCATTGGCGGCGTTGGTTGGCCGGTTGGCGTTGAAGCTGTAATAGCCGTCGATGAAGCCGCTGATGTCCATGGGGCCAACGCTCCACGTGGGCGCGGCCGGAGCTGCCGGAGCCTGATCCGCGGGAGCGGGTGCGGGTGCTGTAGCCGGCGGAGCCGGTGTTTGCGCGCCGGCCATCATGGCCATTGCCATTGCGGCTCCGGCAATCGTTTCCAGTATGCGATTCGGGTTCATAGACATCGGCACTATTCCTCCAAAAAAGAATTTGGTTGTATTACGCAAAATGAATTCAGCCAAAGAACAAGGGCAATGGGTCGCACCCAACCGGTGCAATCTCCCCACCAAATCTGGCCTTCAGAGCCGCACGGACATAACCTCCGCATGAGAATCCAGGATGCGGATTCACGTTCTCCCTGAGGGTCCGGCCGGTTCCGTTAACTCTAGTAAGCCAAAGATTACATAAAGAACCCATGATGATTTCAAAAAGATGTCCTTATGTTTTCCTCCGGGCTTCCCTTATCTCGATTTGGGCGGGGGGGGGCGGCGTGCTGGAATTCGTTGCCGGCGCTTGGAGCCCTGGAGCGCATACAGGAAGCGCCATGAGAAGTCCATCGAAGGCCTGCTAAAATTCCTCTACGCCTTTCCCGCGCCGATCAGGCAAAGCATTTCTCCCGGGGGGATGGCGGCCCCGGCCGCGGTAGAGCGAGCGCATTTCATTTGAGACGCTGGTGCGGTGCCGGCAGGAATACCCGCGCATCCCGTCCGAATCGAGAGGTTGGTGGCCGCTTGGCTGGTAGCTACATTCCCATGCGTTCTCCCTTCGCCGCCCTGCGCTCGCGCGGCACCGGGTCGCCCGCGCTCCTGTTCACGCTGGAGTGCGCGCTAGGGATTCTGGCCGTCGTTCTTGTGGCTGCCCTTGCGCACTGGTCGGGATGGCTGCTCCCGGTGGCGGTTCTGCTGTACCTGCTGATCGTGGTTCCCACCGCCTTGCTGTGCGGCTTCTGGCAGGCGGTCGTCGTGTCGCTCGCAGCGGTTGTGGTCCATGGCTACTTCACCGCGCGGCAGCCCCCATTGCATAGCCTGCCCAATCCGGCTGGGAACTTTGTCAACTCGGTGACTCTGCTGGCCTTCGTGCTGGTAGCACTGGTAGTGAGCCGGCTTTCGGCTCGCGTCACCGGGCATGCCAAAGAGGCTGAGTCCTGGGGCGGCCAGATGCACGACCTGTATGAGTTCACCCGGCGGACGCTGCAGATGAATCTGCACATGGAGCCGGGGCCGCAGTTGGCTGAGCTGGTCCACGAGATCTTCGCGCTGGAGGCGGTCGCGGTTTTCGACGCCGACCTGCACCGCGTGTATCAAGCCGGAATCTGGAGCGTGGACCCCGAGGAGCTGGCGCGGAACGTCTACTACTTCGAGACCTCGGACGACGATCCCGCCACCGGCTTGGGGCGCAGGGTCGTCCGGCTGGGGACGGTGCCGGTGGGCAGCCTGGTGATGCGGGGCGAGACCAGCCCCCTGACCAACAACGCCATCGCCTCGCTGATCGCCATTACCTTCGACCGCTACCGGGCCTTCGCCAACGAGAGCCGCATCGAGACCGAGCGCCGCACCGAACAGCTTCGCTCCACGGTGCTGGACAGCCTGGCCCACGCCTACAAGACGCCGCTGACGGCCATCCGTGCGGCCAGCACCGGCCTGGGAGAGATGGGGCACCTATCGGCGGGACAGGCGGAACTGGTGGGGCTGATCGATGAGCAGGCCGGGGTGCTGAGCGAGCTGACCACCCGCCTGCTAACCACCGCGCGCCTGGACGCCGGCGAGGTCGCCATTCATCGCACGCCGGTGGGCGTTGGGTCGCTGATTGAGGAGGTTGTGGACAGCCTCAGGGATCGCCTGGCGAGCATGAAGGTCGTAGTCGATCTTGAAGACGAGAACCTCACCGTCTGCTGCGACCGCCAGATGATGGTCATGCTGCTCACCCAGTACATCGACAACGCTTGCAAGTATTCCATCTTCGGCACCGCGATTACCATCCGCGCCGTCCGCGCGAAGGCGGAGGCGATCTTTTCCGTGCATAGCTTCGGGCCCGCGATTCCCATGACGGACAGGGAGCGCATCTTCGACCGCTACTATCGTTCCTCGACCTACTCGAACCGGGCTCCCGGCACCGGAATCGGCCTATCTGTGGCCAAGCGGGTGGCTCTGATTCATGGCGGTTATGTCTGGGTCACCAGCGATGAGGTCGAGGGAACCACATTCTTTGCGGCGATTCCAATATCGGCGCAGAAGGAGTGTATTTGATGAGCCAGCCAGCCATTCGCATTCTTGTGGTCGACGACGAATCGGCCATCCGCAGGGCTCTGCGGCCTCCGCTGATCGAACTCGGCTTCCAGGTGACCGACGCCTTGCGCGGCGAGGAGGCGCTGCAGATGCTGCGCGCCGCGGTTTACGATGTGGTCCTGCTCGACATCAATATGCCCGGTATCGGCGGCATTGAAACGCTGCGACGTATTCGCGCCTTAGCGCCCCGGCTGCCCATCCTGATGCTGACCGTCCGCGACCAGGAGGAGGATAAGGTGCAGGCGCTCGATCTGGGCGCGGACGATTACGTCACCAAGCCCTTCAGCACACGGGAGCTGATTGCCCGCATCCGCGCCGCGGTTCGCCGCGTCCGAGCACCCGCCCGCCCCGAAGACGCGCCCATCGAGATCGGAGAGATTCGCATGGAGCCGGTCAAGCGCACGGTGACCAAGCGCGGCGAGCCGGTGCATCTGACCCGCAAGGAATTCGATATTCTGCACTGCCTGATGAGCCGCGCCGGGCGCGTGATCACCTATGCCCGGCTGCTGACCGCGGTGTGGGGAGCCGACTGCCGCGAAGAGGTCGAGTACCTGCGCACCTTCGTCCGCCAGTTGCGCAAGAAGATTGAAGACGATCCCTCCAATCCCCTCTACCTGTTGACGGATGTGTACGTGGGCTATCGCTTTGCCGATCCCCAGACCTTCCAGCAGGAAGAGACCGCGGAGAGCGCGCCGGAAGAAAGTGGGCCGGAGGCGCCGCCGGAAATAGCCTCTTGACGCATTTTCCGGATGCTTGGGCAAAGCGGCCCGATCCCGCTACTCGTCGTAATGCAGCAGGCTGAAGACGTCGTACTCCGGGAAGCGGTCGCGGCCCTTCAGGAAGTCCAGCTCGACGGCAAAGGCCAGGCCGGCAATCTCTCCCCCCAACTGCTTGACCAGCTTTACGGTGGCCTCCATGGTGCCTCCGGTGGCCAGCAGATCGTCCACCAGAACCACGCGCTGCCCCGGTTGAATCGCGTCTAGATGAATCTCCAGCGAGTCCGAGCCGTACTCCAGTTCATAGGTCACGCGGGCCACGGGCGCGGGCAGCTTGCGCGGCTTGCGCACGGGCACAAACCCGGCGTTCAGCCGGTAGGCCAGGGCCGGCCCAAAGATGAATCCCCGCGCCTCGATGCCCAGCACCAGGTCGATCTTACGTTTAATATAGTGGTCCGCCAGCGCGTCGATCAGCTTGGCAAAGCCGGTCTTGTCCTTCAGCAGGGTAGTGATGTCGTAGAACAGAATCCCGGGCTTGGGAAAATCCGGCACCGTGCGCACCAGCGCCTTCAGGGCTTCCATGTCGATGGGCTTCGCGGGATCGATAGGATTGATTTCTTCGGGCATTCGTCCGTCCCTTCCTGGATGAGACTTGCGCGCGTTTGCGGGAAGGGGACCGGCGTTTCCGCGGTTCGGCTTCCCTACAGATTATAGCGGGGACATGCCGGAGATCGGGGATCAGTGATCGGCATGAAAACGCCATCGCCGCGCCGGAGCCAGCGAACGCCGGCACAGAATAACCCGCCGAATCGCTGTTCGGCATCAGCGGCCGAGCCAGAAAGAAACTCCGCCGGTGATCGACCGCCCTGGCATGGCCACTCCATTGATCTCCTGATAGCCGGTGTTACTCAGATTGCCCAGCCGCAGATAGGGGCGGATCTTGCCCGAGTCATGAGTTAGCGAAGCGCTCCACACGGGATAGGGGTTAGCATTCCATGGCGGGCTGCCCGGCTGTTGATAGGGCTTTGCGATGCGCACCGCATTGGTCAAGGAAAGATAGCGTCCCACCAAGGTGGTCCATGCGGCATGGATATTCTCGACCGGATAATTCAGGGCATACTCCGATTGCAATCCGTGCAGGGGATCCTGCGCGCCGGCAAGCCCCGTCCATGCGATGCGGACGATCTGCGACTTGGCCGGCATCCATGTCACGGACGACTCAACGCCCAGAAAGCGAAGGCCGCTCAAGTTGGCCGCGTTCCATTGCGATGCGGGCGAGGCGCGCACATAGTCGATGGTGTCGTGCTCGCGGGAATAAAACCCGGTCGCGGAGAGTGACAGACGGCTGGATGGAACCCAATCCACTCCTCCGTCGCCGGACCACGCCGACTCGGGCTTGAGGTTGGGATTGCCGATCGTGGTTGGGTCGGAGTAATAAAGGTCGGTATAAGTCTGAATCCTGAATCCATAACCTCCGCTGGCCCTGAGCTTGAGCGAGTCCGCCAGCCGAAAACTCCCGGCCAGATGAGGAGCCAGCACGGACTGCGCGCCGCCGGAGAATAACTCTTCCCTGAGCCCGGCCGACAAGTTCCAGCGCTTCTTCGCGGGATGCATATCCAGATCCGTATAACCCGCGCCGCGATTGCGGGCGTGCAGCCCGAGATTGTTGCTATGAATGCTATCGCCGTCCGATTCCAGCCCCAAGAGAAGCAGAGATGTGGATGCAATGGGAACCGTCCGGCGCAGGGACGCCTGCCAGGAGCCGTCGATGTGGTTGTTTTCATAGACGGACGGCTCGCCGCGCAGCAGAACAAACTCGTCCGTATGACGCCGGTAGCCGAAGGCCGCCACGGTGCGGCTGCCTAACTCCTGACGGCCGGAGGCGAACCACCCCTTGGTGCGCTCCCATGAGTCATAGGGGCCATAAAACTGGTTTGCGCCGAAGGAACGGTCGCTCGACGCAACGAGAAGGTCCGAGACTCCGAGCCGCGAGCCGGCCCAGCTCTCCAGCGAACTGTCTTCGTTGCGGTAGTCGCGGTCGGCCATAAATCCTGTGGAGAAGTTCCGATCCGCGGTCAGGCGCCCGCTCCAGCGCTTGCGCCCGAAGGCCGCCAGCAGAGACTCTTCGTTCGAGCCAAAGCTGCCTTCGCCGGAGCGCAGGCGGAGCGAAGTTGCGGAGGGCGCGGCAGTGAGAAAGTCGACCACACCGCTGAGCGCATCCTCGCCGTGCAGCGTGGAACCCGCGCCGTGCAGAACCTGGATCGAGTCCATCGCGTCGAGCGCCACGGGCAGGTCCAGGTTGTGATGCGCGGTCTGGCTGTCGTCGATGCGGAAGCCATTCAGCAGCACCAGCGTCTGCTCGAAAGTGCCTCCGCGCAAAACCAGATCCGCCTGTCCGCCGCCTGCGCCGCGCTGCTCCAGAAAGATCGACGAATCCTGCCGGAGCAGCTCCTGCGGCGACTCCAGCGAAAAGGTTTTGGTTCCCACAGGGAGCACCAGCACGGAAGCGGACGACTCCGCCAGCGGCACCGGGATCGGCGAGCCAAGAACCACCACGGTTTGCGAGACCGGAGGAACACCGGCGCTCTGCGCGTAACCCGCTTGCGCGCAGACAGCCGCCGAGAAGCAGCCCGCAATCCACATACCTTTTTGGGAAACTAAAATTCTGTTCAACGGCATCATGGGGAAGCAAATGCAATTATAGCGGGTGCCGCACATCCATGGCGCGGGAAGAACTCCGCGCCTCAGGGCAATCGCATGAACGGTTCTTGTCGCAGAACCTGGCTCCATCCGTTTCTTGAATCGGTCAACAACCGCGGTTCCTCCCGTAGGGAGGGGCGAGAATAGCCCAGGGTGAAACCCTGGGAATGCGTTGAATTAGAATCGACCGCCCCGTAGGGGCGGTGCAAACCCCAATTGTGCTCTTGATCTCTATTCATGCAATCGCCCTGCCCCGCGCCTGCGCCGTCGGATGCTTGCCGCTCCAGGGAATCCGGCTGCAAACCAAACTGAAATCCAGTCCTTTTCACCGGAGACCGCAAGGCGGAGATTCTGTTAAAGTGGCGATCAAAGGTCTCCACATGCCCAAGATTCGATTTGTTGTGCGATTCTTTGCCGCAACTTCGGCCGGACTCGGCGCCCTGGCCTTTTGCGGCGCGCTGGCGCTGAACTTGTACGCAATGGCGCAGCAGCCTGCGTCCGCGCCGCAGCCCAGCGTGACCCAGCCGGCGCAAGGTGCAACTCCGGATACGGCCCAGGCGCCCGCTTCCGCTCCCGAGGGCGCTCAGCAGTCGGCCCCGGCCGCGCCAGCGCCGACAGTCGAACAGCCCTCGGGCGCCAAGCCCAAGCCGGCGCATGGGGCCAAGTCCGGGTCGCCGCAAAGCGCCAAGTCCGAGCCCTCCCAGGCGGGCGGAATCACCGAGGACGAGCTGAAGCGGCAGTTGGTGGGCAAGCCGCTCTATCTGCGCGGCGGCTACCTGGATAACAACCTCACCTTCAACGAACATGGCGGGCTGATTGGCCATTCGCCGCAGGGCTCCTACACGCTGAACGCGATCCAGATCGACAGGGTGCGCCTCCGCAAGCACAAGGTGGAGCTGGAAGGGACGCGCTACGGGCTGCACTTTCTGGGCGCTCTGCCCAATGAGGACCCCACCAAGGCCCTGGACCGGGTGAGAATCACGCCCAATAAGAAAGTGGTCAGGATCACCATCGACCGCGAATTGGTGGTGTCGCCGAAGAAGGGGAAGAAGCACGGCAAGCAAGAGGTGAAGAAGTCCGGCCGTAAAGCCGCGGCCAAGACTGCGCCCGCCGCTCAGCCAAGCCCCCAGCCGGCCGAAGCACCGGCTCCCGCACCGGCTGCCTCCGCGCCCGTCGGCCAGCCGGATGAGATGAGCGATGCCGACCAGGCCAAGGCTGAGATGGCGGCTGCCCCGCCGGAAGAACGCCCGGCCGATCCGAAGAGCGTGACCACTACCCTTTCTCCCGCCCACGCCGCCGGCCTGATGAGAGACGCGCTGGACCGCATCTTCGCGCCGGGAATCGACGACCGGCTCAAGGCCTCGATGCCCGACTTTTGGAAACTCTACTACCAGGCGGCGGCGGCCAGCACCGATTACCGGCCCAGCGATCCCGCTGTTTTGCGCCAGAATATGGTGGACAAGAAGGCCCGGCTGGTCACCACCTTCGAGCCGGAGTCCAACGAGTACGCGCAGGCCTATGCCGTGGCCGGCATGGCGCTCTATCACACGGTGATAGACGCCGACGGAAAACCGGGAGAGATTGCCGTGGCCCGGCCCATCGGCTTCGGGCTGGACGAGAACGCCGTGGCGGCCATTCGCAAGGCCACCTTCGAGCCGGCCATCAAAGACGGCAAGCCCGTCCCCGTGCTGCTCGACCTGGTGGTGCAGTTCCGCATCTACTCGAAGAGAACCGCTGTCCTTTCGGACCCCAACAAGCCCGCGGAGGGCGCTGGGGAGCCGTCGCTGCCCGGACCCTACTCCGTTCAGCATCCCTAAGACGGGCCATGCTTTGCGCCGCCCGGCGGGAAGGCTTGGCGGCGGTTCAGGGCGCGGTTGCCGGACGGGATCAGCGGGCGTCCGCCATCCGCAATGCGACCGTCTTACGCCGGTCTTACGGTCGTAAGACTCAGGTTGGGCAGCCGCAAGACAATGTAAGACAATGCGTCTTGCGCCCCGCAACTTCCGGCTTGCGGTTTGTCCTGCCGTCTTGCACCCACCCAGGCCTTCTCAAATCGCCGCCATGGCGCGTCAAGGCGTTGGCTCCCACAGCTCCACGCGGTTGCCTTCCGGGTCCCAAATCCAGGCGAATCTCCCATACGAGAGGTCCTCGCGTTTGGGGTCGACGCGCACGCCCGCGGCGGCCAACTGGACGAGCAGCGCGTCCAAATCGTCCACCCGGAAGTTGACCATCGCTTGCTGCTCCCCGTCGCCGAAGTAGCCGGTGTCCGCGGGGAAGTGGGCAAAGACCGTCATCCCGGCTGATTCAGGCCCATCGAAGACCAAGGAACCGCCTTCTACCGTCTGAATGCCGAGCTGGCTGGCATACCACGCGGCCAGGGTCTGGGGGGTTCGCGCCTTCAAAAACACTCCTCCTACGCCTACTGCTTTTGCCATCGTTACTCCTCCTGCTGGATGATCTCCTCGAGCTTGGGTTTGTGCTTGGCCTCGCGGCCAGTGCGCGGTTCGGTATCCACCACACGCGCGGGTTTGGGCTGGCCCACGCGCTCGCGCGCGTTAGCCTTGACGGCCTTGGCGGCCGAAAACTTATCCGGCTTGCGTTTCCTCATGGCAAGGATGAGTATGGAATAAAATGCGCCGGAGCGGAAGAACCCCGGAGTTCCCGCGCCCGGGTCTTCGTCCGCGGGGTGTCAGATCGGGGTCCCCGCGGACAGGTTTCCGTCCGTGGGGTGACAATCGGAGGGACCGCAAAGCCATGGAAGAACGCGAGTTTTTCAATGAGACCACGGAGCAGCGCTCGCACACCCTCATCTGCCCCAAGTGCGGCAAGGAGGGCGAGTACAAGGTCACCTGGGTGGTGCGGCGCAAGCGTGCCCAGTTGCCCCGCGGCGCAGATGAGAGTGATCGCGCCCGCTTCGCCAAGGCCCAGTCTTACATGGTAAGACACGACGAGAAACTGTCTTGCGCCAATATTCGCTGCCGCAAGCCCTTCGAAATCACCAGCCTGCAGTCGGTGGCGTTTTTGTCGGAGTGACACCGGCAGTCCACGGGCAACTCCGATCGGCTGCGGCGCCCTCCGGCCGGACAAATCTGAATTTCGTTCGGCCAGTTGTATTACAGTCGTTTCTTCCCCCGTCCCGCACACCGCCGGAGGCAGGTGTGCACACCCCGCGTACTTCGAGGAGGAACCATGCACACTCCAGCCCATTTCCCGATCCGGCGATCGGCCGTCCTGCTCGCACTCATCTTCCTGGCGCTGGGCGCGCAGCTTGCGGCTTGCCGCGCTCAGGGCACTCGGCCGGTCCCGGCCGGGGAGCTGAAAGCCATCCAGCTTCCCAAGCCCGAAATCACCGTCGGCATGCCTCTGATGCAGGCGCTGGCCCAGCGCAAGACCACGCGCGCCTTCCTGGATAAGCCGCTGCCCTTGCAGACGCTCTCCAACCTGCTGTGGGCGGCCTTTGGCGTCAACCGACCTCGCGACGTCAAGCCGGGACTGGGCCGGACGGCCCCCTCGGCCATGAACAGCCAGGACATCGAACTCGACGTGGTGCTCGCCGATGGAGTCTACGTCTATGAGGCCGAGCAGAACCTGCTGCGCCCGGTTCTGGCCGGAGACATTCGCGCCAAGATTAGTACCGCGCCCGCCGCTCACGCGGCCGTCACCATCGTTTATGTGGCCGCCGTCAACGACGGCTCCGCCCAGGTAGATGTTGGCTTCATCGGCCAGAACGTCTATCTCTTCGCGGCATCCGAAGGGCTGAACGCCTGGTTTTATGCCTTCCACGGGCCGGATGCTGCCGCTGCCTTGAATCTGCCCGCGGAAAAGCATGCGCTCTACGCGCAATCGGTCGGCTATCCGCCCAAATAATCTCCCGGCCTGCGCCGGAGAGCGCCGTTGCAGTCCGGCCGCACCCCGCCGCTTCATTTCCGCGAAACCGTCCAGCGCGCGCGGCAGTACCGGCTGCGCGATTCAAGCCTGCTGAGATTCCCACGGGTCGAAGGTTCCGATATGCCAGATGTGCCCCTCGGGATCGGCGCAGGAGAATGCCCTGCCGACATGCTCTTTCTCTTCCAGATCGATCACCATCATGGCGCCGGCATTCCTGGCGCTGGCATAGATCGCATCGACGTCGGTTACGACAAGATAGGCGGCTTGCGTTTCTGCTCCGCCAATCTCATCCGGTTGCTTCATCAGCTTCGAAGCCGGCGTCCCGCTGTTGACCGAGCCGATCATGATCATGCCGTTGCCAAAGGTCAGCTGGGCGTGCATCACGACGCCGTCGGGGCCGGCATAGACGGCCTGCTTCTCAAACCCCAAGGCCCGGCAAAGCCATGCGATCATCTCCATCGCATTTCGATAACGGAGCCCTGGGATCACGGTCGATTTGCAGTTCTTCGCTAAGGTTGTCATGTCCGCAATTCTGCCATGGGCATTGTGACAAAGCTTGGAAAAATCGGAACTAGAGAAGGGGAACGTGATTTTGCCACGGTCCGCGGCGCGCGGAATAGGTGGTGGGGTTGATACCCGAGAACGCATGGAAGTCATTGGCAAAATGCGACTGGTCGTAGTAGCCGCAGCGGAGCGCCAACTCCGCCCAAGGCAAATCCACCCCCTTGTGAAGGGCTCGCACGGCGGCTTGAAAGCGGCGTATCCGGCACCACATCTTGGGTCCCATGCCTACCTGATCCCAGAACACCTGGGAAAGCCTGCGCTCGCTCACTCCCACTGACCGGGCGCACTGGGCCACGCTGAGATCTCTGCCCCGGAAGAGGTGAATGGCCTGGTCGACCAGCTCGGAGCGGCGCGCGCCCCGATGGAGGAAGCCGGTCAGGAACGCTTCGAGAGCCCTGAGCCTCTCGGCTGGGGTGGGGAGCTCGCTCAGCCGCTCCGCGATGCGCGCGCCGGCCCGCACATCCTCCAAACCAATTGACTGTTCAAAGAACAAGTCGGCGCGCTCACGGAACAATCCTGTAAATCCTCCCGGCTCGAATAGAATGCCGGCAAGCTCTTCCATATCCCCGGTATCGACAAACCCATATCGTTTTCGCGCACCCATGACGATGGCTTGTGGAAAGCGCGCGTCCGCCATTCCATCTTCTCCGCAGTCGGTGAGATGGCCGCGGGACAGACTGAGAATGATCTGCATGCAGCCATTGGGCAAGACGCGTTCGCGGCGGTGAGGGAGGCGCGGCGCGCGGCAATACCACAGCTTCCGAACCCACGAACGAAGAAGAGGATTTGGAGTCTGCACCAAATAGTCCATCGATTCACCCGTTGCGAGCCATGCCAGGCGCTTCTACGCGCTCATGCTACCACTCGCATCGCTCAGATCGGAAGCTGGAAGCGCGGATCGGGGCGCCGGTTGGTGCATCCCCGCAGCCTGTGATTGAATCGAATGTGACAGCGGCCGGGCCCGGAGGCCATCCAGCAAACGCGGCCCGCCAGGAGAAAACCATGGCAAATCCCCTTCTTCCCCCCGAGGAGCGCAACCTGACGCCCGACCAGGTGGAGGCGTTAGATAGACGCCGCGACCTGGGGCATACCTTCCTGGTCATTGCCGGCCAATTTGCGGTGATTGCCACCTTTTTGCTGCTGTGGGTGGGCCAGGACCTCACCTACTCCCCCGGCTGGACGCATCCCATGGCCTACTACCTCGGTCTTGTTCTTGTGATCGTTGCGGTCTTCGCCGTAGCCGGCTTTCTGCTCCGTAAAGGAACGCCGCGGCTGGACTAGGTTCGTTCCAGGACCTCGTCCGGACCGCGTGCTTCCCACCTTCCGCGAAATGCGCGAAGGATAGGAGACCGGCAATACTATAGAAGAACGTCCCTCAGGGGTCCGCCGCGGCAGACTCCGCGTTGATCTTGCAGGGTTTATGTACGGGCTAAAGCCCGCACCCTTCACCTGAGATGAAGCGATTGGACAGGTTCTAATTGCAAATGGCCGCTGCTTCTCCAACTCGTTCCTCGCTTGCCTCCACCGCCCCACGGCTGACCGACAGACATGGGCGCACGATTCACGACCTGCGCGTCTCGATCACCGACCGCTGCAACTACAAGTGTGTTTACTGCCGCACGGGTGAGATGGGCCCGCAATATCCCGAGCTGAGCATTGAAGAATATCTCCGCCTGATCAAGCTCTTCGTCGATCTGGGCATAGAAAAGGTGCGCCTCACGGGCGGCGAGCCTCTGCTGCGCCGCGGCCTCCTCGACCTGGTCCGGGAACTGGCCCGCCTGCGCACCCTGGCCGGCGAGCCGCTGGACCTGGCTCTGACCACCAACGGCCACCTGCTCGACGGCTTGGCCGTGCCGCTCAAGAACGCCGGCCTGCACCGCGTGACGGTGAGCATGGACGCCGTGGATGCGCCCACCTTCGAGCGGATCACCCGCGTTCCCGGCAGCTTTCAGGCGGTGCTCGAAGGCATTCGCGCCGCGCGCGCCGCTGGACTCACGCCCCTCAAGATCAACTGCGTCCTGCTGCGCGGCTTCAACGACGGCCAGATCGAAGCCTTCGCCCAATTTGCGCGCGAAGAGGCCGTGGTGGTGCGGTTCATCGAGTTCATGCCTCTTGAGGAGGACCGCCTGTGGTCGCCGGAGATCGTTGTTCCGCTGGCTGAGATCGTGACCCGCATTGGCCGCGTCCTGCCGCTGGTCGAACTGCCGCCGCACGAGGCCGGCGAGACGGCGCGGCGCTATACATTTGCCGACGGCGTGGGCGAGATCGGCATCATTGCGCCCGTCAGCCAGGCCTTCTGCGGCGCATGCAGCCGAATAAGGCTCACCTCCGACGGTAAGATCCGCACATGCCTGTTCTCCCAGGTGGAACACGACCTTTACGGGCGATTCCGGGCCGGGGCAAGCGATGCGGAACTCCGCGCCTACATTCTTCGTACCGTCGAGGGTAAGGAAGCCCGGCATCACATCGGCGAGCCCGGATTCCTGAAACCGTCGCGATCGATGGTGCATATCGGCGGCTGAGCGGAAGGCCCACCCGGCGCGCAAATGCCGGTTCGCGGCGAACCGAACCAGGCGCGCATCTCGTTTCTCTGGCGTGGTTTCCGTGGGATGTGACAGAATGCTTTTGAGACTTCTCAAATGGGCCCAAGGATGACGAACGAGACCGAGCGCCGCATCCCGCTCCAAGATTTGCTTGTCTTCCACCAGTTGACGCGCTCGCTTACCTCGAGCTTCGACCTGGACGCCATCCTCCGCACCATCCTCGAGCATATGGAGCGCATCATCGAGGCGGAGCTGTGGACGCTCCTGATGCTCGACGAATCCACGCAGGAGCTCTACTACGCGATCGCCGGCGGCGGAGAACAGGCGGCGCTCCGCGACCTGCGCGTCAAGGTGGGCGAAGGCGTGGCCGGCTGGGTGGCGCAGCACGGCGAGACGCTGATCGTTCCCGAGTCGGAGCACGATCCCCGGCTCGCCTCCACACCAGCCGTCAAGCCGCAGAAGGTGCGTTCGGTAATCGCCATGCCCTTGCGCGGTCGCAAGGGAACCCACGGCGTGATCGAGATATTCAACCCTCGCGCCGATCAGATGACGGATTACACCATCGCCTACCTGCACATTCTGGCCGACCACGCGGCCATCGCCATTGAGAACGCGCGCGACGTGGCCCGCATCCAGCAACTGAGCATTACCGACGACTGCACGGGCCTCTACAACGCGCGCCACCTGTACGATGTGCTGGGCCGGGAGCTGGAGCGATGCGGCCGCGCCGGGCTGCCCGTGAGCCTGGCATTCCTCGATTTGGATCGCTTCAAGCTGGTCAACGACGCGCACGGCCACCTGGTGGGCAGCGAGTTGCTGGGCCGCACCGGCCAGCGCCTGCGGGAGTTGAGCCGCCAGCAGGACCTTTGCTTCCGTTACGGCGGAGACGAGTTCGCCATCCTCTTGCCGGGGACCAGCGCCAAGGCCGCACTGGCCCACAGCACCAAATTGCTCCGCTCCCTGATGGAGACCCGCTTCCAGATGACGGGCGGGCTCAGCCTGAGCGTGAGCGCCAGCGTGGGCCTGGCCACCAGCCCCGCCGACGGCGTCGCCGTCCACGCCATCATCGGCGCCGCCGATACCCGTATGTACGCGGTGAAGACCAATGGCCGCGGCAAGGTGTGGGGAGCATAGGCTTTATTCGCTCTTCCCGCAATTCACGTTCCTTGCCAAACGCGGCAAAGATTCGGAAATTAAGCGAATTGTCACACTCCATTCAAGGTCGGCGGGTAGACTTGCGTTCGTGTCTTACACGAGGCGCAGGAGACGAACTCCATGGCAACGCCGCCCACCCCACCCAGTCACTTCTGCATCCGGCAGATGACCTTCGACGATATTCAAGCGGTCATCCAGCTGCAACTGAACGCCTTTCCGGGCCAGGCGCCCTGGCGGCCCGAGCAGTTGGAGCGTCACCTGGAGGTCTTTCCCGAAGGCCAGTTGGTAGCCGTGGACCCGACCGGCCGCATCCTGGGTTCAGCCAGCTCGCTGCTCATCGACTGGGACGACTACGCCGAGTCCGCCAACTGGTCGTCGATCACCGGGGATGGCACATTCGATACCCACAACCCGCTTGGTAAGACGCTGTATGGCGCTGACATGGGCGTGGACCCGGAGGCCCGCCAGCAGGGCATCGGCACGGCCCTCTACGAGGCGCGCAAGGACTGGATCCGGGAGCGCGGCATCAAGCGGCTGCTCACCGGCGGCCGCATCCCCGGCTATGCCGCACTCGCCGGCCAGATGACGGCTAAGGAATACGTTGCCGAGGTGGTGGACGGCAAACGAAGGGATCCTGCGCTCACCTTCCAGCTTGAGAACGGCATGGTGGTCCTGGATGTGGTTCCCGGCTATATGCCGGACACTGAATCCCACGGTTTCGCCACAGTGCTGGAGTGGCTTAACCCGGAGTACACCTCCTCGGTCAGCCTCCAGGCCAGCCTGCAGCACGCGGCCCTGGAGCAGGCCGCCGCCGAGGCCATGCGCGGCACTCCCCGGCCCCGCCGGGTGCGCATCGCCGCCGTCCAGTACCTGCTGCGCCCCATCTCCTGCATCCAGGACTTCGTCCGCCAGGTCGAGTTCTTCGTCCACAGCTCCAAGGACTACAAGGCTCACTTCATCCTCTTCCCCGAGTTCTTCACCATGCAGTTGCTCAGCTATATCAATGAGCCTGCCCCGGCCCTGGCCGTGCGCCGGCTGGCCCGCCTGGCCCCTGATTACGAAGCGCTCTTCATGCGTCTGGCCAAGGAGACGGGCATCTACATCATCGGCGGAACCCATCCCGTCTTCCAGAGGGGCAAGGTCTTCAACGCCGCCCACCTGTTCACCCCCAACGGCCAGGTCTTCCGCCAGAAGAAAGTCCACCTCACTCCCACCGAGAGCGGCCCTTACCAGCTCAGCCGCGGCCACGGCCTCTACCTCTTCCACACCGACTTCGGCAACATCGCCATCCTCATCTGCTACGACATCGAATTCCCCGAGGTAGCCAGGGTGATGGCCGAGGCCGGCGCGGAGATTCTCTTCGTCCCCTCCTGCACCGACGGCCGCGAGGGCTTCTGCCGGGTCCGCTACTGCGCCCAGGCCCGCGCCATCGAAAACCAGATCTACGTGGCCGTCACCGGCACGGTAGGCAATCTGCCCCTGGTGCCCTACATGGCCGCGAACTATGGACAGGCGGCCATCCTCACTCCCTCGGATTACTTCTTCGCCCGCGACGGCATCGCCGCCGAGGGCACCATCAACCAGGAGCAGATGATCTTTGCCGACGTGGATCTCGACCTGCTGGACGAGCAGCGCGTCAACGGCAGCGTCATCCCCCTCCAGGACCTGATCAAAGACGCCTACGACAACGTGATCCACTTCTCCGACTACAAAGGCCAGAAGCCGGTCGAGTCGGAGATGCAGGAAGCTGCGTTGAGCAAGTAGCGCCGGACGCTGGGAAAGAGCAAGCCGAATGGGCACTGAGCCAAGCCGGGGTTACTTCCGGGTGCCGGTCACTCACTCAGAACAGTTCAACGGATCGAGTTGCTCGTGAATCGTTACATGAGGTGCATTCGCTGCCTGCCTGGCTACCTCATCCAGCATTTCGCGTAAGCGTCCGAGATAGTAGAAGTCAAAGGCGCGCCCGCCCGATTCGGGCAGGCGGTTGGCACGTTCGAATTCCGCTCGCCAAGCCTCTTCGGCTTCGGGCAAGCGACAGGTGACTGTGAAATAGGCGCAGGCAGGAAAGCGGTCTTGCTTTGCGGGATTCCAGCTCTTTGCGGACAGGCTGCGCTGCCACCACTTCTCTGTCATAGCGCGGTCCGCCAACAAACATGCTGCGCGAAGCACAATCGCCCCGCAACGCTCAGTCCAGTAAGTCGTCTCCTGATCGCACAGTGCATCGGCCTCGCGAACCTTGCGGCTGGCGCTTTCAACCTGTCCTTTGTCGAAGTAGTAATCGCAAGCTATAAGAAGCAAAAATGAATGATCGAAGCTTGGCGCATTTGTTGCCGAGACCCTTTCGATCAATTCGATATCGAAGTCCTTCGGACGGAGGGGAGTCACGGTTGTCGCCTGCGCCATTGCCAGGATGCGACGGTAGTCCTCAAGCACACTGCCGGTAATAATTTGATAAATTCGTGCACCGTCCGAATATGTTGCCGATTCCTGCGCGGGGATGAGATTGACTAGAAGAAACGCGAAGTTGATTGTTGCGACCTGACTGAGAAACTCCCAGGATGGCTCATAGGAGGACCCCTTGGCTGTTAACACGCCAAGAAGCGCGATAGCCCCCACGAAGAGATTGGCCAATGTTCCCCCCGCTGCGCCGCTGATCGCTTGCCAGCGGCTATAACAGAGGGGATTCTTGGAAATCATGCTCACTCCGCCGGCAAACACGCATTTCCAAGAGCGTGGCAGAACGAACTGCCATCTACCTTCCTCTAACGCGGCGTGGAGTGGGCCGATGCGGAAAGAGAGAAGCTTCATTCCAACCATCTGTCCAGCAGCAATATGTCCCAGTTCATGGAAAGCAATCGCAAGGATCAATGCGCCGAACCAGATCAGATTAGTGTGAAGGAAGTTCGAGTTAGATGGCAGGTTTGCTTGGAGAGACCAGCGCTGGCAGAGCGAGTTGCCGAGGAACAATCCGCCCACCATGACAGCCACAGCTACGTACAGCGAAAGCGGGGCGGTCCCGTCGCCTTTGATTCGGGCGGGACGAGTCATCTGAAAAAGGGGCTGACCGCCGGATTCTCGAGGGAGAAAAGCAATCAAGATGAGGATTCCTGCTGCCACTTGAGTCAGGCCGAAGACTGGCACTTCAATCCATCCGTCAGAACTGCTTCCCGAATAGCGAGCCACGATCGCGGATCCGACAAGAAGTGGTGCGGAGCAAGCGAGAAAGGCGGCGCCACACGCGATCGCCCAAATTCTACCGCTCTGCTTTCTACGAAAAAACTGCACCGAGGCGAATGCGCTTGTGATGCAGATCACTCCTGGCGAAATCGCAAGAACTAACAGCAACAGCCGAATACCCCATAACGTTGCGACCTGCCGAGGTCCCAACTCACCATCCTGATAAACATAGCCCGATGAATCCTGAATCATACGGAAGAAGGATAGAGGAATGGAAACTGCGGCGATGCCATATATGAAAGGAACGGTCCAGAACAATCGAACTATCAATTTCCGAAGTCGAAGCACAAATCCGCCTTTCAGAATCGAACTGCAGAAACCCGGCTTGTCTTTAAGACTCTGCTTGCACTTTAGCACTCGGTGGTTGAGTTCATGAATCGGAGACGACCTCTCCAGGGACCTTTAGTTCCCGCGGCCAAGGGGACGAGCGAGCTTTGGCACAACAGCATAATCTCGATGCCTCTGAGCGCTCGCCGTGGCGCATCGGGCGCGCTGCCTGCTAACAAAGCGGCCGGCTCTATTCGTCTTCGCTTGAATGTTTTTCGGTAATCTGCTCCCCGGCCAGCCGCTCCAACTGGTTGCGCCAGTCCAGCGACTCGACAAAAGCCTTCGACTCGCGCCAGTTGGGCTCGACGATGACGCGCAACTCGAGATAGACGCGAGTGCCGAGCAGCGACTCGATCTGGCGGCGCGCGCCCGTGCCGATCTCCTTCAGCTTGACGCCGCCCTTGCCGATCAGAATCGCCTTCTGCCCCTCGCGCTCGCAATAAATGGCCGCTGCGATGCGAGTGAGCGGGAGACGCGCCGGCGTCGCACTCTTTTTACGGGGAGCCGCTGGCGGCGGCTCCTCGAATTGCTCGACCACCACCGCCGAGGCGTAGGGAACCTCTTCGCCCGTCTCTGCCAGAATGCTCTCGCGAATCAACTCCGCCACCATGAAGCGCTGCGGCTGGTCGGTGTACTGATCCTTGGGGTAGAAGCGCTCGCCTACAGGCAGCGCCTCGACAATCTTGCGGACCAGCAGATCGAGGCCGTCGCGCTTGCGGGCGCTCACCGGAATGATCTCGGCGAAGTTGTACTGGCGGGTCAGCGCATCGATCAGCGGCAGCAGACAGTCTTTTGGAACCAGGTCGATCTTGGTCAGCAGCAGAAAGACCGGGCAGTCGAGCTTGCGAATCAATCCAAAGAGAAACTCGTCCTCACTCGCCCAGTTGGTGCGCTCATGCTTGGGGGCTTGAGAAACTGCGGGTGCCCCAGGTCTCGCTTCTGAGACCTGGGGTTGCGCCGCCGCTTCCAGATGCACCCCACGCGTGGCGTCCATCAGCACCAGCACCAGGTCGCGCGTCTCCAGCGCCTCGTAAACCTCCTGCAACATGCGCCGGTCCAGTTGCGATCCGGGCTTATGCACGCCGGGGGTATCCACAAAGACGATCTGCGCCGCCGGATGTACGCCCTTGCGCGCCTCCACCTCGACCACCCCGGCGATGCGGTTGCGGGTGGTCTGCGGTTTGGTGGAGACGATGGCCACCTTCTCGCCGGTCAGGGCGTTGAGCAGCGTGCTTTTGCCGGCGTTGGGTCGGCCCAGAATGGCGACAAATCCAGATTTCAAAGGGTTTTCATTCTCCCCAATCTCCATTATCGCGGATTCGCTGCTCCGCCGTTGGTATCATCGGCCTATGATTCCTGAAGGCACAACCGAACGCCTCATCCTCCGCCCGCTGGAGATGGCCGATGCGCCTCCGATTCAGGAGCTCTTTCCCCGCTGGGAGATCGTGCGCTATCTTCAGAATCGCGTGCCCTGGCCCTATCCGCCCGATGGCGCGCTTGATTACTGCCGCGAAATTGCGCTGCCGCAGATGGAGCGCGGAGAGGCCTGGCACTGGACCCTCCGCCTGCGCACGGCGCCGTCTCAGATGATCGGGCTTATCAGCCTGATGAAGGGCGATGGGGACAACCGCGGATTCTGGCTGGGCCTGCCCTGGCAAGGTCGGGGATTGATGAGCGAGGCCTGCGCGTGGGCCAACGATTTCTGGTTCGAGACCCTCGAATTCCCCGTTTTGCGTGTCGCCAAGGCCGCCGCCAACACCGCCTCGCGCCGCATCTCGGAGAAGCAGGGCATGCGCCTGGTCGGCACGATGGAGAAAGACCATGTCTCCGGCCGCCTGCTCTCTGAGGTCTGGGAGATCACGGCGGAGGAGTGGCGGGAGTGGAAAGCGCGCGGAGAGACCTGCAAGTAAGGCCAACGGCGGAGCAGCCTCACGAAGATGCAGCCTCCGCCGCGACCGGCGGAAACACCCGCAACCGCTCGACGCGGCGGTCGGTCGAGGCCACCACCTCCATGCGCAGGCCGATGGCTTCCAGCATCACCACCTCGCCGGGCAACGGAATGCGGCCTTCGATCTCGCTCACCAGGCCGCCCAGCGTCGTGGCTTCGTAGGCATCGCCCAGCTCGGCCAGGCCAGCCTGCTCGCCGAACAGGTCCGCCAGCTGACCCACGGGAAAGCTGCCGGGAACCAGCCAGACGCCGTGCGGCTCGCGCTGCGGCTCCTCGACATGCGCGTCCTCCTCGTGCTCGTCGCGGATGTTGCCCACGATCTGCTCCAGCAGATCCTCGATGGTGACCAGGCCCGCCACCCCGCCGTACTCGTCGATGACGATGCGCATGTGCTGCTTCTCGCGCTGCATCTCGCGCAGCAGCTCGTAGCCGCGCTTGGTCTCCGGCACAAAGACCGCTGGGCGCTGGATGCTGGCGACAGTGCGGGTGCGGGCCTCCTCGTCGGTGATCTGCAGCAGGTCGTGGGTAAAGGCGATCCCGGTTATGCTGTCGAGCGACCCGGCATAGACCGGCACGCGCGAGAAGTTGTGCTCGCGCAGTTGCTGCAGAAACTCCTCCAGGGTCGTCGAATCGCGCACGGCAAAGACCTCCGGGCGCGGGGTCATCACCTCGCGAACCAGCTTGTCGCCAAACTCCACGGCGGAGCGGACCAGGTCGATGTCGCTCTCTTCGAGGATGCCCTCCTCTTCGCCGGCTTCGAGCAGCGCCTCCACATCCACTGATGTCTCTTCCTCTTGGCTGGCCTGCTCCTCGGCCAGCGATGCCACGCTGAAGAAGAAGCGCACGAAGACGGTGATGGGCGTCATCGACCACAGCAGCAGGCGGATGGGCCACACCAGCCGCCTGACCCAGCGGCCGCGGGTGCGGTTGAAGAGCAGCGAGGGCAGAAACTGGTTGCAGAAGACCACCACGAGCACCACGCCGAGCACGGCCTGCGCAATCTCCGCATAGGTGGGCCGGGCCAGGTGGGGCGCGCGATCGAAGAGCACCGCGCCGAACTCCAGCGCGATGATGCCCAGCGCCAGTTGTTGCAAGACGGCCGCGCAGATGGCGGCGTGCTCGCGGGTCAGGCCAAGCTGCGGCTCGATCAGCTCCTCCCAGGCGTCCAGGTTCTCCTCGATCTCGCGCGCCAGTATCTTGCCGAACTCGGAGTAGACGCGGCTGATGTAGCTGGCCAGCGTCTCGATCACGGCCAGCAAAACCACCATCGCGATGGCCAGCGCGCTCATGTGCGGACGCTCCGGCTGGACGGCGCACGGTCTTTGGTTCGATGTTTCTCCAATCGGGATTTCAGGTTTCCCACCCTTGCGACCGAAGTGCGTCGCAAGGATGGGGCACCGAGCTTCTTCTTACTGACGGATGCCTCCGGCCCTTCGGCCCGCTCAATCAACCCTTGCGGCAATCCCAGCCGGCCGCGCAGCATCCGCTCGCGCCGCTCCATCTGCCCCGCGTCGGCCTCGTGGTCGTGGCCGGCCAGATGCAGCACTCCATGCAGAATCAGCACCTTGATCTCCGTCGAGAGCGAATGGCCCTGCCCGGCCGCCTGACGCAGCGCGGACGGCACGCTGATGGCCACGTCGCCGGCAATCTTCTCCGCGCCCACGCCCTCAGCCGGAAACGACAGCACATCGGTGGCTTCGTTCCTTCCCCGGAACCGGCGATTGAGTTTGCGAATGGCCGCATCGGTCGTCAGCAGCACGGTAACCTCGCCCTTGAGCCGCACGGCAGCCTGCGCTGCCGCTAAAAACTGTGCCAGCGTGCGCGCGGCGGGCAGCCGGGAGTTGCGGGGCTCATTCCCACCGGCAGGCGCAGCCGCCCGCTTCGCCGAAGTTGCCTTCGGCGCGTCCGCCGCGGCGGAGGGCTCCAAATCTGGGTCGAGGAGGATCATCGTGCCCGGAGCCGTCCGCCGCGGCGGATGCGCGGCCCCCGGTTCATCTTCGATTCTACCCTTTGCAACAACCTGCTGTTACACTGAGCCTGCAAAATCCGGGGGGCGGGCTCCTTGACTACGTCTGGATCCCCCGCTCAACGTCTGCGAATCTCGTATGCGGGAACCACACGATGCCCAAACGAACCCTGCTCTTTGCGCCCTGCGCATTCAATCTGGCCGAGACCAGCCGGATGGTCGAGATCGCTAAAGCCGTCGCGCGCCATCCGGCGGCGAGTCCGATATTCGACATTCATTTCATCTCCGACGGCGGCGACTTTGAATCCATGATCGAAAAGCACGGCTTCGCCTTGACGCGGATGGAACCCCGGCTCACCAGAGAGAAGATCGACTTCATCGCCAAAGTGGACTGCGGCGAGAAGTTTGCGCCTGCTTTCACCGATGCCGAGCTGATCGAGCGCGTCAACAGCGAAGTTGCCTGTCTCAGGCAACTCGAGCCCGCCGCGGTCGTCACCGGCTCCTACGTGACCATTCCGGTAACGTGCAGGGTGCTTCGCGTTCCTCTCGTCTGGGTCGTGCAATCCACCTGGCTTCCGGAGTTCTTCTGTCATGGCGCGGGGATGACGGATAAGGTCAGGCCCGCTGCCTTGAAGGCAATCGCCGACTGGTTCGTGCTGCGATTCATCAACTTCTGGATCGGATACGGATTTCTCGATTCCATCAACCGCACCGCCGGGCATTTCGGGGTTAAGGGCTATGACTCGATCTTCGAGTTCTGGCGCGGCGACATCGCGCTGGTGGCCGAGCCGCCCGAGTTTTCCGGCGTCAAGCTGCCGCTGAATCACATTTTCATCGGCCCGCTGATTCCCCAGGACGAGTTTCCGCTACCCGCCGAAATAGCTGCAATTCCCAGGGACAAGCCGCTGATTTACTTCGCCATGGGAAGCTCCGGCACGCCGGAGATCGTGGCCAGAATCATCGAGAGCTTCGAGGGCGCGCCCTACCGCGTTGTCGCTCCGGTGAGGTTCCAGCTTGCGATGCTTCCCGGCGTCCGCATCCCCGCAAACGTCCTCGTCACCGGCTGGGTTCCGGCGGTTCAGGTCAACAAGATGGCCGATCTTGCCGTCATTCATGGAGGGATTGGAACGGTGATGGCCGCCGCGCTGGCAGGCAAGCCGGTGGTTGGCGTGGGGATGCAGATGGAGCAGGTTGCAAATCTGGCCTGTCTCGAACGCCTCGGCTTCGCGATACGCGTCCCAAAATCAAAGAACCCGTCCCGGCATGTTCAAGCCGCGATCCGGAAGCTGCTGCATGACGAGCAGGCGAAGGCGCGGGCGGCGGAGTTCGCGAAAGTTGTCGCGCAGTGGAACGGGCCGGATTGCGCGGCCGAGGTGCTGCTGGAGCGCTACGGCGGTAAGAGACCGCTCGTCTCCGAGCCATCAGTTTCCGGTGCCCGATAACCGTGGCGCCTGCGCTCTACGGGAAGGCCGGAGGTCGTCGCAGCGCTGGCTTGTTTTTTACAATCGGAGCGAATCAAGCCCTTATTTGCCTTCGGCTTGGCGTTCGCGAAAGGGTTCATCCATGTCCGATCTTCAGGCATTCGCACAGAACGTGTGGGTCGTTGACGGTCCGGCCGTCCGCGACATGGGCGTCATGTTTACCACCCGCATGGCCGTCGTCAGGCTCTCTAACGGCTCATTGTGGATAAATTCTCCGGTGCCATTGCCGTTCGATATGCTCAAGAGCATCGCTGAACTGGGACCGGTCAGACACCTTCTTGCAGCCACCCCAAGGCATGTCTGGCGGCTCGCAGCGTGGCACACGCTATTCCCCGAAGCGCAGCTATGGGTGCCACGGCCGACTCCATTCACTTTGAAGAAAGGCGATCTGCCCTTCACTCGCATCTTGGGTGACGAGCCACCGAAAGCTTGGGCGGATGACTTCGACCAGCTTGCGTTCAAAGGCAATCCTCTGATCGAAGAAGTCGTTTTCTTTCATAAACATTCTCGAACGGTCATCCTAGATGATTTGATCCAAATTCATCCGATGATGAAAGGCCAGCCCATTCGTAATGCTCTGTTTAAACTGGAGGGTGTTACATCTCCGCATGGCGGGGTTGGGCTCGATATCCGGCTGTCCTTCACCAATCGAGACCTCGCGCGGCGATCGCTCGAAAAACTGCTTTCCTGGGATTTCGACAAACTGATCATCGCGCATGGCCCATGCATTGAGAAGGATGCTAAGCCCTTCGTGGAGCGGGCCTTCCGTTGGCTCGCGTGACCGACCGGCGCGGCGTTAGAGTTACTGCGGCTTTCCCGGATGCAGCCCCTGCCCTTGCGGCCGATCTTCGCGCTCCTGAATCCCCACTTCGATCGCTTCGCCCAGCGCCAGCGGCAGCTCCTGCTGCTGCGGCTTGGCGCTCTCGTAGGCGCGGACGATGCGCTGCACCAGCGCGTGGCGCACCACGTCGCAGTCCTCGAAGTGGCAGAACTGGATGCCCTCGACGCCGTCGAGGATGTTGATCGCATCCAGCAATCCGGACTTGCGCGGGTTGGGCAGGTCGATCTGGGTTATATCGCCGGTGATGACCGACTTCGAGTTGGCGCCCATGCGGGTCAGGAACATCTTCATCTGCTCGATGGTGGTGTTCTGCGCCTCGTCCATGATGATGAAGGCGTCGTTGAGCGTGCGCCCGCGCATGAAGGCCAGGGGCGCGATCTCGATGACGTTGCGCTCCAGCATTTTGTCTATCTTCTCGGGTTCGAGCAGGTCGTAGAGGGCGTCATAGAGCGGGCGCAGGTAGGGGTCCACCTTTTCCTGCAGGCTGCCGGGCAGAAAGCCCAGCCGCTCGCCGGCCTCCACCGCGGGCCGCACCAGCACAATGCGGCTCACCTTCTTGGCGTTGATGGCGGCCACGGCCATGGCCACAGCCAGATAGGTCTTGCCGGTGCCCGCCGGTCCCACGCCGAAGGTCATATCGTTCTGCTCGATGGCCTCAACGTACTTGCGCTGGTTGATGGAGCGCGGCTGCACGGTGCGCTTGACCCCCGCCGAGCGCTGCTTGCCGCTGTCGGCCAGCGAACGCAGCGTGGTCGCCGGATCGGCCACCACCAGGCGCAGCATCCCGTTCAGTTCCCCGTTGTGCGGGTTCACACCCTGACGCCGCAGCGCCTCGAAGTCCTGAAAGATGCGCTGCACCAGGAGCACGCCCGCTTCCGGTCCCTCCACATGCACGGCGTCGGAGCGCAGATCGATGCGTACTCCGAGCGAGTCTTCCATCAGCCTGAGATTCTCATCGCGAGTCCCGAACAAGGGCTCAAGGTTGGGGGTGATCTCCAGAGCGATCTTCAAAGGATTCGTCGGCCTCCAGTGCGGCGTTGTGGGGTTGAAGTGAGCCGGGATGCGGCGATGAACAGAGCGCGGAGCCTGTCCGCGGCGCAACCGGCCGGCGGCTGGCAGACGGATGAATGTGAGGGAATCCGGCGGGCGCCGGTCAGAGCCGAGCCGAAGCTCTGGGCTGGGTGGCGAAACCGCGGGTTGGCGTGGGCGACCAAATCGGGTATCTGCGCTTGAGAGTAGCGCGGACAGGGCGGGGAGTCAATGCGGGCGTCAAGGATTTTTGTCAAAAATTGTGCTTTGGCAGTTAACCGCGGCGCAAGCAGTCAAGTTTGACCTCCAATCCAGCCGCCCGTATCATCGAGATTGGGACGTGTGCGCGGATTTCGGTTCGCCGCGCGCTGGCGGTGCCTTGCGGCCCGCGCCTTTCAGGCCCCTATCCGGCGGAGTAGCTCAGATGGTTAGAGCGACGGATTCATAACCCGTAGGTCGGCAGTTCGATCCTGCCCTCCGCCACCAATCCAATCGGCAACATACGCTGAACTCGCGGCTTCGCGCCCTTCGCCCGTCCCTAATCCCCGGTCTGTATCTTCACCAGCGCCGGCGTCTCCGCGCCCTGCCCGCCGGGAGAAACAGTGCTTGTCTGCGGGGCGCGCCAATGGTCGATGTAGCTGATCCGGTGCACGCATCCGATGGTGCAATTGGGCGCGCAGCTCTTGGCGGTCAAAAACTCCCGCTTCACGTCCGCGGTGGTGTACTCGGCCAAGGGCACGCCCGGATACCCGCGCTGCTGGCTGCAGTAGTGAACCAGCCCGTCCTCGCAGATATACAGGTAGCGCGAGCCGGCGCGGCAGCGCCAGTCGTTCGGCTGCCCCTGCGCAATCGCCTCCTGAAACTTGTCGAACTGCGCGTAGTTGGTCTTCTTCCTGTGGGTCATTGCAAAGTAGACCTTGGCCTCGTCGTCCTTTAGCGGCTTCAGTTGCCCGCTGCCGTCGTGGATAATCCCGATGGTCGATTCAAATCCTAGCTCCAGCGCCCGCCGCCCAATCACCAGCGCGTCGTTCGGGTTCTTGAAACCCCCGCCCACCACGGAGTTGATGTTCACGTGGAACTCGGCGTACTGCGCCAGCATCTGGAGTTTCTTATCCAGGACCTTCAGGCTCTTCTTCGACACCTCGTCCGGCTCCACGTTGTCGATAGAGATCTGCAGGTGGTCGAGCCCGGCGCGGTTCAGCCGTTCGATCCGGTCCACGTTCAGCAGGTAGCCGTTGGTGATGATCCCGGCAATGGCCCCGGTGCGCCGGATGCGCCGAATGATGTCGTCCAGTTGCGGATGCGTCAGCGGCTCGCCGCCGGAGATGCCGATCATGGCCGTGCCCAGCCGCCCCAGGTGGTCGATGCGCCTGCACATCTCCTCGAGCGGCACCGGCTCGCTCACCTTGTCGTACTCGTTGCAGTAAGCGCAACTCAGGTTGCAGAACCGCGCCGGCACAATCTGCGCCAGCACCGGGTGGCTCGTATGCAGAAGCGCGCTGGCAACCATGCGCAGCTCGCGCACCTTGCGGGTCGCCGCCAACCACCGCCCGCGCACCGTCGATCTCCGGGGAAGAGCCATCCTCTTTATTGAATCACAGTCCGGGCTAGAGCCTCCATCTTCGAGGTCTATGGCAAAAGTTGGCCGAACGCAATTACCCGTGACCTGGCGTTAACCGTTTGCAGCCGTCGTAGCGACAGGATTCCCAAAGACGCGTTCAAAAATCAACTCAAACTCAGGACGTGCGGGCTCGAACGGCACGGGAATGCTGTCGCACAATGCTAACGCCTTGTCCCGCGTGTCAATCTTCTCGCAGAAATCCAACGCGCGTGACGGCTTGTCCTGTCCCGTCACCTCCCGTGGGTAATATGCCTCAATTTCGCCCTTCTCCAAGAGGCAAATACCCTCCTCGCGCAAAAGTCGGAGCAATTCACGCTTACTCGAAAGGATCTCAGGAAGGTTATCCATCTGAAGAACAGCCCGCCGCTTTTTCAAGGCTTCATCCTCAAAAAAAGCCCGTCCAACTGCCTCAAGCTCCGCTTGGGTCGCATTCCCGGTCAAGCATCGACTATACGTTTCGCGGATGGCCTCAAACTGTGTACGACGATTATTAGAGCATTGCAGGTCGCGCAAATCCCGCGCAGACAGCTTGCCCGCGACATGATTACTCGCGATATACGCATCAACCTGCTGCATCAGCCGTTCCCTTACAACTTGGCACGGCATTGTCGCATCAAGGTGCTCGAAGCCATCAACGACACAGTCCAGGTCTGCAATGACCGACAATTGTATTTCGAACTCATCGAAGAATCTCCTGTATCGACCGACGTTACCCTTACCGCTGACACGACAGAAAGCCAACCCCACAGTCTCGGCGTTCCATTCGGGATTCAACAGTCTGGCAAGATGCGGGAGGACAATGTAGTCGGAGTCTCCTTCTACGAGGACGACTGACTTGCAGAAGAAGGCCGCATTCGACGTCTCGAAGGTAATGAGCTGAAACTGCGTCCTTGCATCCAGGCCACTGATGTCGATTGCGAGGGCGTCCGCGTAGGGAGCGCCACGCGTAGCATTACTCCGCTTAAGCATCTTGACGAATGTTTTGGTCGAGCTCGGCTGGAAGAATAATGGTGAGTGCGTCGTTACGATCACATGATTGTTATGGGAAATCTCGCCAAGAGCATCGAACAGAGCTCTTTGCGCCACGGGGTGCAGAAACAGCTCCGGCTCCTCAAACAAGAATAGATAGGAGCCAGCTGGTCTACTCCCGCTTTCCTCCGCCGGGCGATTCTTCAGTTCAACGTAAGCCCGCAAGATGGCGAAGGTCATCGCACGTTTCAGGCCATCCCCTTTCGTGGTAATAGGACCATTAACGCCGTCATCGGCCCACACCTCGGCGCTGCTGAGGATGGTCTTTATCTCGGGCGGCGGAATCTGAACGTCGAGCCGGACCTTGGGAAAGCTTTCTTGAACAAAGCGCTCGACTGTCGTTTCAATATCCTTGACAGCATCGAGCCGCTCGTCCTTCAAGTTGCCCGCCTCGTCAACTACGCGGTTCAGCGCCTTCCTCAAGAATCCAAAGGCGGCCTCAGTTTCAGCGAGTTGGGGCGTGATCGCAGTTAGCAAGATGCCTAGTAGCTTTCCAAAGTTCGATGAATCCTTTGTCTTAATGTCGTCCGCAAGGTCTTTGACCCCTGGTATATAGATAGGATCAGGAAGAATAGGTCGAACGCTATTATCGATCCCCGAGGGCAGATCAGATTCCTGATCTCGCTTTTCTGTGTCAGGAATGCTGTCCTCAAGTTCACGGATGAGTTCTCGCGCTTTTGTTTGATTAGTTTTCGAGTCTACCTTGCCTTTCAACTCGGAAAATGCTTGTTCCAATTCATCTGAAAAAGCAGGACCTGGACGTTTCCCGCCTAGCAACCTGTCGACAGAATCAGCGTCGAATCGGCTATCGTTCGGGACTCGTTTCACGCAACGAAGCCGGCTGGTAACGTCCACGGCAAACCGACGTACGAGTGTAATGGACCGATTCGTAAGAATCGCCTCAAATCGAGAACGGTGCTCTGAATTCGGGATGAGCGCAAGATCGCTGTCAGAAATATCTTCCAGACGCACAGCGATACTGATTTCCTGCCCAGCATTAAAGAAGTACGTCCTGTCCAGTTTGCCGCCCTCGATGAATTTCAGGAGCGCGAGCATAACTGAGGACTTCCCCGCGTTATTCTCCCCGATTATGCAGACAAAGCTGGAAAGTGGAACGGTGACGTTTTCGAGCGCCTTGAAGTTTCGAATCGTTAGAAATGTCAAGCGCATGTTCGCCCTCACACATTATGCAATTGGAACATCCGGCCCGGCTCTGCTTTTGTTCCTGCCGATTCTACCGCAACTGGGCGGTGTCGGGGCGCCCCAGCCTCGATTCTGAGACCCGAGATCGCCCTTTCTCTCCGACCCGACGCGCCGTTCAGCCTCCATCAGGTTGATCAGAATATCGTTGATGCGGGTCAGGGGGCCTTCGCCTTTGGAACGCAACCAATCGAGCGCCCGCGGATCGGGACGGACGCTCACACACACCTTCAGCCGCCCCCGGCTGGTTGGCCGGGGGCGTTGGCTTCTGGGGTGCGCGTAGCCTCAGTTGCTGAACAGGAGGACGCCGGCGGGTCTATCGTCGGTTACGATTTCGTCTGCGCTTACCGGGCGGTAGAAGAGCTGGTTGGCCTCGAGATAGACCTCGAGGAAGGCTGGGCGGTAGGCAATGTTACCGGCGATCAGGGCTTCGGACAAGGGGTCTTCGACGTAGCGCTGCAGGGCGCGGCGCAAGGGGCGGGCGCCGTAGCTGCGGTCGACGAGAGTCTTGTCGAGGATCCACCGCTTGGCATCCTCGGTCACGGAGATGGTGATGGCCTTCTGAGCTAGGTTGGCGTTCAACTGCTGGACCAGCAGTTCGACAATCTGAAGCAGATCAGCGTCGTTGAGCGACTGGAAGAGGATGACCTCGTCGAGGCGGTTGAGGAACTCGGGGTTGAAGGTCTTCTTCACCTCCTGCTTGACCAGTTCCTCGACCTTGTCGTTGACCATGTCTTCGCGGTCGCTCTGGAAGCCCAGGCCCTGCTTCTTCTGCAGGTGCCGCGCGCCGATGTTCGAGGTCATGATAAGGATGACGTTCTTGAAGTCGACGGTATTGCCCAGACCGTCGGTCAACTGGCCGTCCTCAAAGACTTGGAGCAAGATGTTGAAGACATCGGGGTGCGCCTTCTCGATCTCGTCGAGCAGGACGACGGAGTAAGGCGAACGCTTGACGCGCTCGGTGAGCTGGCCGCCCTCCTCGTAGCCCACGTAGCCCGGAGGCGAACCGATGAGCTTGGAGACGGAGTGCTTCTCCATGAACTCCGACATATCGAAGCGGATGAGGGCCTTGTCGGAGCCGAAGAGGAAGTTGGCCAGGGTGCGGGCCATCTCGGTCTTGCCGACGCCGGTGGGGCCCAGGAAGAGGAAGCTGCCGATGGGCCGCGCGGGCGACTTGAGGCCGGCGCGGGAGCGGCGGATGGCGCGCGCCAGGGCTCCGATGGCCTTGTCTTGCGAGATGACGCGCTTGTGCAGTTCCTCTTCAACGCGCAGCAGCTTCTGCGTCTCCTCTTCCTTGATGCTGGTGACAGGGACCCCTGTCCAGCGGCTGACCACGTCTTCAATGTCTTCGCGGCCGACGATGCCGGCGGCCGAATCGTCGAGGTGATACTTGTCGCGCAGGGCGCGCAGGTTTTCGCGCTCCTTGCGCTCCTCGTCGGAGTAGAAGCGCGCCTTCTCGAACTCGTGATTGGCGATGGCCGCGTCCATGCGATGGACAATGAACTTGATGCGCTTCTGGACCTCGGTGATCTCATCGGGCAGCGAGGTCTGGCGCAGCTTGACGCGCGCGCCGGCTTCGTCGATGAGGTCGATAGCCTTGTCGGGCAGGAAGCGGTCGGGGATATAGCGGTTCGAATGGGAGACGGCGAACTCGACCGCGGCATCGGTGTAGCTGACGGCGTGGAACTTCTCGTAGCGGTCCTTGATGCCGTGGATGATCTTGATGGCGTCGGCCTCGTTGGGCGGAGGAACCTTGACGGCCTGGAAGCGGCGCTCCAGCGACCGATCCTTCTCGATCGACTTGCGGTACTCTCCCGGTGTAGTGGCGCCGATGCACTGAATCTCGCCGCGCGACAGCGCCGGCTTGAGGATGTTGGCCGCGTCGAGTGAGCCCTCGGCCGAACCCGCGCCCACCAGGGTGTGCAGCTCATCGATGAACACGATGGAGTTCTGGCTCTCCATCAGCTCTTTCATGATGGTTTTGAGCCGCTCCTCAAACTGGCCGCGGTACTTGGTACCGGCCACGATGAGCGACAGGTCGAGGCCGAGGACTCTTTTGTCGGCCAGGAAGCTGGGAACCTCGCCGTCGGCGATGCGCTGGGCAAGTCCCTCGACGATGGCGGTTTTGCCCACTCCGGGTTCGCCGATGAGCACCGGATTGTTCTTGGTGCGGCGGCAGAGAATCTGCACCACGCGCTCCAGTTCGCCCTCGCGGCCGACGAGGGGATCGAGTTGTCCGTCCGTGGCGGCCTGGGTCAGGTCGCGGCTGAACTCGGCCAGCAGGCTGCTCTCGCGCTGGCGCGGCTGCGGCTGAATCTTTTCCTGGGTGGCGCGAGACAGTTCGTCGCGAATCTGCGCCAGCTTCAGGCCGCGCTCCTGCAGAATCTCCGAGGCGAAGCACTTCTCTTCGCGCAAGAGGCCCAGCAGCAGGTGCTCGGTGCCGATGTGCTTGTGCCCCAGCCGTTCGGCTTCCTCCGCCGCATAGGCCAGCACCCGCTTGCACTCGTTCGAGAGCGGAAGGTCCACGCTGGTCGAGACCTTTTCGCGGATGGTCGTGTGCGCCTCAATCTGCTTGCGGATCGACTCTACTGAAGCGTGCGAGCGCAGGAATCGGGTAGTTAACTGCTTGTCCTCGCGCAGCAGGCCAAGCAGCAGGTGCTCGGTCTCGATATAGGGCGATCCGAACTGGCTGGCCTCATACCGCGCGAAGAAGATCACGCGCCGTGCCTTCTCCGTATAGCGTTCGAACATGATGTTCTCCCCCGTGATTCGGGTCTATTGCAGGCTATCGGCTGAAGTAGCCGTTCAGTTCATCTCTCCGGCCTCAACCCGCGCGTGCCGTTCCGTTCAGTTTCGCCGTTCGAGCCTCCTTGGGGAAATACAACTTTCGCCCCTCGAACAGCTCCTTGAGATGCACGGGAGCGACTTTTGCCCCATTCACCCCGGCTCTCATGCTGTCCTGAGACTTCCATCCTGCCTTGCCAACCTGTCCGGGACGAGAACTTGTCCCTCGCAGATTGCTTACTGATTAAGACTCGCAAATCGCCGGAACGGTGCATAATTCGTCATAGGTTCCCGGTTTGCAATCCCCCTAAGGGAGTCGTTGCCATAGGGGCAAGCCGTCCGCCCTCGAGACGCAAAACCCGCGAACAGCGTGCGGCCAGATCCAAGTTGTGCGTTACCAGAATCGAGGTGAGGCCGTGGCTCAAGTGCAGCCGTTCGATCAGGTCGAAGACACGGCCAGCGGTCGTCTCGTCCAGGTCGCCGGTGGGTTCGTCGGCCAGTAGCAGCCGAGGGTTGTTAACCAGCGCGCGGGCCAGCGCCACGCGCTGCTGCTCGCCGCCTGAGAGTTCGCCGGGGCGGTGGTCGGCGCGATCCTCCAAGCCCACCTCCTTGAGCCAGTTTGCCGCCGCTTGAAGCGCCTTCTGCTTCGGTTTTCCGCCCGCAAGCAGCGGTATGGCCACGTTTTCCAGCGCCGTAAACTCCGGGAGCAGGTAATGGAACTGCCAAACGTAGCCGATCTCCCGGTTGCGAAAGGCCGCGGCCGCTCGCGGGGAGAGCTGCGCCACATCGGTTGAGGCGCAGTATACCGTTCCCGCGGAGGGGGCATCAAGGGCGCCCAGAATGTGCAAAAGCGTGCTTTTTCCTGCGCCGGACTGGCCCACGATGCCCACCATCTCGCCGGTTTCCACCTGGAGTTCGAGGCCGCGAAAGAGGTTGAGATCGCCCCGGGCGGTCCGGTAGGTCTTTTCGAGGCCGCTGACCTGAACGATCGGGGCTTGGCGTGGCTGAGTCTGGCCCTGCTCCTCATCCCCCGCCCGCAACTCCTGCTCCCACGTTTGGCGGGTGGCCTGGGGAGCAGCCGTTGGAGAGGTTTGCATCATCCTGTTGCCCTATTCTAGCGTGATAATGGCGAATCCTGCGCAAACGAGGGATGGAACAGGGCAATCGCATGAACGGTTCTTGTCGCAGAACCTGGCCCCATCCGTTTCTTGAATCGGTAAACAACCGCGGTTCCTCCTGTAGGGAGAGGCGAGAATAGCCCAGGGCCGGGGTCCCCACGGACAGGCCTTCGTCCGTGGGGTGGGAGGGTGAAACCCTGGGAATGCGTTGAATTGGAATCGACCGCCCCGTAGGGGCAGTGCGAACCCCAATCGTGCTATTCATGCAATCGCCCCGGGAATGGAATGAGGGAATCTCAGGTGCGCGTCGCAAAGGCTACGCCAGAGGATTTGCCCTTCCGCGCACCTTTAAGCTCCAGTGCTGCGTTGTTCATGTTGTCCGCATGGTCCCTCCTTGGACCCGCCTGACCTGCCCGGTAAAAAACGTTTATCCTAACCAAGCCATGAAAACCTCATTTGTTCTCCCGCTCCAGATACTGTTTTTGTTGTTGCCGGTTGCCTTTTCCGGCTGGCTCCCGGCCGCGGCTCAGACCCGCCCCGCTCCCAACCCCCAGTTGGCGTCGAAGGAATTGAATGCCCGCGTCGAGGCGCTCTTGAAAAAGATGACCCTCGACGAGAAGGTCGGGCAACTGGCGCAGTATACGGTCGAATACGCCACCGGGCCGGGCGGCTCCAACCTCAATTACGACGAAATGGTAGCCAAGGGCCAGGTTGGCTCATTGCAGGGCGTGGTGGGCGCCGAGGCAACCAATCGCTACCAGCGCATCGCCATGGAGAAATCGCGGCTGCACATCCCCATCCTCTTCGCGCGCGACGTAATTCATGGCCACCGCACCATCTTCCCGGTGCCCCTGGCGCTGGCGGCAAGCTGGGACCCGGCGGCGGCTGCAACGGCGGCGCGCTTTGGCGCTTCGGAGGCCCGCGCCGACGGCCTCGCCTGGGTCTTCTCGCCCATGGTCGATATTGCCCGCGACCCGCGCTGGGGACGGATCGCGGAATCCGCCGGCGAGGACCCCTACCTGGGTTCGGCGATGGCCCGCGCCTGGGTCAAGGGCTACCAGCAGGACGATCTTTCCCGGCCCGATTCGGTCGCCGTCAGCGTCAAGCACTTTGCCGCTTACGGCGCGCCTATCGCAGGCCGCGACTACAACGCCGTGGACATGAGCGAGATCATGCTGCGCCAGGTTTACCTGGAGCCCTATCGCGCCGCGGTGGAGGCCGGCGCGGCCACGCTGATGAGTTCCTTCAACACCATCAACGGCATCCCCGCCAGCGCCAACCCCTTCATCCTCACCCAGATTCTGCGCCAGGAGTGGGGATTCGACGGCTTGGTCGTCTCCGACTGGGAGGCCATCCCTGAGCTACGCGCCCACTCCGTCGGCACCGACGACTCGACCGTAGCCCGCAAGGCTCTGGAGGCCGGCGTGGATATGGATATGGTGGGCGGCCTTTACGGAACCGTCATTGCCCCCCAGGTGCGCGAGGGCAAGATCCCCGAGCCCGTCGTCGATGAGGCGGTGCGCCGTATCCTGCGCGTCAAGTTCGCGCTTGGCCTCTTCGACCGCCCCTACACCGAGGCCGGCCCGGCCTACGACGCCACGCCGGAGCGCCGCGCCGCAGCCCGCAAGGTGGCCGCCGAGACTTTTGTGCTGCTGAAGAACGATCCCGTCGAGGGAGTGGGAACCCTGCTGCCGCTTCCCGCCAAGGCCAGGAAAGTGGCGTTGATCGGCCCCATGGCCGACAACCAGCCCGAGATGCTGGGCGCGTGGAACGTTACCGGCGACCCCAGATTTGTCGTCACGCTGAAAGCGGCGCTTGCCGAGCGGCTGGGCTACAGGCTGCTCTATGCCCAGGGCTGCGGCCTGCTCTCCGGCGAGGACGCGATTGCGCTCCAGCGCATGAACGGCCAGGCCGCCGATGCGCTTCTGCACGTCCCCGACGACGCCACGACCATCGCGGAGGCGGTCGTGACGGCCAAGCAAGCCGATGTGGCGATCCTGGCCCTGGGCGAGCCCACCGGCTGGCTGGAAGGCGAGGCCGCAAGCCGCGCGACGCTGGGCTTTACCGGTGCGCAGGAACAATTGCTCGAGGCTGTTATGGCCACAGGAAAGCCGATGATTCTGGTGGTGCTGGCCGGCCGGCCGCTGGAGCTGAAGTGGGCCGCCGCGCACGTGCCGGCGATCCTTGAAGCGTGGAGTCCGGGGATCGAGGCCGGCCACGCACTGGCCGATACTCTCTTCGGCGACGTGAACCCCTCTGGCAAGCTGCCGGCCAGTTTCCCCCGGTCTGTTGGCCTGGAACCGCTGTATTATGCCCAGCTCCCCACCGGGCGGCCGGCGCATGGGGACTTGAGCCACATGCCGCGCAATGAAATGGAGAAGTATATGTCGCGGTACGTGGATGAGGAGAATTCGGCGCTCTACCCCTTCGGCTGGGGACTGAGCTACACGCGCTTCAGCTACTCGCAGCCCACCGTCAGCCGCGCGGAGGTTCCGGTGCGCGAGATTCTGGCCTCGCGCAATGAACCTGTAACCAAGGTCGGCGTGGACGTGAAGAACACCGGGAGCATGGCCGGAAGCGAAGTGGTTCAGCTATACATCCGGAACACCGCGGCCAGCGTCAGCCAGCCGGTGCGGGAGCTGAAAGGCTTTGCGCGCATTACGCTGGCCCCCGGCGAGATGAAGCATGTGGAGTTTCCGCTGGGCTTCTACGAACTGAACTTCTATAACGCGGAGATCCAGCGGACAGTGGAACCCACGACCTACACGATCTGGGTCGGTGGAAGCTCGCTGGCAGCGGCGGAGACGAGCCTGAAGGTGGAGTAGAAACAGGGACTGAAGGAACCGCTGATCTCTGACCCCTGACCCCTACGAAGCCACCGCCAGTTCCACTGCGTGCGCCGTCCGCACAGTCCCCTTGCGCGGGCCGCGCTTACGCGCGCTCATCACCTTGATCCGCTCCAGCAGTTCATGCGCCGAGCAGCTCTTCTTGGCCAGCAGCGCGTCGGCCGCGTGCATCTCGCCGCCCATCCGCTGAGGATCGCCCAACAGGATCATGGGAATATGCGGCGCGATTTGCTTCAGCCGGTCCACCAGTTGATTGCCGTTCATCTGCGGCATGGCATAATCGGTCAGAACCAGATCCACTTGTTTCTCGGTAAAAATACTGATCGCCTCCTGCCCTGTCAAGGCCGAAAGGACCCGGTATCCGTTGGTTGCCAGCATGAACTTGAGTACGGAAAGCTCTTGTTCGTTGTCGTCTACACAGAGAATAATCTTCTTCGGTCGCATGATCTGGGGTTTGCTCCTTGTTTCAGTCTTCTTGCCGTTTCGCCGTGCAACACTTCGCCTATGCCCGCTTCTTCGGCTGGCTGGCGCAAACAAATTCCAAGGCCGACGATCGCGGACGAGGCTGACATTTCCCTGGTTGATCTTGCATCCGAGCGGCCTGCGTGGAACGTCGGCAGCTTTGGGGGCGCGACGTTCCCCAGGACGGCATCCGGCATTCGATTACCTAGGAGGCCAACTTACGCGTGCGATCGGCTTGTGTTTAGGACCTGAGGTCAATCCCGGCACAGGAGCCGGTTAAGTTGTTTCAATGAGAGCTAAGACTACGAGCCTTGAAAGCCCTTGGGAAGAGAGAAAGGTAAGCGAAATTTAACATGAAAATCTCCGTGAAACAGGCAAGAATTGGCTAGGCTAAACACAGTCCGCCACTTGCAATCATGAATGCCTGTTGAAAGCATGTGCATCCCGGCAGGAAAACCCGTCCTTTTGCTACAAGAACAGTGCTGCCAGCTATGCGCACGTCGGTGCCCCTCCCCGATTGCCCCTCTGCCGCTCCGCTTTGCATGCGCGCAGACAGGAGCAGATCGTTCGGCCTTCCCCCTGCCGGCAGGCAAGCCGCAATCGAGCCTCCAGTTCTAGGAACCTCGGATGGAACCCTTCGGCGCTGCTTTTCGTAACCCTTACCAGTATGGAGCATCGCTACAGTTGGTCGTGGATTGAGGCGCAGGTTGCGCAGGCCGCCGGGGCGTGGAATGGCTGCGCTGGGCGCCTCCTCCCAGCCGGTCCGCGTTTCAGCCTGAGAGAACAGCGCAAGCGCGAGCGAGCCTACGACCAGGCCTTGCGCGCCGTCGAGCGAGAGGCGCGCCGGGCTCCGCGCACTCCATCCGAGCGCCAACTCGCGCAACAGCGCATCGTGGACGCATTCCCGCGTTTTGCCTCCATAGCGCTCAATCTCGATTCAGAGGCAGTCCAGCTGCTCACCGGCAGCTTCTTGCCCGTCGGCACGCAGCTTGCCCGGTGGGCGCGCGGCTTCGACGCGACCCTGAGCATGGCCGATATCATCCAGGCCTGCCGCAATGCCTGGACCGCTTGCGGTTTGCAGGCGCTGCTCGGCCAGCCCATGGAACTCACGCCACCCATCTTTGCCTACAGTCTTCTCTACCCCTACAGCGACAACTGTCTCGACCATCCGGAGCTATCCACCGCGGAGAAGCTCCGCTTCAGCGAGCGTTTCCGCCAGTGCCTGCGCGGCCTGCGGCCTTCCGTCTGCAACGCGCGCGAAGCGTCGGTCTGGGTTATGGTTCAAATGATCGAAGAGCAATATCCGCGCTCAAGCTACCCGCAGGTCTTCGACTGCCTGCTGGCCATCCATCGCGCCCAGGAGCAGAGTATCGCGCAACTCGGCAGTGGCCGCCGATTCGATAACTCACTCAGTAACTACCTCGATGATTCCGATCTGTTGCGCATCAGTTGCTCGAAAGGCGGAACCTCCGTGCTCGCCAATGCCTGCCTGGTGCAGCCGCGACTTTCCCTGGAAGAAAGCCGGTTCTCCATCGATTGGGGAGTCTTGCTGCAACTGGGAGACGATCTGCAGGACGTGGGCGAGGATCTCTGCCGTGGATCGGTCACGCTTTTCACCCGCGCCGCCGCTCTCGGTAAGCCTTTCGACAGCCTCGTTCTGCAACTCCTCAACTTCAGCCAACAAGTCGCGGACCGCATGGACCGCCAGCCCCACGGCACTCGCCTGCTCAAGGATCTGTTGCGCATGAGTTGGCGATCACTCATTCTCATGGCCGTGGCCGATGCCCAGCAGTTCTTTTCCCCGGCGTTTCTGGCCGAATTGGAGCCATCGTCCCTATTCCGCTTCGACTTTCTCCGCGCGCGCAATCGTAAGCTGGCTGGCCGCCAAGCTATCTATTCCATCCTCTTCGACGCTTTCCTGGAGGCCGGTCCAGGCGGCCAGAGCGGTCTTCCTTTGCCCGGCAAATCCCTCCCCGATGCCGATTCTCCTCCTGTTGCCGGAGTTGGCTCCCTAAGCAACTCCTTTGCCTGAGCGTAGCCGCGGGGCAAATCAGCGCCAAGCTGGGTTCCCGGATGGCGGGCAATCCTTGCCGCGCCTGTCGCACCATTCCTTCACCCGCTGCTTGACAAGCCGGTCAACTCACTCTACGCTACGAATACCCGCGGATCGCGCGTGCGATCTCGGGTTGCAAAGGATTTGATGCCCAGTCTCTTCACTCCTGCGATCTGTCCGTGCCGCTGCTGTCAGCGCTGCGCCAAGCGGGCGTGTTCTCTGGGGTAGATTGCAATAGCGAAGGATCTCCGGATCACCCACCCGCCGTAAGGCGCGGTGGGTTTTTGTTTCAGTAGTCAGTGATAAGTAGTCAGTCCTGGCAGCTCGGAACTTACTGACCACTGACAACTGACCACCGCATTTCAAGCACCGGTGGCGAAGCGGCTAACGCGCAGGTCTGCAAAACCTGTATACGCGGGTTCAATTCCCGCCCGGTGCTCCAATATTCAAGCAGTAAAACAAAAGGGCCGCGCCTCCCAGGATGAGGCGTGGCCCTTTGTCTTGCCGCCAAAGTGTCCCGCTGCCGATTCGATCGGCGGGATGCGGCTCGGTGTCAGATCTCGATCAGAGGCCGCGGCAGGCGAGTCTTCGAGCGGTCCAGGAACAGCCTCATGCGCAGAGCCTCCGACCGCTGCACAGCCACCAGCCGCATCTGCCTGCGAATATGGTCGCCGTCTTCGAGGTGCGCCACCTGAGCCTCGTCATGCTCGGCATCTCTCTCCAGCCGGGCGATCCGCTCCTCCACGGTGCGCTGAAAACGAGGACTGATTTCAAAGCCTTCATTGGTGGCGCAGTTGGTGGTCATGGCAGACTCCTCTAAGCTGGGATTCTTGAGGCTAAAAATATTTGATCGGCGGCCTCAAGTTTTTTCCGCTTGTGCCGATATTAATGAAGACTAATTTCACGCGCCAGATTACCGCTGCGCGAATCGAACGTAACCTACTGTCCGAAAACAGGACACTTATGTGCCTTGCGAGCGCCTTTTGCAGAGGTCATCCAAGTTCTCTACTTGTGTTTTTCGCTAGTTTTGCGGCGGCGTTGCGTAATAGCCCTTGCGCACCTGCACCTTCATCCCATCCCCGCGGCATTCCACCCCAAGCTTCCTGAAGCTGCCGTCCAGCTTGGTATTGCTGGGCGTATAGCTGGCCACGTACTCGGTGCGCAGCTCATCTTCGATCTGCTGGAAAGCCGCCTCCAGCTTCTTGCCGTTGTTGCCCACGTCGATCAGCCGGCCGCCGGTCTCCTCGGTCATCCTTTTCATCGCCGAATATCCAGAATAGCCAAAGCCCCCGTAGAAGCCCCGGTCGGCGATCAGGATCACGTAGATCAGCACATTCGATCTTTGCGCGGCGGCGATCGCCTCGCCGATCTTGTGGTTGCTGCCCTCGTCCTCGCCGTCGGTCAGTAGGATCATCGCCTTGCGGCCCGACTCCTGGTTCAGCTTCTCGTTGGAGGCCAGGTAGACCGCGTCGTAGAGCACCGTTCCCTTGGGCGTTCCGACGGTGGGAACGGTTCCCCCGCCGGCGCCAGGAATGCCCGCCGCTCCATTGCCGCCGGCGGTGTTGATCTCCGCCTTGTTCATGGCCCGCGTCAGCAGCCGCGCGCTGTTGGTAAAGTCCTGCATCAGGTCCACGTCCACATCGAAGGAGAGAAGAAACGCCTCGTCCTTCTGCCGCAGCACACGTTCCAGGAACTGGCTGCCCACCTCCTGCTCCAGCGGCAGAACGCGATACTGGCTGCCGGAAGTGTCCAGCAGAATACCCAGCGTCAGCGACTGCTGGGTTTCGGCCACAAAGCTCTTCAGCGTCTGCGGAACCTTGTCTTCCGTAACCGTGCAGTCGTCCTTGGTCAGGTGAGGAACCAGATTGCCGGCTTTGTCCTTGACGGTGAAGAACACGTCCACAAGGTTGACCGTGAGCTTGAACGTCGCCACCGATTGTTCCTCGGGCGGGGCTGGCGCGGTGCTCACCGGAGCCTCGTCCGGCGAAGGAGCAAGCTGCGCCCATCCCGCCGTGGACAACGCCGGCAGGCCGAGCAGCAAAGCGGCAATTCCTGATCGGACGCGCATGCTGGTCCTTTAGACGGAATTTGAACGCCGAAGAAAGCATACCTGAACTCTTTCCTAGCTGGCAGGCAACCTGCGCGGTCCTGCCGCGTCTGATACTCTGACGAGTAAAGCCCTTCTTGCCGATGATCGGTTTGTGAGGAGCGCTTCCGCAGGCCGTTCATACGGAGGCAGGGGGGCAGAGATCAGTGGTCAGGGATCAGCGAAAGCCGGCCCAGATTTCAGATCTCAGATCTCTGATCTCTGACAATGGCCGAATGCGGCGTTCTGGGAGGACGGAATACCTGTGAACCATGGTTTGACAGCAATGGCGCTGGCGGCGCTTCTGAACTTGAGTCCAATACTCTCTCAGGCGGCTCTGGCCCAACAGCAGCCACCCCCGGTGCCCGACGCCCCTACGCCCCAGGCGCGCCCGCCGCTGACTGGCGTGGACGGCAGCCCGATTACGCCCGGCAAAGGCGTGGGAACTGAGCAAGAGGAGCCAACTTCCTCCTCGGCCGCTCCAGCTCCCGCACCGATCACCCCGGCGCCCCCCGCCCAGACCAAGGACGAGGTCCAGACCACTCCTCCCGAGTTGCCCGCGCCTGGAGAGGGAATGGCTGCCCTCGGACACTTCATCACCATCAACGTGAACTTCGTCGAGGTTCCAGTAACTGTCAAGGACTCGAAGGGCAAGCTGGTGGCCGGCCTCACCTTCCGCGACTTCAAGGTCTATGAAAACAACACCCGCGTGCAGTTGCAACTGTTCACCGTGGATCCCGCCCCGCTTTCCATCGCCTTCGTCATCGACCAGAGCCTGACCTCCGACGTGATGGCCAAAGTAAACAACTCCCTGGGCGCCATCCAGGGAGCGCTCACTCCCTATGATGAAATTGCGGTCTTTTCTTACAGCAACGGATCCCGGGAATGGACCGGTTTCACTGGCGCTCAGAGCACCCGCGTGCCCGCGGTGCTGGCCCTCGCCAAGGCGATCGGCAGCGAGGAACTGGTTCCGGTCAACAGCGGGCCGCTCTCCGGATGCAACATCCGCGAGAACGGCAACTGCGTCGATCCCAACCTGCAGCCCGGCCGCTCGACCGGAAGCTCCGCCGGCGTCATCACCATCCCCAAGGAGATTCACACCCTCAACGACGCCATTCTGGCCGCGGCAAAGGAGTTGTCCACGCGCCCCAAGGGCCGCCGCCGCATTATCTACGTCATCTCTGATGGCAAGGAGTACGGCAGCAAGGCTACAGAAAAAGAGGTTTTGCGCTACCTTGAGACCAACAAGATCGCCGTCTATGGCACCGCCGTCGGCACCTCCGCCCTCTGGGGTGAAGGCTTCGTGAGCCGCTTCCACCTGCCCTTTACCATGTACGACAACATTCTGTACAAGTACACCGCGGCCACCGGTGGAACCCTGGACTCCGAGCGCGGAACGGACGGCATCGAGAAGAGCTACGCCAAGATCGCCGAGGAGGCGCGCACCCAGTACACGCTGGGCTACCTCAGCCACGAATCGATCTACGACAGCAAGTTCCGGGCAATCGATGTGCGCGTTGACCGGCCCGGCCTGGAGGTAATCTCCAAGCGCGGCTACTACCCCTCCGGCCAGGATGCACGTTAGCCTGTGACTTCGTCGGGAGCTGCAGCGGGCCTGGGATTGTTGTCGGCGGCCACCTGGGGCGGCTCTGATTTTGTAGGCGGCGTGGGCGCGCGCCGCGCTCCCGCCCTACTGGTGGTCGTCTCCGGCCACGTCTTCTCTTTCCTCGTGCTGTTGGCATTCTGCCTGGGACTCCGGTTGGCCGTGCCCGGCCCGCGGCTTCTCTTCTATGCCGCTTTGGGTGGATTTGAGGGTTCGCTGGCGCTGGCCGTCTTTTATCGCGCCCTGGCCATGGGCGCCATGGGACTGACCGCGGCCCTTACCGGCCTGCTTACCGCTCTCGTTCCCGTCACCTTTTCTTTCTTTCATGATGGCGTGCCCGGCCCATTGACCGCCGTGGGACTGGCTATCGGCCTGGCCGCCATCTGGATGATTACCCACACTCCAGCTGCTAAGGACCCCGGAATGAAGACCATGCCCACACCGCCGGCCGCGTTCCTGCTGGGTATGCTGGCGGGGATCGGCTTTGGTGCCCAGCTGATTCTCTTCAAATTGGCCAGCGGAGGCGGCATGTTGTGGGTGATGACCTCGGCCCGCGCCGCCGGCTCTCTGGCCATGCTCCTGGTTCTCTTCGTCATGCCGCCCAAAGCGCCCTGGCGGGGCTTCTGGCTCACCGGCATTGCCGCCGGAGCGCTGGACACCATCGGCAATCTCTTCTATCTCCAGGCCACCCGCTTTGGACGGCTGGATGTCTCCGCGCTGGTCTGCTCGCTCTACCCCGCCGGCACCATCCTGCTGGCCGCGCTGGTCTTGCGCGAGCGCCCCACACGCCGCCAGATGGCCGGCATCGCTCTGGCCCTGGCCGCCGTCGTGCTGCTCAGCGTGTAGAGAGTTCCGCTCGCGCGTAGGGTCTGCCAACGCAAAAAGGCCTGTGCGTTCGCACAGGCCTTCCGACTCCCGCCGGTCAACTCACGCGGCTCCGGCAAAGGCGACCGGCCGGGCTCGAATCCCCGCCCCGGAGCCTTGAGGCCGGCAGCGCTTTACTTAGGCTCGATCGGGGCCGAACTCGGCGGCGCCGGAGCCGCATTCTGCTGCACGGTCGGCGCGGCCGCGGGTGGCTCGCTCACGCCCTTGATGCCTTCCTTGAACCCCTTCAACGCCTCCCCCAATCCCTTGCCCATCTCCGGCAGCCGTTTGGTGCCGAACAGCAGCAATGCAACAATGGCGACCACCACTATGTGCCACGGTTGAAACTCACCCATCGCTCACCCTCCCCGCGTCGCATTGAGCTGACGCGCTCGATTCATTGTTATTGTCGCACAAATGCGGGTGCTCCATCCTTGCTGTCATCCTGGGTGAAGCGCAGCCGAAGTCGAAGGCCTGCCTGAGCGGAGCCGAAGGGAACCTCCATTTCGATTCTTCCAGTGAAAGGGCGGGAATCCAAACCCCAAACCGCCCCCGTGCGCCGAGCCTCAATTCACCTGCGCCGGCTTGCCCAGCCGCTCCGTCACCATGGCGTAGAAGGCTCCCAGATCCTCCTCATCGCCCACCGTCAGCCGGCGGTAAACCTTCAGCAGCGGAAACAGCGTTGAGGCCCGCACCTCGACCGCCGGAACCGCGACCGCGCCGCCGGGATATTGCATCATCTCCCAACTACCCGCATAGCGCCGCCGCAGCACCTCGCCCAGGTAGCTGCCCCATAGCCGCACTTCGAAGTCCAGGTCAAGCTCCGGGCTCTCGCCCACCAGCACCAGAATCTCGTCCAGGCTGTCGATCGACTCCGAGGTAAAGTCCAGCTTCTGGTGGAACTCCCGCCAGGCCACCTCCGCCGCCGCCCGCGCGTAGCCCTCCATCATCGCTCCCAGGTCGGGATAGACCGCCGATTCCAGCCGTTTGCGCAGGTCGCTCGCCACACTCCAGAGTACATCGCAATGCCCTGGAAATGGACATTGCCGATCCGGCCAGAATGCAATGAAGCACCGTGCCCCATCCTTTTCGCGTTCCTTGCGAAAAGGGTCGGAGACCACGAATCTGGGTGCCCCACCCTCGCCGCGTCCTTGCTTTTGCGGCTAGGGTGGGATGGCACAAATCCAACTGGGCCGGACTGAGACAATGGAACCGCGCCCCATCTTTGTGGCAGACTGAGAGCATCACTGGAGGCTCACTTTGAGAACCGTCAAGCTCCTCGCCCTGGCCATTGCGCTCACCTTTGCCGCCCGCCCCGCCCGCTCCGCCGCACACGATATCTATCCTGACCCGGCGCAGGCCAAGGCCGACCTGGCCGCCGCCCTCACCACCGCCGCCCAGACCCACAAGCGCATCCTGCTCGACTTTGGCGGCAACTGGTGCGGCGACTGCCAGGTCCTGGACCTCTACTTCCACGACGCCAGGAACCTGCCCATCCTGGAGGCCAACTTCGTCCTGGTCCACGTGAACATCGGGACGACGGGGATAAACGCCAATTTCGACCTCGCCGAGAAGTACGAGATTCCTCTCCGCCGGGGCGTGCCGGCGCTGGCCGTCCTCGACGAAAAGGGCGCGCTGCTCTACAGCCAGAAGGGCGGCGAGTTCGAAGACATGCGCCATCTGGAGTCCTCGGCTTTGACCACGTTTCTGGTGGAGTGGAAGCCCGCCAAGCCCGGCTGCTCGGCGGTTGCGATGAACTGCTGAGGCACTTCCAGCAACCCTGTGCCGAGAAACCGAAAGTCCCAGGTAACCATTAGCGAGCGAAGGCCTTGAGCCAGTTCGCGCCGGCCGCCCTACGCGTCCGGCGCGAACTGGCTTAAACTGGTAACAGGTGGAACGAAAGGTGATCGTATGAAGTTGATGCAAATGGCGGACCCGGTTCGCTATCCTCACATGTCCACGGCGGATTTGCGCTCGACGTTTCTCGTCGACGACCTCTTCGCGCCGGGCCAGGTCCAGCTTGTCTACGTCGATCTGGACCGCGCGGTGATCGGCTCGGCGGCACCGCTGGACGAAGCCCTGCCGCTGCCCTGTCCGAGCGAATTGCGCGCTAACTGGTTTACCGAGCGGCGCGAGCTAGGGGTCTTCAACATCGGCGGCGATGGGACCGTCGAAGTCGATGGAGAAACTCATGCGCTGAGCAATCGCGATGCGCTTTACATCGGCAAAGGCGAACACACTATCTCTTTTTCAAGCGCGAACCCGGGCCGGCCCGCCGAGTTTTATCTTTTGAGTTACCCGGCCCACGCCGTTTATCCCACGGCGATCATGCGCGCCCCCGACAGGATGCCGGCTACGCTCGGCGCGCCCGCCACGGCCAATCGCCGCACCATCAACAAGCTCATCCACCTGGAAGGCGCGAGAAGCTGCCAGTTGGTGATGGGATTCACCGAACTCGATGAAGGCAGCGTGTGGAATACCATGCCTCCCCACACGCACATGCGCCGCTCTGAAATCTATCTCTACTTCGACATTCCCGCCGATCATCGGGTCGTCCATTTGATGGGACCGGCCACGGAGACTCGCCATCTGCTAGTCGCCAACAAGCAGGTGGCTATCTCTCCCGGCTGGTCGATCCACGCCGGCGTGGGCACCGCCAGCTACTCCTTCTGCTGGGGCATGGGCGGAGAGAATCAGGTGTACAGCGACATGGATGCGCTGCGCATTCCGGAACTTCTGTGACCACTGCATTCCGGCAGCCCGGTTGAGGGTGCCGCCAGACGCGGCCGGAGCGGCGGTCCTTCGCGCCGCGTCGGCTAGAGGTTCTAGGAAGCCTTGTTGCTGATCGTGTGCACGATGGCGATTTGCGTCTTGCCGTTATACTCCGCCTTGTTGGCGGTAACGGTAACGATGATGGATTCCTGCTTGCTCTTCTGGACGCTGATCACGGCGCTGTCGGCGCTATCGTACACCGAGACCTCGCTGCCCAGCCTGGCCTTGTAGAAGCTCACCACCTGGTCCTTCGAGTCCGGTGTGACATATATCGCTGTAACCCAGGAACCCGTGGGCAAGGTCATCCTTGCCCCGCCCTTGCCGGCCTCGGCGCCGGGATAGATATCCGTGCCCAGATCGGAGGCGCTGAACTTCTCCGTGGTATCGGCGGTGAAGGAGCCGCCGGGGGTATTCACGGTCACGTGGGCGTTCTGGCCTGAGCCTGAGACGTGGATGCCGTGTACAGCCCGGTAGATCACGTAGCTGAAGGCTCCCACTCCCAGGATGCCCAGCCCCACGATGATGGCCACGACGATCAGGACGATCTTGAGCGCGCTGGGGCCGGATTTGGCCGGAGCGGCCACGGGCAGGGCCGGCCCCGCCGGAGGTTGAGCAGGCGCTGCCACCGGTGCCCAGGCGCCCGTAGGCGCGCCGCAGGCGCTGCAAACTTGTTTGTCGGCGGATACTTCAGCTCCACATTTCGCACAGAAGCTCGTCACAATGATCTCCTTCCAATTGAATTCTCCTCCGGACCTCGAATCCTGTTTTCCGGGTTAGGAGTCAATATACCTCAAGACACTCTGGCCACGCCCGTGTTTTTTCACTCGCTCCCATTCCAATCCATCTAAGCTTCTTCAGCCGGAGCGGGCGGCGGAGCCGGGGGCTTGAGCGGCGAGTGGCGATGCACGCGCAAATTGTCCAGCGCATATTCGATGAACCTGGGATCGAAATGGGGCGGCTGGCCCATGAACCGGCAAGTTGCGACTACCTGATCGACGATAAACCGCGGCTGATAGGCGGCCAGTTCGAGCCCCTTTCCCCTTGTGATCTTGTCCACGATGAGGTCGAACAACTCATCCGGCGGCGTCAATCCTTGCCGTTGGCACTCCATCTCGAAGATGCGGTTGTACAGTTCGACGCTGGGCCCCGCTACCTCGATCTTGTAGGGAATGCGGCGCAGGAATGCGGCGTCCATCAAGTCTTCGGGCTCCAGGTTGGTGGAGAAGATCACCAACTCCTCGAAAGGTATGGTGAAGCTCTTGCCCGAATGCATCTTCAGGTAGTCGAACCGGCCCTCCAGCGGCACGATCCAACGGTTCAGCAGGTTCTTTGGGCTGACCAATTGGCGGCCGAAGTCGTCGATGACAAAACAGCCGCCCAGGGCTTTCACATGCAGAGGAGCCTCGTAGAAATTTGACGAGGGGTCAAAGCGGAGATCGAGCATCTCCAGCGTCAGTTCGCCGCCTGTGACCACAAAGGGCCGCCGGCAGGGAACCCAGCGCGCGTCGTATTCGTCGCTGCGGATAAAGGAGAGTTGGTTGTCCTCGAGCGAAGGGTCGGGGTTCAGCAGGGAGTGAAGGCTGGGGTCGTAGACGCGGATGATCTGGCCCTCGACAATGACCGCGTAAGGTACGTAGATCACGTCGGTGAATACGCTGGCAAAGCAGAGCGCGACCGAGGTCTTGCCATTGCCGGGCGGACCATAGAGCAGTATGGCGCGGCCCGAGTTCAAAGCCGGGCCGACACTTTCCACGATGCTGTCCTCGAAGACCAGGTCGCCCAAAGACTTCCGCAAGCGATCGAAGGTCACCCGCTCGTTGGTAATCTTCTGCAGGTTCACCTGGTGGGCGAATTCGTCGAGGGTCACCGGCGCCGGCCCGGTATAGCGCATCTGTTCCAGAGCGTCCACCGTCCAGCGCCGTCCCTCGTCGGTGAACGCGTACTTCAAGTCCAGCGGGTTGCCGGAGTCGCGCGTGCCCAGGTTGCGCAACAGTTGACGGTCGATGGCCATCCGCACCAAATCGAGCACCAGGTAATAAGGCAGCTTGATGGCATCCACATACTGGCGCGCCGATTCCAGGTGGTCCACGTAGATCAGCTTCATCAGCAGGTTGAGGAATTCCGTCGCGTCGATTCTGGTAGCCGCCATATCGGCCGGCTCGATCGGCATGCGATTGAGAAAGGAGTCCAGCGCCTCCTGGCCGAGGGCTCCGCTGCCCACCAGACGGTCGCCCAAACGGCCGCCAAGCTCAGCCTGAGCTTCCAGCGCCTCTGCCACATCCTTGACGGAAACCAGCTTGGCCTGGACCAGCAGATCTCCCAGCCGCATTCGTCTCCTGATGACGCCCTCCTCATGGGGCTCTCTTGCGGCTTCGCGCAGCCCGCCTCCGGCTCACGGCCGCCCGGTTCAAATCTTGAGATCGACTCATCGTATCAACTCCCACAAAGCTACAACCCAGCTCCGGAGGGCGCTCCGGAAGCTGTGCCCAAAAGGGGCATGCAGTGAACCAAAATGGATGGACTGGCGTTTCGACTATTGGTTTTTATTGGGCCGCCATCAGCCGGTCCAGACCCGGCTGCCGAAGTTTCCGCTCCGCAGTCCAAGCCGCTCAGTCGGCGGCGCTAGCCTGTCTGGTCGCAGTCTTTGAAAGCACCCTGGCGGTGCTGGGCCTGGGAATGGCGCTCAGATCCACTTTGCCTTCCGCCAGTTGAATGAGAAACTCCTGGCTGGAAAAGGGCTTTGCGTCCTTGAGCGGCTTGGCGGCACGCACGTAGCTGCCGTCGGGCTGCTGCAGGCGTGCTTTGACCGTATCGGCCAGGTACGCGGGCAGAATCTCGTCGTGAATGCGGGCCAGGGCGGCCGGATCGCGCACCGGGAAGACCACCTCACAGCGCTCGAAGAGGTTGCGCGGCATCCAGTCCGCCGAGCCCAGGTAAATCTCGTCGTTGCCGCCATTGGCAAAGTGGAAGATGCGAGAGTGTTCCAAAAACCGGCCCACGATCGAGCGCACGCGAATCCGCTCCGACAGTCCTTTGACGCCGGGGCGCAGGATCGAGAGGCCGCGGACGATCAGGTCCACCTCGACCCCGGCTTGCGAGGCCTTGTAAAGCGCTTCGATGACGCTGGGTTCGAGCAGGGAGTTCATCTTGGCAACGATGTGCGCCGGCCGCCCTGCCTGGGCGTGTTCCTGCTCGCGGCGGATCAGGCCCAGGAAGCTCTCCGCCATGGTCAGCGGCGCCACCAGCAGCGGCCGGTAGTCGTCGATCTCGGCGTGCGCCGTCAGGTAGTTGAAGACCATGTGCACCCGCTCGGTGATCTGCGCATCGCTGGTCAGCAGGCTCAGGTCGGTATAGAAACGGGCGGTCACGGGATTGTAGTTGCCGGTGCCCAGGTGGCAGTAGCGGCGGGTCGCTCCGTCCTCGTCGCGGCGCACCAGCATGGCCAGCTTGCAGTGCGTCTTCAGCCCCACCACGCCGTGGAAGACCTGCACCCCGGCGTCCTCCATGCTGCGCGCCCAGCGAATGTTCGAGGCCTCGTCGAAGCGCGCCATCAGCTCCACCACCAGCGTTGCTTCCTTGGTGGGCGCCGCCTCGGTCAGAGCTTCGAACATGGGCGAGTCCTCGCTGGTGCGATAGAGGGTCTGCTTTATCGAGACCACGGCAGGGTCGTTGGCGCCCTGCTGAATGAAGTCCACCACCGCGTCGTAGGAGTCGAAGGGGTGGTGGAGCAGGATGTCGCGCTGGCGCAGTTCGTCGAAGATGTTGCTCGACTTGCGGCTCAGGTGCAGCGGCTTGGGCGTAAAGGGCCGGAACTTGAGGTCCGGCCGCTTCACGTCGCCGTAAAAGAACATCAGCCGCGAAAGGTTCACCGGACCCTCGCCGCGGAAGACCTGATCCTCATCGAGTTCGAAGTTGACGCGTAGCCGCTCGATAATCTCCGCATCTGCGCCGGTCTCGATCTCCAGCCGCACCGCATCTCCCTTGCGCCGGTTGTGCAGCTCCACGCGGATCGACTCCAGCAGCGAGCGCGTTTCCTCCTCTTCAAAGTAGAGGTTCGAGTTGCGGGTGACGCGGAAGGCGGCGTGAGCCTGAACCTCGTAACCGCGGTACATGCCGGCCAGGTTCTGCGCGATCAGGTCCTGAAGCAGCAAATAGTCGAACGAGCCCTCCGCCGCGGGCAAGCGGACAAACCTGGGCAGAGCGCGCGGCACCGTCACCACCCCCAGCACCTGCGGCCCGGAGCTGCGACGCTTTGCCCTGAGCAGCAGCGCCAGGCACAGCGCCTTGTTCAGCACCCGCGGAAACGGATGCGCCGGATCGATCGAGATGGGTGTCAGCAGCGGATCGACCTCGCGCTGAAAGTACCCCTGCGCATACGCCCGTGCCTCTTCGTCCAGTTCCTTCCACTCCAGCAGCCGGATGCCCTGCGCCCGTAGCTCGGGAAGCAGCATCTGGTTCCAGCACTTATACTGGGCGGCCACAAAACTGTGAATCTCGGCGGTCAGCACAGCCAACGACTCGTCCGGCCGCAGTCCATCGTAGCCCGGCTCGCGATAGCCGTCCTCGATGCGCTGCATAAGCCCGGCCTGGCGAACCTCAACGTATTCGTCCAGGTTGCTGGCCGTGATGGCCAGGAACTTCACCCGCTCCAGCAGCGGGTTGGTCGCGTCCTCGGCCTCCTCAAGCACACGCCGGTTGAACTGCATCCAGGAGTGGTCACGGCCGTTAAACAGCTTTTGTTTCTTCGTGGTTCTGGTCATCGAAATCGTCCGGCGAGCCGTGTTGGCAGTCTACAGGATTTCCCCCGCGGCCGGCACGCGAATTGCAGCCTTATGAAAAACTCCCCATCGGCAATCCATACAGGACGGACTGCGGAAATGATGTTAAAGGCAGGCAAATACCTGCTGTCCTTTACCCTAAGATGCGCAAAACGCTTTGCGATGGCCCCAGATCACTTTCTCTGAACCGGCTCATCGATCCCAGTCCAGGACGGACGCAGCGTGTCTATGGAACAGCCGGGGAGCAATCCCGTATGGCCGCTGTGTCCAATGCCTACACAGGTGCATGTTCATTCAGCGCTTGCCAGCGTCCACTGCGTCTTACGCTCCGATGTCGTACTCCTTTGGAACCGCTTCGATAACCATCGGCTTTCCTGTCATTTAGAGGGTTGCGGCCCTCCTATCGCCAATCTCAGCGAACCGTTGCCGAGTCTTCACGATCTACCCCGCCCGCGCCCATCAGTACCAGCGAGCGCTGAGCAAAAGGCGAATAGACGAGAAGCGTTGTGCACGCGAGCGCCAGTCCGAAGTTGATGTGGTGCAGGAGCAGGAAGGGCGAGAGCGACCATAGCTCATCGAGGACGAGCAGAAACGGCCAGATCTTGAGGAATTTTTCGCCTGCTCCGGGCGCGTGAAAGAGAACGGCCGAGAGCACGAAGGCGCGGACGGGAATCAGGATCGCGGCAGTCACGATCAGGAGATTAAACGCCTGAGTTGCTTTCGGCAGCACTGAGAAAAGATCATCAATCTCCGCCAGGTTTGCCAGCGCTCCGACATAGAAACCCATGTACATGAACTGCAACAGGACAAAGAGCGTCTGTACAACTCGATGGGAGGCTTTCGGAAGCTCTTCCGGCGAGGCTAGGATCCGGCTGCGAACTTTGGTCTCAGGCTCCGCCGGAGCTGGCGCTTGCTCTTTGGCCGTTTGCTCCATTGCCACCGGGGATGGGGGCGCGGAGACCGACGGCGGCGGATTCTCATTGGGAGCGATCCGCTCCACGGGAGCCACGAAGCGGTAGCCGCGGCGGGCCAGGGTCTCGACGAATCTCGGACTGCTCGCCTTGTCTCCGAGCGCTTCGCGGATGCGATTCACCGCCGCGTTCACGCCGTGTTCGTAATCGACAAAGGTTCCGTCGGGCCACAGCTCCTGGGAGATTTCCTCCCTGGTCAGCAGGTCGCCGGGCCGCTCCAGAAGCATGAGTAGCACCTGGAAGGGCTGCGCGTTCAACTTGATGCGGATGCCCTGCCTGCGCAGTTCTCCAGTGGCGGCATCGGCTTCGAATACTCCGAAGCGATAGCGCCGGACTGATCGTGGGTCCGTCATCTCACACCGTCCAGTGTATCCGATCGCGGTTTCAATCCAAGGTCGTCGCGCAAAGTACAACTTCTCATAACTCCAATTGCTGCAATCATTTATACAGCGAGAAACAATCTTCCAGAGATGAGATTCCAGGCATTGCCTTGAAAGCCGGGCCAGCGCAATCTGCTGTACATGAAGCAACAACGGTACTCAGATTCGCGAATGTTCTCTGCTCTCCGCAGGCTGCTGATCCTGTTGCCCTTTTTGTCTGTTGCGGCCGCTCCCGGCTGCGCTGTTGCAGAACCTTCGCCCGAGGCTCTTTCAACTTTCAACTCGTATGCCGGCGGGGTCGAGGCGCGTCTCGCGCGGCAGCATCGCTCCCAGGACGGCTTTCTCGCCCCTCTGAATTCACCCACGCAGAGCGAGCTGCGCCTGCGCCAGGGGGAGTTGATCGTCGAGCAACTCACGCCTTCCACCGGCGCGGTTTTCTTCGGAGCCATGCTGCACCACTGGCGCGGCACCGCGTTTGCCCCGGGTGCAACAGCTGCCGACTTCGAGCGCCTGATGAAGAACTTCAACGCCTATCCCCAACACTTTTCGCCTCAGGTTCTGCAAACGAAAGTCCTCGCGCAACAGGGCGATCGTCTTCAGGCCGTGATGCGGGTGCGCCAGCGGCACGTCCTCACAGTGGTGATGGATTCGGCCTATGACATCGTATTTGGACGGCGCGACGCGCGCCACGGATATAGCATCTCGCGAAGCACGCAAATCTCCGAGATCGCCTCCCCCGGCACTGCCGCCAAGCGCGCGCTCAACCCCAGCGAGGAGCACGGCTTCCTGTGGCGGATGAATACCTACTGGAGTTACGAGGAGCGGGACGGCGGACTCTACATGCAGATCGAGTCGGCCTCGCTCACCCGCTCCATTCCCACCGGCCTCGGCTGGGCGGTCCGGCCCTTTGTGGAGAGCGTCCCGCGCGAGTCATTGGAATTCACATTGCGCGCTGCCTGCAACGCGCTGCGGAGATAGCTCGATCATGGCAATGAACGACAAAGGTCTAAGAATCTTCGAATGAACTGGACCTTTGAAAGGGCACGGCCGGGTACCCTCTGGGTGCCGTGCCGCAAATGCCGCGATATTAACGGGGCTTTAGCCCCTGAGAAAAATTTGGCTTTACTCGAATGAAAGGCTCAGAGACTCCCTGAAAACAGGAACCGGAAAGGAAAAGAAGATGAATGCGAAATCGGCTGCAACGAATCAAGAAGTGGCATTTCAAGCGGCGAGTCGCATAAACCGGGCGCTTACAGCTTCCATGGAGAAGCGGGCCTTGCAGTGGATGGCCGAGCGCGCCCCGAGCTGGCTCAGCTCGGACCAGCTCACTCTGCTCGGCCTGGGCGCGCAGGTTGGCGCGGGCATTTGTTATGCCTTATCGCGCTACGACCGCCGCGCTCTGCTGCTGGCGATCCTGTGCCTGGCGCTCAACTGGCTCGGAGACAGCATGGATGGCACCTTGGCCCGGGTGCGCCGCCAGCAGCGTCCGCGCTACGGCTTCTACGTGGATCACATGGTGGACATCTTTGGATCGGTCGCGCTGATGTGCGGACTCGGCTGCTCTGGCCTTTTGCACTGGCAGACGGCGATCGCAATGCTGGTGGCGTTTCTGATGCTGTCGAGCGAGAGTTACCTTGCCACCTATACTCTATCGTGCTTTCAGCTCTCGCAGGGCATCTTCGGTCCCACGGAGATTCGCATTCTGCTGATTGCCGGCAACCTGGCGCTGCTGCGCAGCCAGTACGCAACCTAGTTCGGTCACAGGATGCTGCTCTTCGATCTGGGAGGAGCGATAGCTGCGGTCGGCATGTTCGCGATGGCGATCGCCGTCACCGTGCGCCATACGGCGCAACTTTACCGCCAGGAGCCCTTGCCGTGAACATTCTCATCCGCTGGTGCAAGTTCAATCTGGTGGGAGCCATGGGCATGGTTGTGCAGCTCGCCTCGCTCGCTCTCTTCAACCGGTTGACAGCGGGTCGCTATCTGTTGGCTTCGGCCGCGGCCCTGGAGCTAACGCTGCTGCACAACTTCGCGTGGCACCTGCATTACACCTGGCGCGACCGTCGCGACTCCTCCGCGCTGCTCGCTCAACTGATCCGGTTTCACCTTTCCAACGGGTTGGTTTCCATGCTGGGGAATCTCGCGCTGATGGAGATTTTGGTCCATGAGGCGCGCATGCCCCTGCTCGCTTCCAACAGCATCGCGATTCTGTGCTGCTCAGTTGCCAACTTCTGCTTGGGAAACAACTGGGCGTTTGCGGCAAGAACCTAGGCAACTCAGGGCTATAGCGGTTCCAGGAATGATGTACCTTGAGTCCCATCCCCTCAACTCCTGGCACCCAGCGACGGGCCATGTGCCATAATGTTGTGTCGCCCCCATCCGCCGATTTGCGTGAGACATATCGACCCTGGATGGAACGAGAAAGGAAAACGAAGAATGGCTTCTTTCACTTCTGCTTTGTGGCTTGGAGCACTGACCCTGTTGCTTTGCCCCGGCGTTTTGCCGGCTGTTTGCCAGGATAACTCCCCGGCATCGAAGGATACACAGGCGGCGCAGGCGCCGGCAAAGATTGAACGCATCCAGAACGGCGTTCAACTCACAACCAGCGATCTGAACGTGAAGGTACAGTTCTATTCGGAGAGCATCATCCATGTGGTGAAATGGCCGGCGGGCGGCACGGGCGAAAAACTCAGCCTATCTGTCATCCGGAAAGATGTGCCCAAGCTGGATGTGCATTTCGCCGAGAACGAAGCGGAAGTCACTTTGAGTTCCGGTCGGGTCAAGCTTCTGGTGAGCAAAAGCGATGGCTCGATTCAGTATCTCGACGGCGACAACCGCACGCTGCTGAAGGAGTTGGGGCGAGCTACCTTCACGGCCACGCATATCGCACGCGAAGAGAAGGCCTTCAGCGTTCGGCAGAACTTTACGCTGAGCGCGGACGAAGGCGTCTATGGCCTGGGACAGCAGCAGCTGGGAGTCATGAACTATCGAGGGCGAACGGTGAAGATTGTGCAGGCCAACACCAAGGCCGTTACGCCTGTCCTGGTTTCAACCGCGGGTTATGGGCTCTTCTGGGATAACTATTCCAAGACCATCTTCGACGACACCGGCGGCAAGACCTCCTTCTGGTCCGAAGTGGCGGACAACGTCGATTACTACTTCTTCTACGGCCCCACGATCGATCAGGAGATCGCGGGATACAGGCAGCTCACGGGCCAGGCGCCGATGTACGGCAAATGGGCCTACGGTTACTGGCAGAGCAAGGAACATTACGCCACGCGCGACGAGCTGGTGGGCATCGCGCAGGAGTATCGCAAGCGCCGGATTCCGATCGATAACATTGTGCAGGACTGGGATTATTGGGGCAACAACGATAACTGGGGCGGGATGATCTTCGATGAGACGAAGTATCCCCGGCCCAAAGAGATGATAGACGAACTGCATGACCAGAACTTCCACCTGATGATTTCGATCTGGGCGGGACTTGGGCCGTCTTCGCAAATATATAAAGATATGGACAAGCGCGGGTATCTGTTTCCGACCGTTGGCTGGGCCGGATTCCGGTACTTCGATGTCTACGATCCCGCGGCTACCGATTTGTACTGGAAGTATGCGAGCGAGGGGCTCTTCTCGAAGGGCGTCGACGCGTGGTGGATGGATTCGACCGAACCGGACATTGTGAACGCGCTCACGCAGGAGTCCGAGGAGTATGAGATGAAGAGGGAGCGGGACAATCGTCTCGGCACCTTCGCCCGCTATCTCAATACTTACTCGCTGCTCGATACCGAGGCTATCTATAACAACCAGCGAAAGGAGACGGACCGGAAGCGGGTCTACATTCTCACCCGCTCGACCTTCGCCGGCCAGCAACGGGCCGCGGCAACCACCTGGTCGGGAGACATCGGCTCCAGTTGGGAAGTATACAGGAGGCAGATAGCGGCCGGGGTCAACCACAGCATGTCGGGCATCCCCTATTGGACCTTCGACATCGGCGGTTATTCGCTCGGATGCCAGGGCGGGGTTTTTATGAATGGCGGCAAGGACCCGGCTTACCAGGAGTTTTACACGCGCATGTTCCAGTTCGGCGCGTTCTCTCCCATCTTCCGGGCGCACGGTTCGGAAACTCCGCGCGAGATCTATGAGTTCGGCGAATACGTCCCCGTGCTGGAGAAGTTCGACAATCTGCGCTACCGCCTGTTGCCCTACATCTATTCGCTGGGCTGGCAGGTTACCAGCAGCGGGTATTCGATCATGCGCGGCCTGGCGATGGATTTCACCGCCGACCATAAGACGTACTCGATCGACGATCAATATATGTTCGGCCCGGCGATCATGGTATCGCCCGTAACGGAGTATATGTATCACCGCCCGCCGGAGAACAGCACGCTCGTCACTGCCGAGCACTTCAAGACCGCGGACGGGAAGCCGGGCCTGCGCGCCCAATACTTCTGCGACGACGAGTTCAAGAACCTGTGCCACGAGGATACGGAGCCGAACGTCGACCTGTACTGGTACACAGGCTGGGCGAGTTTCATTCACGACCCCAAATTCTCGATTCGCTGGGAAGGAAAGCTGATTCCAGCCGAAACCGGGAGTTATCGCTTCAACCTGAAAAGCTTCGGGCAGAGGCGGGTGTATCTGGACGGAAAGGAACTGGCGCACAACTACGAATCGATGGAGTCCTACACCGTGCCTGTCGAGCTGACGGCGGGGAAGGAATACGATTTCAAGTTCGAGACGACCAACAGCTCGCCGGGCGCGTTCAGGGCTCAGCTCTACTGGAAGACCCCGGCCATTCACGCCCAGGAGGCAGTGATCGAGCCGAGAGAGAAGACAAGGAGCGTCTATCTCCCGGCCGGGAGTTCGTGGATCGATTTCTGGACGGGAGAGAAGCTGGACGGGGGCAAGACCGTCGTCGCGGACGCTCCCATCGAGAAGATTCCGCTTATGGTCAGGGCGGGATCCATTGTGCCCATGGGCCCGCTGGTTCAATACTCCACGGAGAAGCCCGTCGACCCCATCGAGTTGCGCATCTATCCCGGAGCCGATGGGAGCTTCACGCTATACGAAGACGAGAACGACAACTACGACTACGAGAAGGGCGTCTATGCCACCATTGCCTTTCACTGGGACGACGCAAGACGCCAGCTCACAATCGACGCCAGGAAGGGTGAGTTTCCCGGCATGTTAAAGACCCGGCTTTTCGACGTCGTGATCGTGGGAAACAACCATGGCACGGGTGTGGAAGCGACAAACAATCCGGACAAGGTGATTTTGTACAAGGGAGAACGGGAGACGATTCAATTGCCCAAGTGATGGCCCAAGAGGCGGAATTCACTCAGACGAAAAAGGGGAGCGCCCACAGTGCGCTCCCCTTTTCTTGACTGGCTACAACTGTTCTTTCCATCAGAGCGGTAACACCAGCAGCCCGGTTTTGAGCAACTTCTCCGTCAACCGGTCCAAGGCCAGCGGAAACTTGTAGGAGATGGTTCGTACACTCATCCCCAGCAAAGTGGCCGCTTCGGCCTGCGTGTACTCCTGGATCACGATCCGGCAGAGCATCTGGCGGTCCAGCGATCCTAGCTGGCTCAGGCAGGTTTCCACGTCGAGGATGAAGATCACGGCATCTTCGAAGGTACGGATCGGCCGACTGGAGGCCCATCCCCGCGCGACCGGATCGCCCAGGATCGAGGGCGCCCTGCCCACCTGCATCGAGGCATACAGATAGCGGCGTAACATGCTTTCCGTGTGCTTGCGGTAGAAAGCCAGGCTGACCTCCGGCTCGGCCGCGGCCGCTTTTGCCGCTGTCTCGGCTTCTGATAGCACCGCCGGTTCTTCTGCCCATATCCTCCGATCATTCTGCCCTTCTACCTGTGAATTGCCCGTTCCCCAAAAAACTGGCAACTGGAGTACTGCGCTCATTGCGCACCTCCTGCTGCTGCAGCCATCGCCCAAACCTTGGTGAGCGGCTTTCGGCATGGACGCCCGCGCCGCTTCCGGCTCTCCGGCGAGGGAAAATCCTTCAGTTTTGTCTCACACTCCTTGCAATAGACACTCCCGATGGTCTGGGCGCGGTACCAAAGACAGCCGCACCCCTCGCAAACCTTCAATTGCACGCGCAATTCCATGACTGCCTCTCCGTATTCCTGTCTTCGCCCGACGGTCTTTCCTGTTGATTGTTGTTCCGCGGGGTGAAGAGAACCGGGCACGGCAACTCAGGTTTCTTTTGTCCCGATAGGGGATTGCCACCCGTGCTCTCTCGTCTTTTGTCATGCTCATAGCGCGCAGATCCTGGAATCTTCTCGACTGACCTGCCCCGGACGCCTCTGCTGAGCGCCACGGGGAGGAGATGGGAATAACCGGACTGAATCGAACTGGCCCAAACTCGTTTGGCAACTGTTCATTGCCCGCTGAAGGAGGCGGCATTGCGCCCCGCTCAGTCTTGCGGCAATGAAACGATTTCCAAAAGATTCCCACAAGCCACCGCGAGATTAAGTAAAACCAATGTAGAAAACTGATTCTCTTGCGTCAACGTACCCCGGTGGATTTCTGGCCTAGCGCTTTCCATTCTCCGAGCAAGCGCAGAGAATGAAGGCCAACCAGCCCATACAGTTTTTCTTGTGGCAATCGGGGACTACGGCTCCTCATTGCCGGTGACGGATTTTCCACAGATGAACTTTACCCAGATGCACGAGCGTCTCCGCTTGGAACTGCTCCGCAGGATTCAGCGCGGGACGGTCAGCGTCTCCTTGTTGGCGCGTCAAACCGGTTTGGGTCAGTCCCATCTCTCCAATTTTTTGCATAGCCGGCGCCAGCTTTCGCTGGAGGCCATTGATCGCGTGCTGGCCGCCCAGCATCTGATGGCCGGCGACCTTCTGCCAGCTACGCACCCTACTTTCGCTTTGCCCGCGGACGAGGAAGGACGCACGGTCCCCATCGTCTCGCACGCGGTGGCGCTCTTTGAGCCCTTCGTCCGTCCATCCGCGGTTCAGGCCATGCTGCACCTGCCGGCCGGGGTGCTGCAGTCCGTTCGCACCCGCGTTTCCAACCCTCGCCGCGCGTGGCAGCGGTTTGTCGCAGTGCGGATTCCGGCCGCCGACGCCTTGCCCATGGAGCCGCTGGTGCAGCCGGAGGCCATCGCGTTGCTGGATCGCCACTACACTTCGCTCGCGCCGTACCGGCCCAACCGGCCCAACCTCTATGCTGTCCGGCATGGCGCTCATCTGACCCTGCGCTATGCGGATTTCCTCTCCAATCGACTTGTTCTGCGACCGCACAACATCGCGTTTCCGGTGGATTTGATCGAGATCGATCCCGGCGAATCGCCCAGCGATCTGCTCGCAGGCCGCATCGCGCTCATTCTGAATGCGCTGTGAGGCCGGAATCTGTAGAAGGATTGAGACTGCGGCGGGAGCGGGCCCCCGGCCTCACGCCCGATGCGGGCAGCTTTTCGCATTCAGGCACTCTTCGGCCAGGCGAAGCCGCTCTACCGGCCGCCCGCCCACAAGATGCTCTTCGACGATCACCGCCGCATCCGCCGGTTGCACATTGCCGTACCACACCGCTTCCGGATAAACCACCACCGTGGGCCCATGCTCACACTGGTCCAGGCACCCCGACTTGTTGATCCGCACCTTCGTTCCCAGCCCCGCCGCTTTGGCCAATTGCTGCAACCGGGTGTGCAGATCGCTCATTCCATCGGCGGTGCAGGACGGCCGCGGCGCGTCCTCCGGCCGCGTGTTGTGACAGACAAATACGTGGCGTTCGAATGCGGGCAAGGTGTTCCTCCTAGATGCGCATGATTCCAGACTATAGCGTCGGCCCGTCCGGTCTTCTCCCTGTCCCGCCGCCAAGTTTCCACATTCCCCGCCCCCCACCCGCCCGCATCTGCGAGAATGTGTACTTGACTATGACCACGGATAACCTTCTCTCGCTGAAAGACGACATGGTGGCCTTTATCGAAGGCCACGGACTTCACCGCCTTCCCGGATACGTCACCGAGGACATTCCCTCTATCGTCTGGGAGGGCGAGGGCAATCCCGACTCTTGGAAGGACTTCGTGGAGATGGCCAAACATGCCGGCGCTCCCTTTGTCACCTTCAGTGAGATGACGCTGGAGCGGGAAGAACTCGACGTCCTCATCGAGGAAGCCGGCGAGATGAACTTCCCCGATGAAGAGGCCAGCGAGCTGGCCGAGGCCGAATGGCTGCGCAAATTCGCCGGCAATGTCGGCTACATTCAGCTGGGCTTCGTCTATCAGGGACTGGTATTCCTGCATGAAACCACGACGGAATGGTATGAGCGGTACCAGGCGCTGCTTGAAGACCTCGAGGAGTTCCAGGACATCGTCATCGACGACGCCGACAGCGCTGAGATCGACGAGGATGAGTAAGCCCACGTGATCCCAGTCAGCCCGGCAAGCCCGTCGTCAGGTTCCCCGGTCCAGTCCGACCCAGCCATTCCGGCTCCCCATCAGCGCCTCCGCCAGCGCTGGACTCTCGCTGAACCGCATCCCGAGGCAGCCGCTGCCCTGGCCAAGGCAGCCCGTTTGCCTCAGGTGCTGGCCGAGTTGCTGGTCACACGCGGCATCACTCAGCCCAGCCAGGCCTACGCCTTCCTCAACCCCGAACCGGCTCATCTCCACGATCCCTTCCTGATGCTGGGCATGACCGCTGCAGTCGAGCGGCTGGAGTGGGCCATTGCCGGTCGTGAGCCCATTTTGCTCTACGGCGACTACGACGTGGACGGTACCACCGGAGTTGTCCTGCTCAAAACAGCCATCGAGATGCTCGGCGGAACGGCGCGCTTTCATGTGCCCCACCGCCTGCGCGAGGGCTACGGGCTGCAATCCAGCGTCCTGGAAGCGGTCTATGCCGAGGGTGTCCGCCTGGTTATCACCGTCGATACCGGCATGAGAGCCTTTGCCGAAGCCGAAACCGCCCGCCGGCTGGGCCTCGATCTCATCGTCACCGACCATCACCTGACAGCGGCTGGGGATGCCATTCCCCACGCGCTGGCGGTGCTCAATCCCAACCAGCCCGGCTGCCCCTACCCGGAGAAATCCCTCTGCGGCGCGGCCATCGCGATGAAGCTGGCCCAGGCTGTCCTCGAACGCCACGACCCCGCACGCACCCGCGAGAAGACCCTGCCCAGTTTTTTAAAGATGGCCGCCATTGCCACCATCGCCGACGCCGTGCCCCTCCGCGGCGAGAACCGCGTCATCGCCGCCCTCGGCCTGCGCGAACTGCGCTCACCAGTCGGCGCCGGTCTGCGCGCCCTCTTTGCCGCCGCCGCTCTCGACCCCGCCGCCAAGCCGCTCACCGGCTTCGACGTCGCCTTCCGCCTGGCCCCGCGCATCAACGCCGCCGGGCGCATGGATGTGGCCTCCGAGGTCATCGAACTCTTCTCTACCCGGGACTCCATCCGCGCCGCCGAGCTGGCCACCAAGCTCGAACGCCTCAATCGCGAGCGCCGCGACGCCGAGACCGCCGCGCTCACGGCCATCGACGCCCGCCTGGCCGCTGATAAGGAACTCGCCGCCGACCGCCTGCTGGTCGTCGACGGCGACGGCTGGCATCGCGGCGTCATCGGCATCCTCGCCTCCCGAGTTGTCGAGCGCACCGCAAAGCCGGCTATCGTGGTCAGCGTCGAGGACGGCGTAGCCCACGGCTCAGGCCGTTCCGTCGATGGCTTCCAGTTGCTCAACGCCATCGAAAGCTGCGCCGATCTCTTCACCCGCTTCGGCGGCCACGCCTTCGCCGTCGGCTTTGCCCTGCCTGCCGCTACGCTGCCGGATCTGAAGCGCCGCCTACGCCTTTACGCCGATGAGCATCTGGCCGCCCGCGAGCCGGAATGCCTGCTGCGCATTCACGCCGGGCTGCCCCTGGATCGCATCACCCCGGTGCTCGTTGGCTGGCTGCGCAAGCTTGAACCCCTCGGTCACGGCAATCCCGAGCCCATCTTCGTAGCCCGTAGAGCGCGCCTGCTCGATGCTCCCCGCATCATGAAGGATCGCCACATCCGCCTCGAACTGGCCCAGGAACCGATTCTCTCCGGCTCCAGCAGCGCCATCCGCGCTGTCGGCTGGAATCTGGCCGCCCGCGCCGCCGAGCTTAACCTCGCCAGGGGAAGCCTTATCGACCTCGCCTATCGCATCCGCGAAAACGATCACCCCGAATTCGGCGGCCTGGAGGTCGAGATCGCTGGCATCAGGCTCTTTCAGGATGCCCCTCAACATAGCGAGGCCCACGGCTGACCGTGGGCCTCGGTGGTTTCGATTGAGGATGCGCACTACTTCTTCTTGGGCTGAGGCGCAGGCTTCGGCGCGGGCTTTGGAGCCGGATGCGATACCTGCGGCGTGGGATGCGATGCGGCGGAGTTGCTTGCTCCCTTGCCTGAGGTTGGCCTTCCCGTCGTTTGTGGCTTGCCGGACACGTGGCCGCCGCCGTCTAACGGCATCGAACTGGAGCTGCCCGACTTAGGCGCCATCATCGGCTTCGGAGTTCCCGTCGACGTACCACCCCGATTGATTCCTTCCCCTCCCGTACCCGGCGGGAGCGGCTGGGGATTGAGCTGGTTCGTTCTGCTCGTTGCCCCGCCGCCGGTCCTCGTTGTCACCATGGGCTTCGGCCCGCCGTTCGAACCCGTACTGCCCGTCCGGCCGCCTGTCCCCATAGTGCCTCCGCCGAGTGTCCTTGTGGGTTGTGCACTCGTCCCGCCGGTCGTCGAACCACTGCCGGAATTGAGCCGATTGATATTGCCGCCGCTCGTACCCGGCGGAAGCGGCTGGGGATTGAGCCGGTTCGTTCCGCTCACTGTGGACGACGCCGGGAGCTTGCTCCCCACGCCTGGTTGCCTCACCGGCAGACCAGGGCCGCCGCCAGTGGTGGGTGTGGTCGTACCTGCGCTAGGCATCCCGTTACGCGGCGTCATGACCGGATGCCCCACACCCGTTCCAACCGTCCCGCCGCCAGTGGTGGGTGTGGTTGTCGTCCCCGTGCTTGGCATGCCGTTACGCGGCGTCATGACCGGATGGCCTACACCCGTTCCGACCGTCCCGCTGCCAGTGGTGGGAGTCGTTGTCGTACCCGTGCTTGGCATGCCGTTACGCGGCGTCATAACCGGATGGCCTACACCCGTTCCGACCGTCCCGCCGCCAGTGGTGGGCGTCGTTCCCAAACCAGTGGGCGGATTCGTGACATGCACCGGCGTAATCGGACGCGTCCCGGCGCCCGTGCCACTCGTTCCGCCGCCAGTCGTGGGCGTCGTTCCCAATCCGGTGGGAGGGTTCACGCCATGCGCCGGCACAATCGGATGCGTCCCGCCACCCAGGTTCGTGCCCGTGCCCGGCGTTGCCCCGGTGCCCGTGTGCGCGCCTGTTCCAGCGCCCGTTCCCGGCGTTGTGCCGCCCGCGTGTGTACCCGTTCCTGTACCGCTCGTACCGCTGCTGTTGGTTGCCGTCGTGCCGGAGGCAGAGCGCGTGGTTGATGTTGAGGTTGAGGTTGTGGTAGTCGTCGTGCGCGTGGTCGACCCGCCCTGAATCGGCCTGCTCACTACCGGATTCGACGGGCGTCCGCCGTTGTGCGAGGACCAGGAGCCGGGATCGGCCTTGGCTCCGCCCTGATGCTGCGTTTGCACGCCGGTGGGGCCCTGATGATGCTCGTGGCTGGCGATTCCCTCGCCCGGCGTCGGGTCGTGGTGAATGCCGCCCGGACCGCCGCTATAGCCTACATGGCTGTCCCTGGCTACGTAGCCTCTTTCCACAGCTCCGTGGTCTTGGTACACCGAGTGAAAGCCTACGCCCACATGCATGACCGCGGTGTTATAGGCAAAGACTCCGCCGCGCCATTCGCCGCCGGCAAAGCCGATGCCCCCGTAGCCGAAGCCGTAGTTCACGCCGCCGTAGTAGCCCACGTGCGGACCCCAGTAGCCGGGATGGAACACATACACTCCGTTCTCCCAGCCCCAATAGTGGGGCGTCCACAACAGGCCGGGCGCGGGCGCGGGAACCCAGGTGCCGGGAACCCAATAGTAGCCGCTGTCCTGGTCGTAGGCCCAATATCCGGGAGTCCACATCAGGCCCGGTTCCGGGCAAGGGGGCTGCTCGTAGACGGGCAGCGGCGGAGGCGCAATCCCCACCCGGATGAATACTTGAGCGTAGCAAGACACTGAGACGATAGAGAGAAGAAGCGCCAGCAGGAACCAGCGCACAGAGCGAAGCTTTTTCATGGGAAAACCCTCTCGATCCTTTCGTGCCTGGCCCGATGAGGGGACGCGACTTGCGTCGCGCGGGGTCAGGGCTTGGTAGGTTGATCCATTCTCGCGGCCATCGCCGGCGCCGGCCATTTACCTCCGGCATCTCTCCAGGAGAGCAATCCAGTGGAGTCTGCCGCAGAAGAAGCTGCGATGACACAAAGCGCATCCGGAGCCCAAAAACAAATGCGCACTCATTCTACGTCGGTTCGAGCCCTTTCGGACAGTGGAAGTTGCGAGGAGATGGGCAAGCTTTCGCTCGCAACGCAACTAGGCCCAAGGCGGACCCCAGTCCATGTTCCTTCACAGTGGAATCCTCCCTTGCGTGTCTTTACTTCCTGTGCCCCGAAGGACTGGGCTTCGGAGCGGAGGAACCTCCTGACGATCCCCCATGCGGCGCAGCCGGATGCGAGGCAGGCGCCGGGTGCGATGCAGACTCATGCCCCTGCGTGGTTGTATGCCCCGCAGTCGTAGTGTGGGTCGAGGTAACCGTGTGCGACTGGGTCGTATGCGACGCGGTAGCGGTGTGCGACGAAGTCATCGTGTGCGAAGCAGTCATCGTATGCGACCCGGTAGCTCCGTGCCCCGCAGCTGCCTCATGCGACTCCGCCCCGTGCGACGCTCCCATCGGCCTGGCCACCGCTCCATGAGCCGGGTGTCCGCCGTTGTTCTTGGCATACGATGTCTTGTCGGCCCTGGCAGCCTGCGCGTGGTGTAGCTGAACCGCGCTCGGTCCTCGATGCTGGTCGTGCTCGGCAAACCGCTCCTCGGGGCTGCGATCGTGGTGGATGCCGCCCGGTCCGCCGCTGAACGCCACATGGCTGTCCCTGGCGACGTAGCCTCTTTCCACAACTCCGCGGTCTACGTACACCGAGTGAAAGCCCACGCCCACATGCATCACCGCGGTGTTGTAAGCAAATACGCCGCCTCGCCACATGCCCCCGGCAAAGCCGATGCCGCCATAGCCGAAGCCGTAGTTCACGCCGCCGTAGTAGCCCACGTGCAGCCCCCAGTAGCCCCCATGGAAAATGAATCGGCCGCCCCTCCAGCCCCAGTAGCCAGGCGTCCAAAGCGCGCCAGCGAAGGGAGCCGGAACCCACGCGCCCGGAACCCAGAAGTAGCCGTCCGGGCCGTAGGACCAGTAGCCGGGCGTCCACATCAGCCCCGGCTCCGGGCAAACGGGCTGTTCATACACCGGAAGCGGCGGGGGCGCAATCCCGACGCTGACGAAGACTCCCGCGCGCGAGGACGCGGGAACTAGAGAGAGCAGAAGCGCCAGCAAAAGCCAGCGAGCAGAGCGAAGCTTCATCATGGGAAGAACCTCTCCATCCTTTCGTGCCTGACCCGTTGAGGAGGCGACATGCGCCATGCGGGGTCAGGCTTTGTAGATCATTTCATTCTCGCAGCCATCGCCTGCGCCGGCCATTTGCCTCCGGCATCTCTCCAGGAGAGCATTCCTGCGCGGGTCTCCCGCGGAAGAGGCTGGCGACGACACAATTTCGCATCCGGCAATAAAACAAGTGCGCGATCGTTCTTTGCCAGTACCAACCCCTACCGACACCGGAAGTTGCGCGGCCAGCGAATCTCTCGGCAAGCAAAGGCTCTGCCCTCAATAGCGGTAACTCAGACCCATGCCCACAACGTGCCGTGCTTCAAGATTCACCGGAAGGGCGATAGTAGTGGGATAGGGCGGGGGCAGGCCGGTGGGCAGCACCGCGGTGCCGATATTTCCCGCCACCTGTCCGATGCCGATGTCGAAGGCAAAGTGTGGATGTTCCCTCTGCGTCACGCGTACCGCGTAGTCCAGAGTCGTGGGCAGATGGACTCCGTTGTACGGCCCAACGGTCGGAATGATTGCGCCCAGGTTCACTGCCGTGTGTGGCTCCTGTGTGAATCCCGCCGAGGGCACCGCCACGATTCCGTGGGAGATGGGCAGCGGAATGCCCAGACCGCCGAAAAGCCGTCCGCCGAACCGCGTGCTCTGGCCGCCGATGCCGAAGATTGTGGCATTGGTGGCTTTCCACCCCAGGTTCAACAGGAACGGCACCGGCGGCTTGGCCCAGGTCTTCGTCACGGCTATGTACACGTCCCCATTGGTGTAAGATTTCGCGGGCACAACGGCCCCCTGCATCGCGGCAATCTGCTGCACCAATGCGCCCGACACGAATTTGTCGTCGGTGCGCACCAGGCCGCCGACCGCAATCCCCGGCGTCCACGGACCGAACTGCCCATCCTTGATCCCCACGACCTTGCCGTGAAATACGTTCATCCCATTGAAATTCCACAGGTTGCTGAACGCCCCCTGAGTGGGATCGGTGCTGTCGCCGAGCTGATGCACACTCCGGGTATAGCCGACCTCGGCCCGGTTGGCGAAGCCTTCGGTGACGCTCACCGTCTCAATATCACCGATGACCTTGGCGGTGTCGATGAAGTGAAAGCCGACGGCCGGGTGGGAGAATGTATGGCCCTTTTCCGTATAGACGACGTAGGCGGTGGGGGTCAGGAATCCTCCGGTCTGGCCTTCCAACGTCAGGTTTTGCGCGGTTAGGCGGCAGGCGAAAAGCAGAGCGGCCCCGGCGAGGCCGCAAGCGGTCAGTTTGCTGAGAGTGCGGACATTCACGATCAACTCCAGTGGAGCGCAGTCGCCTGCCTCCGTGACGTTTGAAATTAAACCCCTTGTAACACATACACCGCGGGTTCGTCTGCAACTTTGTTGGAGTGGTAAACTCAGCCCATGCCGCGCGGTCTCCTTATCACTCTCGAAGGTCTCGACGGTTCCGGCAAGACCACCCAAATCGAGCGCCTGTCCGCCTGGCTCAAGAGGCGCAAACCGAGTGCCCCTGGTCTCGCGTCTGAGACCTGGGATACCAGTCGCGGCCTGGTCCTCATCCGTCAGCCCGGAGGCACAGCCATCGGCGACCGCATCCGCGCCCTCCTGCTCGACTCGCGCTCCGCGGGCTTGGCCCCCATGGCCGAGATGGCTCTCATGTTCGCCGACCGCGCCCAGGCCATCGCTGAAGTCATCCAGCCGGCCCTCGGCCAGGGGAAAATCGTTCTCTGCGACCGCTTCACGGATTCGACCGAGGCCTACCAGGGCGGCGGCCGTCAGCTCGGTTCCGCGCCCGTCCTCGAACTCCACCGCCTCCTCTGCGCCGGCCTCCAGCCCGACCTGACTCTGCTGCTGCTGCCCAGCCTCGAATCTTCGCTGGCCCGCGCCCGCCGCCGCAACCACCGCGTAGCCGAACAATCCGGCCTCGACGAAGGCCGCTTTGAAAGCGAAACAGACGCCTTCTACCGCCGCGTCTGGCAAAAATACCACGAGATTGCCGCCCGCGAACCCGCCCGCGTCGTCCTCATTGAAGGCGACCTCTCCATCGATGAAGTCCACAAGAGAATCGTCGCCGCCGTCGCCGAGCGGTTCACGGATTCCCGCCGAGAGGCCTGAAATGAACCTGCGCTATGCGGGTCAGACATCGATAAACACCGGGTTCTCCGGTTTTATCCCGTTCGTCGGAATGATGTAGCACAATTCGTCGCTTTCACAGTAGTGGATCTGGGGTCTTAACTGGATGCGCAATTTGCCGCCATTCGGCTGCATCGGCTTTTGGAAGGCGAGAAAGAGCGAGCCGCGAATCAGGGGCCCATATTCGATCAGAACCTCCTTGTATATCCTCCATTCCACCACTGGACATTTCAGGTCTTCATCCAGGAACTGATAGAGGAACCAGTTCTTCTGGTTGCCCGAGACGGACTCCAGAACGTTGGAGCCAAGCGTCAACGTTCTGGACAGATAGTCGAGGGGCGGGAGAGCATGAGAGCCGGCCTGGGCTATATCCGCAGAGCCTTTCAGGAGTGCCGGCATCACCTGCTCCATCAGGCTCCGGGTGTTTTTTGAAGGATGCAGCGCACTGAGTACCGCCGCAACCGGAATCGCTTCCAATCCATCGTCGAACGGAACGGGCTCGAGAATCAGGTGAATGGCCAAAGCTCCGTTTTTGGGGAATTCGTCTCTCCAGTTCCACTCGAATCCCTTGATGAGTGTGACTCCGAATGCCCAGTCGTATCGATAAACCGTTTGCTCCGCGCCATTGGATGGAACCCCTTCCGGTGATTGCGTTTTGCAGACGCCCATCGGGCGATCTTCCCCTTGCAGGCTCAAGTAGCAGCGAAGAGTAAATTCCTTGCCTTTTACCCAGGCAAGGTAACTCGCCGGGGCCTGTCCGCCAGGGGTCGAGCGACTTCCTGAGAGGATCTCAAGTTGGGGATGGTTGGTCGCGTAGTCGCGGGCAATGAAGTCCAGGTACATCCTTTTGATTTGTATTGCCATTGCTTCCTCCCAGCGCATGAAGCTGGCGAACAACTCCAGGCGGATGGCCGCCACTCTACCAGATCCGGAGCCGCCCGGCAAGGGCCGGTTTGAAGGCCTCTTTGAAACCGGGATAGACGCCTTCTACCGCCGCGTTTGGCAGAAATACCGCGAGATCGCTGCCCGCGAACCCAACCTCGTCGTCCTCATTGAAGGCGACCTCTCCATCGATGGAGTCCACAAGAGAATCGTCGCCGCCGTCGCCGAACGGCTGCGTTCGCCAGCCCGCGAATCACCCGCATAACCGTCCCGGAGTTTCCACGCGCGCGATATAATCTGTTCAAAGCCTGAATGACTCCAATCTATTGAATCTGTGAGACTCCATGCCCCTCATCCAGCGCACTCTTCTTGCCGCCGCCATCCTTCTCGCCGCGCCTCTGCTCCATGCCCAGACCTCCGAGTCCACCATCAAAAAGCAGCTTGGGAATCTCAGCTCCCTTTCCGCCGATCAGCGCCCCGCCGCCACCATCAAGCTCGCCGCCGACATACGCGCACTGCCCGCCGGCCAGTCCAAGGTCAAGCTGGCCGACCAGCTCGCACAAATCGTCACTGCGGGCGATCAGGGCGCAGAGGCCCTGCAGGCCGTCGCCGACGCCCTTTCCCAAGCCCTGGCGCAGTCGCCCGCGCCGGCCAAAAACGACCAGCCTCCAATGGCCTACATGGACCTGGCCAAACTGGTCCGCTACGAAAGTGTCACCACACCGCTGGCAGATCCCCTCTTCGCCAAAGCCGGCCAGATTCTAACCGCCAACGACGCGGATATCCAGAAGGCCGATTTCACCCTCAAGGACTTCAGCGGCAAGAAGTACACTCTTTCGGAACTCCGCGGCAAGATCGTTCTAGTCAACTTCTTTACCACCGATTGCCAGCCTTGCACTACGCTGGAGATGCCCAACTTGGACCTAATCTATACCCACTTCCAGGCCCAGGGCCTGATCGTCCTCTCTATCACGGACGAAAACCCCTTCAAGGTGTACAACACCATCAAGGGGTGGACCTATCACTATAACCCACCCATCCTGCTGGACCCCGGAGACAAGGTCGCCAAGCAGTTCCACGTGGACGGCGTTCCCAGAACCTTCGTCTTCGGCCGCGATGGCAAACTCATGGCTCTGGCCATCGACCAGTGCACCCAGCGCCAGTTTCTCAACATGCTGTCCAAAACCGACCTCCGTCCGTGAGGGGAAAGCGACGGGCGTCCCAGGTCTCAACCCATGAGGCGGAGAGACCTGGGATTCATGGATAGAAGCCGTTTATTTGATCTCCCCGAAGTGCGCATTCTCCGGGACCGAAGGCTCATCCAGGAACTGGATCGTCGTCGCCGGTCCCAGCTTCACTGGCTCCGTCCACGAGGCCAGCGCCCAAACCACCTGCTTCGCCGGAGTGACCTCAACGGCCTGCAGCGTCCCCACCATATCCTTGGGCGCCACATTCCATTCGTTCACCCAGTTATTGATGACCGTGTTCCCATTCGGCAGCCGCCACGCCTGTTGCAGGTTGGCAAACTTGTAGCCGGGCGCATCGGCCGGGCTCCAGCTCCACACCGCATCGCCGCGCCGCGTAACCTCGCGCACGCCCTCCCGGTCCGTAATCAGCACATTGCCGTTCTTAAGCTGCTCGACTCCCCACACGCCATTTCCCGGAAACGACCACAGTTCGTTGCCGTTGGAGTCGTACTCCACCACCTTGCCCAGGTCCATGTGCGCCACCAGCAGCGTGCCCTGCGCGGTCAGCCGCGCGTGCCGGAACTGCCCGTGTGTGCTGGGCGGCTGCTTGGTCTTGAGCACGATCTCCTTCTCCGTCGCGCCGGTCGCGATGTTCACCACCCGCAGCAGCGCCGGGTCGCCGTTCTGGATATAGAGCACGCGGTCCTTGCCGATAGGCGCCGCGGTGTGCACCTCGTGGCCCGCCGGAGCGTCGTAGTTCCAGATCACCTTCTTCTCAGGCGTAATCTCCGTCACGCCGAACTGGTGCGCGAAGAGAATGTTCCCGTTGGACAGCATCACGGCATCGCTGATCTCTCCCTTGCCCGCCGGGTCCGTGTAGCTCCACACGATCTTGCCGCCGCGCACGATGTAGATGTACCGGTCGTGCGACTCGCCGGAATACACAAAGTCGTGCTGGGCCAGCCCTTTGCCCGGCAG
>Ga0326727_10002034_pt1 | contig 71535 bp, 68 predicted proteins | sample MB2enrmetagenome_FD_207643 | JGI IMG/M metagenome (GOLD analysis project Ga0326727, IMG submission 207643) | Lab enriched peat soil microbial communities from McLean, Ithaca, NY, United States - MB29MY | ecosystem: Environmental > Terrestrial > Soil > Wetlands > Peat | place: USA: New York... | reverse complement strand
GCGAGAAATACGGCTTGCCTCGCGCCCTGGTGATCAATCAGATGGACCGCGACCGGGCCAGCTTCGAGCGGACCCTCGAAGCCGTGCACAAGGAATTCGGGCGCAACGCGGTTCCTGTCCAGCTTCCTATCGGTGAAGAAAAGAATTTCCACGGCCTCATTGATCTGGTTCGCATGAAGGCCTACCTCTACGACTCCAGCGGATCGGGCAAAGCGCAGGAGGGCGAAATCCCCGCCGAGCTGAAGGAACCAGCGACCCAGGCACACGAAGCGCTGGTGGAAATGGTGGCCGAGGGCAACGACAAGTTGATGGAAGAATTTTTTGACAAAGGCACCTTACCTGAGGAAGACCTGGTTTCAGGTCTGAGGGCTGCGGTGTGCGAAAGGCGCATCTACCCGGTGGTCGTTGCCGCCGGGCTTCCCAACTTGGGCAGCGAGAATCTGCTGAAGCTCATCGTCGACTACCTTCCTTCGCCGCTGGAACGGAAGGAGGTGGAAGGTCTGGAACATGAGGGCGGGGAACCCGTCAAACGCAAGATTGCCGATGACCAGCCGGCTGCCGCGTTCGTGTTCAAAACCGTGGCGGACCCCTTTGCGGGGCGAGTGAGCTACTTCAAAGTCATGTCGGGAGTGGTCAAGAACGAAGCCAACCTTAGCAACTTCAATCGAGGCACCAGCGAGCGTCTGTCGCACATCGGAATAGTGCAGGGCAAAACCCAGACCCCCGTGGCCGAGCTCCATGCCGGCGACCTCGGCGCCGTGGCCAAACTCAAGGACACCTTGACGGGCGACACCTTGGGCGACAAGGCCGCGCCGATCGTATTCCCGAAGCTGAAGCTGGCGGAACCCGCCATCTCGTTTGCCATTGAACCGAAGTCGCGCGGCGATGAAGACAAGCTCTCCACGGCCATCCATCGCATGCTCGAGGAAGACCTGCTCCTGCGCTTCTCGCGCGATCCGCAAACCAAGGAATTCCTGCTCTCCGGCGCGGGCCAGCAGCACGTGGAAGTGGCTGTTTCGAAGCTCAAACGGCGATTCAATATCGAAGTCACTTTGAAGGCCCCTAAGATTCCTTATCGCGAAACCGTCCGCGCCAAGGCTGAAGCGCAGGGCAAGCACAAGAAACAGACCGGCGGTCACGGGCAGTACGGCGACTGCTGGATCAAGGTGGAACCACTCCAGCGTGGCGCGGGCTTCGAGTTCGTCAACGATATCTTCGGCGGCGCCATCCCCAAGAACTACATCCCTGCCGTCGAGAAGGGCATCGTCGAGGCTGCCGCGAAAGGGTATCTGGCAGGGTATCCCGTGGTGGATTTCCGGGTCATCCTCTTCGACGGTTCCTACCACGAAGTGGATTCTTCTGAAATTGCTTTTAAGCTCGCCGGCTCGAAGGGATTCAAGAAGTGTATGGAACAGGCTAAGCCCTGCCTGCTCGAGCCTATTATGAATGTCGAAATTACGGTTCCTGAGAATAATGCCGGCGACATTATGGGGAACCTGAATGGCCGGCGCGGCCGCGTGCAGGGCATGGACCCCAAAGGCGGGTCCACGATCGTCAAAGCCCAGGTGCCCCTCGCCGAAATGCTCACCTACGCCTCTGACCTCACCTCGATGACCCAGGGGCGAGGGACTTACGCGATGGAGTACTCACACTACGAAATCGTCCCGCAGCCGATCGCGGATAAGATCGTCGCCGCGCACAAGCCCTCGGCGGAGGAAGAGGAAGAATAGGCAGTGGGCAGGTCGGCAGATGGGCAGGTCGGCAGATGGCAGAGTCCGGTGCAGTCGTGAACCCACAAGCGTTAACAACGGGAAGTGGCTATTCGGGAATCGGGCAACCGGAAGACCTTTAGGCTCGGTAGCTTTGGAATCTGGAATCTTAGATTTGAAATTGGACCGGCTGATTTAGCTCTCTACAGGGCTGAAGCTTATCTCCTACTTCCCACTTACCGACCTGCCGATCTGCCCACCTGCCCATCTGCCTATCTGCCCACCTGCCCACTGCCTACCTGCCGCGGCCGGAGTAGAATCAGCACCGCGACGGTGGCCAGCAATGGCATGGTAGCGGCGGCGAAGAACGCCGGATAATACGAGAACCGGTCTACGAGCTTTCCTACCACCAAGGTAAATAGAGCGCCTACAAGGCCGGCACCCAGTCCGCTCACTCCTGTCACCGAAGCCACAACATCCTGCGGGAACAAGTCCGAGGGAAAAGTGAGACCCATCGTCGACCAACTTGCGTAGCCCCAGACCGCGAAGGCGATCAGCGCCAGCGCCATGTAAGCGTTGTGCGCCCTGGCTGCCGGAATTCCGGCAATGACCGGCAGACAGCTCACCACGCACACCCACTTCCGCGCCCGCAGGGTTGACATCCCGCGCTTGATCAGAAATCCGGAAGTAAGCCCGCCCGTGAAGTTGCCGATGTCGGCCGCCACAAACGGGATCCAGGCGAAGGCGGCGATCTGTTTCAGGCTGAACCCGCGCGCGTCACTCAGGTATTGCGGCAGCCAAAAGACGTAGAACCACCATATGGGGTCGGTGAGCGAGCGCCCCAGGACGATTCCCCAGGTGTTGCTGTCTTTGAGAAGGGTCAACCAACGGCCGGCGCCCGCGCGCTCGGAGACCTTGGCTGTGTCTCTGCCCGCTTCGATCAGTTCCCTTTCCTCGCTCGTGAGCCTGGGATGCCGGTTCAAGGGATAATAAACGCGCAACCACAAAGCCAGCCAGAGAAACCCGAGAACCCCGGAAACCACGAACGCGTATCGCCAGCCCAGCGTAATGGCAACCCAGGGAACGGTGATCGCGGCCACTGCGCCACCGACGCTCGAGCCGCTATCAAAAATGGCTACTGCAACCCCACGCTCCTTGGCGGGAAACCATTCGGCCACCGCCTTGCTGGCGCCGGGCCAGTTGCAGCCTTCGCCGATTCCCAGGAGGAAGCGGAAAATTGCGAACTGAGAAAGTGAATTCGCGAGGCCGGTCAGCATGCTGATGATGGACCACCAGATGACCGCGATCGCAAGTCCGAGCCGGGTGCCGATGATGTCGAGCAGCACGCCGCCGATTAGCCACATCCCCGCGTAAGATAATTGAAAGCAGGAAAAGACCCACGAAAGTTGGCTGTGGTTGAGATGAAATTGCTGGGAGATGACTGGCGCCAGAACGGACAACGTCTGGCGATTAATGTAGTTGATGACCGTGGAGAAAAACAGGGTCCACGCAATCCACCACCGCAGGCGCTTTTTGGGCTTCACAGTTTTGGTTTCCTAACCGGCGTTGTCGTCGTAGGGGCAACCCTTGTGGTTGCCCGCTCTGCGGCTCAAAGCCTTCGAGCGCCAGGCCGCGGGCGGCCACAAGGGCCGCCCCTACATAGTCTTCATAGGGTCAATTCCGCCGCCGAAGCTCGGTCCAGGAACAACCTCGCATTAGCATGCCGGCGCAGGATCGTTGCCGGGCAAGCAGTCGAAATGGGATCGTACAGAGTCCGTTTCACAATCTGTGCCTTGCGCGGGCCCGGAATCGAAAGGATCAACTCCGGTACGCGAAAGAGCGCGGGCACTGTAATTGTGATGGCCCTTTCCGGCATTTCAGCGACGTTAGCAAAAGCGCCCTCGTTAACCTGCTGTTGGCGGCAAACAAGGTCGAGCGTAACCTGCTTAACGTCGACCGGGTCGTCGAATAGCGCTTCCGCCGGATCGTTGAACGCCAGGTGGCCGTTCTCGCCAACGCCCAGCAGGCAGAGCAAGGGTGCGTGCGCCCGGAGCAATTCTGCGTACTCCCGGCAGGTCTTCTGCACGTTGGCCTCAGCGCCGTCAATCTCGTACATGTGCAGCAACTGAACACGGCTCGTCAGATTCTCCCGCATGTAGCGCGCGAACGAGGCGGGGTGGTCCTCCGGAAGTCCCACGTATTCGTCCATTCGAAAACCGATGACTTGATTCCAGGGCACGTCCGGCATGGCCGCGAGCGCGTGCAGGGTGGCCCGCTGCGAATCGCCGGTGGCAAAAATCACCGGAATATTCTCGTGCTGCTTCGCCAATTCACGCAGCCGGTTCGCCGCCACGGTTGCCGCCGCCTGCCCTAAGGCGCTGCGGTCTTCGTAAACCTCGACGGCCAGCGTGCCGACCTTGAATGAAGAAATCGGATTTGGTCCCATCGCCTCCACCTTTAAGCCGCAGACCGATCGGCGCAGCGTCCGAACATCTTAGCATGAAAGTCCGGTCAGGGCGGCGGGGGCTGGTAACCGCCCAAAGATTTCTCAATTCTCGCGGCCACGGCTAGTGCGACATCCTCGCGCCACGGCCGCGCCACGATCTGCACGCCAATCGGCAAGCCGCCGCGAGTGCTTCCAGCCCTCACCACCGCCGCCGGCCAGCCCGTCAGGTTATACGTCATGGTGTAGCTGAAGGCTGACAGGCGGTCGTAAGTCGACCCGTGGACCATGCCCGTGAACGAGCAGACCGGGCACACGAGAACGTCATACTGCTCCATGAAAGTAAGGAGAGAGCGGCGGAATGCGTCCCATTGTGCGGTCAACTCGACGAAAGCCGCCATCGACTTGGCGTGGGAGCGTTGCAACTCCAGGACGCGCTGCATGAGCGGATGCACTCTCTTCGTTCCGGCCGCCTCGAGCAGTTCTTCGAGCCCCATACCGCCGTCGGCTGTGAAGAGACCGAAATAGATATCGTAGGTTTGCTCAATCCCCGGTGGTCGCGCCTCCTCAACGCCGGAGACGCTTGTTTCGAGGGCTTTCGCTGCACTCAACACAGCGTCGATAGTTTCTTGGCTAGGTGTCTCGATTCCATTATCGGTGTGAAAGGCGACACGCAGGGCCTTGAGGTTGACATGTTCCGCATCGCCCAACGGCATGGGGACAGCGGCGTGATCGCGCCAATCCACGCCGGATATGACGGGCAGGATCGTATTAAGGTCTTCGACGCTGCGCGCCAGCGGGCCGATTTGCCAGAGCGCATCGAGCGTCCCGCCGGGGCCGGGGAAGTGGCCGGTACGCGGAACACGGCCGGAAGTCGGCTTGATCGCTGCGATTCCCGTGCAATGGGCGGGGAAGCGCACGCTCCCACCCGCGTCGCTGCCCAAGCCGAACGGCGATCCGCCGGCTGCGATGATGGCAGATTCGCCGCCGCTGCTTCCGCCCGGCGACAGCGACAGGTCGTGAGGGTTATTCGTCCTGCCGTAGATAAGGTTGTCGCTCTCCCACGCCCAGCCGAATTCGGGGCAGTTCGTCTTGCCGAGGAGAATGCACCCGGCAGCGCGCAGGCGCTTCACCACCGTGGCGTCTTCCTTAGGCACATAGTTGGCGCGGCCCAGGGTTCCCCCCGTCGAGACCACTCCCTCTGTCTCGATGGCGTCTTTCAATGTAAACGGAACGCCGTGCAACGGCCCACTGATTTCGCCGCGAGCCAGAGCGCTGTCAGCCGCGCGGGCTTCGGCCAACGCCGTTGCCGCGGGAAGCTGCACGACGGCGTTCAGCTTGGGGTTGACCTCAGCAATCCGCGCGAGACACGCTCGCGTAAGCTCTGCCGAGGAGATTTGCTTTTCTCTGATCGCTTTGGCTTGTTCGCGCGCTGAGGCGAAAATCAGTTCCATAGCCGAATCCTGGCCAGCCGTGAGAGTACACCGCACGCGAGGCAACGTGGCAGGGGCGACCCTTGTGGTCGCCCGCGGCGGGGACACGGCCTGCCCCGAGTAAGATACCGAAAGGTAGAATACATCACAAAATGAGGGTATGCGCGACCGGCGGTGGTGAAGGAGAGAAGACACTGCATGGTATAATAGGGCGTGATGAAGGGGAGCGCTCGACGAGACCTCTTCTTGGCTGATCGAGCGCCAGAGCGTGATGTGCGGTGCCAAGATTTGGGCGTGGGCGGAAGGGAGAGATCGATGAGCACGGTTCAACTCGAGCTTGGCCAGGAGCTTCTCGAGCTGCTTCAGTCGCTGAATCGTCCGGTGCAGCAATCCGCGCGCGAACTGATCATTCTGGAGCTTTACCGTCAGGGCCGGATCGCGGCCGGAAAAGCTGCCGAACTTCTAGGCCTCGATCGGGCACACTTCCTTCAGGTCGCTTCACAGACCGGGGTGCCCTACTTCGAGATGACAACTCAGGAATGGAACGAGGAAATCTCCGAGAGCAGGAAAATCTGATTGGCGGTCGTCTCAGATTCCGGTCCGCTCATTGCTTTAGAGCGAATTCAGCAGTTGCAACTCCTGCCCGCGCTGTTCACCCGCATCTTAATCCCGCCGGCCGTTGAGAAGGAAGTCGTAAGCCTGCGCAAGCTCCCCCGCTGGGTTTTGGTTCAACCCCTGACACAATCCCCGAGACTCGGTCGGCTCGGGCTTTCATTGGGGGCAGGAGAGCGGGAGGCCATCGGCCTCAGCCTTGAAATTGGGGCATCCCGCCTTCTAGTTGATGACAAGGCCGCGCGGCGGCTCGCGAAAAGCTTGCAGTTGCCGGTCATCGGCACTTTGGGCCTTCTGCTGGCTGCCAAGAGGCGGGGATTGCTGCCCGCCGTCCGACCATGCCTCGAGGCACTGCAAGAAGCTTCCTTCTATCTGACTCCGGACCTTTACGCGCGCATCCTCGCGGACGCGGGTGAAGCGCCTCCCAGGCATCCTGCCCGCCGAGAAAGAAGTTGATTGATTTCGATCAAGTCTGTCATATAATCAATCAGAATTGAACATAGGCCCGGGCCGAGGCAAACTGCAGAGATGCTTCGCTCCGCGCAGCATGACAGGACCGACATTCGAGGTGAACGATTGAAATCGGGCAAGCCAAGGGAACTCGCACCGAAGCGCCTCGAGCGGCTGCGGGAAATCCTGCGCATCGATCACGTCGTGAGTGTCGAGGAGTTGTCCCGCCGGCTTGAGGTTTCAGCGGCCACGGTTCGCCGGGACTTGGCGCAACTCGAGAGCCTGGGCGAAGTGCGGCGCGTTCACGGCGGTGGGGTGGGCACGGAAAGCCGGCTCGAGGAGCCGCTGTTCGACGACAAGACTTCGATCGCCGCCAGAGAAAAGCAACGCATCGCTCAGGCGGCGCTCAAATTCATCCAGCCCAACGACACGATTTTTCTGGATGGGGGAAGCACGGTCCTGGAATTGGCGCGATTGATCCGCGACCGCTCGAACCTTACCGTGGTTACCAATTCCCTGCGCGCCGCCATTGAGCTGGCAGCGCAGGGACCGCGGGTGATCCTGATCGGTGGTGAGTTCCGTCGTCGCAGCCAGACGCTGGTCGGCCCGCTCACGCGTCTTACCTTGGACGAGGTACACGTGGATAAAGCGTTCATGGGGACGATCGGACTCACGCTTGAGGAAGGGCTTACCACCACTGATCCGAGCGAAGCCTATACCAAGGAACTCGTTATGCAACACGCGCGCCAGGTTTTTCTTCTGGCGGACCATAGCAAGGTGGGCAAGGTTTCGTTTGCGTGCGCTGGACAGTTGGGTCGAGTTCAAGTGCTGATAACGGACAAGCAGGTTGATCGAAAGTTCTCGAGCCGACTCCGCAAGGACGGCGTAGAGGTGGTGCGGACGTAAGAACAGTTGAGAGTCAAAAGTCGAGAGTCGAGAGTCAAAAACCCAGAGTCGAATAGGGTTGGGTTCTCGTTCTCAACCTTCGACCTCGTAAGACGCGCCGGTACGGCGCACCCCCGTGACAGAGTCCGCGGTTCTTTACTTTTGACTCTCGACTCTTGACTCTCGACTTCCGACAAGGAGGACTCATTGGGAAGCACAAAAACCAGCGTAAGTTACCTCAGCGATTTAAGGCCGGATTTCCGGCCCTTCGAGATCGACTGTGGGAAGATTCCGGGCTACCGGTTCAAGGGTGACCTGCGAAGCGAGCTCGAGGCAGGCCGCATCGAAGCGAACACGGCCGTCGCTCTGCTCGAGGACATGCTGATGATCCGCGAGATGGAAGAGATGATCGTGAAGCTGCGCTCCGGCGCCTACGAGCCGATCAAGGATTTCAATTACCGGGGGCCGACGCATGTCTCGATCGGCCAGGAAGGCGCTTCCGTGGGCGCGTGCAGCGCCTTGAACCTGAAGGACTACATCACCAGCACGCACCGCGGCCACGGCGACAGCTTGGCTCGGGGCTGCCAGGCTATCCGCGCCATGGATGACGAGCGGCTGCGCCGGCGCGTCCCCGAGTCGAAAGCCGCAACGCACGCGGAACTCCTCGAGGCAGCTCTCGAGGATCACGTGTATCGCACGCTGGCCGAGCTTTTCGGAAAAGAAGACGGTTACTGCAAAGGCCGCGGCGGCAGCATGCACATTGCCGACTTCACGGTCGGCCACCTGGGAGCGAACGCCATCGTGGGCGGCAGCGTTCCCATCGCCACCGGGGCGGCGGTGGGAAGCCGCTATCTGCGCAACGGCGCGGTGGTTTGCTGCTTTGCGGGTGACGGCGCGTACGCGAACGGCGTGGTGCTCGAATCATTGAATTTCGCCTCGCAAGTTCAGTTCACGAACGAACTGGCCGGCGATCACCCCTTCGGAGCACCCATCGTCTTTTTCGTGCTCAACAACCACTACGGCATGACGGGCCGCGCCGACAACGAAGTGATGGGCGTGGCGCACCTGGCGCGACGCGCGGCGGGTTTCTCAGACTGCAACATGCACGCTGAGGTGGTGAACGGCATGGACGTGCTCGCCGTTCGCGACGCGATGTTGCGCGCCGCGGAAATGTGCCGCAACGGCCAGGGCCCCGTTTTTCTGGATGTAAACACCTACCGCTATTACGGCCACTCCCTGAGCGACCCGCGCAACGAGTACCGCACGCGCGAGGAAGAAGCGGCCTGGAAAGCGGTGGACCCCATTACGACCCTCACGGCGCAACTTCGGGAGTGCGCGGTTCTGGACGAAGCGGGTGTTGCCGAGGTCGAGTCGCGCGTCCGCGAGCGCAATGCGCGCGCCGCGCGGCGTGCCGCAGACGCCGCCGATCCCCGCCCCGAGGACGTGATCAAGTACATGTACACGGACACTCACGTCGAGACCGTCCCGCCCCAATATCGAAAAGTCGAGATCATCGAACCGCCTCCCGCGATCAAAAGGACCAACGGCGAGATTACCTATCGTGACGCCATCAAGGAAGCTTTAATCGAGGAGATGAAACGCGATTCGCGCGTCATCTTCTATGGTGAAGACGTGGCCGAATACGGGGGAGCATTCAAGCTCAGCAAAGGCCTGCTGGAGACTTTCGGCCGCGAGCGGGTTTTCAACACGCCGATTTCAGAAGCCGCAATTTGCGGGACGGCGGTGGGCGCCGCCATGATCGGCTTGCGGCCGGTGGCTGAGCTCATGTACATGGACTTCCTGTTGATGGCCGGCGATCAGGTGTGCAACCAAGCCGCCAAATGGCATTACATGTCCGGCGCGCAGATTGAGGTCCCCCTGGTCATTCGTGCCTCGATCGGAGGCGGCAAGGGCTACGGCGGGCAGCATTCGCAAACCCTCGAATCGAGCGTGGCGAATATTCCGGGCATGTACGTGGCGTATCCGGCCACACCCTACGATGCCAAGGGCATGATGAAATCGGCCATTCGCGATAACAACCCGGTGTTGTTTCTTGAATCTCAACTGCTCTACGGCGTCAAAGGCGTCGTGCCGGAAGAAGAGTACCTGGTGCCGCTGGGTGTCACGGACGTCAAGCGGGCGGGCACGGACATCACGCTGGTGGGCTGGGGGCCGGCAATTCTCGATGCGCTCAAAGCCGCCGACAGACTGAAGGCGGAATTGGGGGTGAGCGCCGAGGTGGTCGACATTCGCAGCCTGATTCCGCTCGACAAGGAAACCATCATCGCTTCGGTGCAAAAGACGGGGCGGTGCGTGGTGGTGAGCCAGTCGGTGACCATCGGCAGCTTTATGGGCGAAATCGTTTCCACGATTCAGGAACACGTCTTCGATTATCTCGATGCGCCCATCATGCGCGTGGGGGCCAAGGATGGCATTGCGCCGCAATCGCACGTTCTCGAGGCCGTCTTCTTGCCCAACGTGAATGACATTTTCCAGGCGGCGAAAGCCATACTGTAACCGAACCCGGGGAGTGCGGCAGCGAAGCTGCCGCCTTCTTGGCTCGGCTGTTCCAAAGGCGGCAGCTTCGCTGCCGCACTCCAAGAAGGGATCACGACCATGGCTCGACCGATCACGATGCCCAAGTTGGGGCAATCTGAGGAAGTGGGCACGCTGGTTCGCTGGCGGAAGAAGGTGGGAGATCCCGTCGCCAAAGGCGACATCCTCTTCGAGATCGAGACGGACAAGGCTCTCCTCGAGGTCGAGAGCTTTTTCGAGGGCACCTTGCTGAAGACGGTAGTCCAGGAAGGGAGCACTGTCCCCATCAACACAACAGTCGGTTTTGTGGGTGATCCTGGCGAAGTAATTCCGGAAGTGGCAGCTCCGTCGCCCGAGTTTCGAAAGCCGCATCCGGTAGCCGCCTCAACCGTGGTCCCGAGTCCAGCCGCACTGTCGCCCTCCAGAGGAATGGCCGAAGCGCGCTTCGAGCGGCCCGCCGCACATGTAGGCGCGGTTCGCGAACCGCCCCTACATCCCACACCCAGCGTGATGGCGGCCCCGGAAGTGTTCCGCATCAGCCCACGCGCCGCCAAGCTAGCCCGGGAGTCCGCCATTAATCCCACGTCGATCGTGAGGACGGGTCCTTTGGGCAGGATTGTGGAGCGGGACGTAAGAAAATATCTCGAGTCGAAGGGGTACGACCGGCTTCGCATCACCCCGGCGGCGAAGCGTCTCGCGGCCAAGGAGAACATCGACGTCCTGACCTTGGACGGCCAGAACGGCCAGGGACGTATTACCGTGGCGGTGGTGGAAAGGGCCATCGCTGAAAAGCCGCAGCCCATGAGCCGAATGCGCCAGACGATTGCCTCGCGGCTGACCGAGAGTTTTACGACCACGCCGCACTTCTTCGTCACCGTGGCCGTGGATATGACTGAACTGGTCAATTTCCGTTCCGAGTTGAAGGCACAGGGCGCGCCTTACACCGTGACCGATTTCATTCAGAAAGCTGTGGCGCTCAGCCTTGTCGAGTTCCCGGTGGTGAACAGCACTACGGACGGCAAGAACGTGCGCTGGCACAGCAGGGTTCATCTGGGCTTGGCGGTGAACCTCGAGCAGGGGTTGGTGGTGCCGGTGATCCGAGACGCGGAGGAGTTGAGTCTGGCGGAACTGCACGACGCCGCCACCGAGCTGATTGCCAAGGCACGCGCGGGCAAACTCACGCCTGATGAAATGGGCGGCAGCACCTTTACTATTTCTAACATGGGGATGCTGGATATCGAGAATTTCACGGCCATCATCAATCCCGGTGAGAGCGCCATCCTTGCGGTGTCGAGCACGCTCAAGCAACCGGTGGTCAAAGACGGCCAGATTGTTGTCCGGGACATCATGAAAATGACGCTTTCTTCCGATCATCGCATCATCGACGGCGCCACCGCCGCCCGATTTGCGAATGCCATAAAACAAAAACTCGAGGAGATATCACTGTGGAAACGTTTGGCGTAGTGGTAATCGGCGCAGGGCCGGGGGGGTACCCGGCAGCGATTCGAGCCGCGCAATTGGGTGCTTCCGTCGCTCTGGTCGAGCGCGAGTTCTTGGGCGGGACGTGTCTGAATTACGGCTGCATTCCTTCCAAGGCGTTGATCCACACTTCCGACCTTTATGCGCAGATGAGGTCGTCGGCAAGCCTGGGTCTTAAGACCGAATCGGCCTCTTTCGATTACTCCGCCATGGCCGAGCGGAAAGATCAGGTGGTTCGTAACCTGCGCGGCGGCGTGAAGCAGTTGCTGGCAGCGAACGGCGTGAAGGTCTTCGAGGGGACGGCGTCGTTCGAGAGCCGCAAGCGCATGGTTGTGAATTCAAGTTCCGGAAACGCGGCAATCGGGGCCGAGAAGACCGTTATCGCTACTGGCGCGACTTCCTCGATGCCTGGCTTTCTGCCGCGCCACGGACGGGTGGTCGAGAGCCGCGCGTTCCTCGACCTGAGATCGGCCCCAAGCCGCGCGTTAGTTCTGGGCGGTGGAGTCATCGGATGCGAGTTTGCCTGCATGTTGGCGCAATTGGGGGTTCAGGTCACGATCGTCGAGATACTCGAGGATATCGTCGCATTCCTGGACACGGACGTCCGCCGCGAGTTGCGTCGCCAGATGGAGAAGACGTTGGGCATTCGCATACTAACGGGCATGAGTCTCGAGAACATCACTGCAGATGAACATGCCGTGCGGGGAGCCGCGGGCGGAGAAGCGCTCGAGGCGGATCTGCTTTTGGCCGCTTTAGGGCGTAAACCGGTGACGCAAGAACTACAGCTCGAGAACGCCGGACTCAGGACCAATCAACACGGTTTCATCGAGGTCGATGAATACGGCGTAACTCAGGTGTCAACGATCTATGCGATCGGCGACGTCACGGGAGGTCCTCAGTTGGCGCATGTCGCCACGTCGCAAGGGCTGGTGGCCGCCGAGAACGCATGCACTCGGCAGCGCCGCAAAAATGAAAAACTCATTCCCTATTGCATCTTCACCTCGCCGGAAGTCGGGGCGGTCGGGCTGACAGAGCAGGATGCGTTGAAGCAAGGCAGGGAAGTCAAGACCGGCAAATTCAATTTTGGGGCACTAGGAAAAGCTCAGGCTATCGGTCACGCGAGCGGCTTCGTCAAGTGGATCGCGGATCCCAAAACGGAGCAGTTGCTCGGAGCGCAAGTGATCGGTTTCCAGGCAACTGACCTTATCGCTGAGGCCACCGCCGCCATCCGCGCCGAGCTCACCGCCACCGAACTCGCTCAGACCGTCCACTGCCATCCCACCCTCTCCGAAGCATGGATGGAAGCCGCCGATGTGCTGCTCGGCGAACCGATCCACACCATCGCCAAACGGGCCAGGGGCTAGTGACTGAGGACTCGGGGCTATCGGCAGGAGCACCGTGGATCGCCGGCGAACGGGTCGTGGGCCTGTGCCCCTGTTTGCCGCTCACCTCCCTTTTTCGTGTTCGTCCAGTCGGGCAAATGATATAATGTAACTACGACGCGGTAACTACGCAGAATGCGCTTTGAATGGGATGAGGTCAAGAATCGCCGTAATCTCGAGAAGCATAGGATTAGCTTTGAAACCGCTAGACTTGTTTTCGACGATCCGCATTCACGCAGCATTCAAGATCGAGTTGTCGACGATGAGCAACGGTGGCAAACCGTCGGGATGATCAAGGGCTCGATTGTTCTGGTGGTTCACACTTATCGCGCCGAGGGCGAAGAGGAGGTAATCCGCATCATTTCCGCGCGAAAGGCCACCCCGGCGGAAAGGAGAGTTTATGAAGGCCACGAAGCGTCAAGCTAGGGAGATCCGGGCCCTTAAACGATTGAGGGATGAGGAGATCGATCTTACAGATATTCCGCCGCTCACAACTTGGAATAACGCGGTGATCGGAAAGTTCTACCGGCCTATCAAAAAGTCGCTGACCATCCGATTAGACGCCGACGTTTTAGCGTGGCTCCGGGGGCAGGGAAGAGGATACCAAACGCGGATCAACGCGTTGCTGCGAGAGGCCATGGGACGCCTGGCTCCCAGTCCGAATCAAGTCCGAACCACCGCCAAACGGCCAAGGTAGTGCCTGCTGCGCGTGGTTTGGCACGACGCACGCGAACGCCCTGAAATTGCCGTGTTTCGAGGTTATTGCCGCACTCGTTGGGGTGACCTTGGTCAGGCAAGCCCCGCCACCGTAGGCCAAGCTCGGTCGGCGCCTGGCCGCGCCCCCCCGATTTGACGAGCCCCGCAAATCGCGCTATTTTACATGGTGCAGAATTCCGAAATCCGGCCTCTCGAACTTCTTCTATGGCCTTCTCAATCCGCAATCTTAAAATTCGCAATCAGATTCTCTTGATGACCCTCCCTCCTCTGGTTGTTTTGTTCTGCGCGGTGGGTCTCGTGTTCGTTGCGTACCGCAGTGTCGCCAACACTAACCGAGCGGCGCAGCAATCCACAGATAGAGTGGCGCGACTTCATTCATTTTATGGGCACGTCGCGCAGGCTTTCGATTCCGTAAAGCGATACGCCGGCGCACACCAGGGCGACGCTCTTGTGACTTACGATAATGCGGTGATGGATGGGATGGCGGATCTCAACGCGCTGGACGAACTGGAAGCGCCTGATCAAGGGAAGCTGCAAGAGGTTGTTCGTATGCGGATGGAGTTCGCGGCGTTCCGGGCCTCGTGGGCTCAGCCCACCATTGCGATGGCCCGTGCCGGTGGAAACTACGATGCCAATGCGGCCATGGCGGATGGGCTGCAACGCAGGAACGCGATCGGGTCTGAGGCGTTTAAACTGCGGCGAGAGGATGAGGAGCGGAGTACAAACCTGATGCTGGGTGCGGAGAAGATGATGTGGCAGATGCTCGTGGTAGGAGCTAGCCTATTCGTCCTCCTGGGCGGCGCCCTGGTTTTCTTGAACGGAGTGTGGACACGCCTGATTGTGGCTCCGGTACAGCAACTCATCCGCGCTGCCGAGCAGGTGGGGCGGGGTGATTTTGCGCCCGCGTTGCCCCCCACGGCCGACAACGAATTTGGTACTCTGTCCCGTAGCTTCTCCCGAATGACCAACGCGCTGCGGCGCGAGCGGGAGGAAATGGCCGCCTTAAACCGGTTTTCTGAGGCGGTCACCCAGTGCACCTCGGAACCGGAAGTTTACGACCTGCTTCTGCACGCTCTGAAAGAACGCTTCCAACCGGGCCAAATCATTATCTTCAAAATGCAAACCCCGGAGAATATTCTGGAGGCGGCGGCCACGCTTGCGCCGCTGCCCAAGGAAGCCGGAGCCCGGCCAATCATCGAAGATCCGCACAATTGCAAAGCCGTTCGCTCCGGGCGCTCCTTCGTGGTGAACGACGTACGGGTCCAGGCGCTCTGCCCGTCCAAGTTTGCTCTGCCCTCCGAAGGGAGCTACTTTTGCGGACCCTTGATCGCGGGCGGCATTATCATCGGCTCCGTGCGTATGGAAGCTGCCCCGGATATCTGGACGTCCGAACGTCAGCGCCTGGTCGAGAGTTATCTGAGCGGCGCGGCTACGGCACTTTCCAATCTACGCATGCGCGACACGATGAAAGCGCAAGCTAATTTCGACATGCTGACTGGGCTCTACAATCGCCGATTTGCGGAGGAGTATGCTCGAAAGCAGTTCGCCATTGCCAAGCGCAGTGGGCAACCTCTTGGCGTGGCCATGCTCGACCTGGACCACTTTAAGGAGCTCAATGACGCGCACGGGCATGAAATTGGCGATTCCGTTCTCCGTTACTTTGCCAAGACGGTCATCGAATCGATCCGGGAAACGAACCTCATCGCGCGTTACGGTGGAGAGGAGTTCTTGGTGGTGCTGCCGGACACAAGCGCAAAATCATGCATCCTCGTCGCGGAGCGCATCCGAGAAGCCGTAATGACCATGAGGGTGCCTTCCAACACGGAGAAGCCCATAGACGCGGTAACGGTAAGCATTGGAGTGGCGGCTTTTCCGGAACACGGAGGGACGCTGGAGGAGGTCATGCAGGCGTCTGACAAAGCCTTGTACGAATCCAAGCGCCGCGGCCGCAATCGTGTGACGGTTGCACCGGCGCTGGATTCCGCGGCCGCCTAACGAAGTTGCGTCACGGCTTTGCTCACCTGCCCGGCGCTTTCAATTTGCAGGCCCTGCCAGCCGAAGCGTTGTATCGACAATCCCGATTTCAACTCGCCGGTTCGAGGCGTGCGCCGCGGCGCTGTCGCCGGGAGCCCGCGGGTCGGACTTGCCATATCCCTTGGAGGTGATGATCTTCGGGTCAACGCCCGACTCGACGAGGTAATCGCGCACAGCCTGCGCGCCTTTCCGAAAGCTTCAAGTTGTAGTCCGCAGTCCCGATGTCATCGGTGTAGCCGTAGACGCTGATCGCGTACCCTTCGACGCTCATCAAGACGCCGGCGATCCGGCTTAGGACTTCCCGGTATGGGGGCTTGATGTCGGACTTGTCTAAATCGAACCGAATCGAGTTGCTGCCAAGCGTCACAACCAAGCCATTCTCGGTTCGACGCGTGTCCGCGACGTGGCTCAGGACGTCCTTCAGGTGGGCGAGTTCCTGCTCGCGCTGTTGCCGGTACTGTTCCGCTTTCTGCTCGGCCTGGCTTGCCTGCTGCTTGGCGGTGGCCGCCAGTTGCTGCGCCTGCTGGGCCTGGTTTTGCGATTCGGCTCGAGCCGCGTCAGCCTGGTCTCTTTGCTGAGCGGCCGCTTGGGCGCTTTGCGCCGCCTGCGCCGCCTGCTGCGCCTCAGTTTGCGATTGCTGTTCGACCGCGCTCAGCCGCCGATTCATTTCCTCGATTTGCCGGCTCAGTTGCGCGACCTCGGTCTCCATGCGCCTGAGCGCACGCACGAAGAAGAACACCAGTAACGCCATCAATACCAACAGCAACCAACCCCAGAGCTGCGATCTGCGTTCTGTCCGCCCGGGTTCCACATTGGGCGGCGGTTGGCGGGTAATGTCGGGATCTAGATTCAACAATGCCATACTCTTTAATTTCACCTGTCTATTGGGCTGAGTGCGAGACCAGTCGCGGCAAACATAAAACTCAAATGCTGTTTTGAGAATTTGTGTGCCGAAGGCACCTTGGAGTGCGGCGGCTTGACGCCGCCTTGGAATTGCCGCAGAGCGCGGAGTTGCAACACGCGTCGGCCCTACCGTTTAGAGTTCTTCTGACGAATGAGCTTGGTTGTTACGGTACGAAGGCGGCGTCAAGCCGCCGCACTCCAAGGCGCTTCGCGCATTTCCCTGGCAAGCGAACCTATCCTTGGGCCTTCTGCGGGGCAGTCGTCAGGCTGGGCGGGGAAGGCAAGTTCGCCTGTCCTGCCAGAACCTTGGTCAACGTGGCGGCGAGGCCATCAATCGAGCTGCCGCCGCCGACCGCCAGGATTTGGGGCATAGACTGTGCGCCCTTTTCGGCCAAAACCGTGGCGATTTCCCGGCGTGTCAGTACCACCACAAGATTCTGCGGCAGAATCACATCCTGAATGTAGACGCCCTTGGTCTCCAAGATAGGACCACCTGGACGGCTTGGTCCGTACCGGCCACGCCATGACGGTTTGTCCGCGGCGAGCGGCCGGCCGAACCGCGCGCATTGTACTCCAAGCGCCCCGCGCGCACCGGCGCAGGTCCATCGTTGTGGGTCCAGGACGCGCCCTTTTGGTCTCCGCAAAGGGCGTTTCACAGGCGCAATCTGGCAGAGGTGTCCAGGAGGGCTGTCCTCCCTTGTGGCCATGTGTGCCAGTTGATTCACCAATAGCGTATGTGCGTAACGGAATCGCATCGGCGGCACATGGAAGAAACGGGGACGCCAAATGCCGGGAGCAACCTTACAACGGGAATCTATGCGGCGCAGGAGGTCCTGGAAGCGCGGGGCGGAGTGCGGGGATTATTCCAGCTTTGCGTATTCCGCCTTGGCTTGCTTGAGGACGGGGATGTCCGGGTCGGCGTCTCTCCAGAGGATGAGGAAATCCTCATAGGCGGCGCGGGCTTTGGCGGTGTTTCCGTCCATCGCGTAAGCGCGGGCCAGTCCCAGCCGGGCCAGCGCACCCCATGGAAAGTTCGACACTAGTCCTCCGTGGTCGATGAATTTCTGAGATTCCGCTGCCCGCAAGCAAGTCGGGCGCAGAGCTGTCCCCCCTGGCCTGAATCACCAACCGCACGCGGTCCTGCCCTCTGACAGCCAAGCCGGTCGCCCTCGCTGTGCTACTCATCTCGGCAATGCAACAAACGTTCGGACGAGACCGGCTCTCTTATATTGCGAGGGCCTCTCCAGAGCAAGCCTCTGCGCTAGTGTGCCCATACCCTCTTAATGTCGAGGGTTGCTGTTCCCGTACCGTTTTCTAGGTCTGCCATCACTTCGTTGCCCGTTACACCGACAACGACGCCATGAGAAGACCAAGTGGGTGAAAGTGTAAGAGCGATTGTGCAGTCCCAACTGATGTCATAGGTACCGCCCGTCTTAAGGGAGTCAGGACCGGAAACGACCCCATTGACAACCATGTAGATATTGCTGCCGGTAAGGTTTCCATCCCCGTCAAAGTGCAGTAATCCGACCAGGGTCGCGGGCCCAGTGTTGGCGTATCCTGATCCCACTAATCCGTAGTCGCCGGAAAGCGTGCGATTCGAGCAACCAGGTTGCTGGGCCTTCGCCGTCCGTACTGGGTGTACTACGAGCACACCGAAAACGGCCACGAAACCAACAAGTATGGTTAATAATACGAAAATGGTTCGTTTCATCAGCATCCTCCTAGGGTGAGTTTGGCTTATCTCTGCCAGCATTTCCGCAATTAGAAATAGGATTCGGTGAATTGTTCTCAATTCGCGGGCAATCCACCCCTCAGCGCAGGTTCGGAACTTGAGGAGCGTGCGCAAAGCGAGACGAGAGTGGACGCGCGGCTGCATTGCGCTCTCCCTCTTGGCCTCACTCAAATGCTCGGCTAATGGGGGAAATTGTGCTCGCCTCGAAGGTACCTGTCAAGAGAAAAGCAATGAGAAAAGTAATTAAAAAGACAATAATGCAGCGTCCGTCAACATCATCTCGCACGCGTTTTGGCTGGTGAGCACAGCCCTTTCCACAACCAATCGCCGAATAGGTCCTCCCGGATGCCGTAGGGTTTGCCGATCACAATTCACCTAACGTCCGGCATACGGCAGATGTGACCTCGGAGGACAACCGGCGTGCAGGGAAGGGGGCAGGTTCTCATTTTCCGGCCACGGGCGCGGCGCCGAACGACATTTCGTCACAATCAATCTTTCTGGCGTGCTCTGGCCGGGCAGGGCCAGGGAATTAAAGAAAGTCCGCCCACTTTTTGCATTTTCGGCGATTGTTTACTTGACGCAGCAAGTATGGTAAACTGTTGAAATGAAACAACCGCTAGAGGGGATCAACGAGAAGATTAAAAGGTCCAACGAGTGTATCTGTAATCTCGACGGGGAGATTAAGACCTTTTTCGACCAGAGCGATTACTCCGTCATCCCAAACCAAGATGACGAGATGTTTCAGGTAGTCGCCGATTATCATTTGGGCAGACCTATCCCACTCAGGTTTAGCGTCTTGGCAGGAGAGATCGTCCACCATCTCAGGTCTAGTCTCGATCATTTGATCTGGCAGTTGTCCAGTAGCGAGAAGCAAATCAGAGACCCCACTGGGATTGAGTTTCCTATTTTCGACGTTGAGCCTATTCGTAAAGATGAACTTTCCAGATATGAGAGAAAGGTAGAGGGAGTCTCGGACGCCAATGCCAAGACACTCATCAAGGGATTTCAACCATACAGTGCCTTCCGCCCTAACCCGCAGCACAGTCCACTTTTTATCATCCACGAGATGGACCGATTTGATAAGCATCGGGAACTCACATTGTTCTATCGTGTTTTGGGTAGAAAGCTCGGGCCTGAAGGAATGCGAGCGTTTATGAAGTATAAGCAGGCAGAAAGCCCTGGAACACTCATTGAGTATGAGCGAGCCGTGAAGGTGGATAGCAAGATAACCCCGCATGTAGCGTTTAGGCATTTCGCGGGGAGGGAATTCGAGTCTGTTATTCCAGGCCTTCGAGAGCTTGTCAGCTACACCGAATTCGTCATCGAACAGTTCGGGAGATTTTTCAAGTAAGGTTTGTATTTTGCCTATTTCCTTTCCGCCGCTGATTTGGTACACTACGGCTAGAAAGGCAAAGGCGCTTTAAGGCTGGCAGGCTGGGAGCGTCAGAGCCAAAGGGGTTTAGAATTATACACCCGAGACTTCCGGGACCAATCCTAGGGTAGCATAGGAGTGTCCCGAATGAAATCCAAAATTAAAGGGCTACAACGTCTTTCGATCTCTCAATTAACAGATCGTTTAATTGATTTACAGATGATTCAATTGGAACTAGCTTTGCCATCTGTGAAACTTGGTATCTCTCAAAAACCGCAGAAAAACGGTCTCCAAAAAGCTCTTTCAATGTGTCACGAATCGCGGCAGTCTCAGTCAGTAAGGCCGTCTGTGCTGTGCCGTTAGCCCTCAGTTTCTTAGATATAGAGACTAACACTTCCTGTAAAAGTGGCTCGTTGATCATGCGATCAATTCTCCTATGTTTTAGAAAGCTGAACGCGACTACCGGTCTTTAGAGGACGGGACAAAGATGAGATACTGAAAAAGCAGCACCAGAAAAAACAAACCCACCATTTCCAGCGCTCCGTCGATATTGTTTGGCACGCTTCGGCCGGCGCGCAGAACCAGACACTCAAAGAGAATAAGGAGACCGCCGATTCCGATTGTCCGTCGAGTCCATGTCCTAGTCCATTTCATTGCGACCCTCTCTGGTAAACCATTTACGCCGATTTTGTGAGCTTCTCAAATGTCAGCACCTTGCCGTTCACTAAATTTCGCAGCGTATTTTGAAACAGCTTGTCATCCTCGCGCCCGTTGAACCGATACGTGAACTCGTCCAGGTAGCGGTCAAGGTGCTTCTCGGAAACCTTGTGGAACTGGCCGACCACGCCCCGCTTGAACAATGACCAGAAATTCTCAATCGAATTGGTGTGCGTGAGTCCCACAACGTATTCTAGCTTTGAGTGATTGATGACGTGGTGATCGTACTCCCTGCCGACCTTTTCATAGCCTGCGTAATCGTCCGTCATCAGAGTGGCCCCAGCCTGTACACTTGTTCTCACAAAAGCGGAGAGCGCACGCGCACCACGCGAGATCGTTTTCTCTGCGCGAACTTCCCCCTTGCGCTGAATCACTCCAACAACACATGGCTTATCATGTGGCTCTCGCTTTCTGCGCCTATCGTATTTCCCGCCAACGAATGTCTCGTCAACTTCGCAAACGCCTTTGAGCTTTTCAGTAGGTTCGATCTTCATGGCTTCCCGAATCCGATGGCAAAGATACCACGCGGTTTTGTAAGACATTCCGAGCGTCCGCTTGATCTGATTTGCTGACATTCCCTTTTTCGATTCGCAAATCAGGTATGCAGCGAGAAACCACTTCCACAGTGGAAGGTGTGAATCGTGGAACACCGTCCCGGCGGTCGCAGAGAACTGATAGCCGCAACCGTTGCATTCGTACTGGTGGCGCTTCTCGATCTTCGACACTGATAGGTTGCCGCAACGCACGCAGCACACGCCAGAGGGCCAGCGTAGAAGCTCTAGGTACTCGCGGCAACGATCTTCACTGTTGTATTTCTCGAAGAGTTCGATTAAATTGGTGTCCATGGACTATCTCCCAAAAGACGCTGACAAACTCACGGATAAGGAACTAGCCGAGCAACTTTTTCCGAAAGAAGCACTCGACAAAATCAAGGCCGAACTCGACAAGGAACCAACTCCGAAAAAGAAGCCTTGAGTTCTCGCCGCTTGCATCATGGTTAGATTCTGGCACAGAAAAACCCCTGTGTCAAGTAAATAATCGCCGCATTTTCCACTTGACAACTTTACGGACTTGTGATAGGCTATCGCGGTGGTCTTGTTGTGGACATATTGTCGCAGGCGAGCGCCAGGGCGCGCCGGGGCGCAAGGGAAAGCGGAAGGGTCCTGGCTATGGGGGAATGCAGGGAACTACAAAAAATGAAGAATAGTGGGAACGAAGCTAAGAAGTACCTGAAAACAAAGCACATCACTTTTTTGAGTGCTGCAAATTATGCGCGTCTTGCGCGCAATTTAGCACAAATTAGGGCATTGATATACTTGACTGACAGACGGGCAAACTATCCGCTGCCTCCTAGCCGCCCAACTATACACCAATCTTTTAATTTCTACGGAAGTATGTACTTTATGCAAACTTTAGGTGAGATTTACCAGGAAACCGCGTCTAACATGACCCTACGAGTAGTCCAGTATATGATTCCCATAAGGAAAACCACGATTACGGCCCACATTTTTGCCTCCCGAAAAATCCCTTGATGTCAGTATTTTTCGTGTTTAAGCGCCTTATGGAGGAAATAGAGGCCTGTAACCAAGCAAATTACGAGCCAAATAGCCGAGAACACGTAAACGATCCCCGTCCAAATTGGGCCCAGGAAACTTCTGATGGCTTCTTTTCTCTTGTAAGATTGCGTTCCCTTTTCAAGGTTCCATCCGCATCGACTGTGTTCTCTCCCGAGTACCTTAATCAGTCCTTGACAAAACCGTAGCTCCTCGTCGGAAAGGACATCCCTCATGTTAAGGCATTTGCCAGCATCTATTGCCCTATAGTACAGGCGAGACACATGGTCGTATGCCCAGAGTTCCAATTTCTCGACCTCCATTCGTGTCATGGTCTTGGGGTCGGGAAGGCAGTCTTGTTTCATCATGGACTCGATGACATCCTTGCTGTGTCCGGCCCTCTTTAAGTATGAACGTTTCAGGGTTTCCCGCAATTTGTCAGACATATGCACACTCTTGTCGGCGAATATTAGCATAAATTTCACCGCAGCAGCAGTATTTAATTGTATGGAAAGAAAATCAGGCAGGCCAGGAATCGCTTTCGCATACCACTTTCACTGGATTACGAATATTTGGACTTCCCTGTATTTCTTTAGAGGGCGAAATGAAAAAAACTATTGTTTCCGACTGGTTCTACGAAGGCTGGACGAAAGTCCAGAAAAACCATCCCGAATACAAAGATGCACCTCCTGTCCCTAAGAGGGAACTTCTTCATCGGAACCCCGAAGCATATCTTTGCGAAGCTCTTGCAGTTCTGGACTGGCACCTCCTGAGAAGCCAAGAAATTGAGGGTCACGTGACGCTTGAAGATATTCCTCATGCAGCTCCGGGGCATGTTCCCGAAGAAGGGACTTGGCAATCGAAATCTGTTGTTCAAGAGAATGGACTTTAGAATACAGATTTGACAGGACGGAAATCAAGGAATCGACAGCTTTCTTGTCCATAGCAGGGCATCCTTTCTACACCTGGATTATACTCCCATCCCACTCAAAAAACTTGTGGAAAACCCCATATTTTTCGTAGAAATCCATATTTTCTAGGTATATTATAGGTATGGATACACCCGATACACCGATCACCCTCCAGGAAGCCATCGTTTTCTTCTCCAACCCCGGCAACTGCCGTGCCTTCATGGTCAACCTGCGCTGGCCGGACGGCAAAATAACCTGCCCCCAGTGCGGCTCGGACAATGTGAAGTACCTTCCCAACGCCCGTGTTTTCAAGTGCTTCCAGAAGCACTCTCGCCAGAAGTTCTCCCTGAAGGTCGGGACCATATTCGAGGACTCCCCCATCGGCCTGGACAAATGGCTACCGGTGGTCTGGATGCTGGCCAACTGCAAGAACGGCGTGTCGTCCTGGGAAATCCATCGTGCTGTCGGAGTCACACAAAAGACCGCATGGTTCATGCTCCAGCGAGCGAGGCTCGCCATGCAGGACAGCGAGACGGGAGGGAAGCTGGGCGGGGAAGTTGAGGTCGATGAGACTTTCATCGGCGGGCTGTCCCGCAATATGCACAAGGACAAGCGGGCCGAGAACATAACGGGAACCGGGCCTTCGGGAAAGGCTATCGTGGCGGCGGTCCTGCAACGGGGCGGAAAAGTCCGGGCGACCGTAATGGAAAACCGCCGCAAGAAGGCGTTACAACAGATGGTGCGGGCGAACGTCGAGGCTGGTTCGAGTGTCTATACCGACGCCCTGAAGTCCTACGAGGGGCTGGACGAATTCAAGCACGAGGTTATCGACCATGCCGAGTGCTATGTCCGGGAGAACGTCCACACGAATGGTTTGGAGAACTTCTGGTCATTGTTGAAACGTGGGATAAGGGGAACCTACGTCAGCGTTGAGCCCTTCCATCTGTTCCGTTATCTTGACGAACAGGCTTTCCGGTACAACAACCGCAAGGAGGCGGACGATTCCGGCAGGTTCACGGCGGCGGTGAGGCAGGCGGTGGGAAGGCGGCTGACCTACAGGGAACTCACCGGGAAGGCGGCGGAGGCGGTAGCGGCGGGCTAGGTGTTGAGGGGTGTAGATGGCTTGGCTGTTCGTTTTGAGCCCTGCCGGTTCAGGTTGCTGGAGGTTTTCCTGCGCCGTTCCTTGATTCGCCTTTGAATCTCGGAATGGGGAACGGCCAGGATGCCTTTCATCGTGTTCTCGAATCTTTTCCACGCTTCCGGTCCTTCGACCATTTCCGTTTGACGCTTCATTTTTGTATACCTAGCACTTTCCGCAAATCTGTTGAAAAGGATACAGAAGGAAGCAGCGTTCCACGATTGTCCTTCAATGTCAGGTTCCCTTTTAATTTCGTTACCGGTAGGGGGTCAGACATCGGCAGGTCGTAAACTACCCGCAGCGTAACCAGACGGATAGTGCCGGGAGGAATTGTGCGGAATAGGAAGTCCCTTTCAACAACGTTCCCATAGACACCATCATTGAAGCCCATGCGGTCGCACTTCCCGTCGCTCCGCAAGTTACTCTCGCAGGTCACAGGCTCAATTGTACTCGTATTTTGACCATCGCCGTTTCCCACCTTCAATGTCAAGTCAATAGAAACTCGGTGATATGGTTGTCCGACAAAGGTGTCTTTTTGGCTAAATGCCTCTACCGCCTCCGCAGACACCAGTTCAACTGAAAGGTTCTGGAGCCGATGTTGCAGCGTCTCGTATGCTTCCTCCGTCGCTTTCTTGTCCTGGCGTTCCTGCGCTTGTTCCGCCTTCCGCAGTCTATACCCGCCCTCAAAAACAATAAATATTATACCCACAAGGACTATGATAGCTGCCCATGTCAATGGTAATTTTGGAGGCACAAAAGACAAGGGTAGTTGAATGTCAACATATGGCGGTGGTGCCGTGAGGAAGCTATAGACGGCAGATGCGATAGCTAGCATAACCACCGCCCAATTTCGCTTTGCGTGCTTCCAGCACTCGCCAAGATATTCTCGGCGGGGTCGGAAATCCCCGAGCGAACTAAAGAGTTTCCACATGGCCAAGATTCTCTCATACTGGCCTCCATGTGTGTTAATACTGATTTTTTTGGTTTGCCGTCTTGCTTTTCCGGCGGCCGGGCGTATCATTGGGCTGGAATTGCAGGCCAAAAACCGGAGGCGAAAATGGGCGGTAAAAACGCAATAATCGGGATATTGGCGGTACTCACTGTTCTCCTGGGCGGGGTCGCCATATGGGAAAACATTCAATTGTCAGCCGTAGCACAGGCCGCATCCGCCGAAAAAGCACAAAGCGTCGAACTTCAGAAGAAGGTCGAGTCGTTGGAGCAAGAGATAGCAACACTGAAGGAAACCGCCGATTATTACTTCAAAAGCGGGATTGACCATCAATCCGCCGGGAACCTCCAGGAGGCAAAAACGGCGTTCGAGGCAGTTGTTGCCAAGTTTCCCACGAGCAGTCTCGTGGGGAGCGCCCAGCAACGGCTAGCGGCCGTGGATGAAGCGATTACTAACGAAGCGGCCGCCATGGCGGCCGAACAGAAGAAGGCGGAAGCCGACAGGCTGGCGGAAGAGCAGAGGCAGCAAGCGGAACAGGAAAAGCTGGCAAGGGAACAAGGCGAGCCGATTGACTACAATGTCTTTTATGCGAAGGTGAAAAGTGAAACTTTGCCGATTGGCAAGCGTTTTCGTTTCGTGGCGGTCATAACCCATGATCTTAACCTAAGCCAACAAGATGCTCAGGGGGGTAAAGCATTGTATTATGAGGCGGCGGCATTTGACGATCAGACGCAATACGAGCAATTCCTGCAACATGATGATTTTCATCAAAATAGCGACGGCTTAAGGGTTGCCGGTACCATTCACACAATCGTCGCCTCGATGGGGTCTAACGGGTGGGTTCAAATCTACAGGATTGAGTAGGCACCAAACCTCAAACTTAGAAAGGAAAACGATTATGGCGCTCTACCTGCTCAGCTATGACATCCCTGTAAAAGACACTGAGGATGTGTATGCATACCTAGAAACCTTTCTTAAAAATCAGAGGGCTATGCGCATCCTTAAGTCCGCATGGCTAGTGCCCTGGGGGAATGAATCAAACGCCGAGGCGCTTGTGGAGGCGGCCTCACAGCATGTAGACAAAGAATCCCGTATCATCGCCTGCGAACTGTTCAAGGAGAAGCACACAAGGTCCTGGGTGAACCTAAAGGAATCAGACAGTGACGTCCGTGACTTGCTTGGCGGGCAGGTTCGTGTCTGATTCTGGAAACCATGATGTACTCGTGTCTAGTTCTCTGGCAAACAACACTTTCTCTTTCTCTCCGGCAATCGTTTCATCAACCGATTTGTTCGGGGGGAAACCGTGCTTTATAAGCGTCGTGGCCCTAATCAGACGCATCAAAGCCTTGCGTTCGGCCCCAGTTTCGGGTTCTATAGTAAGGCTACCGTTGAGCCAATAAACCAGCATAATCGTAACTACCTCCACCTTATATGTAGGTAGTCGGAAATCAAAAGATTGGTGCATTATCGAGCGGTTAAGGGGCAGCCGATATTTTGTCTACTCTGTCAGTCAAGTATATCAACGCCCAAATTAGAGCCTGAAAGGAGCAAAAACAGCACATTTTGCGCAAACGAAGTCAAGCGTTCCGAGCGGCAAGGCGAGGCCGGGCAAGAGACAAGAAGTCGGCTACAGAGGACCGCTGTCGAAAACGCATGCAAGAGAGCGAAGGGCCTGTATGGGGAGTGCGGCAGCGGAGTTGCCGCTTTCTTCTCGTATCTCGAACACTCTCGGCAATCAGTGGATCAATCCGGCCGCCTTCCACGACGCGCCAGAGGCTACTACTATAGGCCAGTCTGACTACAGCCTCCTGGGTGAAGCTCCCACGCAGTTTTACGGTCCGGGCTTCCCTCGCTTCGATTTCTCGCTTTTCAAAGAATTTCGCACCACGGAGAAGACCCAACTCGAGTTCCGGGCCGAGTTCTTCAATCTGACGAATCATCCCAACTTCTCGCCCCCGGGTTTTGGAGGCAATGGCGTTGTTGCAGCCCCCGGGTCGCTCAATTACGATTCGCCAACCACCTTCGGTGTAATCAATTCGACGCGAGACGGCCAGAACGACCAACGTGAAATTCAGTTCGCGCTGAAGCTCTATTTCTGAGCGTAAATAGGCCTGCGATGGAATGAAAAAGCATAGCCCTTTCCCATGGGGAGAGGGTGACCCGCGACGGCGCTTTCACCAGCCGTCGCGGGCCGGGCGAGGGGTCAATTCCTTCGCAACACTCTTTGGATGCGGTCAAAGAATCTGCTCGACGCCCGCTGTTTTTCCTGCTAAAAACATTCTGCCTTGAAACGTGAGTTCGGCGACCGGAGGTCTAAGTCCGACCATGGAATCGAGCCTCACCAGCAAATTGCCGCAGACCGCTACAAACCAGAAACCCGGGGTGCCTCTGCTCGCCGAGGGCAGGCTGACCTCGCTCGACTTCTATCGCGGACTGACGATGTTCCTTCTGGTGGGAGAGGCCACCGGCCTCTATGAACTTCTCAGAGCGCCGGCATTTAATGGCACACTGGTAAGCACCATCGGCTGGCAGTTGGAGCATCATCCCTGGAATGGTCTGCACTTCTGGGACTTGATCCAGCCGTTCTTCATGTTCATCGTTGGCGTCGCGATGCCCTTCTCATTCGGCAAGCGCTGGCAGCGAGGCGACAGTTGGAGCAAAACGCTTCATCATGCCCTGGTCCGATCGGGCCTGCTGCTGCTGTTCGGGTGGGCTCTCTATTGCATCGTGCCTGGAAAACTGACCTTTGAGCTTTGGAATGTGCTGGCCCAGCTCTCCTTCACGTACCTCGTGGCTTTTCTCTTCATGCGCAAGCAGGCGCGCGTTCAGATTGGCGTCACCTTCCTGTTTCTGATCGCTACCGAGCTCCTCTATCGGCTGTGGCCGGTGGCTGGGTTTAACCAGCCGTTTGTGCCGGACCACAATTTCGGATCCTGGATGGATCTGGTGCTTATGCACAAGCTTGACTCTGACCATTGGGTGGCGTTTAACGCCGTGCCGACCGCCGCGCACACGATGTGGGGAGTGCTTGCCGGACAAGTCCTGAAGAGCAGCCGCACCTCCGTGCAGAAGATTCGCCTGCTGGTCATTCCTGGCCTGATCGGAGTTGTGGTCGGCTACGCCCTCAACCCCTGGACTCCGATCATTAAACGCATCGCCAGCACCTCATTCGTGATCGTGAGCGGCGGGTGGTGCTTGCTGGCCCTAGCGCTCTGTTACTGGCTGATCGACGTCAAGAAACTGAAGAAGTGGACCCTGTTCTTCAACATCGTGGGCATGAATCCACTCTTTATTTACCTCTTCACAATGACCGGCGGAGCGTGGTGGTTCAATAGGATTGCCAGACCTTTCACCATGGGCCTGTTTGCCTGGGCCGGTCCCCTCCATGCCGCGATTGTCACCAGCCTCGTGGTCTGGGGCATGCTCTGGCTGCTTTGCTTCTGGCTGTATAAGAAGCGCATTTTCATCAGGCTCTGAGACCGCAAGTGCGACGTAGGGGCGGCCCTTGCGGCCGCCCGGTTCGAAGGAATTCAGCCACTGTCATCCTGAGCGCAGCGAAGGATCTCTGCATTTGCTCCTGAATCGATAAGCCGGACCGCAACTACGGGGATCCTTCGCTACGCTCAGGATGACACCCGTTTGTTTTCCACCCTCTTCGACAAATACCTTGACCTTCTACACATCATGCGCTAACCTGTAGAAGCTGGAGGTATGAGCATGACCGTCAAATCGGATCTTCCCCAAGGCACCCTCGAACTGTTGGTTCTTAAAGTTGTAGCTCTGGGACCTGTGCATGGATATGCCATTGCGCAACGTCTTCAACAAGTTTCGCGGTTCGTCGTCCGCGTCCCGCAAGGGTCGCTGTACCCGGCGCTGCACCGCCTGGAAAACCGCGGCCATTTGGCTGCCGACTGGAAGGAGACCGAAACGGGGCGGGAGGCCAAGTTCTATCGCCTGACGCGGAAAGGGCGCGCCCAACTCGAGAAGGAGGCTGCGAGCTGGGAGCGACTGACCGAAGCCGTCGGTCTAATCCTCCGTCTGTCTGAGGGAGGTGCGGAATGAACTGGTGGCATCGGCTGTGGCGCCGAAAGCAAATGGAAGAACAACTCGATAAGGAGTTGCTTTTCCATCTGGAAGAACATACGGCTGATTTGATCGCGCGCGGCTACGCGCGTGAGGAGGCGCGGCGACAAGCCAGGCTGGCGCTGGGCGGGCAGGAGCAGGTGAAGGAGGAGTGTCGCGACGCCCGTGGGACACGCTGGTTGGAAGACCTGGCGCAAGACTTTCTCTATGCACTTCGCACCTTGCGGCAGAGACCTGGTTTTGCGGCCGTCGCCCTGTTGACCCTCGCCCTCGGCATCGGAGCCACGACCGTCATGTTCACGGTCATCAATGGCGTGCTCCTCAAGCCGCTGCACTATGCGGATCCTGACCGGTTGGTCACTCTGAACGAGCAGACGAAAGGGATAAGCGACTACCGATGGGGCGATCTCTGGGCGTATTCCTACCCCAACTATCTCGATTGCAAGCACCAGAGCCGCTCCCTTGACATGGGGGCATGGCGCTACAACGGCGGTACGGTGAGCGCGCCCGGGGAAGCCGAACATGTTGATGGCGCGGAGATCTCGTCCGAGTTATTCCCCGTGCTGGGTATTACTATCCCGCGAGGGCGCGCCTTCCTACCGGAAGATGATCGGCCCGGAGCTTCGCCCGTGGCGATCATTAGCTACGCGTTATGGCAGCGCCACTACGGTGGAAGCACGGCAGCAATCGGCAGGCCATTGGTCTTTGAAGGGAAGTCTTACACCGTTGTTGGCATCGTTCCTCCGGGTTTCCGGTTGGGTTGGGATCTGGATGTGTTTACGCCGATCGGCCAGAACACTCAAACCTATATGCAGAGGCGTGACGCGCATCCCGGCCTTGATGTTTGGGCTCGACTCCGCCCTGGCGCAACGCTGGAGCAAATGCAGACGGAGCTTGCGGTAATCGGCGGGCGACTGGCGGCGCAGTACCCGAAAACCAACGCACGGCGCAGCTTCGTGGCCCGGCCACTTCGTCAGGAATTGGTGGTGGAGCAGGTCGGAGGCGACCGCGGCACGCTCTGGCTGCTGCTGGGTGCGGTCGGCTTGGTGCTGCTGATTGCGTGCGCCAACGTCGCCAGCTTGCTGCTGGCGCGCGCCGTTTCCCGCGAGCGGGAACTTGCAATGCGTGTGGCGCTGGGAGCGACCCGGGGCCGGTTGGTGCGCCAATGTCTGACGGAGAGCGCGCTGTTGGGGCTTTCCGGGGGTGCTCTGGGGGTTTGGCTCGCGGCCATGGGCAGCCGCCCGTTTGTGGCCCTTTGGCCAGGCAGTTTGCCGCGCGCTGAAGAGGTTCAACTCGATTGGCATGTGCTGCTGTTTGCGCTCGGCGTCTCCCTATTGTGCGGCATTCTTTTCGGCCTCGCGCCCGCCCTGCGCGCGCCTACGCGCGATCTGGAGCAGATTCTCCGCGCCGGAGCGCGCACTGTCGCCACAAGCTCACGCCGCCTGCACAGCAGTTTTGTGGTTACTGAGATCGGGCTAGCGGTGGTGCTGTTGGTTGCCGCCGGCATACTCGGCCGGACGCTCTGGCGGTTGTCGTCCCTTAACCCCGGCATCGACATGCGGAACCTTCTTGTCGCTCGGGCTGCGCTTGCGCCCTCCATACTCGCAAATCCGGCTCGGATCCCGGCGGCGTGGCAGGAACTGCTGGATGGCATGCGTCGCGTGCCGGGCGTGCAGGCCGCTACCGTGGTCGATACGGTCCCGATGCGTGAAGGGAACAACCAGGTTGGCTACTGGACCTCAGCGGCTCTCCCGGAGAAGCATCAGATGCCTCTGGCGCTTTCCAGCAGCGTGACGCCGGATTATCTGAAAGTGCTGGGCATCCCACTACGCGAGGGCCGCTTCTTCGATGAGCACGACCGCATGGGCAGCAAGCTCGTCATCGTGATTGATGAGGTGATGGCGCTGCACGCCTTCGGCAAACGAGACCCGATCGGGAAGCACCTTTGGATTCCCGATATGCCTTGTGTCGGACCTAAAGGTGAAACCTTCTATGACTGCACCGATCCCTACGAAGTCGTGGGTGTAGTGGGTCACGTGCGCTACTGGGGGCTCGCCGGCGACGACCAGGCGCACGTCCGCGAGCAGTTGTATTACCCGTTCGCTCAGGTCGCGGAGCCTTTTCTGCCTCGCTGGTCGGAGCTGATGTCGATCGTCGTTCGCACCAAGATCCCACCGTTGAATCTGCTCGGGCAGTTGCGGCGGGAAGCGCGGGGCGCTACAGGAGATCAAGTTCTCTACGAAATTTATACGATGCGGCAGCTCGCGAGCAGGTCGCTCGGCGAACAGCGTTTCCTTTTACTCCTGTTCGGCATCTTCGCCGGCTTGGCGCTATTGCTGGCTTCTATCGGCATTTACGGGGTATTGGCTTACGTCACCAGCCGGCGGGTGCCCGAAATCGGCGTACGCATGGCGTTCGGGGCGAGCCGCCGCGACGTCATGCGGCTTGTGCTGCGGCAGAGCCTCTCAATGATTCTCGCCGGCGTTGGTCTGGGCGTGATTGCCGCCCTCGTTGCAGCGCGGCTTTTGGAGCACCTGGTAACCGGTGTTCGCTCCATTGATCCACTCACTTTTGCCCTGATGATTTGCGTGCTCGTCGCTGCCGCTCTGGCCGCAAGCTTTCTGCCCGCCTGGCGTGCGAGCCGCGTAGACCCGATGCGCGCCTTGCGCGAGGAATAGCAGGCGTCATTCAGATGAGCCGGTCACAGTCGGCATGCGAGCCGATCCAAAACCAAATGATGGTTGAACGTTCCATGACCCCCAAAGCGCGGTAGCCAAGGCCAATCCGGACAGAGAAGATGTTGCTCTCCTCATCGATTTTCTTGAATCGCAGGCTCGGGTGATGGGGGTCTTTGCGGAAGAGGAAGTAGGCCCGTTTCGCATGGCGGCGGACTTCTTCCGGCAAGTTGGCGAATGCCTCGCGGAACTGCCGCGTGGTGCGGGATGCGATCAAAGGAGATCGTCCAGCGGGCGAGTTTCTCCGCGGTGGTGTTCCGCGAGCGCCTCATCAGCAAGGCGACGTAACTTCACCCCCTGAACCGCGAAGCGTTTGCCCCAAGCTGCTTCCTCCTCAAGCTCCGCGAGAATCTGGGAGGCGATGGCATCCTGCTCTTCTTGGGGCAGAGTTGAGACCTTTTCGAGCGCTTTCTCCAACAGCTTAGTCATGACACCAATCTACCAGACCGTTCTCCTTTCCGCAACGCCAGGCGGCCTGACTTCTTCAAAGAGATGGCTCAGCCTCGCTGAGCTATTCTCAGAATGACAGGCGAGCAAGGTCAAAACTTCGGAATCAGGAAGCCCGTGTGGCGACAGTGGTCTGAGAAGGCTTCTCCAAATTGCGCGGCCAGCATGGCTTCTTCTTTCTTCGCTTTTATCCAATAGCCCAGGATGATGAACACGACTCCCGCAATGCATCGCCACTTGTCAATCGCTAATGCTCCGCCGATGACCGCCAGAATGAGTCCGGAATAAATGGGATGCCGGAAACGGGCGTAAGGCCCGGTGCGGATGAGCTTGTGGTTTTCCTTGAGGGTGATTCTGGCGCTCCAGTACTGTCCTAAGTGCCAGCGGGCCCACAGAGCGAGAGCAATGCCGATCCAAGTGAATGCGACGCCGGTAACGGCAAGCGGGTAGCTCCGAGCGAACACACGATGCCCCAAGACACCGAACGCCGCGAGGTCGCTGAAGAGCAAAGCATAGCCGATGATTTCCAGAAGGATGAATCCGGCGCGCGACGGCAGCGATTCCCGGCTGACGGTGCGGCGCGTCTTCAACGCCCCCACCGCCCAGTAGATGCAAAAGACGATCCAGGGCCCTTCAACTAGAAAGTGCCAGCTCATTTCGCCTCAATCTTCCGTCAAAAGCTGACCCGAGAACAACCCCTCGAGGTTTTGGAGGCCAGACGCGAGCCAACTCCGGAGCCGATTGCGGCCTTCTTCAATCAGCCTGAGGACGCTCTCTTTTTCAAGTTTATCTGGAGATGCCGATTGCCACAACGGGTCCAGCCAGTTCGCAACGGGGACATCCGTTTCCAGTGTGTTCCGGTCCAATGCGGCCAGGGCAGCCGCTGCCCCGAAGGCGAAACGCGACGGCTTGATGCCTTGCTCCAGCGCCACGCGCAGGGTGCCCGCCAAGCGGTCGTCCCACGCCAGTTTGCGCTGCGGATCGCGGCCGACTCTCTCGACGGTGTCGTTCAGGAAAGGATTAGCCATACGAGCGAGAAGGTCATCCGCGTATTCGCGATAACCTTCGTGAGTGAAGAGCCGGTCCCGGCCCGCGTGCTTGCGCACCAACGCTGCGCCGGATTCTTGAATAAAGGCGGCGCGGAGGAACCCGAGGATATCGGGGTATTTGTTGAGATCGGCGATACGCGGCACGCCGCGCATAACGCCGACGTAGGCGGCGAGCGCATGGGTCGAGTTGTGCCCGTACAGCTTGGCTTCTTGGAAAGGCAGCAAGTCGTCCTTCTCTTCAAAGACCGTTATGCCACGCTTAAAAGGAGGCGTATCGCCGCATCGTGGGAATCGAATTCGGGAAACCAGGATTCGGTTAAAGGTTTCGACTAGAAAAGCGCGCTGGCTGCCGGGAGTGACGGTGGCCAGACCTTGCCGCCTGATTGCGTCCGGGTCGGAGACCACGCCGCTCATTTTTCCGATCACCGTGTTCAAGAATCGGACGCGGCTCGCGACAGGCTCTCGTTCGTCCTCTGGGATCTCCTCCAGGACTCTCGCTTCCAAGATTTCCGCCGCGTGCTTGCGGTTCTCAGCAGTGTAAACGACTGCTGGCCGGCCCTTCGTAGCTGCCTTGCGTCGCAGGCCCTGGGCCAGGAGCCGATGAATGCTGCCGGGGTTTGGCGAAGCGTAGAATTCGACACTGGGAACCGCAGTGGCAATCTCTTCCGCCTCAGTGATTGCTTCCACCAAACTGCACCGGCCAGATTCAGAGCCGGGGTCTTCAATTTCAACTCGTCCAACTTCCTCGCGCTCGATGCGATCCGGGTGGGCGATATTCACCGAGAAACGGCCTCCCGCCCTCCGCACAGCGTCCACAATATCCGGCGCAACTTCTCCAACTACCAGGCGGCGGAAACTCCCGGACCGGAAAGCTTCGTAGAGAAACAGCCCGGCCTGGATGGGGCCGAAGCCGAAGCCAACGAAGGTGCGTTGACGGCCGCTCATAAGCTCTCAGCCTTCAGCTCTCAGCTTTCAGCGAACCAATGCGCTTGGCCCATGAGTTCCGCTCGTTGTCCATGGTCGGTAGCCGGATGTTGAATGATGCCCTTGTTGCTTGCTAAGCCTGCTCACCGCTAGTCTTCTGAATCCTGGCTCCTGAGTTCTGATTCCTGCTCGCCACTTGTCACTCGTCACTCGTCACCAGGTAGTTCGCCTCGTCCTCGGCGCTCCATGAGGCCACGGCCCTGATTTCGGCGCTGCGTCGGTGAGGGTAGACCACGGCCTTGCCATCGATCTCTTGGGCCTTGATCATTGCCAGGAATTCAATGGCGTGTTCCAAGTCGCCGATGCGAGTAATGTGGCGTCCGGCGTTGATTTCACCCTTTGCCATCAATTCCAAAGTCCGAGCGATGTCCCAGGGGGAGCCTCCACTGGAACCCGTGACGTTGATTTCCTTGTAGTGGATGATCCCCGTGTCGAAGCCAATAACGTCTTCGCCTTTTTTCAGGCCGCCGAACAGGTCCAGGACGGCGCCGCGCCCGACCAGGCGCTGAGCGACTTCAATGGCCTGCTTTGAACCCACAGCGACGATGACATCGTCGGCACCACGGTAGTTTGTAAGTTCGTTTACGATCTCGTGCAAATCGGTTGTCGCCGGGTTGACGACGCGCAGGTCAATTCCAAGCTTGCCGGCGCGCGGACCGAACAACGTTTTCACCAACTCCAATCGCCCCTCAACCAGGTCGGCCACCGCGAGGGCGCGCGGTTGCTGGCTGAGCGCAACGTCCACATGCATCCGGCCCATCGCCCCAGCGCCGATCACTACGGTTACACCGCCCGGCTTGAGCCCTTTAGCGATCTGCCGCGGCCCCGCCGGCGTCGGTTGCACCAAATGCACGTGATGGTCTTGAGCCGAGACGCAGCAGGACACCGGTTCGCTGAGTGCCGCATGTGCGAAAGGAAAGGAATGGCTCGGCACGGGAAGGAGGCAGCCCGCGGCCACCGCCTCCTCCATGATGAGGATATACTCCGCGAGGTGTCCCGGCAGTGTGTAGCCGACGGCGACCTTGGCGACGCCTCGACCCCCGTCGGGATAACGCTCCCGGTGATTGATGGGTGGGTGATCGACGGCGGGCTGAACGACATATCGCTCGCCCGGGTGATATCGATCCGTTAGCGCCGGGCCCACCTCGACGAGCGTTACGCAGCCTTCGTCCCCAAGAATCAGGGGAAAGCGTTCGAGATCCCAGCCATACACCTGCGCGTGCGCCGGGCCCTGCTCAACCAGCTTGATGAGGGAGGTGCAAATCCCCGCCGCATCCACCCGGGCCAACATTTGACGCGGCCCGGGACGAGGAACCGGCACGCGCCGCACTTGCAAGTGAGCGAAACCGGTCCCATCAAGAACTAGGGCGCGCATTTCAATGGGAATGGATGGGATCATGAGGCCTCAGGCAACGGGCAGTGGGCAGATGGGCAGCGATCGTTCCTGCGCCGGAAGCGCAAGCGAAACTCAGATCGCAGATTTCAAATTCCAGATCTGAAAACCTCGCAACCAGTGCCACAGTACGGCCCCGAGGACGCAGCCGAGAGCAGACAGTACCACTTCAGCTTCTTCACAACGCGGCCAGCCAGGAAGGGCTTGGCTACTGTCGCGCCCACCTGCCGATCTGCCTACCTGCCCACTGCCTCGCTAGTCGTAGTACTCCAATCCCAGGTGAGTGATCAATTCTTCGCCACGCAGGTGCCGGAGGGTATTTTTAAGTTTCATAAGTTGAATAAAGATATCATGTTCAGGATAAACACTGGCGTGGCACATCGGACTCTTGAAGTAGAAGGACAGCCATTCCTGGATTCCCATCTTCGCCAGGCTCGGGCAGCGCTGCGCGAGATCCGTGAAAAGGACGAGGTCGAGCGCCATAGGTGCGGCGAGGATCGAATCCCGGAAGAGGCAGTTCACCTTGATCTGCATGGGATAGCCGAGCCAGCCGAAGATGTCGAGGTTATCCCAGCTCTCCTTGTTGTCGCCCCGGGGCGGGTAGTACTCGATCCGCACTTTGTGGAAGTAGTTTTCGTACAGCTCGGGATAAAGATCCGGTTGGATGATGTACTCGAGCACCGAAAGCTTGCTTTCTTCCTTGCTACGGAAAGCTTCGGGATCGTCCAGCACTTCGCCGTCGCGGTTGCCCAGAATGTTGGTTGAAAACCAACCCTTCAGGCCCAGCAGTTTTGCCTTGATGCCGGGAGCCAGGAGGGTCTTCATGAACGTCTGGCCTGATTTGAAGTCTTTGCCGCAGACGGGCACTTTCTTTTGCAGCGCCAAGGCCGTGAGGGCAGGAATATCCGTGGTGATGTGGGGCGCGCCGTTGGCGTGCGGGACGCCCAGCTTCAATGCCGCGTAGGCGTAAATCATGCTGGGAGAGATGTCCGGGCTGTTCGACTTCAGGCCTTCCTCAAAAGTCTCAAGGGTGTCGTGAACGGGATGGGGCTTCGAGTAGACTTCCGTCGAGCCGCACCAGATCATCACCAGCCGGTCAGCTCCGGTTTGCTTCTTGAACCCCTCGATATCCTTCATCACCTGCTCGGCAAGGTCCATTTTTGTCTTGCCGGTCTTCACGTTATTGGGATGAAGCCTCTTGACCCACTTCTGCTCGAACGCGGCAGGCATAGGCCGCAATTCCTGGAGAAAATCCTTCAACTGCTCGACATGACCTTTGTCCAGAACCCCGGCTTTGCTGGCCGCTTCATAGGCGCTGTCCGTAAACAGGTCCCAGCCGCCAAAGACCAGATCATTGAGATTGGCCAGTGGCACGAAATCTTTGATCAAGGGAATCCGCTTATCCGTGCGCTTCCCCAGGCGTATCGTGCCCATCTGGGTGAGTGACCCGATCGGCAGCGCAATCTTTCTGCGCACCGCTTCCACGCCCGCGATCATGGTCGTTGCCACCGCGCCCATCCCAACCGTAAGAACGCCCAACTTCCCCTTTGGCTTTGCTATCGCAATCTCTTTTTTTGCCACTTTGCTCGTCCTCCGCCTCTCAATTAGATAATTAATTCGTCAAACCAAATGGGTTATATTCCGCCAACGAAGGCAAAAATGCAAGAACATAGAAGTCAAGAGCCAGGAGTCAGGAATCAGAGGGATTCCCGCTTTCGCGGGAATGACGTGACTTTGGACGGAGTTACGACTCGCTTCCGGAGGTTCCTCATTCTGACTTCTGACTCCTCACTCCTGGCTGAAGTGCTCGAACCGGGTACGGGCGTCAGCAATCGTCGGCCGGCCTTCCAGATCGACGAAACCCGGCCGGCCTTGTGAGACCAGCCGTTGGTGGCCGAGCAAGAGAGCGGTGCTTTCGCGGAACCAAGGCTCAAACTCCGGGTCAAGCGCGTAAGGGTCGAGGATGGGCTTCGCCTCGGGAGTGTTGTGTTCCGTACCATTGAAGACGGGCCACCAGCGGCGCCGCGCCGTCGAGACGATCTCCGCTAGCCGCTCGCGCGTATTGCGATGCGGGATAACCTCGACGGCGTAAAAACCCGCCGCTTCTAATCGGTCAAGGAGCGCCTCGACGTCCCGTTCTCCGGAAGTTACGGGATTCCCAAGGATTGGATAAGTGGGAATGGATCCGAAAGCCAGGAAGATCCTGCGCAGGTCGGCCACGGAGACAAAGGCCTCTTCGTACTCGCGCACGAAGCAAGGGGCGCCCGCCTTAAGGAGTTTGGCCCGCAGGAAGATCTGCAGAGCGGCATCGTCAGCGCCGGACGGTGGCGCCGCGCCACAACATTTCGTGATGGCCTCCGCGAGCGGCACTCCCTGCGCGCCCGCCCACTGGCGCAGGCTCGCCAGGGTCGCCCAGGCCACGTGCCGCTCCGTGGCATTGCCGCGCGGCGTTAAGCCCTGCACAGACTCCCAGGTGGGGCCTTCGGCATGCATTCGCTCTGCGAAGAGCGCGGCGACCTTGGCGGTGATCTCGCGGTTCCGGCGCTCGAGGGCCGCCCGCATGCGCGCCAGGTTTTGCATTTCCGTGGAAGAATCGGACGGAGTCCTGGTTACGCCCTTGCCGCAGAGGTACACCCGGCCGGGATTGTCGGGGTCATTCAGCAGCACGCTGTGCGCTTCGGCGTCGCGATCCATGGCCACGGCTTCGAGAGAAAACGTCGCCGCGATGCCCGCAATCTCACAGGCGCGGCGGAACTCCTCGTGTCCTGCAATCGTGTAGTGGTCGTTGATACCGAGTACCGCCAGGCCCTCTCGCGCCGCCTGCCACACGGCTTCCGTGGGGGAGCGAAAGACGCTGAACGATTCACTGGTGTGAATGTGGCAGTTGGTGCCGCGCTTCGTTCTGGGTCCGAGGTGGGCACAGAGTTGGCCGAGCGCACGCAGGCGCTGGTCGAGGCCGCCTTCGTAGAGAGCCGTTTCGAGCTGGGCGGTGTTTTGCATTGGTGGACTAGTGATCAGTGCTCCGCTTTGAAGTCTCCTTGCTCATCGAACCATCACCTGCCCGCTGTCCACCACCAGCGTCTGGCCGGTGATGCAGCGAGCGGCGTCGGAACAAAGGAAGACGATGGCGGAGTTGACGTCCTCGTGCTTAATGTCGCGTTTCAGCGCGGTCAGCGAAACGTAGTAGGGGATGACTTCTTCTGGCTTGATTCCTTTCTTCTGGGCGGCGGTTTTGATGTATTCGGGGTTCCAGATCTTGGACCCTTCGAAGACATTGCCAGGGGCGACGCCGTTGACGCGGATGCCGTCGGGGCCCAGTTCGAGCGCCCAGCCGCGCATCAAGTGGAGTTCGCCGGCCTTTGTCGCGTTGTAAGCGGAATTGGCCTTCGAAGCGTCCAGACCGCTTTTCGAGGAAAGCACGATCATGGCACCGCCGTCACCCTGCGCGCGCATAATTCGAGCCGCCTCGCGGGCCACCAAGAAATAGCCGGTAAGATTGATCTCCAGCGCCTGCCGCCACTTGTCCACCGGCATGTCAACCAACTCGAAGGCTGGGGCTACGCCCGCCGCGCAAACCACGATGTCCAAGCCGCCCCAGTGGCGCAAAAGCTTGTCGAAGGCGCAAGCCACGGAGCCTTCGTCGGTGACATCCATGGGTACGGGCAACGCGCGCGAGGGGTCCGGCGAGGCCGCTGCCGCTTCTTCCGCGCCCCGGTCGTCAACATCGCAGAAGGCCACCGCCGCGCCCGCTTTCACCAAGCCCTGGGCAATGCCACGGCCCAGGCCGGATGCCGCGCCCGTCACTAAGCCGACCTTGCCGGCCAGAGGAGCCACAGCGGCGTTAAACAGAGCCGCGCGGTAGTGCTCTACTTCCCAATTAATGATGAAATCGGCGAAAGCCGGGGCGAGGTTATGCGCGCCGCCGCGTCCCATCGCCAAGCGTGTAATCTTGGCGGCGGCTACGCCCAAAGCCTCGGCCGCATCGAGCTTCGCGGGGTTATCAGCAAGCAGGAAAGTCCCGAGGTTTCGAAGGATGGCCACGCGGGGCGGAGCCAGTTCGTTCAACGCGGGTTTCAGCCTCGACGCCACTTCGTCGATTGAATCGCCCACAATTGCGCGCGCCCCGGTGTAAACAATATGGTCGGGCGTCAACGAACCGGCAGCCAACGTCTCCGCCCTTTCGTCGCACGCTACGCCGGCCAGTTCCGCATCATCTGTTAGGCGCATGAAAGGCGAGCTGCCTCGCGACTCTTTCCACGCTCGGCGCAGGGAGACCATTGCCTTGCGCATCGCTGAAGAATCCAAGCCCGCGGGCGCGCCGAGTGGCGGCGCTTGCGGCGCGAAGTACCGCGCGCATCGCGCCACCCAGTCATTATGGAGCGCCAGGCAGGCTTGCGCCTCCGGAGCCGAGACGAGAAGGCCATGGTTCTCCATAAAGAGCACATCCGGGCGGCGGTGGTGCTCCTTCTCGTAGCTCTCTGCCGCCGACTTGATGGCGTTGGCGAGGCGCCAGCCGGGATCGGTGTAGGGCACCCAGAGCGGCGGGAGTTCGCCGGCGGGTGTAATTTCCTTTAAGGCCATCAACCCGGGCCCGCAATTCAAAGCGTTGGCCGCCACGGGGTGAGTGTGGATGACTACCTTGCCAAGCATGGCGTGGAGCGCCGACTCGACCGAGGGCCGCCCGGCTCCGCCCATGACCGCGGAGGACAAATGCTGGAGCACGCGCGCTTCGCGGATACTCGACTCGAGGGTGGCGAGGTCGCTGCGATCGAAGATGCTCAACACCCCCGCAGTGTCCAATTCGACCCAGCCGGCGGTATCATCCATCGCCGTCAGTGCTGTGCCGCTGGCCTTGATGGCCATCGTCCGCCCGTCCGGGGATTTCACTGAAGTATTGCCGCCGCCCGCCTGAACGTAGTCGAGATTCGCGCCGACGGCGCGCGAGATTGCAATGAGTTGCGCCAGAGATTCCTTGTCCATGGTGGTGGTTATTCGCAGTCGATGACCGCCTTGATTCCTTGTCCTGCTTCGACCACGGCGTAAGCCTTGACCATATCTTGCAACTTAAACCGGTGTGTGAGGAAGCGGTCCCAGGGCAAGTCGTCGCGAGAAACCATCGCCAGCGCCTGGTGGTAATGCTGGAGGTTGGAAGCAAAGCAGCCAAAGACGGAGATTTCATTGTAATGAATGAGATTGGCGTCGAGGTCAAGAACCGGATTGTCCTTGGGCACACCGGCAAAGAAGGAAACGCGCGCCTTCTTGCGAACCAGCTTGAGGGCGTCAGCCTGGGCCGCCTTCACGGAACAGGCCACGATGGCCACGTCGAATTTCTCTCCGCCGCCCGCCGCCATGATCTTATCAAGCGCGTTCCCGCCGGACGTGTTCACGGGTTGGCCCACACCGAACTCACTGACATAGTCCAAACGCTCCTGCGACACATCGGACACGATTACGGGGTCGCAACGGCGCGCTGTCAGGATGCTGGCGTGCATTAACCCGATCGGTCCTGCCCCGAAAACCACGGCTCGATCGCCCGGCTGGGGCGTCAGGTACTCCTGACCATTCAGGACACAGGAAAGCGGCTCAATGAGCGCCGCGCGCTCCACGGACATGCTGCTCGGGATTGTGATCACATTGCCCTGAGCCACCGCCGCGGCGGGAATCTTGACGTACTCCGCGAATCCCCCGGCATAATCGTAGCCCACCGCAGTGAAGGAGTCGCACAGGTTGTATTGCTTGCGCCGGCAGTAGATGCATTTTCCGCAGCCTACCACCGTGGCAACCACGGCCCGCTGGCCGATGCTCAGCCCGCCGTCCACACCCGGACCGATCTCCTGAACCGTTCCCACAATCTCGTGCCCCGTGATCGCCGGTGGCACCACGTTCTTTTGCCCATGCGTGTAGATGCGCTTGTCGGTTCCGCACACGGAACAGCGTTGTACGCGCAAGACAACCTCGCCGGGTCCCGCAGTGGGCTTCGGGACATCCTCGATCCGGACGTCTCGAGGCCCGTAAAAGACTGCTGCTCTCATGTCGTTTATTGCCTTTCTTCAGCCTCACACGGCTGATAGCCTGGCGGCCTTGTAGGGGCGGTTTGCCCTCCGGCCCAGAGCTTTCGGGCGCCTGCTCCTGCACCGACATAGACTGAAAGCCCGAGCAAACAAGCCGACAGTATACACGCAAGCTCCTCTAAGATTCAACGCACGGTAATGGCAGGGAGTGACTCAATTTCCGGTGGCATGGGCATCCCGCCCGGGCGCCACGGCCAAGGACTCTTTGGCCACACTCCGCTACTTCTGTGAGCCGATCCAGGCATTAATTCTCGATTCCAGCACGTCGAGGGGGAGGGGACCGTCGGCGAGCACGGCGTCGTGGAAGGCGCGCACGTCGAACTTGTCGCCGAGTGCGTCGTGGGCGCGCTGGCGGTGCTCCAGGATTTTCATCTGCCCAAGCTTATAGGCCAGCGCCTGTCCGGGCCAGGCGATGTAACGGTCCACTTCGGTCTGGATGTTGGGTTCATCCATGGCGGTGTGCTGCCGGAAGAAGTCCACCATCTGCTGGCGCGACCAGTGCTTGTAGTGCACGCCGGTATCCACTACGAGCCGCACGGAACGCCACATTTCGTTCTCCAAGCGTCCATATTCGCTATAAGGATCCTGGTAGAAACCGGCTTCTTTGCCTAAGCGCTCGGCATAGAACGCCCAGCCCTCGGAATAGGCAGTGTATGAGGCAAATCGGCGGAAGGGTGGGAGGTTGGGCAATTCCTGCGCGATGGAGAATTGAAGATGATGGCCCGGGATGCCTTCATGGTAGGCAATCGCCTCGACGTTGAGCAGCAGTCGATGCTGGGGATCATATTCGTTGACGTTGATACGGCCGGGTCGCGAACCGTCGCCGGCGCCGGGCGAGTAGTCGGCAGGGACGGAATCGGGAGCGCGAAAGGCCTCCATGGGGATCACTTCCAGTTTGGTCTTCGGCAGGTGGCCGAAAAGCTGCGGGAGCTTGGCATACATCTGGTCCGCGTAGTGCTGGTAGAGGTTCAGAAGCTGCTCGCCGGAAGTCGCGTAGAGCTTGCGATCGTTGCGGATGTGCTCGTTGAAGCTCGCTAGGTCGGAGAAACCCTGGCGGCGAGCGAGATCGAGCATTTGGGCCTCGATTTCCGCCACCTGTTTCAGGCCCATTTGGTGAATTTCTTCCGGGCCTAGATCGGTCGTGGTCATTTGCCGGACGTCGAACCGGTACCGGGCGTCGCCCTGCGGCAGAGCCCAGATGCCGTAATCGACGCGGCCGTGAGGGGCATATTGGGTGCGTACAAAGGCTGCAAAACTTGCGTAGGCGGGCGCCACTTCGTTCTTCACGGCGGCAAGCGTGGCATCATGCAGCCGCTGCTTTTCAGAGTCCGAAACGCCGGCGGGAAACTTTAACAAGGGCTGCGTAAACGGGCTGTCGTGCGAGGACTTGTCCGCAATATCCTGGGCTTGGACGGCGACCTTCTCAAGCAAATATCGCGGCGGAACCAGGCCATCGCGCAGCCCGAGCTGCACATTCGCGATTATCTGCTCAAAGACGCGCGGGATCTGATGCAGGCGCGAAAGATAATCCTCATAGTCCTTCACGGAGCGAAAGGGGGTCGCTGAGGGCAGGGCGGCGTAGCTCAAATGGATGCCGCCAAACTGATCAACCGGCATTTCCCAATCTTTGAATCCGTAGGCTTCGATGTCCTCGCGCAGGCGGCGAACCATGAGGATCTTATTCAACCGCTCCTGGGCCGGAAAGCCGTCAGTTGAGATCGCTTCGATGCTCCGCAGTGTTTGCTCGGCATGCTCGAGTTCCCGGGCGTAGGACGCAGCGGAATGATCGCTCAAGCGATCGTTGTACCGGTTGTCTCCGATATAGGTCGCCATCTCGGGGTGAGTTCGCAGCTCATATTCCCACTGTTGCTGGAGCGCCGCAGTCAGTTGCGCGCGTCGAGCTTCGAGCGTGGTTTCATTCGGTCTACTCGTCATGACCATGGTTGGAATTGCGAGAAGGAAGACAGGAACCCACCTCATAATTAGGCCTGAGCAATCTCGGGCATGCGCTTGATGCGCGGGTCGGTAAAGACATCCTGGTCATCAGTGCTGCGCGTTGAGAATTCGGAGACGATGGCGCCTCCCCGCCCTGCCTGGAACCAGTGCAGCGTATCCGGGAAGAGGGTGTATTGCTCGCCGGGTTGCAGGCAGATTTGGCGACCCACGGTGTAGTAGGCCTCGGAGCCTTCCGGCGGACGGCAGGCCGGCTGCGCCTCAGCAGCGCCCGGAACGTAGAGATAGACCGTCCCCCAGCGGCAGCGGAACGTCTCTTCCTTGCCCAGCTTGTTGCCTACCGTCGGGTGCCGGTGTTCCGGACAGGTCTGATGGGGCAAGAGGACCAGTTCCTTGGCGCACACACGGTCGGTGTTGACGTACGGGATGATCTCGAGGCCGGTCTTTTCCAGTTCACCTAAACCGAAATCCGCCACCTCAAAGCGGGCCCGCTCTTCCCGCGTGAGCACAATGCCGGCTCGCGCAAGCATTTCCGAGGCGCGTCCGACCACCGATTCATATTGTTGTTGTGTAATCATTTCCTCATAATTTAACCGCATTTCGCGAGGCGGGGCAAGGGTCCGATACGTAGGCATTCATTCGCCTGCGAGGGCGGCGTCAAGGTCGGCGATCAGGTCCCCAACATCCTCGAGACCCACCGAAACACGGATGAGGTCCGGCGTGATCCCCATCTTTGCTTGGACTTCAGGAGGTACAGAGGCATGGCTCATCGTGCAAGGATGCTCGACGAGCGACTCGACCCCTCCCAGCGACTCGGCGAGGGTGAACACTCGAAGACGCGACAAAGTCCGCTTGGCGGCATCTTCACCTCCTCGCGCGCGGAAGGAGAACGTGCCCCCAAACCCCCGCGCTTGCCGCAATGCCAGCGAGTGCTGCGGGTGGCTTTCCAAACCGGGATGCAGCACGGCGGAGACCTGGGGATGCTTTTCGAGCCAGCGGGCAATTTCCAAGGCGCTGCGGTTGTGCTCTTCCATGCGCACGGCGAGGGTTTTGATGCCCCGCAGCACGAGAAAACAATCCTGCGGCCCGGCGCAAGTTCCCATGGCGTTCTGCAAGAAATAGATCCGTTCCGCGAGACCCGAGTCTTTCACCACCAGACCGCCGCCCACCACGTCCGAATGGCCGTTGATGTATTTCGTGGTGGAGTGCACAACGATGTCCGCGCCCAACTCGAGGGGCTGCTGAAAATAGGGCGAAAGGAATGTGTTGTCGCAGATGACCAGCGCGCCGTGCTGATGCGCCAAGTCGGAGACCGCGTGGATATCCACGAGGTTCATAAGGGGATTGGTGGGCGACTCCACCCAGACCGCCTTGGGCGCGGCAGCGAGCGCCTCGGAGAACTTGGTGAGATTTCGCAAATCAACGTAGTGGGCGTGGATCTGCTTATTCGCCAGAACCGATTCGAACAGGCGGTAGGTGCCGCCGTAAAGGTCGTCGTGCACGACGATGGTGTCGCCCGCTTCAAACATCATGAGCAGGGTTATTTCGGCCGCCATGCCCGTCGCGAAAGCGAAACCGGCTGTCCCACCCTCCAAGGCGGCGAGGCAGGACTCCAGCGCCTTGCGGGTTGGATTCCCGCTCCGCGAATAGTCGAAGGGACCATGCTGGCCCGGCCCGCGAAAGGCAAATGTGGAGGTTTGGTAGATAGGGGCCATGACCGCGCCGAAGTGTTCTTTGGGGTCGTATCCCGCGTGGATAGCAAGTGTCTTGAATTTCATAAGCCCTCGTGAAATTTGGGTGGAACAGAACAATATCACATCTCGGACCACCAAGGCACCAGGGCACCACGAGAAAGCAATAGATCTCTGGAGCTCGAACACTTGGTGACTTGGTGTCTTGGTGGTCTGTATAATGGCTGCCCGGAGGTTTCACCGTCATGTCTCGAATCCTAATGGCATTTCTGATGCTCTGTGCAAGCCTGGCTTCCTTGCCCGCTCAAACGCCCCCGAAGATCAAAGTGCTGATCTTGACCGGCGTCAACGGTCACGACTGGCGCGCCACCACGCCGCTGCTGCGCGAGATTCTGGAGCGCACGGGGAAGTTTGACGTTCATGTCAATGAAGAGGTCCGCGGAAACACGCTCGTGACGTTCTCGCCCTATGACGTCCTGCTGCTGAATTACAGTGACTGGAGAAATGCCGGCCCCTGGTGGGACAACGGTGCGCGCCAGGCACTGCTCGATTTTGTAAGGAATGGAAAGGGCCTTGTCTCCTACCACTTTTCAATGAGCGCTTTCGCGGGCTGGCCGGACTTCGACAAGCTGGTGGGAGGAACCTGGCGTGAGACCGCCGGGCACGGCCCGTACCACTCCTACACCGTGACCATCGTTGACCGCGAGCATCCCATCACCAAGGGAATGCCTGCTACCTTTGCAGAGAACGACGAACTTTATCACCAGCTTACACTCCAGCCCAACATCCACGTCCTAGCTTCGGCGTTCGACGACCCTAACAATTGCCGCAAGCCCGGCGAGGGGTGTGGCACGGGAAAAGACGAACCGCTGATCTGGACGCTTTCCTATGGCGCAGGCCGTGTGTTCCAAACCGCGCTGGGACATGACGTGAAGGCGATGAATAGCCCCGGCTTCATCTTGACCCTGCAACGCGGTACGGAATGGGCTGCCACAGGGCAAGTTACGATTCCCGTGCCTGACGACATCAAGTAGCGGCGTGTAACAGGCTGCGGAAAGACCCCTCGCGGGTGTCATCCTGAGCGTAGCGAAGGATCTCTGCAGTTCGCACGGGCTCGTGGAATCAACCCACTGCAGAGATCCTTCGTCGCCTGCGGCTCCTCAGGATGACGGGTCTTCGGGGTTTTTCCGTAGCCTGTGTAAGGTAAAATCATCCTATGCGGCACTTCGCAATTTCTGCCCTCTCCGTTTCCACGTTGATGGGCTTGCTATTCTTTTCTGCTCATGCGGGCCAGGGACAGGACGAACCGGCGCCCTTCGAAATCCGCCTTCCTTCAGAAGTGCGCTCCGAGCAGGTCCAGGTCCGTTATTATTTAACGGGGCCTTTTGGGGCCAAGGGTGGGTTTCTGAAAGCCGAGCCGGAGAGGAACTCGTACCTGATCGAAACCTCCGTGAATCATCAAGCCGCGGACTCTCTCCGAGTGATACTGTATGCGCCCGGATGCCAAATCGTGACCCTTTCAATTGACTCAATATCGGAGGCCGAGAAGGGCGCCGACGTCAACTGCGAAGACCTGCCCCCGATGACTTTCAGCGGAAGAGTCGACTTGCCGGAAGCGCTTCGAGCCCGTCCGTATGAGGTCGAGATTGGCTACGAGCCGTACTGGGCGCTCAGTTTCTTTCACAGCGCGGACGGGCCGGTGACGAGCTTTGTCCTGGCGCGAGTGGCGCCGGACGAAAACGGTGCATTCCACGTCGAGCTTCCGAATTTCAACAAGGATCGCGAAACGGTGTCTCACCGGCGCGAAGCGGGGCTTCAGTTCATCGCCAGGGAACTCGATACCGGCAACATTGTGGCTTTGCTCGCGCCGGTCAATGTGCACGATAATGACTCGCGCTACCTGGCAATCAAGCCCAAGTACCCGGCCGAGGTGATATTTAAGCCGGTTGCGCAGTCGCCTCAGGACCGGAATGCCGGGCCGGCGGGGAAGGATGCGCACTGACCGGATCCGGAAAGGCGCTCCCGGATGCTTTCATTCCTCGCTCTGCACTCTCGATACTCACGTCATTCCCGCGAAAGCGGGAATCCATTGTGTTCCGATCAACGATGGACCCCCGCTTTCGCGGGGGTGACGACGTATCTGGTGTTCGTTTCTTTGGGTGGGTCGAGGACCCAAGACCACTCAAAATGACATGGCAACTAGGCCATGCAGGGTGATCCATGCCTCCAAACTTCGCGGAGCATTACGACTCGGTGATTAACTGGGTGAAGCGCTTGGCTCGTGAACTCCCGCTGCTGGCGGAACTCGCCCGCACCGCCGGGCGGAGGGTTTTGATCCCAGCTTGCGGCACAGGAGCGCACGTCGTGGCGCTGGCCCGACAGGGTTTCAGTGTGGTGGGCTTCGACGCGGACGAAGAGATGGTGGCATTGACGCGGCAACGAATCGACCGTGAGGCGACTGCTATCTCCGCTGCCGGCGGTGAAGCCATGGCATCCCTCCTCAGGATGGAGGACGCAGGGCAACTCGGCCCCACTCACGACGTTGCCTATTGCTTGGGAAACGCCCTGCCCGGAATCTCCGGCGAGGGGCAGTTGCCGGCGGCTCTTAAGGGAGTCGCCGGGGCCTTGCGCGCCGGAGGCTTATTCCTCACACAAAACCTCAACTACGACCTGCGCTGGAAAGAAAAGGCTCATTGGTTCCCTCTGCTTTCCGGAGAGACCGCCAAAGAAGAAGTCTTGCTGGTGAAGTTCGCCGACTATGAACCAAAGGCGATTAACTTTCATGCCATGTTTCTGGTGCGCCAAAAAGCGGGAGGAAAATGGCAATCCGACGTCAGAAGCTCACGACAGATCCCTCTTTTTCGAGACCGGCTTGCCGAGCTTCTGAGGGAAGCCGGCTTCGGGAAGTTGCAGTTTTGGGGCGATTACGCTAAGGCTCCATTTGATCCGGCCAAATCGAACGACCTTCTGGCTGTAGGAGAAAAACTGGATTGAAGAGAGGAGTAAAACAACTTATGACAAATTCGATCCCGAGAAGAAAATTCCTGCAAAACGCTGGAGTAGGGTTGACGGCTTTTGCCTTGAGCCGGAACGCGCAAATTCTGGCGAATCCCTACGGCATGCCCATCGGATTGCAGCTTTACACCGTTCGCGACCACATCGAGAAAGACCTCGAGGGAACCATCAAGCGGGTGGCGGAAATCGGCTACAAAGAAATTGAAGTGGGCGGTTTCAACTACTATGGGAAGAAGCCCGCGGAGCTGCGTCGAATTCTTTCTGACAACGGCCTGAAAGCCGTGAGCACGCATTTCGAGGAGTATCAGCTTAAGCATGACGTCGAGAAGAACATTGCGGGCGCCAAGGAATGTGGCGTCAGCTACATTGGGCTGGCGAGTCTGGAAGATCGCGACCGGAAAACGCTCGAGGCCATCAAGCGGGACGCAGAATGGTTCAATCAAGTCGGCAAAACCATCAGCGCGGCGGGCTGCCATTTCTTTTATCACGGCCACAACTTCGATTACGCCAACGTGGATGGCGCCGTGATCTACGACGAACTGATCCGCGGGACGGACCCCAAGTTCGTCAATTTCCAGCTGGACTGCTACTGGTGCGTGCGTGCGGGGAAGGACCCGATAGATTACTTCCACCGTTTCCCGGGACGCTTCCCTCAGCTCCATATCAAGGACTTGAAGCCAGGCCTAACACCGACCACAGGGCAGGGACCCGAAGGCTTCACGGAAGTCGGCGAGGGAATCATCGACTGGAAGAAGATCTTCCAAGCTGCCAAGGAGGGCGGGCTGAAGCACTTTTACGTCGAGCAGGATGAGTGCGACCGCGACTCACTCGAAAGCGCCAAGATGAGTTATGACTACCTGCACATGTTGACCACCTAAACCTTCTCAGGGGCGCTCTCTAACTGATACGAGGCAACCAATACTGGGGCCTGCGCCTATGGTGTGCGACGGCCAGGATGAGCACGCAGTCATTTTCGATTGAATAGATGAGAGAGAATCGGAACTTGCGCAGGGTATGTTACCTAATTCCTGGCATGGTCTCAGGAGAGGACTGAGGAAACTGCGCGATGAGACGCTCAGCCCGCTGGACCTCTCTATAGAAACGTCTTCCCAGTCCAGGGACGCGGAGTTCGAGATAGCCAATTTCACTGAGCAGTTCGTCTTCAGCGGCCTAATGGTACCTGATCGCAGTCATCGGAAGAGTCTTTCTGCCTTCTTCGCGAGGTCCTGAGCGGTCACAGCCCCAACCCGGCCTTCCCGATACTCTTTCAGCCGCCTTTGTGCCTCCTCCGCCCAGAGACGATCAGCCTCTTCCTCGTCCAACTCATCAAGGCTGGCCAGAAGCTTCTCCGCCAGCGCCGCGCGGTCGTCCAGTTTCAGGCTCAGCGCGCCTTTCAGGATTTCAGCCAGGTTTGGCATGCTAACCTCCACCCGCTATTTTATCTGAGTTTGTTGGTTGTTTCAGCCTCCGATTGAATCGCTCCACCTGGGAAAGTTCCAACGAGCGTGTGCGGGTAACACGAATTCTAGAAATATAATACGCCCGAATGAGAGTGTGTTATGCTGGCGAGCGGGATCTTATGCATATCCCCGATGGCTATCTTAGCCCGAGCACGTGCGCGGTGTTGTACGCGGGCTCGGCGCCTTTCTGGTACGTGGCGCTGCGACGCTTGAAGCGCTGGCTGAGCACCCGGCTGATTCCGCTGCTGTCCGTCTTCGCGGCGTTCTCTTTCCTGGTGATGATGTTCAATCTGCCGCTTCCCGGCGGCACCACCGGGCACGCCGTGGGCGTCGGCATTGCTGCCATAATCCTCGGTCCCTGGGCTTCCATTCTGGCTGTTTCGATTGCGCTGCTGATCCAGGCTCTTTTCTTTGGAGACGGTGGCATCACCACGTTGGGGGCCAACTGTTTTAACATGGCGATTGTCGGCTCCCTCGTGGCGTACCTTGTTTACCGGCTCTTGGCCGGACGGGCGGCCATCACGTCCTCGCGGCGAGTCGTGGCGGCGGCTCTGGCGGGCTACGCAGCGATCAACGCTTCGGCGTTTTGTGCGGCGATCGAGTTCGGCATTCAGCCCCTGCTCTTCAAGGATGCGAGTGGCGCGCCCTTGTATGCACCCTACCCCTTGCGCATCGCGATTCCCGCCATGATGATTGGGCACCTGACCTTTGCCGGCCTTGCGGAGTTGGTCTTGACGGGCGGAGTGGTGGCCTATTTCCAGCGCTCCAATCCTTCCATGCTGGAGCACACCGCCCCGGGAGCGGTCCGCCGGGCTGATGAATCCCGCCCAGTTGCGAGTCAGGGCGCTTGGGGCGCCCTGCGCCCACTTTGGACTGCTCTAGCCTTGCTGTTGGCCTTGACCCCTCTGGGCGTCCTGGCGGGCGGCGCCGCCTGGGGCGAGTGGGGTGTCCGCGACTTCTCACAGCCAGAGGCGCGGCAGCGGATTGCGGCAGCTTCCAGTAACATGACTCCGCCTCCCCGTGCACCCCAAGGCCTGGCGCACCTTTGCTCCGTATGGACTGCGCCGTTTCCTCAATACGCTCCTGCGTTTGTCCGGCAGCCGGCTTTCGGCTACCTGCTCTCCGCCATGTTTGGATCCGGTATCATCGTCCTGGCGTTCCTCATTCTCCGCGCGGTATTGGAGCGCAGAAGCCGGCGGACTATCTCCACAGCAGGATTAGATGACTCCCCTCCTTAGAAAGGAGGGGAATCATCCCAGTTCTTGCGCAAACGTAAAAAGGTCGCGAATGAGTTTTATCGAACGCACACTTTCGAGTCTTGTGAATGCCATGGAGCGGGCGCTTTACGCGGAAGAACTCGCCAAAGGCGACGGCTTGCTGCAGCGTCTGGATCCGCGCATCAAAGTGGTTGGTGTGCTGGCCTTGGTGGTGGCTTCCGCGATGGCTCACAAGCTGTGGGTTATCGGCGCGCTTTTCGCAATTGCGGTGGCGGTGGCCCTGATGTCTCGCGTTTCTTTGGGAAACCTGGCCAGGCGAGTGTGGCTTGCCATCTTTTTGTTCACCGGAGTCATCGCGCTGCCCGCGCCGTTTATTGTCCCCGGCCGCGAGATCTGGCGGCTTCCAGGAGTGGGTTGGCCCGTCACGGCACAGGGGCTGGCCAGCGCCTGCTATTTGATGGCGCGGGTGGAAACTGCCGCGACGCTCTCTGTCCTGCTCATCCTTTGCACGCCCTGGAGCCACGTGCTCAGGGCACTGCGCGTCCTGCGCGTGCCGGTGGTCTTCGTCGTTATCCTGGGAATGACGTACCGCTACATTCTCTTGCTGCTTCAATCCGCCCATGACATGTTCGAGTCGAGGCGGAGCCGAATGGTGGGGAGACTCGAGGGAGCGGAACGCCGTCGCGTGGCGGCTTCAAGCGCCGGAGTTTTGATGTCGAAGAGTCTGCAGCTCAGCGGTGATGTATACAGCGCCATGCTGTCCCGAGGTTTTCGTGGGGAAGTCTTCGTCCTGGATGATTTCCGGACCTCGGCCCTGGATTGGTTGATGCTGGCCGTCTTCGGATTGCTGGCCATAGGCGGATTCTATTTCGGTCGGTAGAACCAGAATGCTGTCCTTCCGAGCGGCCATGGGCCTGGGGCGCATCCATCGAAATGAAAGTCCGCCTTCGTCACCCCCGCGCAAGCGGGGGTCCATCGTCGGTCAAGGAGCCAATGGATTCCCGCTTTCGCGGGAATGAGGTGACTTTCGAGAGGGCGCAACGCGGAATGACAGCATCAGGAAGAGGACGAACACACGATGGGCGTTAGGGAGAACTGAATGTCGGTTCGAGTTTTCGAGGTTCGAGACGTCACTTTCCGCTATCACAAGGTGACCGCATTGAACGGTCTGAGTCTTAGCATCAATCCGGGCAAGCGGGTGGCTCTGCTGGGCGCCAACGGGTCGGGCAAGTCTACTCTGTTGCAAATCCTGGATGGGCTAGCTTATCCGGAGAGCGGCAGCGTTTGGTTCTATGGCGAACCACTTACCGAAGATCGTTTACAGAACCTCGAGTTCAGCTACCAATTCCGCCGCCGCGTGGGAATGGTATTTCAAAACCCTGATGTCCAGCTCTTTTCCCCGACTGTTTTTGATGAGGTGGCCTTTGGCCCCTTGCAGCTTGGCTGGCCCAAGGAGGAGGTCCGCCGCCAAGTCGACCGAATGCTCGAGGTGATGAAGATAGCCCCACTCAAAGATCGCTCGCCGCATCATTTGTCGACGGGCGAGAAGAAACGGGTTACGCTGGCGTCGGTGCTGGTGCTTGACCCTGAGGTGCTGCTCCTCGACGAGCCCACGGCGGGGCTGGATCCGAAGAGCGCCAGCCAGATGGTCGATTTCCTGGTGGGCTGGCGCGGCGGAGCCAAAACCGTAATCACGACCACACACCAGCTGGATATCGTCGAGGATATAGCGGATTATTGTTATGTTTTCGAGACGGGCCGCGTGGTGGGGGAAGGCACACCCGCGGAGATCCTGCGCGACACGGCATTGCTGGAGCGGACAAACCTTATTCACGTCCATCGGCACGTTCACGCCTCCGGCGAAATCCATTCGCATGCACACGTTCATCCGCACAAACATTCCGCGCTCTCTTCCTGAGCGCCTTGGAGTGCGGTAGCGCCAGCTACCGCCGTTTTGCCGGGATTCCAAGGCGGTAGCGTTGCTGCCGCACTCCAAGGCGCTGCGCGCATCTTCAAAGCACGTGCAGCAAATCCAGCTTCTCTTTTTCAGGGAGGAAGGACGCGCGGACGGCGTTCTGCGCTATCTGAAGAATCTGCTCGCGCCTTAGTTGGAAGGTATTTGCCGCCACCAGATATTCATTGACCAAATCTGTCCCGAACATAGCCGGGTCATCGCTGTTCAACGTCACCGCCACGCCGGCGTCCAGGAAGTGCGGCAAAGGGTGGTCTTCGATGCGCTCCAGCACCCCGGTGGCGACATTGCTGGTGAGGCAGACTTCGAGTGGCACCCGGCGCTGGCGGAGCAAGGCTAGCACGGCAGGGTCGCGCACCGCGGTGAGCCCGTGCCCGATGCGCTCGGCGCCCAGCGCCTCGAGCGCCTGGCGGACGCTCTCCGGCCCGCAGGCTTCTCCCGCATGGGCAACAACATGCAGGCCCATGGCGCGCGCCTCACTGAAAACCTCCCGGAAAAGCTCTGCCGGACCGCGCGCTTCATCGCCTCCGATTCCCAACGCCACTACGCCCAGTGGCCGGAGCCGCTCGGCCCAATGCAACACCTCGCGCGCGTGCTCGGCGCCGAAATGGCGTATCGCATCAAAGATCCACTGCACCCGCACGCCGTAGACTTGCTGCGCCGCCCGCGCCGCTGAAGCTGCTGCCTCGAAAATAGCCTCGAGCGGTTGTTTCTTCCAGAGCACAACTCCGGCGGCAAAGATGATCTCTGCATACTTCACATTCTGGTTCGCCAGTCTCTCCATCAGCCGGGTTGTGGCCAGAGCGTAATCGTGAGGAGTTTCCAGGAGCAAGGTCACCAACTTGAAGGCCTGGAGAAAATCCTGAAAGTCCTTGTAGCGGTATCCATGCTCTGCGCGTTCAGAGATCCAATCCTGCGTTTCCTTCTCCAGACGTCCCTTGAAACGCGAGAGTTCTTGCAGGGTTTCAGGCCGGACACTTCCCTCCAGGTGGAGGTGCAATTCCGCCTTGGGAAGGTGTCGGATGAATGATTCCAGGTCCTGCATGTCGCTCTGGTATGTGGTATGTGGCAGGTCGTAGGTGGGGAAAAACGGCCTCGCTAGCTGGTATATCACACGTGCCGAGGCTGGAATCGCTCACTACCGGCTTACACGTCCCGCGCCCTCCCGCGTTTTATGCCCCACTAGCCTCCAGCTCATATCGCTTTCCCCTCCGCCCCACATACGACCTGCCACCTACCACATGCCGTTCTTCACCGTGCCGGTAGCGGTGGCTTCCCGGCGTTGAGCCAGGCCGTGTACCAGTAGGACCCCGCATCGTGCGCGGATTCGTTGATGGCCCTCATCACGGTGTCGCCGATCTGCGAATAAAAGCGATCGAAGTACTCGTCGGTATAATCGGGCTGGCCCTCGCGAGCGCGCATATCCGCGAGGATGACGGAATCGAGCGAAGTATAAGCCTCGAGGCAGGCCTGGAAAGCATATTCGGTGGGATCATCGATCTTCGCCGCATCTCCGGGATGGAGGATAAAGAACCTCGAGTAGCGGTCCAAGAGGCGCACCTCAAAGCGGTCCTCTAAACCGGTCTGGCGAGTCAATTGTCCGTCGTAGTTCCTGGTGAGGTGCAGCGGATCGTGGGCGTCAGCGACGTAGTGGGCCAGCACAGCCGCGTCCAGTTTCACCTCATTCCAGTTGTGAGATTTGAAGGCCTCCGTCAGCCGCAGGCTGGATTCTCCCACCTGCCAGGGAAGCATGCCGTCGCGATTGATGCGCCCGGATCCGTAGTCCTGGACGGCCTGCTTGAAGGAATGCGGCAGCTCCAGGAACGGAAAGATGCCGTACTTATCCAGATAGATATAGTGGCGTTTGCGTTCGTAACGGTCCTTTTTCATCCAGAGGTCGGGATCGTTGGCGTGTTCAACCAGATACTGGCGGTTCGATTCAAAGAAGGGGCGCATCTCGGAAGGCAGGGTTTGGACGGCCCAATTGTTCACAAGGTCGTGTCCCGACGGACCCCAAGCCGTCACGGGATGGACAAGCAATAGCCACAGCGCGGGCAGGGCGGCTAGCCGAACCAGGGACCTGGCAGACTTCAAATGCTTGCGGCTCCGCGCGTTGGACATAAGGGCGTCGTTCCTCTTCGTTTGGCGGAACTCAGAACGGAGTCGTTCAGTCCGATTCTACCCTATTTCACAAGGATCTGTCGTTGGCAAGTGCTCGGCCCGGAGTGCGGACCGCGAGGCCGGCATTTGCCGACCCTTCGCCGCGCGCAGGGCAGGTTCTGAAGGCCGGCGCTGCGCTGTGTGCGTTCAGGCGACGCGTTTCCGCGCTTCCTGGCGGGTGTGGATGATGCGGTGAATCACCGTCACGTTGGAGAGCACGGCAATCAGCCAGAGCACAGGGGCCATACGGTCAAAAAAGGCGCCGATGATGATCAACACCACCCGTTCAGGCCGCTCCAGAAAGCCCACTTTGCAAGACGGAATGACGTTTTCGGCTCGCGCCCGGGTGTAACTCACCATGACCGAGCCGATCATGGCCACCGCGACGAGGGATACATATTGGAACCGATTGATGCGCCCGTAGTAGATCACCAAACCAATCAGCAAGCACAGGTCGGAATAACGATCCATCACGGAGTCGTAGAAGCCGCCGAAGGGCGTGACGCGGCCCTCGAGGCGCGCCACACGGCCGTCCGTCATGTCGAAGACTCCGGCCAAAATGATGGTAAGGCCGGCCCAGCGAAAATAGCCGTAGGCAAACAAATACGCCGCCAGCAGATTGATGCCAAACCCTATAAAGGTGAGGAAATTTGGGTTCACGCCGCTGGCGGCAAAGCCGCGAACAATGGCGTCGAGCACACGGCCTAGGGTGTCGCCTATTTTCTCACTGACCACGAGGGTACGCCAACCTTCTACGCTTCGGACTGTTCATGGATGGTCTGAACGGCCCGGATTTCGAACTCCCGGGCGCCGTTGGGCGTGGCAATCCTGACCGTATCGCCGATCTTCTTACCCATCAAGCCACGGCCAATGGGCGAGGTCGTGGAGATCAAACCCTTGCCGACGTCCGCCTCTTCGCTCGTCACCAATTTGTACTCGATCTCAGCGTCCCGGTCAATATCATAGAGGACCACTCTCGAGCCAAAAGCGATCTTGTCCTTGGGGATATTGCCGAGATTGACCATCGAGAGCTCCGCCAACCTTCTCTTGAGCTGGACGAGCCTCGCACCAACATAGTCCTGGCGTTGCTTCGCCATGTGAAACTCGGCGTTTTCACTCAAGTCGCCGAGAGCGCGGGCGCGCTTCAACTCCTTGGGGAGTTCGTGATTCAATTCACGCTCCAACGCCTGAATTTCTTCCTGAAGCTTCTTCACAATGGATGTGGGCATAAGAAAAACCCTGCCTCCAGAGGTGAGACTTCATTATAGGCGAAAGGCCTCGGACGCGCAATCGGCGCGATCAAATCAACTCCGCGAATTCGTCCTCACGTAAGCCCGCCAGCTTGAGGATCCGGCGCAGGAGCGAAGGTGGGATGTCTTTTGAGTGAATCGGAACGGTCACACGGAGTTCAGTCTTTGTGCGATGAAGCAGCCGCGCATGGCTTCCAGACGGATGGTGAATATAGAAGCCTGCGCGCTCGAGTGCACGAACTACCTCTTTGGCTTTGAGGACTGGAAGTTTCTCGGGCATGCACCTTATGCTACGGAGACTGCTATGTGTTCGGTGGCGGGTACTAAATCCTCGGGGATCGGCTCGCCGGTCTTAAGGGCGCTCTCCAGGAAGCAGCGAAGAGCATCCTTCGCCATGCGCCGCGCCTCAGAGAGAGTCTCACCAAACGTGCAGATCTCTGGAATCGCAGGGACTACAACGTTGTAACCACCTTCGGGCATGCGCTGATAAACGACGGTGTACCCATACTCCTTCGTGTCGCACTTGCCCCGTGCCGATGTATTACCCCTCAAACGCATATGCCAAGTATAGCACCGTTACGAAATGGCCGCCGTCTCCGGTGCGATTGAACTGGACTGACTGAACTCAGGTGCTTAACCTCGATCGATCTCCGCACGTCCTTGTCGCGCTTCTTCCTTTCTCCAATAACTCTCCCCTCGCTACGCGGTCTATTCCCCGCTCTGCTGTATTAACTTCGCCACCAGCCCCGTCCAGCCGGTTTGGTGGCTGGCCCCTAGGCCAGCTCCGTTGTCCCCGTGAAAATACTCGTGGAAGAGGAGCAAGTTCCGCCAGTGCGGGTCCGTCTGGAAGAGTTCATTTTCGCCGAAGACGGGCCTACGCCCATCCGGACCCCGCAAGAAGAGGTGGGTGAGTCGCCGGGAAAGTTCCGCCGCGACATCCCAAAGCGCCATTAACCGGCCGGAGCCCGCCGGACATTCCACCCTCAATTCCTGCTGGTAATAGTAGTGGAACTTCTGCAGTGTCTCGATCAGCAGGAAGTTCAGAGGGAACCACACCGGCCCTCGCCAATTCGAGTTCCCGCCGAAGAGGCCGGTTTGTGATTCGCCGGGCTCGTAATCGACGCGGTAGCTCTGCCCGTTAAAGTTCAACACGTAGGGATGATCGCGGTGGGACTTTGAGACTCCGCGCACGCCATACGGCGACAGGAACTCCTCTTCATCCAGCATGTAGCGCAAGACCCGAACGAGCTGGTCACAGCTCACAATCGAAAGCAGTCGCCGCACGCCGCCGCGGACGTTCCGCTGTGTTTCGGCAATGTGCGCGGGAACGCCGGGGACGTTTTCCAGAAACCATTGCATCCGCCGCTTAAAGCCGGGGAGGCTGTCCACCACTTCCGGCTCCAGTGCTTCCACAGCGAACAACGGAATCAGCCCGACCATGGATCGCACCTTCAGAAAATCATGCTTCCCCTCCGGCAGGTGCAGCACATCGTAGTAAAAGCCGTCTTCGTCATCCCACAATGCAAAGCCGTGTCCGCCCAGGTTGTTCATCGCCTTGGTGATGTACACGAAGTGCTCGAAAAACTTGCTGGCCACGTCTTCATACGCGGGGTCCTGGCGCGCCAATTCCATGGCCATGGCCAGCATGTTCAGGCAATACATAGCCATCCAGCTTGTGCCGTCCGACTGCTCGATGTGGCCTCCGGTCGGCAAGGGCTTGGAGCGATCGAACACGCCAATATTGTCCAAGCCGAGGAATCCGCCTTGGAAGACGTTCATCCCATCCGGGTCCTTGCGGTTGACCCACCAGGTGAAGTTCAGCAGCAGCTTGTGGAAGATCTTCTCCAGGAACTCGCGATCGGCCTTGCCCCGCCGGCGTTTTTCAATCTTGTAAACACGCCAGGCGGCCCAGGCGTGCACGGGCGGGTTAACGTCACTGAACTCCCACTCGTAGGCGGGGAGCTGGCCGTTCGGATGCATAAACCACTCGCGCAAGAGGAGGACGAGTTGTTCCTTGGCGTAGTCAGGGTCCATCAGCGCGAGTGCCACGCAATGAAAGGCCAGGTCCCAGGAGGCATACCAGGGGTACTCCCACTTGTCCGGCATGGAGATAACGTCGGCGTTGTAGAGGTGCTCCCATTGGCCGTTCCGGCCTTGCTTCCGCTCCGGCGGAGGCGGCGGCAGCGCCGGGTCGCCTCCCATCCAGAGGCGCACATCGTAGTGATAAAACTGCTTCGACCAGAGCATTCCCGCCAGGGCCTGGCGCTGCACGTTGCGCGCATCCGGGGAAAGGCGCTGGGGAATGATCTTCGCAAAGAACTCATCGGCCTCCGCAATCCGCTGATTGAAGGTCGTCTCAAACTGCTTATACAACAAATCCGCGGCGGGCGCTTGCGGTGTAAGGCGCAGGCGAAGCACCGCCCTCTCGCCCGGCGCAATACTCAGCCGATAATAGGCGGCGGCCTTGGTGCCCGTCTCTGCCGGATTCACCGCGCCGGCTTGGCCGTTAACCAGGCATTCGTTGATCCCATCCTTTACAAAAGGCGTTCGACTCGGCGTGCCGTAGAGCCGCTCGCAATTGGTCTCATTCTCAGTGAAAAGCAGTTGCGGCGCGCCCTCGCAGACCAGCCACCGCTTGCCGTAGTAATCGTGAACCGCCTGGATGGCCGTCACCTCCGCAAGCCCGCTTTGACGCGCCAGTGCGGGGCGCGGGGTGTCCCCGGTCCATGTCCAGGTGTTGCGGAACCAGAGTGTCGGCAACAAGTGCAGCTCCGCGCTTTCCGGACCGCGATTATAGGCAGTGATACGAATCAGAATATCTTCAGCAGCGGCCTTGGCATAGGCCACGAAAACGTCGAAGTATCTGCTCTCGTTGAAGACGCCCGTATCGGCCAATTCGAATTCCGGATCCGTCCTCCCCCGCCGGCGGTTTTCTTCCACCAGTTGCTCGTAGGGAAAAGCGGCCTGAGGATATTTGTAGAGGTACTTCATGTAGGAATGGGTGGGCGTGGAGTCCAGATAGAAGTAGTACTCCTTCACGTCCTCGCCGTGATTACCTTCGTCGCCGGTGAGTCCGAAGAGCCGTTCCTTCAGAAAAGGGTCGCGGCCGTTCCACAACGCCAGGGCGAAGCAGATCAGTTGATGCCGATCACAAAGCCCGGCAATCCCGTCCTCGCCCCAGCGATAAGCTTTTGACCGCGCATGGTCGTGCGGAAAATACTTCCAGGGCTTACCGTCAGGGCTGTAGTCCTCACGAACTGTACCCCACTGGCGCTCGCTCAGGTACGGACCCCAGCGCTTCCAGTGCGCCGCCCGCTGGCGGGACTCCTCGAGCCTTTGCTCTTCGCGCGTCATGGTCTAGCCTTCAGCTCTCAGCCGTCAGCAAGCCGCTCATTCAACGGGGACCGCAGCCGCCTGGCTCCTTTGGCCTGCCATCCTGTGGAGTCTCCGGAATCGCTCCGCCCGGCTGTCGTTCTGAGGCGTCCCGGAATTCCCCCCTCCCAGGCCTGTCATCCTGAGGAGTCCCGATCTGATCGGGACGACGAAGGATCTCCGCAGTTCTTGCTTTGAAAGTGCCCCTACTCCCCAGCCCCCATCTTCGTTGATGGCGTGGAAGTTGTCAAACCGTGCGCGCTGATGTGGAGATCGCACAGCGCAGACCAGCGGACATTTTATCATTTCCCTTTGTTTTCATAGACATTCTCGCTTTGTTCCCTGAATTCTGCAGTCGAGCAGTCGAGGAGTCGAGGAGTTGAAAAGTCAAGAAGCCCATTGCCATCCGGCTGACACCTGAGGGTTGCAGTCCGCCCCTGGTTATCCGCTCTTCGACTCTTTGACTCCTCGACTTCTCGACTTTTTTGACCTTGTCCTTTGTTTTCATAGACATTCTCGCTTTGTTCCCTAAATTCGCGGCTGGCACCGACATCCGGTTTTTGATGTCTGCAAGGTTCGCGGCTGCGAACCCTGATTGTGCATCCGCCATCAGCCGAGAAATCCTCGCTTCGCGAAACCGCAGACCCCACAGAGCAGAGTCTGCGTCGTCCCCCCAATTGCGCCACATAAACTCGGAATTTGGGTTTGATTCGCGCATTTTGCACTTAGAATTGCGTTCGTTTTAGCTTCGTTTTCAGCGTGTCTTCCTTTGTTTTCAAGGACTTCTTGGCTTCGTTTCCACGATTTTCATATTCCTCGCCAGCCGCTGCCCTGCAAGGGCGTGAGTCACTAGCCGGGGGCAACGCCCCCGGCTACTCTATGAATCCCCTTCGGGGATTTGGAGCTCATCAGTCACCTCTGGTGCTTGATCTTCGATTCGTCGACCTCTTGATTCATCGACTTCTGGACTTTTTGACCATAATTGAAAGCAGAAATCACAGGCAGGAACTACAGAGGAAAACAGCGGATGACTTCCCAGCATAACCTATCCGGCAGGCCCTGGCCGCCTGCCCAACCCCACCAAACAACTCTAGCCTATACTGCACCGTTTGTCAAGAGAAAAGTGCGCAGAGCGCAAAATGTCCGTTTTGGCCGCGCAGCCGCGCTGCGCTGGCCCGCCCCAGGAGAAACGCCGGGCGAATTGAGTGTTGCAAACGGACCGGCAAGGTGTATACTGTCCTTATCGGGGTATCAGGAATCATAACTTTGACAGGAACGACAATCGAGACGAAGTATGGGTCGGGGCGGGACTTAACTCTCAAGGCACCTGCCCGCGACGCGAAGACTCCTGCCGGACACGGCGGCCAGGGGCAAGACCACACTATTCCAGGGCTAAATGCGAAACTCCGGATGAGATTGTCGAAGACACAAATAGGAAATGACAGTATCCGCTAAGAATGCGGGCCTGAGATTCAGGCGTCCCTAGACTTTAGGAAATTGCAAACGGACAAAGGAGTCAGCGATGAACCTCAATATGCCGATCCCAACACAGACTATCCAAAGCATCCGTCAGTTGGCCCAAGGTCACCCCGTTTTCCTCGTCGACATTGAAAACGGTTGTTTCGTGGTCAAAGCCGAGGACACCCGGGTGAACAGGAACCTGAAGGACCCGCTGGAAATTATGAACGTGATTGATCCAAATGCTTTTACGCGGGTACTGACGAAGCCCGAATTGATGGGCCTTCGCGATTGGGTGCGACAGAACGGTGATAACCTTGAAGAATCCAGTCCCGGTTACATGTTGGATAAGCTGTCAGGCGCATTGAGGCCGCCGATGCCGCCGCCGATGCGGGGTGCCGCGATACAACGGATGCAAGAAAGCGTCTGGATTGTGATGCATGCCAAGGCGAACCTCAAGGACTTGGAGGGCGCGGGCAAGAAGAGACAGGCTGGCGACAAGACCGAGGTGAGGGAGATCGCCAAGGCGCTGAACGAACCCGGGACGCTGGAGAAACTGGGAGAGATTATTGCGGCCGATGCGTTCAACGGCAACCAGGACAGGGTTAACTTCGAAGGCCAGGGCAAAAGATGGGAAGAAAACGGCCAAAAGTTCTCGCTTGATTGTATACAGAATCCCGGGAACTTCTTCGTGGCCCAACAAGGCGGCAAGAACACGGTTTTCGGCCTGGACTCTTTTGATCCTACTAATCAGTTCACAAACCTGGATACATTTGCAAAGGCGAGCGACGGATTTAACTATCCGGGGACCGTTCTCAGGCAGGATGCCGGCCAGGCTCGGCTGGCGCTGGCGCAGAAAATTGTTAACGACATGGAAACGATTTTGGGGCCGCGCAATCGCAAGATCATCTTTGCCAGCACGAAGCGGCTCCCGCCCGATGCGACGGCGCGGATTGTCCGGGGAATGCAGAGCGGCGCTCTGAAGATTCTGAACCACCTGAAAAACAAGTACAGGGGCCGTCCACAGTCGCAGGCATTCCAGGAGAGGCTGCGCGCTCTGGGTTGGACGCTTTGAGCGAAGAGGCTGCATCCTGCTGTAGCGCCAGTCCCTGACCGCCGGTCGGCGCTCATGCAGACCCGCCACAACTTACCGCATTAAACCAGGTTCACTCCGCGAGAGTCTGTTGAAAGCGTGTCTAAAGCGGCCGGCGCAGACATCCGGTTTTTGGTGTCTGTCTGCGGGGTTCGCGGCAGCGAACCCTGATCGTGCATCGGCCGTCGCCCCCAAGAAGCTTCGCTTCGCGAGACCGCAGACCTCACAGGGCAGAGATCTGCGCCAGCCAGCCTTACATCCAGTCATGGCTATATGTTGGTCAATGAGGCGGGAATGGCGCTCTCTGGCAGGAGCCTAAGCTTCCACGGGAAGTACCGAAGTTAGGGCTTCCGAGGCGCGGAACAGTTCTTGCTCCATCGTACTCTGGCCTTGATCGATCAGAGTCTCGAGTATGATGGGCACGTGCTCCGGCACTAGATCCGCAACTCTGCGACTCGCTTCAATTGCGGCGGAAGAAAGCGGTTCGTGGCGGCTGAAAGAGTTTACTTCGCTGATGTGAACTTGGCTGAGGTCGGCCTGCCCCTGCAGGATCAGATAAGCCTCATTCATCGTGGGGTCTACCTGGCGTGCATGTCCAATATCAAAACACAAGCCAGCTTCCGGAAAGCGGGCGAAGAGCGCCTGGAGTTCCCTCGCGGTTCGGCCTGCGGATTTCCTCTTGTCGTTATTTTCGATCAGGAGTTTGTTGCCGAATTCGACCCAGAGCGCGTCCGTGAAGATCACGTCAGGATGAACAACGATTGGCCATCCGCGATCAGCAAGCCCTCTAAGTAACGAGACTACACGGCGCTCATCTGCGACCGCGAAATTACTCGGTGCGTGGACAGAAATGTAGCGGTACTCTGAAAGACTCAGTTCACCGGCTGCTTCGGCTAAGTGGGGCAATTCGCGAAGTCGCAAGGCTGAAAGTTCGACTGCGGGCAGGCGCAATGGCGCCATCATCTCGAGCGCGCGGCGGAAATCTCCTTTGGCGATCGCCCCGGTTGAAAATCCAATGGGTCGCATCAAAACACTCCGTAAAACTCTGTTAACGAGTATAACTCTTTATTGTCGTGAAAGAATAATCGGGTTAGACCGTCCTGAAATCTATGACTAATTTGACGCACCTCCTGAAAGACTTCATTGTCACGGACCTGGTTCGGATCCAAGTTCCCTAGAGTCTTTCGTTTCTCAGGGTTATCCAGAAGCGCTAGAAAGGCTTCATAGTTATCGAACAGGAGCCTAGCCGTATCAAGCTTGGCGTGTCGGAGAACGGAGCGCGCGAGAATCTCGAGCGGGGGCACTGAGAACGCACGCTCGAGGTAGTCTATAAGTTCGGCACTTCGATGAGACCGAGATCGGATTTCTTCCCGTGCGCGTTTAGCATCCTCATCCAGGTGGCACTCAAAACACGCCAAGAGCCCCGCAGCAAAGATCAGTTTGCGGGACATGCGCAATTTTGCATTTCTGAGAGCCCATTTTCCGCCAGCTTCGGCTCGTTGCTTGTGCACGAAATCTACCGTCACAGTCCGCCAATATCGTGAAAGGTCGTTCAAAAGAAACCGTGGTACGATCTTTTGGCCGCTTCCGAAGCTGAGCCCGTAGTCATCGTCAACGTAACGGAAGAGGATGTGCCGGCGAACTCGAACATAAGCTTCGCATTTGCCCGGAGCATAGGACTCGAGAAGGAGAAGCACGCGACGAGTCGTATTCGCGTTCGTGTCATCTTGGCCGCCAATGTTGTGAACCAGCGAATGGCTTGAAGTCATGGTACCGAAGATGTTTGTCTTGCCCGGCTCTACGAACCCCGCGTCACGAATCTTCTTCGCAACCCGTTGAGAAGTTGGGAGGTCGGAGGGATCTACTGGTTTGTCCAGCAGCAGCGTCCAATCGAGGTCACTCTCGCGGGTCATCTCACCACGAGCCATCGAGCCGTAGACAACGACATTTGCATCTTCCGACTCTTCACCTACTATTAGCCGGGCCAACTCGTCCCGACGCGTTGCGGTGGTCTGTCTGGCCCTAGAGAGGGTCGGCCAGTCTGTTCCTAATTTTGATCTCAGGTCATCGAGGTATGAAGTCGTTGTGAAATCAGGCATGTGGTTGCACCATAACAACCATAAACGTCCCGGACAGGCATAAGTATACACCTGCTCCTTTTGCCGCCTCTTGCCTTAACACGTGTGGCTCGACTCGGAGTCGTTGCCTTCGGCAGGCCAGCCGTACAAGATTCCGGATTCGAGGTTTAAGAGCCTGGTTGACGCGCTACTGGGGACTCGCGCGGGGTTAATGTCACCCGTCGAGAGCACGCGGGGGGTTATTCGAGATTGGGGATTTCAAAATCGCGCCTGCCGACCGCTATTTCCTGAGGTGCTGGTCGAAGAAATCCGAGGCGGCGTGATAGGCGGCGAGCCAAGTGCTATGCCGCAGGAAATCATGAATCTCGTTGGGGAAAACGAGCTGCTGGAATTCCACCTTCTGTTTCCTCAGCGCCTCCACCAGGCGAACCATTTCCGAGAAGGGGACGTTCCGGTCATCATCCCCCTGCACCAGCAACACGGGTGAGCGCCACGTCTCGACCGACGCCAGCGGCGACGACTCCCACGCCAGCCTTGAGGCTTCCTGCTGCGCGGGCGAGTGCGGCCAGTTCTCGATTTCGAGGTTCCAGTCGTGCACGCCGTGCAGGTCAACCCCGCAGGCGAAGAGGTCCGAAGCGCGCGCCAAGCCCAGGGCCGTCAAATAACCTCCGTAAGAGCCACCCCAGAGTCCGATGCGAGAAGGGTCCACGTCGGGGCGCTGGCGCAAATAGAGGCCGGCGCCCTCGACGTCGTTGAACTCGCTCGCGCCGCTGGGGCCGTAATTGAGCGCCTCGCGAAAGTCCAGCCCGTAGCCGATGCCGCTGCGATAATTGAGCGAGAGGACCACGTAGCCGCGGCTGGCGAGATACTGATTGAGGGCATAGGCTTTGTGATAGTAGCCCATGTAATGCCAGCCCAGCAGCATTTCACGCCGCGAGCCGCCGTGCATGAAGATCACCGCCGGGTGCCGCTCACCGGCAACTCCCTCCTTGGGCAGGAAAAGCTGCGCGTGCGCGCGGAGTCCGTCGGCAGCGGTCAGAATCACTTGCTGCGGAGTGACGAGTTCGGCTGAGGGAAAATCGGCGGGAAGGCTTTCAGGAGCGAGGTCGCGGATTTCACCACCGCTCGCCAACACCGCCGGACGCGCCGGGCGCTGAGCGTCGCTATGAAGCAAGGCAATCGCGTCGCTGTCGTGCAGCATCACCGGCGACCATTCGATCCCTGCGCCGCCCGTCAGTCGCTTGGGTTGGTCGCCCGTGACCGGTTCGGACCACAGATGGCGGCGGTCAATGTCATCCTGGTTCGAGGCGAAAACTAACGTGCGGCGATCCGGACTGAGCGAAACGAACTCGACTTCGAAATCACCCGGCGTGAGAAGCTTCGCCATGCCGCCCGCTACGGGAACGGAATAAAGATGTGTCCACCCGTCGCGCTCCCAGGGGAAAACCAGGACGTCTTGACCCCCCCACAGGATCTGATACTCGGCGACAATTCCGTGAAAAACGCTGCCCTGGCCCGTATTGGCTCGCCAGACTTCGCGGCCACGGCCGGTGGCAGCGTCGGCAACTCGGATCGACCACGGCTGGCCGGTTCGCCTCGGGCCGAAGGTAAGGTCGTCGCGCGCAGGAATGCGCAGGAAGGCAACTTGGCGGTTGTCGGGCGACCAGGCCGGCTCGGAATCATGGTCGACCGCCGGGTCGAGATAAATCAGGCTCTTGCTCGACGCGTTATACACTCCCACGAAGCTGTGATCGCCCCGGCGGCTGACAAAAGCCAGGCTCGAGCCGTCCGGCGACCAGTGCAGTGAGTCGCACTTGCCCTTGTCGTGGATCAGTTGTTCCGGCTTGGCTCCGGCAGCCAACTTGATCAGCCACACCTGGTCCTTGAAGATGTAGGCCACACCGCCGCCTTTGGGTGAGACGGCAGGAGAATGGCCCTCGGCCAGCTTGCGCGGCGCTCCGCCTTCGAGTGAGACCGCCCAGACGTCCTGTTCAACACCTTCGGCCGCGCTCGCCGGATTGGGGTAGGAGGCGTCGTTCTCGAAGTCGCCGCCACGAACGTAGACAATCGACTGGCCGTCGGGAATCCAAGCGAGTTCGCCAACGTCCTGCCCGTCGTCCTGGGTGTACTGTGTGATTTGGCGTGAACGGTAACTTTCGCCCGCGCCCGGTTCGGCTACCCAGATGTTGCGCAAGCCTCGCGCGTCGAACACCCAGGCTACCCTGTTGCCGGCCGGCGAAGCGATAAGTTCGGTTGGGAAGGGCGAGCTTAGCACCTGCTCGATGGTGAAGGAACCTCGCGCCATAGCGGCGCCGACGATAACGAAGAGCAGAAGGGCGATCGTCTGCAATCTGCTTCGAGAGGATATGACCACCATTTTTCCTCCTGGAGACTAGCTGTGTGGGGCTAAGCATAATGCATGCCCCATCGGAATTTCATCCCGGCGAGCCCTCCAACTTGTCCGCCATTTCCAACAGGGCTGTCACGCTATTCCAGTTCCTCGCCGTCCCCGCTTTCTTCAGGATGCGGTCCAGAAGCGGGGGGAGCTTTGATTTGCCCATGCCAGTTGGATAATAGACATACACCTCCCGGGAGCCTGACTTGATCTCTTCCGGGCCGACTTTCGCCGCCTCGAGTTGCTTCCGCGCTTCGGGACTTAACTCCTCCGTTAGAAAAATCACGTGGAGTTTGCCGGGCTCAATCTCTTTCCGCGCGGCGAATGGGCTGTTCGCAATCACCTGCCGCATCTCGGCCGCAGTCCGCAGAACCAGTTGGGCGCGGAATCCAAAGGCTTTCTCAAAGGCGTCTTCAAATCGCTTCGCGAGAGCACTTGGATTGCGCTCCTTGCTTCGAAACACCACATTCCCGCTCTGCACGTAGGTCTGCGCACCCTGCAAGTTCAGTGAGCCGCAAAACGCGCGCAGCGCCTGCATGCTGATCAGGTTGTGCCCACCCACGTTCACACCCCGCAGCATCGCGATGATTGCCTGCATATCAGCCCTCTCCTCTCGAGGTGGAAGTTCGGCGCGTCCGCTGCTCGCAAATGCCGACTGCGGCGGATGCCCCAACGCCTCGATCTGAATAACCCCGGTGATAGCCGAAGCGATGGGGCTGCAGACATGACCCTGCCGTTAGGGCCATGCCGAGTCGCACATGCCGGAACCGCAGGAGCCGCCCGAAAGCCACTTTATTGAGCTTACCTCTTCAAGGTGCGGGCTGCAAATCGGGGACGAGACGGCGCAACCTGAACGGCGTATCAGTTCGTGTTCGGCGATCAGCCAGGGGGGATCCCGCTGGCTACGCCGGCCCGTGAAAGGACCTGACAGGGAGAGCCCAGATACATAGCCTAGCCCTATGCAAGGGCCCGGGCGAGCTTTGCCAAGCTGCCGCCTCCTTCCCGAGGTCTTAGCGCTGCCCGGCAAAGCTCCAAAGCGGCGAGCCCGATTCGGAGCCCGATTCGGATGTCGCGCCGTCTGGTTTTTGAGTAGAATGGCGTGACGATGCTGAGCGAAGACATAGTTCGCCAGTTGCTCGAACCGTTCGGGTTGACGTTGAGTACTCAACAAACCGGCCAGGTGGCCGCTTATTTGGAGTTGCTGCTGCGCTGGAACGAGAAGATCAATTTGACGAGTATCCGCGACCCTGCCGATTGCGTGCGACGGCATTTTGGGGAGAGTCTCTATCTTGGGCGCTGTGTGGAGCTAAGCGGCAAATTGTTGGATATCGGCAGCGGGGCTGGGTTTCCGGGGTTGTGCCTGAAGATCCTGTTTCCGGAATTGGCGGTGACTCTGCTCGAGCCGGTGGCCAAGAAGCGGGGATTTCTCAAAGAGGCGGCCAGGGTCTGCGGGATGAGCGGCGTGGAGGTGCGGCGGGAGCGTCTGGAGGAGTTCGCAGACTCGGCGGGGGCGGCGGAGGCCTATGACTCGGCGACGGCACGCGCCGTGGGGAACTTCCAGGAACTTATCCCGCTCGCCTCTCGCTGCCTGAGACCGGGAGGGGGGCTCTTCCTCTGGCTGAGCCGCCGGCAGACAAGTGATATAGGCTACCAAGGCGGCGAGATGAGGAAGGTGAGGGGCCTGGGCGTGCCGGGTGGCGCGCAAGGTGAGATCTGGTGGGGGGAGAAGGGCCTTCCCGGTCATGGGGCCGTTGGTGACGGCGGTTTATGAGAAAGCGCGGGCTGTGCGGATTCTCGGCTTTGCGGACTTTGCGTGCTTTGCGCCTTGGCGTGAAACCGATCCAGTTTTCGGGCGAAGCTGACCGGGGGGCCGGTGGCAGATGGTTTCACGTGAAACATTCTTCGGTGAGTTGTGGTGGCCGGCAGACGTTCCACGTGAAACACCTTTCGCTTGCGTTATTCCCTCGCCTTTGATACATTCGCTCTGACTCCTAGCAGGCAGGTGCCTTTGGGACGAGTCATCGCCATCGCCAATCAAAAAGGCGGCGTCGGCAAGACAACTACCGCCATCAATCTGGGGGCAGCCCTCGCTCGCCACGACATGTGGACCCTGATCATCGATTGCGACCCCCAGGCCAATACCACCGGCGGCTTGGGCCTCGCCCGCGACCCCGCGCGCAAGACCTTGTACCATGCGCTCATGCTCGATCTTCCCCTGAAGGAGTTGGTACTCAACACCCCAATCGAGGGCCTTCACCTTATCCCCTCAAACAAGAATCTGGTTGGCGCCACGCTCGAACTTGTCGATCGCCCCGACCGGGAGAAAACCCTCCGCAAGAAAATGGAGAGCTTCCGCAACGAGTTCAATTATATCCTTCTGGACTGCCCCCCTGCCCTCGACTTGCTTACCCTTAATGCCCTCGTGGCGGCGGATTCCGTTATCGTCCCCGTCCAGTGCGAGTATTTCGCGCTGGAAGGGGTCTCCGAACTCATCGACACCCTGATCAGAATTCGACGCGCTCACAATCGCAACTTGGCGGTTGAGGGCATCCTTCTCACCATGTTCGACGAACGCACGAACCTTGCTCACCAAGTCCGCGACGATTTGAGGGATTTCTTCGGCGACCAAGTCTTCTCTACCGTGATACCCCGTAACGTCCGCTTGGCCGAGGCGCCGAGCTTCGGTCAGCCCATTTTCCTTTACGACCCCGATTGCAAGGGAGCGACGAGCTATCTTGAGCTAGCAAAGGAGGTTATGAGTCATGCCGAGAAAGGTGTTGGGTCGGGGGCTGAACGCTCTTCTGCAGACGGTTGAGACGGCTACGGCCGGGATCGAGCAGGTGCGCCTCGACCTCATTGATCCCAACCCGTTTCAGCCGCGCCGCGAATTCCCTGAAGACTCGCTTGCGGAACTCGCCGATTCCATCCGAGCCAGCGGCGTCATCCAACCTATTCTCGTACGCCGCAACGCCTCCGTGCAGGGCCGCTTCCAGCTCGTGGTGGGCGAGCGCCGCTGGCGCGCCGCTCGCCTCGCCGGCCTCGAGACTGTGCCCGCCATCGTCCGCGAGCTTGCGGACCAGGACGCCCTCGAATTCGCCCTGGCCGAAAACCTGCTTCGGCGCGACCTCAATCCCATCGAGGTGGCCCACGCCTATCAGACGCTCCAGGATGAGTTCCACCTCAGCCATGAACAGGTCGCCGAGCGCCTCGGCATCAACCGCTCCTCCGTTACAAACATGCTGCGTCTCTTGCGCCTGCCCAATGCTGTGCAGGAGATGATCGCCCGGGAGGAAATCACCTATGGGCACGCACGGGCCCTTCTGGCTCTGGACTCCGAAGCCGCTCAACTACAGCTTGCTGCGAGGATTGCACAACAAGGCCTCTCGGTGCGCGAGGTTGAAAGCCTAGTGGGGCCTCGACCGTCAAAACAGCCTGACCGGACGAGCGAGGCCAAGCCGCCGATGGACCCTAATGTGCGCGCTGCTGCCCAGGAACTGGAGCGAACGCTTGGAACGCGAGTCAAGATCCGCGGCGACGGCCGCCGCGGAGCTATCGAAATCAGCTATTTCTCCGCCGAAGATCTCAATAGGATTTACGACTTGATCGTAAGGCAATAATACGCAGGAGGGGCACAACAGCCCTCGATGGGAGGCAACGATGCCATTCGGCTTAGGAAAGTCCAAGCGAGGTCAACTGGCTGAACTGTCCGGAGACTGGGTAGGCTGGCTTGACCCGGGCGTTGAGGTTGAAGGAAAAATGAAGGTGGCCTCCGGCCTCATCCGAGTCAACACCCACTTCAAAGGCGAGATCGATTCCGAGGGCGCGGTGGTCGTCCACGACCAGGGCGAAGTGGATGGCGACATTCGTACCAGGATCCTGAGCGTCACCGGTAAGATAAAAGGGAATGTCCACGCTTCCGAACGCCTGGAGATCAAGGAACACGGCGTGGTTCTGGGCTCAATTTACACGCCCTGCCTCCTCGTTGATCCCGGAGGCTTCTTCGACGGCCAATGCCACATGCCCACTCCCGGACCCGCGGCCCAGGCCGCGACTGCCCCTGAAAGCAAAAGTGATGCTCGAGAAGCCGCGGCGCCGGCGGCCGACGCCCCAGGGCCGCACTGAAACGCCCGTGAAGCGTAGAGGTCTCATGTCCCCCCTTCCCGGCGCCTCGGCCGAGGACCTCTCTGCGAGCCCGCCGCACCCTGCGCTGAGGCGTGAAGTTCTTCCCGGCCCGCCGCGTCACGCTAGGCTCTGTTATGTAGTACTACTTATCTAGCCTCTGCATCGAGTAGGCGCCGCCTCGGCCGACCCTGGCAATTCCAGCACCGTCACGGAATGCGCGGGAAATAGGTAGATGAAAGGCACCCGTTCGACGGCAACCATTCTCTCCCGCCCGTGCCTCCTGTCCGGCTGATGCGGTGGAATATGGGCGCTGGCGTCCAGAACAGCGGACGGTACGACAATCGCGGCAGCCAAGATAAGCACAACGACGAGGGGGCGACGCTCATTTCGTCCTTGACTCCGGTAGAGGGGCTTGCCTGCGGCCCTGCACCAGCTCTCGACGAATCTCCTTCCAAACCTCGTGAGCTTTCGGTAGGGCTGCGTAGATCGGGATGAGTTGAACGGCGACTCAGAAACAGTAGCCTTGTGCCAGCCAGTAATGCCAATCGGCTATAGCTTCAGCGGTTGATTCGTCGGCGTTGAG
>Ga0326727_10002033_pt1 | contig 71544 bp, 61 predicted proteins | sample MB2enrmetagenome_FD_207643 | JGI IMG/M metagenome (GOLD analysis project Ga0326727, IMG submission 207643) | Lab enriched peat soil microbial communities from McLean, Ithaca, NY, United States - MB29MY | ecosystem: Environmental > Terrestrial > Soil > Wetlands > Peat | place: USA: New York... | reverse complement strand
CATCTATTGAGATCCTGGCCCCTGCGACGTTCGCCGTGACTAGCAATTGGCCCGTTTGGGGAGTTGCGGTAGGCGCTCCGCCGCTAGCCACAGAACGGGAGGCGGCGGCAGGTGCTCCACCGGTGGCGGCCGGGGAGGTGGCGCCAGGCGCTCTTTCCGCGGCGGGGGGAGGGACGGCGGGTTTAGCCGCTCCGCCAGCGGCAAGGGGACCGGCGCCCGCTTCAGGCGCCTCGCTCGCCTTCGTGGAAGGCCTACCCTTGCCCGCGGCAAGATTTTCCGTCCGGCCCGGCGATTCCGCCGTGCGCTTGGAAAGACTGGCGTTAAGGCTGTTCATCTTCCCGCCTTCGATGGTTACCGCCTGCTGGTAATTGTCGTAGCCTGCTTTCGATACCAGCACTTGGTGGGAGCCGGGTGTGAGGTCGGGGATGGTGCACGGCGTGACCCAATTCGGCCCACTCTCGCCATCGACCGAAACCCATGCCCCGGGTATGTTCGACTCGACTTGCAATTGCCCGAGCGGGGAGCTAACTGCCTGCAACTGGGGGCTAGCTGCCTGTGACTGGGGGTTAGATACCTGCGGAGTGCGCTTATGGAAATACAAGTAGCCCGCGACCACAAAGAGTCCCAGGACGACAAAGCCAAAGGCCGTCAGGAGGATCCAAGCCATCCGCGAGGTTTGCGGTTCTTGGTAAGCCGGCGCGGGCGCTGCTGCCCGTGGGGGCGCTTGCGCTGGCAAAGACTGTTGAGCAGGCGCTACCGGAGCAGGTGCTGCCGCGCGCTCCGGACCGGCGCTCGGCGGGGGCGGAACGTTGAGGATCATCGTGGCGGAAGGCGCCGCCGGTCCCCCCAGGTGTTTGAAATTCCTTAGGTCGTACGCCAACTCCCGGCAGGTCTGGTAGCGCTCGTCGGGACTCTTAGCCAGGGCTTTGCAAATCACGTAGCTCAGACCCGAATGAATCGTAGCATCCAGCTCTCGAGGCGGAATGGGGTTCTCGTTAATGATCTTATAAATCACAGTGGTAAGGTTCTGTCCGGGGAAGGGCATCTCGCCTGTCACCAAGTCGTAAAGAATGACGCCTAAGGAAAAGATGTCAGAGCGGCCGTCAACCTGCCGCCCCTTGACCTGCTCCGGTGACATGTAATTGGGCGTGCCCAGCACTTGTCCCGTCTGCGTCATCCCCATCGACACCATTTTGGCGATGCCAAAGTCGGTCACCTTAACTAACCCATTGTCGAGAATCATGATGTTGGCGGGCTTGATGTCACGATGTACGATGCCGCGCTGATGAGCGTGGTCGAGCGCACTACAGACTTGTTCACACACGGGGATGATGGTTTCGATGGGCAGGATTTTCTTGCCCTCCACCAGCTTCTCGAGGGATTTCCCTTCCAGGAATTCCATGACCAAGTAGAGAATGCCGCTGTCTTCGCCGTAATCGAAAACGTTGACGATGTTGGGATGGCTCAGCACCCCTGCCGCTTGGGCCTCGCGCTGAAACCGGGCCCTGAACTCCTCGAATTCTTGCGGTGAAAGACCTTCGGTGAGCATGGTCTTGATCGCAACCGTTCGCCCGATGACAGGGTCGTAGCCCTGATAAACAATACCCATCGAGCCGCGTCCCAGCTCGCGCACAACGTCGTATCGGCCCGCTTTGGTCAGTGGGTCGGCCACGTGACCCTCACCTTCTTCCGCTTGGCGCCTCTGGAGGAAGCCGCCGAGCAGACACTAATCTGCGCTTGTATTCCGGCTATCAGCCTTGGGGAAACACCTCAACCCTGAAAACCCCCACATGCACCCCAGCCTAACCCAGCGCGATATGGGTGTCAAGGATTGCTTAAGGCGTAAACCCGCACGTAGTCCACTAACGTCTCCGACGGGAAGGGCGTGGTACTGTTGGGACTGCCCGGCCAGCTGCCGCCCACCGCCAAGTTGATGATGAAAAACTGGGCGTTGCCCGAATCGAATGGCCACACGGCTCCCGGAAGCGAGTTCAAGCTTGCCGGGGTATACGTGGCGTAAATGTTGGTTGGGTCGTCGATGTAGTACTGGACCGAGCCCGGCTGCCAGATCATTCCGTAGGTGTGCCAACCGGCCGCCGTCTGCCCGCTCGGGAAGTTGTACGTGGTTCCCAGGTTTTGGCCTGTGAACCCGGTGCCATGGATTGAGCCCGCGTTCCAATCGGGGTTGGTTGCGGCATTAACTCGTTCCTGAATGTCAGCCTCGCCGCAGGCCGGCCATTGATTGGTGACGATGTCGTTGCCCAGCATCCAAAAGGCCGGCCAAAAGCCTTGCGCCTCGGGCACCATGATGCGCGCCTCGACGCGCCCATAAAGGATGCTAAAAAGGCCTTGTGACTTCATCCGCGCGGAAGTGTAAACATTGGGAGAAGGTTGCTCCGCCACGATGTGCAGGTAGCCATCCGTCCCTACATAGACGTTCGGATTTGTGGGATCGCACGGGCTCACAGAGGAGGCCCAGCCGCAGTAGTCTTCCAGCTCCGAGTTGCCCCAGCCGCCTCCCCCCGTGTCGTAAGTCCATACCGCTGGGTTGGGCTGGGCGTTCGCGCCGGTCGTGTTGGTGAACTCATCGGACCAGACCAGCGCGCCCGGCGAAACCGTCGCCTGCGGGGTCCAAGTGGCCGCGCTGCTGGAAGTCCCTGAAGCGATGGCAATAGCGTTAATGGTCAGGTTGGAAGAAATGAGCATCGGGGTCTGAAAAATGGGCGACGAGGTTGTCGGCGTGGAGCCGTCGATGGTGTAATGCACCGTCGCACCGCTGGCCGCCGACATGGCAAGAATTACTGCGCCGTTCTGCGCCGCAGTGGTCGAGAAAACAGGAGCCGCGAGGGTCGTGCCCGAGGGTGGCGGCGAGGAATTCCCGCTCCCGCTGCAAGAGACGGCAAGAACCGCCAGCAGCAGAGCGGCGAGAAGATAAGTAGGCTTATTATCAATGATATTCCGGCATTCATGAGTTAAGCGTTGTGTTTTCATATGAATTCCAGCTTTGCTCTCCGGTTTTCCACAGCAATCCTTTGTTTTCATAGACATTCCCGCTTCCTTTCTTGAAAAAGCTGTCTCCGCTACTTCTTCGGCGGAGCCACGAACCCTTACTCCTCGCGTATGACTGTAGCCTATGAATGCGAGGGTGTCAAGGCGACAGAAAGTCCTTTCGGGCGCTGGCGGAAAATGGGCCTGCAAGAGCTAGCGCAGACCTGCTTTTTGGGTCTGCAGTCCGGGGGAGAGGGACTCTGAATTGAGCGAGTAGCCCTTCTCCCCAGAGGAGTCTGTGTGATAGCCCTGCCTACACTGTCATTCCGAGCGGAGCGAGGAATCTCGCTCTGAGTATTTTCAAGGCAGTGCAAGATTCCTCGTCGCCTGCGGCTCCTCGGAATGACACGCAAACCAGGGTTATCACACAGACTCCAGAGGAGAGGACAGCTTACTGACAAGAATGTAGGAACTCCAGAGGGCGGCTCTTCTGGCGCGCCTCGGGCGCCCACAAGGGGCGCCCCTACCGCTGGTTCCTTATGAGAATCGGAATGCCAGTTTCCGTAATGAGGCAGCGGAGGCGGAGGCGCAATCCGAATTTCAGATTCGAAATTCCAGAAGCGAAGCCGCTCGAATTTTTCGCTGGCAATTCTACGCATCTTGTTGTATCAAGTTGTTGCGCTGCTCGGAGAGCGGGAGTTGGGCGAGCGGTAAGGCCACAAGGCGTGGTTTCGGGGCGGGCGGTCCCGGCCATCCCCATCCGCCTGCGGCGTCATTGCGGCATTTCGCTTTGGACTGGAGGTCTCCATGCGCAAGTGGTCTATTCCCTTGGTTATTCTGGGCCTGCTGATTTTTGCCGGGCTTCTTCAAGCCCAACAAGTGTGTCCTGGTCTGCCCTATGTGGCGAATACACCAGAAGATGAGCTCATGCTGGCCATCAACGGCGCCGAGAAGCCCGAAGAGCAGATCGCGGCCCTGGACAAATACGCTCAGGAGCACGCTGACTCCAAATTCATGCCATGCGTTGATGAATATTATACGATGGTGTACCTTAAGCTCAATAATTATGACAAAGTTGTGGAATACGGTGAGAAGGGCCTGGCCTCGAATTACAAAGACGTGATGCTGACGCTCAACCTTCTCAAAGGTTACGTGGGCTCCGGCAAGGTGACCGATTCCGCCTTCGACGCCATCAACCAAGCCCCGGAACTGGTCGCGGCGGAGAGCAAGCCCGCCAGGCCCCCCAACGTCAGCGATGCGGACTGGCAAAAAGCATTGGAAGATAATGCGGCGCAGGCTAAGGATGAGCTTTCCTACGTGGTCTATGCTTTTCTCCAGCTCGTCCCAAGGGTGAGCGATCCCAACAAACGCATCGAGCAATTGGACAGGTTTGCGAAGACCTTCCCCGATGATGCTGCCAAGAACGCAGGGCCGATCGATTTCGACTACATGACGGCCTATCGCATGGCGAATAACGCTGAAAAAGCTGTCGAGTATGGTGAGAAGACCATCGCCGCGGATCCTAACAATCTGGAAGCCTATAATTTTCTCGCTTACGCCTATGCCATCGGGCGCACCAACCCGGACAAGGCGGCTGATTATGCGAAGAAGGCCATCGACCTGGCGCAGCAATTGAAAAAGCCCGAGGGCGTTTCCGATGATCAGTTCAAGCAGGCGCAGAATAACGAGCTTGGCATGGCTCACCTCTCTCTGGGATACGTGACCTTCACGAGAGCAGTCGAGGGCAAGTCAAAGAAGCTGGCGCCCGCGATCGAAGAACTTAAGACGGCGGCGGACCTGCTCACGGCCAATCCGGAATTGCAGGGACAGGCCTTGTACTACCTGGCGTACGCGTATGAATCCGGATACCCGGCCAACCACCGGGGGGCCATGGACGCGCTCGGCAAGGCGGTGACCCTGCAAAGCTCGTGGAAAGCGCCCGCCTACGAGCTCCTCGGCAAGGTGACGAAAGCCGTGGCTAAGGTAAACGTGGAGCAGTAAGCTGCGGGCGGGGGCGAGCCGGCGCAGCAGGTCAGGCCGCCCTTGAGCGGTGCTTCCAAATCAGGTAGGCGGGAACCCCCAGCGCGACGATGCCGCAACCAATTCCGGACTCGAGCGGGCGGGCGAGAATCGTGTTCAAGATGAAAACGACGGCCGCGAGCACGAAAGCCACCGGAACGTAAGGATAGCCGGAGACTCGATAAGGCCGCGGCACTTCCGGTCGGGTGTGACGCAGGACGATCACTCCCAAGGCCGTCAGGGCATAGAAGATCCAGCCTGCGAAGATGACGAAGGTGAAGAGCTGCTCAAAAGTGCCCAAAAGCACCAGGAGAACCGCCCACGCAGCCTGGAAAAGCAGGGAAAGATGCGGGGTTCGGAATTTGGGATGAACATTGCCGCACCAGCGGAAGAAGAGGCCATCTCGAGCCATAGCATAATAGACCCTCGCGCCTGCCAGGATCATTCCGTTCACGCAGCCTAACATTGCCACGATAACGGCGAGCGATACCCAGTGGGCGCCGGCCCGTCCGAAAAGACGCATTCCGGCATCTGCGGCGACGCGAGGAGATTGAGCGACGGTCGAAAGCGGCAGCAAGTGATAGTAGACGAGGTTGAGGAGAAGGTAGAGCACCACCACCCCGCCTGTCCCCAGGATAAGGCCCAAGGGAATGTTGCGTTCGGGGCTTTTGACTTCGTCGCCTGCAAACGTGCCGTTGTTCCAGCCATCGTAAGCCCAGAGCGCTGCGACCATGGCTACGCCAAAGGAGGAGAGAAAGCCCCACCCCGCCGGTGTGGGCAGTTTCACCGCGCCGGTCACCGGCCCGTGGACCAGCGCATAGCCCAGTGCGACGAGGGCGACCATGGCGCCCACCTTGGCCCCGGTGAGAACGGACTGTAGCCAACCGGCCTCGCGCACACCGCGATAGTTTATGGCCGTCAGAACCACGATGGACAAGCTGGCCGCCAACTTCTGCTGACCGGGGCTAATGGGGAAGAAATCGGCAAGATACTGCGCGAATCCCACGGCGACGGTTGATATGCCGCCCGACTGCACCGCCAGAAAGAACGTCCAGCCGCACAGGAAGCTCACCAAATGCCCGTAAGCCTCGCGAAGATAAACGTACTGGCCGCCGGCCTGGGGAAACATGGCAGCAAGTTCAGCGAAGGAGAGCGCTCCAAACAGGCTGAGCAGTCCGGAGATTATCCAGACACAAAGGGCGGCTCGTTCGCTGCCCACTTCGCGAGTGATTTCCGCCGGAACGATAAAGATGGCGGAGCCAATCATGATCCCCATGACAATAGCCGTGGTTTCCCATAATCCCAGAGCACGAAGCAAGGGGGGCTGCTCCGAGATGGCGGTGGGGGGCGCGGTGCTGTGTTCGACGTCATCCATAGGCGACAATCCAGCCTGCGACACGATAGAGGAATCGCGCGGTCCGGTCAACAGCGATCTGGCGAGGGACACAGGGATGCAACCGAGGTGGTGATGTCAGTGACGCCGAAAACAAGATTCCTCACTTATGCGATTACACACACCATGTATAATTGAGAGATGAGAAGAGAGGGGATATCGTGTGGAAGAACCTTTGCGGTACCGGTTAGCAATCGACCTTGGTTGCTGGGGATTATGAGCGAGTATAAGGAGTTACAGTGCCTACAAACCTAAGCCCGCAGGATGTTCTGAAGGCTTTGAGGACGGTCAACGATCCAAATCTGCAAAAGGATATCGTTTCGCTCGGCTTCGTAAAGGATATTGAAGTGGGAGACCGCCGGGTGAGCATCCTAATGCAAACCGCCAGCCCTGCCAGGAACCAACTGGTGGCGAACATCAAACAAATCGTGCATGGGCTAGGGGTGGATGATGTTGAGGTGCGCGTGACCGATCCGGGTCCACCTGCCCCGCAAGGGAAGTCGAGCCTGATACCGCTCGTGAAAAGCACCGTGGCCGTGGCGAGCGGTAAGGGTGGCGTGGGTAAATCGACGGTGGCCGCCAATCTGGCCGTCGCCCTCGAGCGTGGCGGCGCGCGCGTGGGACTGATGGACACGGACGTTTACGGCCCTAGCGTGCCCGCGCTAATGGGCGGCGGGGAGCCGCCGCGCGTCGTGGAGGGCAAGATTGAACCGCCCCTCGCCTATGGGGTCAAACTCATCTCGATGGCGTATTTCTTGCCTAAGGACGAAGCCGTCATTTGGCGCGGCCCCATGCTCCATAAGACGATTCAGCAATTCTTGGGCGACGTGCGCTGGGGAGAGCTGGATTATCTCCTCATGGACCTGCCGCCAGGGACAGGGGACATTCAGTTGAGCTTGTCTCAGACTATTCCGCTGACCGGGGCGGTCATCGTCTCCACCCCCCAGGATCTGGCGCTCACGGTGGCGTCGAAAGCCATCGCCATGTTCCAAAAGCTCAATGTCCCTGTGCTTGGGATAATAGAGAATATGAGCTACTACGCCTGCCCGCACTGTGGCCATCGGGAGGATATTTTTGGGCATGGTGGCGCCCGCGCAGCGGCGCGGAGGCTTGGCTTGCCATTTCTGGGCGAGATCCCACTCGACCCCGTCATTCGTGCGCAAAGCGACGCAGGCAAACCCGCAGCGCTCGACGGCGAATCCGGGAACGGAAAAGCCTTCCGGGAGGTCGCTGCGGCCTTGGCGGAACAAGTGAGCGTGGCGAAGCAGCAGGGGATTAGTATCGAGTAGTGGACGGTTTTCCTATGCCCAACGTCCCAACCAAAATTAAACTCGCGGCCGGGAACGACACGTTATCCATCCTGTGGGCGGATGGCCATTCCAGCGTTTATTCATACCGCAATCTTCGCGACCACTGCCCCTGCGCTACTTGCAGCGAGGGAGGCGGGGCGCATCAGCAGCCATCGAGTCTTTTACCTATGCTCGGCGTCAAACCGTTGAAACCTGAGCGCGCAGAACTCGTGGGACGATATGCTGTGCAGATCTATTGGAACGATGGTCATTCCACCGGCATTTACTCGTTCGATTATTTGCGCAGTCTCTGCCCCTGCCCTCAGTGCGCAGCTTCTCGGCAAGCTGCCCAGTATTGAACAAGCCTCGATCTGTCGCCCCGAATCGGCGCGGACCCCCGACTTTGGGGTCCGCGGTTTTTTCTCAGGCATGTGTACTTGTGGTTGCGGCCTACCCATGCAATGGAAGTCACGTCGCCCCCGCGAAAGCGGGGGTCCAGGTCGCCAACCAACTGGATTCCCGCTTGCGCGGGAATGACAAGTAAATTGGGTCTGCTAAATGATCTCCACCTGGCAGTTCTTCACCAAAGATTTGAACAACTGCGCATCGGAGTCGCTACCGATGATCGCGCCGTAATGCATTGGCACGACGATTTTCGGCTTAATCGCCTCAGTAGCCTCCGCCGCCTCCTCGGCTGTCATAACATAAGTACCTGAGACAGGGAAGAGCGCAATATCACACTGGATTGATTTCATTTCCGGGATGAAATCCGTATCGCCGGCAAAGTAGACGCGCGTCCCGTCCATCACAAACACGAATCCGAGCTTCTTATCTTCCTTGGGATGGAATACCTGTCCTGGCGATCGAAACTTATTCACATTGTAAGCAGGGACTGCCTCGATTTCGACCTTGCCGATACTGAGCTTGCCACCCGGCTCGAGAAACTTCGTTTCCTTTGCCTTCACCTTTTTGAGCCCACTTTTGCAACTCACGCTGGCCACAATGGTGGTCCTGGGGGAGGTCAGCTTTTGAAGGTCTTCCAGACTGAGATGGTCGAAATGCTCGTGGCTAATTAAAACGATATCAGCCTCATCCGCCTTCGTCACCTTGAAGGGGTCAGTGTAAATCACCTTCGAGCCTTGGATGCGGAAGGTGTCATGCGCAATGCGGCTGAATTCGAGGTTCATTAGTTTCATCGCGAGGCCTCCAGTCGTTGAAACAAGCTATGCAAGGCGGCTGCCGCTGGCGCGGCATGCCACTGGTTAGGATATCACTAACCGGCTCGCGTGGGTTGTGCGACACAGCGTATCTCTTGAGTCCAGGCGCGGAAGGGCAGGGCTTTAGCCCTGCCGTTGGTGTGACTTCGCCCAGTTTTTCTGTCTCGCGGTCGCACAGCTTGCGACCGCAAGCTGTGCGACCGCGAGACGCACGGAAGAATCGTTAGCCCTCCAGCGGCAGGGCTAAAGCCCCGCCCTTCCGACTTACTGGTGAGAAATCCAGACTAGAGCGGCAGCCCGCCACGGACGCACTCCAAAGCTGCCGCACCACGGGTCGGTTCAACGTTCGGTTTGGAACCGCGATTGACAGATAAGTGAACACGCCCGTATAATGAATATTTCGTAACACCCAAGAGAGGAAGACTTATGTACGCGATCTTGCGGACTGGTGGAAAACAGTACAAGGTTTCGCCGGGTGATGTGATCCGAATCGAGCAAGTGGCGGCCGAGTCGGGTTCAACCATCGAATTCAATCATGTCTTTGCGGTGCGGAAGGAGAGTCTGAAGGTGGGCTCGCCTTTGGTCGAGAACGCGAAGGTCAGGGGCACGATCCTGAGGAATGGCCGGGCGCCCAAAATCCGGGTATTGAAGTACAAGCGGAAGAAGCAATACCGCCGCACCATCGGGCACCGGCAAGGGTTTAGCGAGGTGCTCATTCAGGATATCGTCACGAACTGAACAGGCATAGCAGTCGTCACCCCCGCGCAAGCGGGGGGTCCACATCCGGACGACTTGTGGATTCCCGCCCCCCCGCCTCCGCGGAGGACAAGCTTCGCGGGAATGACGGGCCTGAGACGTTCTGGGGGCAGGATTTCAATATGGCACATAAGAAGGGACAAGGAACTTCGCGGAATGGGCGAGACTCCAATGCGCAGCGGCTGGGCGTGAAGCGCTTTGACGGCCAATTTGTGCCCGGCGGATCAATACTTGTTCGCCAGCGTGGGAGCCGGTTAAAGCCCGGCGACAATGTGGGTATCGGGAAGGACGACACCCTCTTTGCTAAAGTTTCAGGCGTGGTCCGGTTTGAGGATAAAGGCCATTCCGGTCGGTTTGTGAGTATTCTAGTTCCATCAACGAATTAAGCGGCAAGCGGGGATGCGTAGCGGCGACTTCACGTCGCCATGGGCAAGTGGAAACCGTTGGGGTTGTGGCAATGTGAAGTCGTCTCCCATGGCGATGTAAAATCGCGGCTACACGTTCTTCAACACTCTGCTACACCTCCCGAGGTCTCTTGCGGCAGCTAACGAGCATCCATTTCCCCACAAAACGGCCGGCCAGCTTTGGGAGGGCGGGACCGTGCGTGGCGCGGCCATTTGTCATGCCGACCGTGCGCAGCACCCTTTAATCCTCTCCTCTGCGAGGAGGGGAATTTGGTGAGCGGTCTCCTCCTCTCGGAGGGGTGGATTAAGGGGTGGTGCACTCGACGTGTTCATTGACGAGGCCAAGATCCACGTTGTCGGCGGTCACGGGGGAAACGGTTGTGTTGCCTTCCGCCGCGAAAAGTTCGTTCCGCGTGGCGGACCCAGCGGTGGAGACGGCGGCCGGGGCGGCGATGTCACCCTGGAGAGCTCCGAGCACCTGAATACGTTGCTGAAGTTCCGGTACAACCGCCTTTTTCGGGCGGGCCGAGGAGGGCACGGGGAAGGGTCCAATCGGCATGGTCAAGATGGTGAAGATCTCAGCGTAGCGGTCCCTGTCGGCACCGTGGTCTACGATGCTGGCACTGGCGAAAAGCTCTGGGATTTCGATAGTCTGGGCCAGCGCCTCCTGGTAGCAAAAGGAGGGCGGGGCGGGCGCGGAAACGCCCAATTTGCCACCTCCACGCGGCAGGCCCCCCGTGAGGCAGAATCCGGCAAACTGGGCGAGGAGCGGGAGCTAAAGCTCGAACTCAAGCTCTTGGCCGATGTTGGACTAGTGGGCTTCCCCAACGTGGGTAAATCCACTTTGATATCGCGGCTCAGCGCCGCCCGGCCGCGAATTGCTGATTATCCCTTCACCACTCTGGAGCCATGCCTTGGGGTGGTGGCAATCGATGAAGAACGCTCCTTCGTCATGGCAGACATTCCCGGCCTGATCGCGGGCGCGCATTTGGGACGGGGGTTGGGCACACGGTTCCTCAGGCATGTTGAGCGAACCCGCTTGTTGCTTCACCTGATTGACACCGCCGAGCAGTCGGGCCGGTCTCCCGTGGACGACTACCGAGTAGTCATGGAAGAGTTGAGAAGTTTCAGCCCGGTGGTTGCCGACAAGCCGATGTTGCTGGTAGCATCGCGGATTGATGCCGCCGGCTCAGGTGAACGGCTGACCGCCCTACGGGAGTTTTGCCGCGCCCGCGGTTTGCCCCTCGTTGAAATCTCCAGCGTAACGGGCGTAGGGTTGGAAGAACTGAAGCAAAAAACCTGGGAAATGCTGGAGCAGATACCGAGGCACACGGAATCGGATGATCGGACGATCGGGTGAACGGATGATCAGGCGATCGGGAGATCGGATGAGCAGGAAACCTGAACGGCGAAAATCGAAGATCGTCGCGACTTTCGGGTTTCGACTGCTCACCCGATCACCCGATCTCTCGATCACCCGATTTTCTGGCGGGGTTCTCACAGCGTGAATATTGCCTTATTCGGCGGAACCTTCGATCCCATTCACGCCGGACACGTTCAGGCGGCACGCGCGGCGGCACGCAAGTTCGGGTTGGACCGGGTCCTCTTTATTCCTACAGGAAAGCCGCCCCACAAGCACGGTGATCGCTTGACCCCCTTCCCGCAGCGCTATGGCATGACGGTCCTGGCGTGCGCCGGGGACCAGCGTCTGGTCCCATCTCTGCTGGAAGCGCCGACCCCGGAAGGGAAACCCTGCTACTCAATAGATACTGTCCGCAAGGTGCGCCGCACGCTTCATAAGAGCGACCGCCTTTTCTTCCTTATCGGGGTGGATGCTTTTCTGGAGCTGCCCCATTGGAAAGAGTATCGCCGCCTGCTGGAGCTGGTTGACTTCATCGTCGTCTCGCGGCCGGGTTTTGATGCCAATGAAATTCGGAAAGTGGTTTCCAAGGCCATGACACCATCCCGTGGCGCGCTGCTCCACCCCCTAATCCCCTCCCCAATGAGGACGAGATCAAGGGGTGGTGCGCTGGAGCACTCCTTGCTCCCCTACTCGGCGAGGAGGGGACTGAGGGGTGGTGCAGGACACCCTGAGACGATTCGATTGCGACGCAGCACCCTTCATATCCTCTGGGGCGTCCACATGCCCGTCGCTTCGCACGCCATACGAAAGGCTATCGCCGCGGGCCGAAGTGTGACTAGCCTTGTTCCGCCGCTTGTGGAAGAATACATTTTGAAGGAGGGCCTTTACCGTCCTCGGCATGGGGAAAACGAAGGGGCCGCCTTCAGGGGGCATAGGGGCATTTGATGGCGCGTTGCCGGGCTGAACAGTCTGTGTGAAAACACGGCCCTCTCCCCCTTGGGGGAGAGGGTGGGCCGCAGCCGGCGTTTTCTTGAGCCGGGACCGGCCGGGCCTTCGCCCGCCGAAGGGCTACGGACGCTCAGCGCCCACAGCCTGCTACAGCCCGCAGGCGGGTGAGGGGGGTCCCGACATGGCTCGCTTACCGCACCATGCGATGTTTCCACACAGACTCTGAAGCCCCGCGTTTGACACGCTGTGGCGGGAGGTACTGAAGTAGATTAGGATGATGACCCCGCAATTGCAGGAAGCGGTCCACGCCGCCCAAGACCGGAAAGCTTTGGACCTGAGCGTCCTGGACCTGGAGCGAACTTGTTCCTTCACGAGTTATTTTCTGATTTGCACGGGCACCTCTGTGCGGCATGCCCAGGCCATCTGCGACGCCATTGCGGAAAAGCTCGAGAAGCAAGGATTGACTCCGGCGCACATCGAAGGTTATTCGCAGGCGGAGTGGATCCTGATGGATTACTTGAATTTCGTCGTTCACATCTTCTTAGAGCGCGCTCGACGCTTTTACGATCTCGAGCGCTTGTGGAAGAAGGCGTCACGGCTGCCTATACCTGAGTAAGGCTAAGGTCTAAAGGGTCAAGGGTAAAGGCTAAAGAACATCCACCCTCTCTCCATCACCCTTTAGACTTTATCCTTTGCCCTTTAGACTTTAGTCGCATGCGAATTCGCATCTTATGGGAAGGAAAAACGAAGGACACGCACTTGCGCGCTCTCCAAGCTGACCTGATCAGCCGGATCGAACACTTCACCGGATTGACGGTGGAGGAAATCCCCCCCGCCCACAAGGCGGGCCAGCGAAACAAGACCGGGCTCTCCCCCAGCGAACGGAACTTGCTTGAAAAGACTCGTGGATGCACCAAGGTTTTTTTGGATGAGCGCGGACGGGAGTGGACTTCCGCGGAATTCGCCGAATGGGTTGGGGAACAGGCTTTGCGTGGCACGCGGGAGCTTGTGTTCCTGGTGGGAGGACCTGATGGGTTCTCAGCAGCATTCCGGAAAGAGGCGGATGTGCTTCTGGCCCTTTCACGGATGACACTGACCCACGATTGGGCGCGGACGCTTTTGCTGGAGCAAATCTATCGGGGGTTCACCATCCTGCGGGGATACCCGTATCCGCGGTAGTGCTCAGTTGCAACAGTTGGCGCCCCACTTCTCGGGCGGTGGAAGGGCGGGGCTTTAGCCCCGCCGTGAAGCCCAGGCGGGATTTGGGGGCTTTAGCCCCTGAAGCGACGCGGCTTCAGGGCCTAAAGGCCCATTCAGTTCCCCGCCCTGCCCCGGCGGGGCTAAAGCTCCGCCCTTCCCAAGGTCATAGATAGCATCGGTCATTGACGCAACTTGGCGCGAGCACGAAAGAGGTGAGCTTGCCGGAAACGCGCAAAGGATTAATCATCGTTTACACCGGGCCCGGCAAAGGGAAGACGACGGCGGCCCTGGGGACTGCGCTGCGTTGCGTAGGGCAGGGGCTGAGGGTATTGATGGTACAATTCATAAAGGGCTCCTGGCACTATGGGGAGCTTGAGGCGGCCCACTTGCTGGGTGAGGAGCGTTTCAAGATCCTGCCCATGGGTCGCGGCTTTGTGAAGGTGGGGGCGGAAAAACCCGACCCCGAGGATATCCGATTGGCGCGAGAGGCATGGGAATTTGCCCGCGAAAACATCCTGGGCGGCCAATATGATTTGGTCATCCTCGACGAAATCAATTACGTCATCAGCTACAAGATGCTTGACGCGGAAGGGGTGGTGGAGGCCTTGAAGATAAAACCGCAATCACTCCACGTCCTCTTGACAGGCCGCAATGCCCATCCGGCCATCGTGGAACTGGCGGATTTGGTCACCGAGATGCGGGAAGTGAAGCATCCTTACCAGAAAGGAATCTCGGCCCAAAGAGGAATCGAGTACTAAGAATTCAGTCATTGGGCCATTGAGTCATTGAGCCATTTCTAAGCTGACGATTTTGGGGCGTTTTTCAATGAATCAATGACCCAATGACTCAATGGATCAATTCCATGGTTTGGTTTCGCAAAGAAAAGCAGCCGATTGAACCGCCCAAGGAGAAGCGCATCCAGACCGAAGGGCTCTGGGTGAAGTGCGCCAACTGCAAGCAGACTCTCTGGAAGAAAGACTTGGAGAACAACCTGCTCTGCTGCCCCAAGTGCAACCACCATTTCAAAATGGGTTCACGCGCACGCCTGGAAATGCTCTTTGACGATGGGCGCTACAAAGAGCACGACGCGGGGCTAGCCAGTACGGACCCTCTTCAATTCAAGGACAACAAAAGTTACAGCGACCGGCTAAAGCAAGCGGAAAGAAGCACGGGACTGAAAGATGCCCTCATCACCGGCGAGGGCCAACTGGAGGGTAAGCCGGCCATCATCTGCGCCATGGAATTTCAGTTCATCGGCGGAAGCATGGGCGCGGTGGTGGGGGAGAAGGTGACGAGAGCCATAGACCAGTGCATCGCGAAGAAATTTCCTCTGGTTGTGGTCTCCTGTTCCGGGGGCGCGCGGATGATGGAAGGGGCCATCAGCCTAATGCAGATGTCGAAGATCAGTGCGGGGCTGGCTCGGCTGGATGAAGTGCGAAAGCCCTACATCTCAGTTCTGACGGATCCAACGACCGGAGGCGTGACCGCCAGCTTCGCCATGCTGGGTGACCTGAACATTGCGGAACCAGGAGCCCTCATCGGCTTCGCGGGCCCGCGGGTCATCGAGCAGACGATCCGACAGAAATTGCCGCAGGGATTCCAGCGCGCCGAGTTCCTGCTCGCCCACGGCATGCTGGATGCTATCGTTCCTCGCAAGGAGTTGAAAGGCTACTTGGCACGAGCCTTCCGCTTGCTACGGGCGTGGGACGAGTAGCGGGAATCAGGAGTCAGGAGTCAGAAGTCAGAGCGAAGGGCAAAGGGTGAAGGCTAAGGTGTAAAGGCCAAAAGCCAAGGGCTAGAATGTGATGGTTGCTTTCATCCTTTACCCTTTATCCCTTACCCCTCACACTTCATTCTGACTCCTGACTACCGGCTCCTTAGACACATGAATTATACGGATTGCTTGAAATACTTGGACAGCCTCGGCCAGGAAGTGCACGGCTTGCAATGGGGGCTGGACACGATCACGAAGGTTCTTGCCCGCCTGGGGAATCCTCACCTGAAATATCCCACCGCCATTGTCGCGGGCACGAATGGGAAAGGGTCCACGGCGGCCATGCTGGCCAGTATATTGAGCCAGGCCGGCTACCGCACCGGCCTTTACACTTCCCCGCATCTGGTCAGGGTGAGCGAACGGATGCGGGTGAATGGCGTGGAGATCAGCGAGGATGATTTCGCTCGGGTCTTCACTGAAATCCGCCAAGTGGTTGAAGGCTTGCTCGCGGACAAGGCTCTGGCGCAGTTGCCGAGTTTCTTCGAGTTCTTGACCGCCGCCGGCTTTCTTTATTTCGCCCAGGCAGGCGTGGATTTCGCGGTCCTGGAGGTCGGCATGGGCGGCCGCCTGGACGCTACCAACGTCACCCAACCCCGCGTGGCCGTGATCACCAATGTGGGGCTCGACCACGTCGAGTTCCTCGGCTCAAACCTCGCCGACATTAGCCGCGAGAAGGCCGGGGTCATCAAACCAGAGCGGCCCGTGGTCTGCGGTTGCGAAGAAGGGGAAGCTGCCGAGGTGATTCGGCAACGTTGCCTGGAAGTGGGGGCGGAATTATTCGAGACGGGCAAATTCGGCTGGCTTTGGGGGTTGCAGAGCTTGCGGGGGCACTACCAATTCAATCTTTCCCTGGATGCGGACAGCTTCGCCAGCCTCAGTGCTCCATTACTAGGAAAGTTTCAGGTGAAGAATGCGGCGGCCGCGGTGACGGCGGCGTGGCGGCTGAGCCGGGATGGTTTTCATATCACGCACGCGGCTATCTTCAAGGGTCTCGAAAGCACATCTTGGCCGGGGCGGCTGGAGAAGGTTTTGGAACATCCGCTGGTTTTGCTCGATGGGGCGCATAATCCTGCCGCGGCCCGCGTGCTGGCGGAGTTCATCCAGGAAGAGTTGAGGGGGCGGCGCTTGCGACTCGTCTACGCCTCGATGCGGGACAAGGCAATTGGTGAAATCAGCGAGACTTTGTTTCCCCTGGCCGAGGAAGTCTATTTGACGCGTCCCCACTTGGCGCGCGCGGCCACGCCGGAAGAGATCTTGGCGGCGGCACGGTTTCGTCCCCAGCGGCTGGTCGTCGAGCCCGAGCCCTCCGTGGCGGTGGCGCGCGCCTGCCAGGCAAGTTCCAGCGAAGATGCGGTGATCATCATTGGATCGCTCTATTTGGTGGGGGCGGTCAAGCAAGCGCTGCAGGAAGGTCAACTTGAGCTTGCGAACCACCTCGGCCCCGCCCCTGCCGAAGGGCTCGTGTGATACGGACATGGGGACTGCTCAAACCGCCCCAAGCGGAGAGGCCGGCAAAGCGCAGCGCGTCTCGTATTACCTCAGCTATCTGCGCTCCCTCCTATTTACCAATCTCCTGATTTACTTCTACACGGCGGTCTGTGGAACACTTTCACTTTTCGCCTCCCTGTTTGATAGCCGCGGGCGATGGCAGCACGCCTTCGCGCGGCTCTGGTCATGGCTGATTTTGACTACGAGCGGCATCCGGACTCGGGTGGAGGGCGCTGAAAACCTGGCTCCCCTAAAGACCGCCATCTATTGCGCGAATCACCAAAGCGCCATGGACATCCCCATCCTCTTCGTGAATTTGCCTGTCCAGTTCCGCTTTGTGGCCAAGCGCTCTTTATTTCGGATGCCTTTCCTGGGCTGGCACTTGAAGCGCTCGGGGCACATCCCCGTGGACAGAGAGCGCCCCAGAGAGGCGATGAAGAGCCTGGATGAAGCGGCAAAGAAGATACGCGCCGGAAGCTCCGTCGTGCTCTTTCCTGAAGGTCACCGGAGCCGTAACGGAAAGATTGCTCCATTCAAGTCCGGCAGCTTTTACCTCGCCATTCAGTCCGGCGTCCCCGTCGTGCCGATAACTTTGAACGGGACGCGGGCCGTGCTGAAACCAGACACCTACCATGTCAGGCCCGGCCTGACTGAGATGATCGTTCACCCTCCGATTCCCACCAGCACTCTGACGCGCGGGGATGTTGAGGCTCTCTCCGATAAGGTGCGAGAGCAGATAATCTCACGCTTCGTACCCACGATGTAGGGGCGGCCCTTGTGGCCGCCCGTCGGGCAACCATCCCGCGCCTGCGGGACGCCTACAACATCTCGCCAAGGCGCGTCATTCCCGCGCAAGCGGGAATCCGCCGGACCGTAGAAAGTCATGTCATTCCCGCCCTGCGGCCTAGAGCCTTCCGGCGACAGGCCACACAAGCGGGAATCCGCCGGCCTGGGTCCCCGCTTCCGCGGGGACGACGACGTTTGCAACTCTCAGGTCCATGGATGGGCTGCAGGCCCATGGCCGCTCAGGATGACAGTGCTCAAGGGTGGGAGGGATGAGGAGTCAGAATCAGAATAGCGCTGGAATTATTGGATGGTATCGCAAATAGGGGGAGAGAGGTTGGGCAAAAGCCCTCTGTCGGCTACCCCGGCCCTCTTGCGCCGGCATTTCGGACACACCAGAATGATGCTGGCCACGCGCACGCCTTTCACGCGCTGCACGTGCCAGCCGGCCTCGATGGCTTCTTCCGCAGCAGGCAACTTGCGGTCGCAATGCCAACAGCGGCCTCGGCCCGTCGAGCAGATCGCGTAGAGCGCGCCATGGACGTCGAGGTTAGAAGACCTGCGTGCTTTGACCAGTCTCATGCTTGCTTACCTCCTGTGCCCCCCAGGAATTCTTCGGCCATACCGACGAAGTGCGCAGCCTTTAGGAATACGGACTCGGCAACATCGCGTGGAATGCGGTCTTGCTCTCTTGTACCGTAAACGTCCAGCTTACGAAGCCGGTAAGCCTCGCGAAGGTCATCGAAAAGGCCTGGCTCAATCCGGCCCGTTTCTACAAACAGTTTAGCGAAGGCATCGAGCCACTTCGAGCAGGGCGGGTAGTCCTTGCCTTCGGCGGCGCCCATGGCCTTCGCCGCATCAAACATGGCGAAGTACGCGCGATCTAAGGTGCAGCTTGTCGTGCCGTGGTTGCGCAGCATGTCTGCCGATTCGAGATTGTTCTTCGATTTTAGAAGCCAAGCTTTCGCCACGTCGTTCATCCCGTGGGCACCTCCCGGATTTGAGTGGTAGTCCCTCACCTGCCCCGAAGTTCAGCCCCGAAGGGGCACAGTTTAATAGCCGGGGGCACCGCCCCGGAAGAGGCGATCAACGTTGTTTGGTTTCACCCTCGGACGTTCCCAAGAACTCCTCCGCCATAGCGACGAATTCGCTCGCTTCGCGAAACCGCGTTTCAGCCTCCTCGGGTGAAGTTATATAAACCAAATCCGTTTCGTAATCGGCAAAATGACGAGATTGGAAGGCCACCTCCAAATACGACAAGTACTTACGTTCCACTATCCCCGTCCTTACGAACAATTCCTCAAAGCCTCTCTGAACATGCTCGTGTTTGCTCACCTTGGGTGTTCTAAGCAGGAGCATGGCCTTGGCAGCGGTGAACATGGCGTAGTATGCGCGGCTTGCGGCATCTTCGAAAAAAGCTGACCGCAACTGATTCTCGGCCGAGCGCAGAAACCTTCGTGCTTTCCGTAACAACGCTTGGACTTCTTCGTTCATGGGACGGGAATAGCGTATTCCGAGATGGTGCGAATAAAGTTTGTCTTCCCCTGCTTGAAATCTGCCTCGCGAATAGGAACAACCGAAATGACCAATCCGTGTTCTGAGGATAAATTAGACGTGATCGGACTGAATTTTTCGATCTCGGCATACGGGCTTTCGAAATCCGTCAGGATTAGGGCGACGTCCAGGTCGGAGTCCCCACCCAGGTCAATCCCGGCGTCAGGCCGGGCGTAGGAGCCGTAAACATAGAGGCCGCGAATGTGGTCGCCGTAAAGAGCCGCTAAGCGGACATGCAATTCCTCCAAGATTCTCTTGATCCGTCGCCCGGTCCACTGGGTGAGTTTCTCTATAGCGGCCGAAAGGCTCGCCCTGTCGGCCACGGATAGTGATCCCATTGGAACCGCGAAGCAGCCCCGCCATGTAATGTCCAGATTGATTTCGCCTAGCTCGTCGACCAAGCAGGAAGCTGCGATTTTTCCCCGCCTGTCGCGCCTTGAGAAAACCCATTGCACACGCCCGTCGAAGCAATCCGAAGCGGAAAACGCAACGCCAATGGCTTTCGCGGATTCCGGATCGCTTTGCCACCCCTGAATAACCGAATTCCACTCCTCCGTGTCCGGCGCGACGGGTTTCAGGAAAGGGATGCTTTGATGCAGATCATCAATGACCTTTTTCAACTTGAGCGACAAATCCTCCGGCCAGTCAGGCCAGCCAAAACGAACCACGGGGCCATTAGCGGAAAAAGCCTGATGCGCACTCAAAAAGGCGTCCGGGTCACGAAGAGCCTTCAGTCTCTCTTCGATTGCCTCATATTGGGCAATATCGAATCTGCTTAGGGCTTCCATCTGTCGAACCTTTCCGGGTTACCCCCGGCTAGTTTACGAATCCCCGACGTGGATTCGCAGGCCTCGCCCGCCACAGCGTGGCGCGATACCCGAATCGCCGGAACTCACGCAGGTAGTATCCTCCTGACAATGCTCCGTACTTTCCCAATATCCCTGCAAGCTGGACATTTTTGTAAATACTTCGTCAGCGCGGGCCACTTAGGTAGATGGCGCGGGTCGTACATGTGGGTCAGCGCGCACTCGAGTGCGGGAAGCACGCTCTTTTTCCTCCTCCTGGGGTAAAAAACGGCCACTTGATTCGAGTGGTAAAAAAAATACGCATTTGCCTGCGAGGATATTCTTCTGAGACCCCGGTCTGATCTTCCGACTTTCCAGCACTTTCCATGACCACCAAAGGAGACATAAACCAAATGCTTATGTCTCCCATATTGCTTCGCTAATCTAGTCGCAACCCATTCTGCTCGCTCGTTACGCTCGATCCCCTTGGGAATTTTGACTTGCACCTTCTGAGTCGTCTTCTTAACCCAGCTGCGGAAGTATGGGATATACGCCTCACTGATAAGATCGTCTAGATCCTCTATCCTGTCCTCTCTGAATGTCTTCGTGAACTTGGCATGTTTCCCCGGGGAAGGCATAAAGTTTGAGAAGGCGGACGAGAGCCTTCTCCGCCATAGTTCCTCGAGAATGCTGTAGAAACGCCTGCGAGAGTGCGGTGTCATTATAGCCCTGCTCGTCGAAGGCATGGCTGATCTCCACTATTCACCGGCTCGATGATCGGCGACCGCTCTGGTTGCGCGCAGGCCGGACTAACCTATAGCCTTCATTCCGTCTCGGAGTCGGGGGAAACAGGTGTCCCTTCGGCACAGTACGTTCCACACGGGTCCGGCCCCCGCGCGGTCCGATGATCTCATATTCACCACTGCGAGGAGCGGTTTCTCCAGGTAGATAAGCTTTCACCATCTCGCACCTTCCCTTTCCTTAACTTACATACAAATCCTTATGAGCCCCGCTGGGGTTTCACTGCGTGCTGCTTTCAGCCATCCGCCTACCGCCTTCTGCCTACTTCCCACCTTACGAACACCCGCTGGTGGAGCCGCAATTCAGGCACTTATAGCAAGAGCCGTTGCGGACCATGATGGCCCCGCAATCGGCGCAACTCGGGGCATCGTCGCTTTGGTTGACGCCTGCCAGACCTGATTGAGTGGGCACGAAATCAAACGTTACCTGCGGGCCTCCCGCGGTGGCGTGCGTGAACTGACTTGCCAACTCCGTGGCCTTTTCCGCCTCCTTGCCGTTCAGCGATTGCACGCTGGCGTCCTCGCGCGGCTGGGCGTCGCGCGGCAGGAACTTCCACGCCAGCCAGCGGAAGATGTAATCCATCACCGACTTGGCGTAGCGGATTTCGGGGTGGTGCGTCCAGCCGCTGGGTTCGAAGCGCGTGTGGCTGAACTTGTCGCAAAGCACCTTGAGGGGCACGCCATATTGCAAGGCCAGGGAGACGGCGGTGGCGAAAGAATCCATCAGGCCGGAGACGGTCGAGCCTTCCTTGGCCATGGTGATGAAGATCTCGCCCGGCTGGCCATTCTCGTAAAGGCCCACCGTCAGGTAACCTTCATGGGCGCCCACGGAGAACTTATGGGTGAAGCCGGGCCGCTCGTCGGGCAGCTTGCGGCGGTAGGGCTTGGAGGGGGGCGCTGCGAGCTCGGGACCGGACGAACTAGGGACCTGGGGCTGGGGACTAGGGGCAGGGGACTGCCTGCCTTCTGACTCCTGTCCTCCTGAATCCTGAATCCTGGATTCTGAATCCTGTCCATTCGAGGTGTTGAGCGGCTGCACGCGCTTCGAGCCGTCACGATAGATGGCGATGGACTTCAGGCCCATGCGCCAACCCTCGATGTAAACGTTGGCGATATCATCGGCCGTCGCTTCCTCCGGCATGTTAACCGTTTTCGAGATAGCGCCGGAGAGGAACGGCTGCACCACCGCCATCATGCGCACGTGCCCCATGTAATGAATCGAGCGCTTGCCGTTGGCCGGCTTCAGGGAGCAATCGAAAACCGGCAGGTGCTCCGGCTTCAGCCCCGGAGCGCCCTCGATAGTGCCGTGCTGGTCGATGTAACTCACGATGTCGGAAGCCTGCTCGTGCGTGTAGCCGAGTTTCAACAGAGCCGTGGGAACGACATTGTTTACGATCTTGATAAGCCCGCCGCCCACCAGCTTCTTGTACTTCACCAGCGCCAGGTCGGGCTCGATGCCCGTGGTGTCACAATCCATCATGAAGCCAATGGTCCCGGTGGGCGCCAGCACGGTCACCTGGGCGTTGCGGTAGCCGTACTTCATGCCGCTCGCCAGGCAATCATCCCAGGTCTTCTTCGCGCTTTCCCATAGGTCCTCGGCCACGTTGTGAGGGTTAATCTTACTCAGCGCCTGGCGGTGCATGGCGATGACGCCCAGGAAAGGATCGCGGTTCAGCGGGTAGCCAGCGCAGGGGCCGAGTTCAACGGCCAAGCGTGAGGATTGGAGATAGGCCTCGCCGTGCATCAGGGCCGTTATGGAGGCGGCGAAGTCGCGCCCCGCGTCCGAATCATAGGGCAGGCCGTTGGCCATGAGCAGCGCGCCCAGGTTGGCGTATCCCAGCCCCAGGGGACGGAAGTCGTGCGAATTGACGGCAATCTTCTCTGTGGGATAGCTGGCATTGTCGACGATGATTTCCTGCGCGGTGATCATCACGTCCACGGCCTGGCGGAAGGCCTCCACGTCGAATTCGCCGTGAGGGGTGAGGAACTTCATCAGGTTCAGCGAGGAGAGGTTGCAAGCCGAGTCGTCTAGAAACATGTACTCGCTGCACGGGTTGGAAGCGTTGATGGGCGCCGTGGCTTTTGAGGTGTGCCACTTGTTGATGGTGGTGTGGAACTGCATCCCCGGATCGCCACATTGCCAGGCCGCTTCCGCTATCTTCTTCATCAGATCGCGGGCGCGGTAGGTCTTCACCGGCTCTCCCGTGAAAACCTTGTGTGTGCTCCAATCCTTGTCCTCAACCACTGCCTTCATGAAGTCGTCGGTCACCCGAACGCTGTTGTTGGCGTTCTGGAAGAAGATGGAGCTGTAAGCTTCGCCGTCGATGGCGCGGTCGTAGCCAGCATCCACCAGCGCCCAGGCCTTGCGCTCTTCCTTGGCTTTGCACTCTATGAATTCGACAATATCTGGATGCTCAACATTCAGGATGACCATCTTGGCGGCGCGCCGCGTCTTCCCGCCCGATTTGATCACCCCCGCAAACGCGTCATAGCCTTTCATGAACGAAAGGGGACCGGAGGCCACACCGCCGCCCGACAGCGACTCGACTGAGGATCGGAGTGGCGAGAGGTTCGTGCCTGTGCCCGAACCCCATTTGAAGAGCATCCCTTCAGTCTTGGCCAGGGTCAGGATGCTATCGAGGTTGTCTTGGACGGAGTTAATAAAGCAGGCAGAGCACTGCGGGTGACGATAGGCCTCGGTCTCCTTTTTGACGCCGCCCGTGGCCGCATCCCAGTACCACCCACTCGCTGGCGAATTCCGGTGATACTTGTGCCACAGGCCGCAGTTGAACCACACGGGTGAATTGAATGAAGCTTTTTGACGAACCAGGAGGTGAGCCAGCTCATCGTGGAAGCTCTTGGCGTCCTCCTCGGTGCGAAAGTAACCGCCTTCTACTCCCCACTGAGCGATGGTGTCCGCCACGCGGCTAATGAGCTGCCGCACGCTCGATTCACGTTCTGGCGTGCCCAGCTTGCCATGGAAGTACTTCGACGCCACGATGTTGGTGGCGGTCTGTGACCAGTCGCAGGGCACCTCCACATTACGCTGCTCGAAGATTACGTGCCCCTTCTCGTTCTGAATAGAGGCCGTCCGCAACTCCCACTGGAGCTCATCAAATGGATGAATGCCGGGTTTGGTAAAGAGACGTTTTATAGTAATGCCATGCTTGCTTGCGCTCTCTTTTGCCGGAGTTGCGGCCTTTGTCGTCAAGGTGACGGCATCTCCCTCGGCCATGGTTGACCTCCTCGAATAAGAACTACTAGTAGCTAGTCCCTGAATTATGGTGAGTCGTAATCCCGCTGAGCACCGGGATCGCGTGGCTCCTCTGGTCGCGCTCCTCTTCAAGGCGCGAATTGAACAGCGTAACACATCAGGATGGGGATGTCAAGGGGCAAAACACAACATATGGTGGTTTTTGTCCGGCTCTCATGCAAAATATTGGGAAGGGGCCGGAAAAACGACTAAATGTCCCTGTCACCCTCCCCTTCCCATCAACTCTATTTTACCGCGCTCAGGCTGGAGTGAGCAAGGGAACTCCTGGGGCTCTCCCAGAGTCCTTTGCTCGCTTGTAACTACCTTTTCCTTCAATAAAATTCCGGCTTTCAGCTCCTAATTGGGACGTTTAAGGGCACGCCCACGGTAGCGCAAACCCTGCGCCTATCAATAGGGAACCCTTTTAGCCTGGACCCGCCGGGTAAGCGGGCAAATCAGGAGGCCGCGACGGCGGCTTCATGCGATGTTCCTGAATTTCCTTCATCACCACCTCGATGGCTTTTTCAAGCTGCGGATCACGCCCCTGCACGACCAAATCCGGGTGGTTATCGACCTCGATATCCGGGGCTACCCCGTAATTCTCGATCAACCAGTCGCTCTTCAACCCGTAGAGGGAGAATTCCGGCCGCGTGATGTAGCCGCCATCCATCAACGGTATATAACCGCGAATGCCTCGCACACCTCCCCAGGTGCGCATGCCAATGAGCGGTCCCAGCTTGTATTTCTTGAAGAAATAGCTGAAGAAGTCCCCGTCTGAGGCGGCGTACTCATTGGTGACGCAGGCCATGTAACCATGGAAGACCACATCCGGAATGGTGGCACTCTCGAAGTTGCGAGCCGACTCCATTCCCGCCAGGATGCGGCGCAGGCGCTCAAAAATAAGCTGATCGACGAACCCGCCGCCGTTGTAACGCACGTCGAAAATCAGGCCTTCTTTGCGGACCTGTGGGAAGAATTGTTTTACGAATTCGTTCAACCCAGGAGCGCTCATGTCAGGAAGATAGACATATCCCACGCGCCCTGCGGTGGCCTCCTCCACCTTCTTGCGGTTGGTTTCGATCATGTCGAGCTCCCGCAGGGAAAACTCGCTCCCCAGCGGTTTTACCACCACCTTTCGCGCGCCTTCCTCGCTGGGCTTCGAATTTACCGTCAGGGTGACATTCTCATTCGCCGTGTTGATGAACAATTGGTAAGGGTTCTGCGGGACGCGCAAGGACTTTCCATTCACGGCCAGCAAGTAGTCGCCAGGCTTCACATCCACTCCCGGCTCGGTAAGAGGCGAGCGGAGCGCGGCATCCCAGTTCTCCCCGGAATAAATCTTCTTGAAGCGGTAAAGCCCCTGGGCGGTGTCAATCTCAAAATCAGCGCCCAGAACGCCCACGTTAACGGGTCTCAGATCCGGGTAGTCGCCGCCACCCACGTAGGTGTGGGAGTTGGAAAGTTCACCGATCATTTCGCCGAGGACGTAGGTCAGGTCGTACCGGTCGGCGACGTAGGGCAGCAGCGGCGCATAGCGCTCGCGTTCCTTCTCCCAATTGACGCCATTCATAGAAGCTTCGAAGAAGTAATCGCGCTCTTGCCGCCAAACCTCGTTGAAAATCTGGTTCCATTCGGCCGGCGGATCGACCTCGAGGCGCATCGAAGCCAGATTCAGCGCGCCTTCACCGGCGTGGTGCGGTTCTTTTTCAGGCTTGGCGTCGATAATACCGTACGTCTGAGGCGACGGCATTTCTTCGTCCTCCTCATCGCCGCCGGCTCCTCTGGGCGCGGCGTAGAGCACCTTCTTGCCGTCAAAGGAGAGCGTGTAGCGAGTGGCCGAAGTGATTAAAATGCTGTCCTTGCGTTCGTTCATGTCGTAGGCATGGATGGCCGGCGATTCGCCCGGCAGAGGTCCGGAGAGGCCGGAGACGGGCATGGTCACGTAATAGACAAAGCCGTCCGCCGCGTCCAGCGCCCGGCTGTTTTCCGCGGGGGTGGGCAAAGCCACGACCCGATCGGCGATGCCCGCCAAGTCGATGCGGAAACCTTTCGGGACTTCCCTCCCTGCCGGGGCTTCCTCGGCCTTCTTCTCCTCTTTCTTCTCTGCGGGCGGGCTCTCGGGTTTCTTTGCGCCGGCCTCATCACTCTGGGGGGCAAAAGGCGAGGGCAGGTCGGAACGCAACGTTACCACATACACTCGCGTGGCCTTGGGATTGGCAAATTCGAAGTCATAAACGCCCAGCACCTCGTTGTAATCGCGGTTAGAAAAGAAACAGAGATACTTCCCGCCAGGGTCAAAGACGGGTTTCCAACTGCTATTGAAGCTTGTGGTGACCGGTGTAATTTTCTTATCGGCCAGCGAGAAAAGGTAAATCACCTGATTTAGGTTCTCAGCGGCCTTGGCGTACACCACCCATTTGCTGTCCGGGGACCAATTATAATCGTCCAGGTCGGCGTACTTGCCCTTGTCGATTTGCAAGGGCTTCTTCTCCTCGATGTCCACATAGAAGAGCCGTGTGTCCTTGTCGGCGTAAGCTAATTTCTTGCTGTCGGGCGACCAGACGGGAGGCAATCTGAACATCTTGCCGTCGCTGGTGATGCGGGTTTCCTTGCCCATGCCGTCCTGCGGAATAATGTAAAGCTCGTCCTCGCCGGTGCGGTCGGAAAAATAGGCAATCCATTTTCCGTCGGGAGACCATACCGGGTGTTTCTCGCGGATGCCGGGGGTCTGGGTCAGGTTGCGGATACTGCCTTCCTTAGCGGGAACCGTGAAGATGTCGCCGCGCGCGCTGAAGACGGCGCGCTTGCCCTCGGGAGAGATGTCAAAACCCATAATCAACTTGCTGACATCCACCCAATGCTTTCGCGCCAGAGGCCGGTCGCCGGCCACGTATATCGTTAGCTTGCGCGCCTTCTCGGTCTTCAGGTCGAACAGGTAAAGGAATCCGCCGTTCTCAAAAACGATCGAGTCGGGCCCCAGGCTGGGCCAGTTGACATCGTAATCCTTAAAGTTGGTGAGTTGGCGGGTCTGTTTGCTCTTCAGGCTGTAACTATAAAGGTTCACGCGGTGTTCCGAGCCGCGGTCGGAGCCGAAGTAAATCGTGTCTCCATGCCACATCGGGTAAGTATCTGTGCCCGGATAGTCCGTGAGGCGCTCGTAGGTGTTGTTTTTAAAATCGTAGATGGCGATTTTCTGGGCCATGCCGCCCGTGTAGCGCTTCCAAGTGCGGAAATTGCGGAAGATGCGGTTGTAAGCGATCTTCGTGCCGTCCGGGGAAAACGAGGTGAGCCCGCCTTTATCAATAGGAAGCCGCTCCGGCAGGCCGCCGTCGATGCTCACGCTGAAGAGCCGCCCGAACCAATCGTTATAAGTGTCGCGCCGGGAAAGGAACAGGATGCGCTTGCTATCCCGGAACCAGGTGATGACCATGTTGTTTGGGCCCATGCGCTCCGGCATACTCACCGGATCCGGCAGGAACGTCAGTTGTTTTGGCTCGCCGCCTTCCGACGGAATAACATAGACGTTGAAGTTGCCGTCGTACTGTGCCGAGAAGGCGATCCATTGTCCGTCAGGCGAGAATTTTGGGAACAACTCGAGGCCGGGATGAGAGGTGATGCGGCGTGCTTCACCCCCGGAGGTCGAGGCCAGCCAAAGATCTCCACCATAACTGAAGACAATCTTGTCCTTGTAAACGTCTGGAAAGCGCATCAGGCGGCCTTCCGTCGGCTCCTCCGCATTGCCAGCGGAGACGGAAAAGAGCAAACAGAGCGCGAGCCACTTCACGAGTCGGTACATGCTTTCTCCCTCAGCAGGTCGCAAGGAGTGGCGACCACGATTGATTTGAAACACAGGGCGCCATTCTACACCTATTCGAGGTGAACGGTGCGGCTTGTTTGGTTCCGAGTAAGCAGCAAGCGGAAAGCAGTAGGCAGTGGGCCGCAGTCCGTCGCGAGCCGCAGCGTCTTATGTCTTGGTGATCTATGCGCGCTTTGCGCCTCTGCGTGGACCTGTTTGTATTACTAAGTTTCTTTGCGGGGCGCAAAGATTTTTGCCTGCAACACTTCTCTTTGCTTTGTCCTGAATTGCGGCTCTGCCGCGCTGTGTGACCATTGTGTCTGACTATGGTAAACTTCTTAAGTCGCGGAGGGAACCTCATCTGACCATCCCGAGGTGGTTCTATGAAAAAGGCTAATCGAAAGTCCGCAAGCCGCCTGCGCTCGAGGCACGATTTTGCATCCGTGGAGGAGGCAGTTCGGAGCCTATACCTAAAGCGGTACCCCGCCCGGACCAACCTCATACTTCTCGACCCCGAACTGGCCAAGGCCTTTCCGACAGAGGACGCCGTCAACGACGCCTTGCGTGCCTTCCTCAGGATGACTAAATCGATGCGCTTGCCTCACCGCGGCCCTGGCAAGGCTGGGCTCAAGACGCGGAAGCGATGACGAACGCAGAGGCAAAGCGGTTCGCTCTTTGCATCGGGAACAGCCACTATCGAGCACTTCTCACCCCCGGCAAGGTCTACCGGATTCTTCCCGATGCATGCGCGTCATAGGGGCAATCCGTCGGCCGACGGATGGTTGCCCGCCGGGCGGCCACAAGGGCCGCCCCTACGGGGCCGGTCCAGATTGAACACGAACGAGTAGGTAATAAAGGGCAGGCATCAGGGATGGAAATGCCGCCTCTGAGCGGGCATGGCGGGTGTTAGGACGGTGCCGGCCGCGCAGCTCAGATTGCTAAACGGCAGAGCTTCGGTCTGATGCGCCAGCCCGTGGCTGGTGCCCTCCGACCGCACCGATTTTGAAATGGTCAGCGCCTACCGGAAACTTGAATTGGAAATATGGTAGCCGCGAAAAGGTGTAAACTGAGGCTGTGCCAGCACTACTTCGGATTCGCGGCTACAGGTTTTTCTTTTACAGCTTGGAGGATCGGGAACCGCCCCATATTCACGTTGCTCAGGGCGGACGGTACGCGAAGTTCTGGCTCGATCCTGTCGGGTTGGCGTCAAACCGTGGCTTTCGTAGCCATGAATTGACCGTGATTCGAGAGCTTGTGCTCGAGCACCGAAATCTCTTCTTGGAGAAGTGGAATGCCTACTTTGGTGGACAGCAGTGAAGCTTTGGCCGTCGGGGTCTCTTGTTCGGATGACGCTCTGACGGTTGTTTTGGACGATGGCCGCAGTGTGTCCGTTCCCATTGTATGGTTTCCAAGGTTGTTGAACGCCACCTCAAAAGAGAGAGGCGATTGGGAGCTGATTGGCGGCGGCCTCGGTATTCACTGGGAGGCTATCGACGAGGACATTTCTGTCGCCAGTCTGTTGCGTCCGGAGAAGTTTATGCGGCTGCCTGACCCCGCGCCGCGGTCAATGCCGCTTCCCGCGGCCCCGCATCGCCCCGCGCCTCCCTCGCCTCGCAAGAAAAGGTAGACCAGACATTGATCGACGACTTTGAGGTGGCAATGTTTGAGGTCTCCCGGCGGGCTCTTTCGGAGGCAAATTAGAAGGCCGTTCGATTCCTTGGCATGCTTTATACGCATGGCGGTCTCAAGACAGCGCGGATACTTTTGCACGCACCAAATGTGTCAGAAGGTTACAAAGCTCTGTGGGAGCGCGGCCGACTGGACCTCACCGTTGAGGCCGTAATCCATGACGACGCAAAGTGGCATCCCCTGTTCACAAATGAAGATCTAGCCATTTGCCGGAATCGCCTGCGGGAGTATGGATACCTCAAAAAGGAGAAGCCCAACGAGGGCTGAATTGGCTGGCACTCTTTCGGTGTGAAGACGCGGGCTCCGAGCGGGCATGGCGGGTGCTAGGACGGTGCCGGCCACGCGGCCCGGATTGCTAAACCGCAGAGCTCCGCTCCGCCCCAGCCGGCGGGATGCTTGCAACCGGGCGAGTCGGCGGTTATACTCATGGTATGAAAACGGCGATATCTATTCCCGATGAGCTGTATGAGGGAGCGGAACGCTTGGCTCGTCGGACGAAGAAGTCGCGCAGCCGGCTGTATGGGGACGCGCTCAAAGAGTATTTGGCGCGTCATGCGCCGGACGAGGTCACCGAGGCGATGAATCGGGCGTGTGCCGAGGTGGGCGAAGCGAGAGATCCGTTTGTCTCCGCCGCGGCGCGCCGCATACTGGAGCGAAACGCGTGGTGATCTCCCAAGGCGAGATCTGGTGGGCGGACCTTCCCGCGTCAACTGGTTCCGGTCCGGGTTTCCGAAGGCCAGTGGTAGTGGTGCAGGCTGACGCGTTAAATCGGAGCCGGCTAGGGAGGGTTGTGTGCGTCCCGCTGACCAGCAACCTGAAATGGGCTCTGGCCCCGGGAAATGTGCCTTTGCCGGCACGAGTCACGAGCCTGCCGAAAGACTCCGTAGCGAACGTCTCCCAAATCATCAGCGTCGATAAGGAAGTGCTCACCGCCCGAGTGGGCAAGCTGTCGCGCTCGAATCTGGAACTGGTGTTGTCGGGGATTGACACTGTTCTGGGCAGGTAGCGAGCACTACCAACTGCGGTTCCGAATGGCCCCCGCACCCGCCTGCGGGCCGCAGGTAGGTTGTGCGACCTCGGCGTCCATGACTCTACGGAGCGGAATCTGTTAAACTCGACGTAACCCAAGAATCCACAGGAGGTTGTTATGACAGGACTGCACGCGTTGTGGCTGCCGATTTTGGTTTCGTCGGTGATTGTATTTGCGGCGAGTTCACTCATCCACATGGCATTGCCCTGGCACAAGAACGACTACCCCAAGATGCCGAACGAAGACAAGGCGATGGAGGCGCTCCGACCCCTCGCCATCCCACCAGGCGACTATATGGTGCCCCATCCCTCGAGCCGAAAGGATTTGCGCTCGCCGGAATTTCTCGAAAAGCTAAACAAGGGGCCGGTCATGGTGCTCACGATGCTGCCGAATGGCCCATGGCCGATGGGGCGGAACCTTATCCTGTGGTTCATCTATTTAGCCGTCGTCAGTCTCTTTTCCGCCTATGTCGCAGGGCGCGCGCTGCCCGCCGGCGCGCCATTCCTCCACGTCTTCCGCTTCGCCGGGACCGCTGCGTTCCTCGGCTACTCGATGGCGCTGTGGCAGATGTCGATTTGGTACCGCCGGTCCTGGAACATCACTATCAAGGCGACGGTGGACAGCTTGATCTACGCTCTCCTTACGGCGGCTACCTTCGGGTGGTTGTGGCCGCATTAGGCTATCGGATGGAGATAAAGGATCCATGCAGCCGAGATTTGAAGTGTTCTGCGTCGGGAATGCCGTAGCGGATGTGCTAGCGCGGCCGGTGGACGGTCTTGGCGCTCCAGGCGCCAGCCAGCGGCTGGAAGAGGTGACCCTGGGGCCCGGCGGCAACGGCGTCAACACGGCCATCGCGCTGGCGCGGCTAGGGGTTCGCGTGGCCCTGGCCGCCCCCGTGGGCGAAGACCGGCTGGGAGAAATACTTCGCCAGTCAGTGCGCGCCGAAGGGGTGGATGACTCCAACGTAAAGACTTTTAAGGAGGCCAAAACCGCCGCCAGTATAGTCCTCGTGGATTCGAGCGGGGAGCGGCGCCTGCTACACTTTCGCGGCGTGAGCGCGCAGTTTTCCGCCCACCACCTGAACTGGGACTTGGCGAAGGGCTCGCGCATCTTCCACTATGCCAGCGCCTTCGCTCTCCCGAACTTCGATGGCGCGCCGCTGGTGGAGGCGCTGAGCCGCGCCCGGCAGCTTGGTTGCCTGACTTCCATAAACCCCTGTTGGGACTTGAGTGGCCGCTGGCTGCCCCTGATCGAGCCGGCGTTAAGATATGTGGATTACTTCTACCCCAATCAGGAAGAAGGCCAGCAGCTCACGGGGGAATCTGAGCCTGAAGGAATCGCCGGACGGCTGCGCAGGCTTGGGGTGAAGGCGGTTATTGTCAAGCTGGGGGCGCGGGGATGCTATGTGGAGTCGCCCGGAGAGGCCTTCATCTCACCGGGCTTCGCCGTGCATCCCGTTGACACCACGGGCGCCGGCGATTGCTTTGCGGCCGCGTTTCTCGCCGCTATCTGCCGGGGCAGCACTCTGGCCGAGTCCGCCCGTTTTGCCAACGCCGCCGGAGCGCTGGTGACCCTCGGCATGGGCGGGGGAGATTCCGCTCCCACTCTTCAGCGGGTCGAGGAGTTTCTTCAGAGCAGGGGCTAGGGGCTGGGGGCCGGGAGCTAGGGGTTGGAGTAATTGTGAATGGTGAATTGTGAATAGTGAATGGCGAATTGCCCACAGCCGTTCGCCTACGGGGGCTTGCTTTCATTTTTGTGAGTCCTGCTGACTGGGCTTACCCCTACTCCCTGCTCCTCTCTCCTAGCTGCCTATTGCAGACTCCCGACTGGCCACTTCGTTTCACTAGCCCCCGGCCCCGAGTCCCCAGCCCCTTGTAATTCTTGCCCCACTTCCCAATAATGGAATCATGCTCACACGCAACAACATTCGTTTGACACTGGAAGGAGCGCGGGCCATTCTGGCCGCCGCTGAGGACAAGGCGCGCACGATCCAGGTTCCCCAGAATATCGCCATTGTGGATGAGGGTGGTCATCTGCTGGTCTTCGCTCGCATGGACGGCGCCAAGCTCTCCTCCGTCGAGGTGGCGCTCACTAAAGCGCGTGCCGCTGCTCTGCGCCGTGCGCCCACAGGTCCCTCGCCTTCGTCCGCCGAACCCAGCGTCTTTCTTTCTCTGGGGCTGCCGCTGGCGACCGGGGGAAAGCTCACTTGCATTCGTGGCGGCCTGCCGCTGGTGGTGGACGGCCAATGCGTGGGAGGAATCGGGGTGAGCGCGGGCACCGAAGAAGAGGATGTAGAAGTGGCGCAGGCGGGGGTGGAGGCTTTGCTCAAACTCCTATGACCCAGGCTGCCCAATCCGCCACCCTTTCCAAGCTTGATTACGCGCGCGGAAAACAACTGGCCATTCAGGTTTTTCTGGATGCCATGGCCGCCTTGGACTTGCGCTCTGCTATGTTGGCCAAGCTGAAGCGCGAAGGTGAGCTGCTCAAGGCCGGCGAAAGCTCCCTTTCTCTGAAGCGTCCCCCCCGCGTGGTGGCATTCGGCAAAGCCGCCAACCGCATGGCGGCCGTGCTGGATGAAATACTTGGCGGCCGGCTTGAGGCCGGCGTCTGCGTCTCGCCCGGAGAGCCGGCAAGGAAATTGGATCGTTTCCGCTACTTTTTGGGTGGTCATCCTTATCCGCAGGCGGGAACCCTCGAGGGAGCGCGCGCCGCGCTGGAACTGGTGTCGAATCTGACTCCGGATGACAGCGTCATCTTCCTTGTTTCGGGTGGTGGGTCAGCCATCTTCGAGCAGCCTTTTGATTCCACGGTCTCGCTTTCTGACCTGTACGAATTCAACCGCGTGCTGGTCACCTGCGGTTTGCCCATCGAGCAAATCAATATCCTCCGCAAGCACACCTCGGCGGTGAAAGGCGGGCGCCTCGCCTTACGGGCGTACCCCGCGCACCAGCTAACGATCTACATTTCCGACGTCCCGGAGCAACTTTTCTCCATGGTCGCCTCGGGCCCCACCTTTCCCGACGAGTCAACGGCGGAGCAGGCTTACGCACTTGCGGAGCAAAACGGGCTGGTGTCCCACTTCCCGCCCAGCATCCGCAAACGCTTCCTGGAGCACACCCTGGAGGAGACTCCCAAGCCCGGTGATGAGCACTTGAAGGATTCTCATTACCTTTGCCTGCTCTCGAACCGCAACGCCGTTGAAGCGGCCAGGGCGGCGGCGGAAAAGCTGGGGTTTGCGAGCGAGATTGATTCCAGCCCAGGGGACGCGGACTATCAGCAGGTGGCTCAGTCAAACCTTGCTGCACTCAAAGCTCTGGCGGAGGCGCACGAGGGACAGCCGGTTTGCCTCATTGCGGGCGGGGAAGTCATTTGCCCTGTCACCGGACCTGGAGTGGGGGGGCGGAACCAAGCCTACGTGCTTTACGCAGCCCAGTCCATTGCCGGCCAGCCTCAGGTGGTTTTGAGCGCAGGCACAGACGGGCGCGACGGCAACAGCCCAACCAGCGGCGCCGTCGCGGACGGCCAGACGACTTCCCGCGCCCAGATTCTGGGAATGGATCCCGCCCGGTACCTCGCGGAAAGCGACGCTTACTCGTTCTTTCGGACTCTTGGAGATACGGTCGACGTTGGCTATATGGACAATAACCTCCGCGATGTGCGAGTCTTGCTGGACTTCGGGCGCAGGGACTAGGGGCTAGGCTGCAGGGACTGGGGGCTAGGGGCTGGGGACTGGAGAAGCCTGTGCACTGCGTCCTTTCCCTTGAAACCTGACTTTTCGAGGCAAACACAAATGGTCTTGGACGAGCTCTCCGGAAAGGTTGCGCTGGTGACCGGGGCCAGCCGCGGCATCGGTCGGGCGGTCGCCATAGCCTTAGGGGAGGCAGGGGTCGACGTGGCTGTGAACTATCTGACTCAAGAGAGCGCGGCCCTGGAGACCTGCGAGCGGATCCGGGGCGAGGGACGGCGCGCAGTGGCCATCCGGGCGGACGTTTCTCGAGCAGAGGAGGTCGCACAGTTGGTGAAAACCGTCGAGGAAAAGCTGGGGGCGGTCGAGATCCTGGTGAACAATTCCGGGATCACGCGTCCCCAGCCGCTCCAGGAGATCACAGAAAAGGACTGGGACGAGATCCTCGACACAAATCTGAAATCCGTGTTCCTGGTGACACAACAAGTCCTCTCCGGTATGCGCGCTCGTCACTGGGGACGGATCATCAACCTCTCCTCCGTTGCTGCGCAAACGGGCGGAGTAGTAGGTCCGCACTATGCGGCCTCAAAAGCCGGCATTCTGGGCCTCACTCACTCCTACGCGGCGCTTCTCTCCAAAGAGGGCATTACGGTGAACGCCATCGCTCCTGCCCTTATCTATACTGAAATGGTGGCTGTTAATCCTAAGGCCCGCGCGGACCTCATTCCGGTGGGGCGGTTCGGCGCCGTCGAGGAGGTGGCCGAGGTAGCGGTCATGCTGGCGCGCAATGGATACATCACCGGGCAGACGATTAACGTGAATGGCGGGTGGTACTTCAGCTAGGGGGCTAGGGACTAGGGACTCGGGGCTAGGGCTGGGAGCTGGGGAAGGCAAAGCAGGCAGTGGGCAGTAAGCACAAGGCAGTACGCAGTAGGCGGGAAAACCGGACCTGGGCCTGGAAAGACAGTGGCGAGTGACCAGTGGCGAGTAACTAGACGAAAAGCCGGGCTACGGAGCTGGGTCGTGGGGATTTGCTTTTCCCCAGCCCCTAGCCCCTAGTCCCCAGCCCCCTTTAGAGGAGGATGCAATGTCGCGCACAATTGGTTTCATCGGGCTCGGAATCATGGGGCAGCCCATGGCCTTGAACCTGCTCAAGGCTGGACATAAGCTGACGGTCTACAACCGTAGCGCTGGGAAGACTGAACCTCTGAAGCAGGCAGGCGCCCAGGTTGCTTCGACTCCTGCGGCAGCGGCCAAGGACGCCGATTTCGTCATCATGATCGTGACGGACAGCGCGGCGGTGGAAGACGTTGTACTTGGCAAAGACGGCATTCTCGGGACCGTTGCTGCCGGCGCCATTGTCATCGACTCGAGCACTATCAGTCCTGCCGTCAGTCGCAAGATGGCCTGCCACGTTGCCGGGAAAGGGGCGAGTTGGCTGGATGCCGCAGTAACCGGCAGCAAACATGGCGCGGAAAAGGGCGAGTTGACTTTTATGGTGGGCGGCGACCGCCAAACGTTTGAGCGCGCCTTGCCTATCCTCCAGGCGCTGGGAAAGAAGTTCATCTACTGTGGCCAGAATGGCATGGGGCTTTCCGCCAAGTTGGCCCAGAATGCCATCCAGGCCACGACGCTGGAGATCTTTTGCGAAGGACTGATTCTGGCTGCCAAGGCGGGCGTGGCGCCGGAGACCATGCTGGAAATCCTACAGTCCAGTCTGGCCCGCGCAGCACTCACGGACTTCAAGGCCCCGTTCATTTTCAAGGGCGATTTCACTCCCTACTTTCCGCTTAAGTTGATGCACAAGGACCTCGAATTGGCCATGGAAGCTGGGTACGCACAGAGTGTGCCCATGCCTACCTTGGCGGCGGTGAAAGAAGTGTACGGCGCCTGTAAAGCCCAGGGGAAAGGCGACCTCGACTATGCCGCCGTGGTCACTTTCCTGGAAGAATTGGCCGGGGTCAAGGTGGGTTCGCGCTAGGCGATCTGTAGGGGCGGCGCTACACCGAGACGATAATACCAGCGTAGCCAACCACGGCATCACGATCGCCCGTGGTATCGGCAGAAGTGGCGTATTTAATGAGTTGGGCACGCTGGGCGCCAAGCTCTTTCGCCGCCGTCAGCATGGCGATGGCAGGACCGTAGCCGCACATCGAGATGTCCTCATGGCGCAGGACTTCGTAAAGGCCGGAGGTGTCGAGGGCCAGTATCTTGTCGATCGCTTTGTGGTCTTTCTCGCGGGTCAAGCCGTCCGGTTCGTAATGGTTCATATCGCTAGAAGCGACGATCATGACCGCGCCGACGGTGGGTTTTACTGCTTGGGCGATGCTGTGGCCGAGAGTTTCCAGCGCCGAAAACCCGCCGACGCCGATGGCGATGGGAACGAAGCTGAATTCTCCCACGCTGCGCTGAAGGAAAGGGAGTTGGACCTCGATGGAGTGCTCGTCCTCGTGCGCTTCAGAATCTTCCATGAGTAAGTGGCAAGAGCGCCGCAGCAGGCGCGCCATGGCGGAATCAATCGGCACTCTTCCTAACGGCGTCAACCATTCGCCGCTGGACATGATGGCCAAGGGCGCGCCGCGGCCGGTATGGTTAGGGCCGAGGATGATGTAGGTGGAGCGCTTGGGCAGCTTGCCGAAAACCGCCCCAGCCACATGCCCTGAATACATGTAGCCTGCGTGGGGCACCACACATCCCAACGCGCCTTCGATCTTTTCTGTTTCGTTGCCGAGGTACTGATCGAGCTGACGTGCCAGCGGTTCCGGCCGGCCAGGGTAGAATCGTCCCGCAACTGCAGGAGGTCTTGAGGTGGGGGGAGGCATGAGTGCATCCTATTCCCGGATTTTGGTGGATGTCAAGGGAGTTGCGGGCGGGGGCGGACAAGTCACAAAGATGCCAAGAAAGGATATGCTAAGTTCCAGGATCTCTGATTCTTCGTCGGAGTATTTGTATCTTGGTGGAGTTGGCGCGGCGGGCCTGCATCAGCGCTCAGGCATCCTCTTTTTCGACGCTAATTCTGAGGGCCCTTAGAAACTGAGCGTCTTGCGACGTCAGCCGGAAAACAGGTTCCTGGCGCAGGTCAGCATTGAGCTTTTGGCGGTGGATGAGATTAGCCTCGCCCCGCTTGTTGAATCCGATGGTCACTTCCAGGACGAGGAAAAGATCATATCCTGAAGCGCGAATGCGCCCCAGCACTTCTGAAATGGTATCCGATTCAGACAAGGACTCGTTGATGGCGTCGCCCAACTCTTTAATCAAACGTTTGAAGTTATCGTCGAGCTCCAAGAGTCACCATGCCTACCGCAAAAATATTGTATGATTGAGGGCAAAGCTCTGTCAAGGCGCAAAATTCTGAGTTAGGATAGCCAATGTATGTGATTTTGGTGCCGCGGCGGGAGGTTGCAAGATAACGGATTGAGCAGACTCATATACCTATTGACGCAATTTTTTCGCAACGCTCAGCGCCTCTTCCACATGCTGGTGGGACTGGCGTTTTTGGTGCTGGCAGGCGCCGGGGCGACCGTTTCCTTCTCAGAATGGCAAACCTACCTCAAGTCGCCATCGGGAGGTTTGGCCGGTTTCATCCTCTACGCAAGCTTCACGGGGTTCTTGGTTATTCTCTGTCTTTACTCCTTTGCCAAGGCCCGAAGCATCCGATAGCGGGACATCCGAAAATCGAAATCCGAAAATCGAAAATCGAAGACCGAGACTCGAAAATCTGATCGCGAAATTCAACGATCGAATCTCGGAGTTGGGCGGTGGCTGACGATTTTCCATTTTTGAGTTTCCAATTTCGAATTTCGATTTTCGGACCTCGGGGCGGAGCCAGAATGGGTTCGAACGAAGACAAGGAACTTAAGGGGAGGTTTACCACTGCCTCCGGCTTGGCGCTGAAAAGCACTTATACGCCTGAAGAGCTCGCCGATTGGGACTATGACCGCGAAGCCGGCTTCCCGGGCCAGTACCCTTACACGCGCGGGATCTATCCCAGCCTTTACCGCAGCCGGCTCTGGACCATGCGCCAATACGCGGGTTTTGGGACCGCCGCAGAGTCTAACGCGCGTTTCCGTTATCTCCTCGAGCGAGGACAGACAGGCCTCTCGGTGGCTTTCGACCTTCCCACCCAAATTGGCTTGGACTCGGACCATCCTCTTTCCCGTGGCGAAGTGGGCCGCGTGGGCGTGGCCATTGATTCGCTGGAGGATATGGAAGCCCTCTTCAAGGACATCCCCCTTGAACGTGTTTCTACCTCCATGACCATCAATGCCACCGCGGCCATCCTCATGGCACTCTACGTCGCGGTGGCGGAGAAGCAGGGCGCGGACCTGCGTAAACTCTCGGGGACCATCCAGAACGACATCCTGAAGGAATATATCGCGCGTGGAACCTACATCTATCCTCTCAGGCCGGCCATGCGGATTGTGACGGATATCTTCGCCTTCTGCCATGATTGCGCTCCGGAGTGGAATACCATCTCCATCAGTGGTTATCACATGCGGGAGGCGGGCTCAACGGCGGTCCAAGAAGTGGCTTTCACCCTGGCCAACGCCGCCGCGTATGTTGAGGCAGCCGTCGGGCGCGGGTTGGCCGTGGATGACTTTGCCCCTCGCCTTTCCTTTTTCCTGAATGCGCACAACGATTTGTTGGAGGAGGTGGCAAAATTCCGCGCCGCGCGCCGCCTGTGGGCGCGCCTGATCCGCGAGCGCTTCAAGGCCCAAAATCCCCGCTCCTGGACGTTCCGTTTCCACACCCAAACGGCGGGCTCCACCCTGACCGCCCAGCAGCCGGACGTGAACATTGTGCGCGTGACTCTTCAGGCGCTGGCGGCGGTACTGGGTGGGACGCAGTCCCTTCACACCAACGCTCGCGATGAGGCTCTGGCCTTGCCCACGGAGGCTTCGGCGCTTATCGCTCTGCGCACCCAGCAGATCATCGCCGCAGAGAGCGGAGTGACGAATACCATTGACCCGCTGGCTGGCTCTTACGCTCTCGAGAAGCTCACTTCGCAGGTCGAAGCGGGCGCCCAGGAATACTTGCGAAAGATCGAGGCGATGGGCGGCACGCTGCGCGCCATCGAGAATGGCTACGTGCAGCGGGAAATCCAGCAGGCGGCCTACGAATATCAGAAGTCCATCGAGAGTGGGCAACGGGTGGTGGTGGGTGTGAACCGCTATCAGGACGAGCGCGCCACGCCGTTGCCCATCCTGCGCATTGACCCCGAAGTGGAACGCGCCCAGGTGGAGCGGCTGAGGAAACTTCGCGCCCGCCGCGACGCCGCACGCCTCCACGCGGCGCTGCGCCAAGTCGAGGAGACCACACGTTCCGAACAGAACCTGCTACCCGCCATACTTGATGCTGTTAAGGCTTACGCCACGGTGGGCGAGATCTCCGACACCCTGCGCAAAGTGTTTGGGGAGTACCAGGAGTCGGTGGTGATTTGATGCCACGCTCGGCAACTGGTATAATCTTGCTATGGCGAAATGCAAGCTTCTTGCGTTCCTGCTGTGCGAAAGGGCTAGTGTGGCGCCGGCCCCGGACAATCGAGTGACCTTGCGTCATCTGTTCGACAGAATCATAGTTGCCCCGACTCCGGAGGAGCCTGAATCGTTCTCCGCTTACTTCAAGATTGTTGTAGACGAGCCGTGCACAGTGGCATTAAGGGTGATTGACCCTGGGCAGCAGGAAATTGCAGGAAATTGGCGCGACTCAATCGCGCAGATTGGTCCTATACAGGGAGTTTGGCAGACCCTTGACACAAGCCTTTTTAGGGATCCAGGTGTGTACGTCTTTGAGTTGAGGGAAGAGAGCGTTGGTTCGGAGTCGCACTGCTTGGCCAGCACGCGCTTAGTTGTTGAACAGCAGGGCAAATAGGTTTCGATGAGTACTAGAGCTCTCATGGTGTACGATACTCCCTGGGTTCAACGTCCTGACGAAGTAGAGGCGGCCGCACGATTGGGCACTCCTTTGCCGGTCAACAGACGTCTGCTCGAGAACCACGAGTCGGGTTCCACACAGCTAATCAAGGCTATCTTCGAAGAATTCGTCAGATTGGTCGAGGGCATTCCCAAGGTGTGGGCAGTCTACATCAGGTCTGACAGCCCCGTTGTTCACGTCTGGACTTTTGTTGATTCTACCGATTGGAGAGATCGTTCGCCTGTCTTCGACGCACAATGGGAAATGCTGAGCCGTTACCCCAAGACTCCGTTTGACTTTAATGTTGAGCTGGCCCCCGCCGGAAGTGAAGACTTCGAAGGAGAGAAAACAGCCTTCGTTTTCAAACGCTAAGCATGGCCACAACTCAAGAGCATAAATCGAAGGCGGCCCATAATTGGGAGTTTCTTGAATCCCAGAGATTATCGGAAGGCGAGTTCGTGGATTGGGCCGTGACTGTCCTGTTTTACTGTGCATTGCACTGGCTGCGAGCAGTGTTAGCCCAAGAAGGCTATCAGGTCAAGGACTATCGAGACGAAGAAGACGCTATGAGGGGTACAGCGGTCTTTACCCGGCAAGCCCTCAGATGGTACTTCCACTTGAAAGGAGCATCGCGTGACGCGCGTTATAACATGAGGCGATTCTCCAAACAGGACTTCTGGGTTCTCCATCAGGATTGCTTCGTACCGTTCAAGTCTTTTGTCACGTCAAAACTTCGCCCCTAAACAAGCTACATTTCGGATCGACAGCGGACGCAGGACTTAGCTCAAAGGATGTCCCATGTCATCTCTCACTTTTCTCGGCGCCACCGGCACAGTAACCGGTTCGAAGTATTTGCTTGAGTCCGGCGGCGAACGCCTGCTGATTGATTGCGGGCTCTTCCAGGGGTTAAAAGAGCTTCGCCTGCGCAACTGGAATCCGCTGCCCATTCCTCCTCCAAGCATCCAATGGCTGGTCTTGACGCACGCCCACCTCGATCACACCGGCTATATTCCTCGTCTGATGAAAGACGGATTTAAGGGGCAAATCTATGCTTCGCCCGCCACTGTCGATCTGTCCAGGCTCCTTCTCCCGGACTCAGGCCACCTCCAGGAAGAAGACGCGGCGTACGCCAATAAGAAGGGATTCAGCAAACACGATCCCGCGCTGCCTCTTTACACCTACGACGAAGCAGTGAAGTCGCTCGAGTTGTTTCGCGCCATCGACGAGTCCAAGCCACTCCAGCTTTCCGCGCATTTCACGCTGCGCTGCTTCTCCGCCGGGCACATCCTGGGAGCGAGGATGATCGAGGTCACCGTACGTGAGAACGGCAGCGTAAAGGTGATCCTCTTTTCCGGCGACCTGGGGCGTTTTCCGCAACTCATTCTGCGCGAGCCCGTCGTGCCGGAAGATGGGTTCGATTACATGCTGCTCGAGTCTACCTACGGCGACCGACTGCACCCGCGGGACGATGTGGGCGCGCGCCTTGCCTCCATAGTGGAAGAGACGGCTCAGCGCGGCGGCACAGTGGTGATTCCTTCTTTTACGGTGGGGCGGACGCAGGAACTGCTTTACCTTTTCCGCGAGCTCATCGAGCAGGGGAAGATGCATTCTCTTCCCATTCACGTGGACAGCCCTATGGCCATCGATGTGACTGACCTTTACCTGCGCCACGAGGAGGACGACGACCTCCAGACCGAAGCGCTGAAGGCGCAGGGCATCAGACCATTCTCTCCGCCCGACTTGCACTTTGACAGAAGCGTGGAAGAGTCCAAAGCCTTAAATGATACGCATTATCCAACGGTCATCATCTCGGCGAGCGGCATGGCCACGGGCGGGCGGATCGTTCATCACCTGGCGCGCTGCCTCCCCGACCATCGCAACACCATCCTCTTTGTGGGTTTTCAAGCGGCTGGTACGCGCGGCAGACTCATCCAGGCAGGTCAACCCGTCAAGATATACGGCCAGTACATTCAAATCCGGGCGCAAATCGAAATTCTTCAGAATCTGAGCGGCCACGCGGATTATGGAGAGATTCTGGGCTGGCTGCACAGATTCCAAAAACCTCCCGGAAAAACGTTTCTGGTCCACGGAGAACCCCAGGCGGCCGAATCGCTCCGGCAGAAGGTGGCCCAGGAGCTTCAATGGGATGTGTCCGTCGCTTCCTACCTTCAGAAGGTACAACTCTGATTTCGTCTCAGAAACTCGATGCATTAATCTTTTGCACTGAGCGGATGAATCAACGACCGACCCCCTCACCCGGCCCGCCTCCCGATGAAGTGAATCGGGACAGCGGGCCACCCTCTCCCCCAAGGGGGAGAGGGCTGAGGTTTCTACGATTCATCGATTGTACTTGGGCGTAATCCCCCTCAGCCTCTTCCAAACTTTATCGCAGCGTGCCAAGAGAGATCCATCGAGCGCGCCGTCCTGGCAGGCTTTCAGGTTTTCTTCGAGCTGTTCGATGCGCGAGGCGCCCAGGATGATCGAGTCCACTTGCGCTTGGCTAAGCAGCCACTGAAATGAGAGCTCAACCAGAGTTTTCCCCGCCGCGCGCGCTATGCCCGAAAGCTCTTCTACGGCGGCAAAGTAGTCGTCGTGCCAGTATCGGTCCAGATATAGCTTGTTTCCATCAAACCGTGTTCCCGGAATTGGCCCGCGTTGCTTGGACTGTTTCCCGCTCAGCAGCCCACCGGCCAGCGGATTGTACGGCACCACAGCGACCTTGAAGCGCTTGCAGAATGCCAGGTACTCCTCTTCGATGCCCCGTGTCAGGACGTTGTACATCGGCTGTGAGACACGGGGCGGCCTGAACCCGCTCTTCTCCGCCATCCAGTGAATCTCGCAAACCTGCCAGGCGGCGTAGTTCGACACCGCCGGGTAGCGCACCTTTCCCACCCGAACCGCCTCCTCCATGGCCGCCAGTGTTTCTTCAATGGGTACGTTGTAATCCGGCAGGTGAAGATAGTAGAGGTCCAGGTAGTCGGTCTGCAGCCGCCGGAGGCTTGCTTCCAGAGCTTTGTAAACGGCGGCTCGAGATAGGCCACTTTCATCCGGGCTTGCGCCTGTTTTCAAGCCTACCTTGCTGGCCACGATCACCTTCTGGCGTCTGCCGGAAAGCGCCTTGCCGAGGATGGTTTCGGCTGCGCCCTTGTTGTAAACGTTGGCCGTGTCGAAGAAGTTTATTCCGGCAGCGATGCACCGGTCGACAGCCCTGGTTGCCGCAGACTCGTCCATGGACGAGCCGAAGGTCAGGGTGCCGAAGCAGAGCCTCGAGACGGTCAAATCCGTGGTGGAGAGAGTTCGATAGTCCATTTTCACCTCATGTGGTACGTTGGCTTGGCAGTTGTCCGTCGTCCGTTGTCAGTTGTCAGCTAAAGACCCAGCGGGCAATGTTTGGATATTTGATTCTCTCCTTCCGCCCCGCAACTTCTCGCTCGTGACCCCTTCCTTCAACTGACCACGGACGGCGGACCACTGACCACTGGCGGGACTTCCCCCCCTGCCCCTTGATTGTACTAAAATGTTCCACTATGGCTGAGCCGAGACTTCTCCAACTTGCAGAGGAACTGGAATGGCTGGGGTGCGAACTGGAGTACCTGGGCCACAAGCACGCCCTGGAGGGTTTCCCGGAATGCGGGCCCGCTTGGGACTTGTTTCGCGAGAAACAACGTGGCGTCGTGGCCACTACTGACAAGGTCGAGCGCGAGTTGAAGAACTTCGTGCGCTTCAACCCCACCCGTCTGGTCGGAGTCGAATACCCGATTTCCGAAAGTCTTAATTCTATCACTGCCCTCCTTGCGAGGGCCGAGACCATCAAACAGGCAGCTGCCTATGCAGTTCACGGGCTTCCTCCGCTTGTCCGTGGCTTCACCAAGATGGTGGAAGGCTACCTCCAAGCCGTTGGAGACATCAAGGACTAACCCCATTTCGCGCCGCTTCTGCATTCGGCTTCTATGGCGGGAAAAGCCAGTTTCATTTTTCAGGCGCTTTCAATGTCCCGGCGACGCTGGGAGCGCCAGCGGGCATCTGGTCGTAATCGATGATGGCCCCGTTAAGCAATTCATTGCTGGCCAAAAAGAGCGCGGCCTGGGCAATGTCCGCGGGCAAAAGCAGACGGCCGAAAGGCCTGGTCTTGAGAGCCTCGTTCAACCAATTCTCGCCTAGCCCTTCGACCACCGCTCGGATGTGATGCTCGCCTTCAGTTAGGACCCAGCCTGGATTAATCTGATTTACTCGAATCCGGTATTGCTTGAGGGCGTAGGCGAGATTTTTGGTGAAAGTCATCATGCCGCCCTTGGCGACGGAATAAGCCATGATGCTCGGATAGCCCATGTAGGCTGCAACCGAGCCGATGTTGATAATGCAACCGCGAGAACGCGGCTTCATGTAGGCGATGGCTTCCCGGCAAAGGATGAAGGGCGCGCGCAGATTGGTGGCAAAAATCTCATCCCAGAGCGCCACAGAAGTAGTCTCAAGGCTCGCGCGGGGGTAAATTCCAGCATTGTTGACCAGGATATCGAGTTCTCCGAAGCGCTGCACGGTTTGGCGGATCAAGTCGCGGCAGTGGTCCTCTTGTTTCAGGTCACCGGCCACCAACAGTGCTTCGCTCCCGGAGGACTCGATTTCGTTGACCAGTTTTTCTCCCTGGGGTCGGTGGCTTTCCAAGCCGTGGACGACAATTCGAGCGCCGGCTTCGGCAAACTGCCGCACGATTCCCGCCCCAATTCCCTGAGTCGAGCCTGTGACCACGGCCACTTGTCCTGCCAAGGGCAGATTTTTTGAGTCCATTTGGTGCATAAAACTCCTTTCCTCCGGTCTAGCGGCGATCGGCCACAACTGTATCAGATTGCGGGGGCCCCTTGTAACCGCCCTGGGGAACCCAACAGGGTTCTTCAAGTTTATTTCTTCGCTAAAGCATACGAGAGCTGCCCTGTAGGTTCCAGTTCATTATGCGTGATGGCGCCAAGGATCACCGGCAAAGTGGGTCCGTTGAATGCCACCCTCTCGGTCGCCACATCGCCAAGGCACTCGGTTCCGCGCGCCCCGCTGCCCCAATCCAAGGCTGTAACATTACTGTAACAGTTCCTTCACGTCAGATTAACCTGTCCGCCCTAAACTGTTCCACGTTATCTGCTCATTTGGAGGGGGTTTACGCAACGGGCGTCAGACCCTAATGTTAACTTCTGCTTAATCCTCCTGTAAAAGAGCGGAGGAAAATTACAGGTGGAGGACAATACCTATGAAAAAACTACCACGTCTTTCAATCGTTCTTCTCAATGTTGCACTTGTCTTGGCGTCCCTTGTCGCCTTCCGCTTCTTGCCCGTGAGTGCCGCACCTATTCCCAGCCCGGATACAATCATGCTGAACGGCGCCGGAGCAACCTTTCCGTACCCCATTTATTCGAAATGGTTTTCAGATTACAACAAGCTCCACCCCGACATTCAGATCAATTATCAGTCGATTGGTTCCGGTGGAGGGATCCGGCAGCTCTTGTCTGGGACGGTGGATTTTGGAGCTTCAGACGCTCCCATGAATGACGAACAGCTTGGCCAAGCCAAAATCAAGATTCTGCATTTTCCCACAGTCTTGGGCGCCGACGTTGCCACCTACAATATTCCCGGTGTATCGCAGGAGCTTAATTTCACGCCCGATGCTCTCGTGGGCATTTATCTCGGCAAAATCACCAAGTGGAATGACCCCGAGATTGCCAAGTCCAATAAGGGAGTAAACCTCCCTGCTCAAGATATCGTCGTGGTGCACCGCTCGGATGGTAGCGGAACTACCTACGTCTGGGTCGACTACCTGTCGAAAGTCTCTGCGGAGTGGCAAAGCAAGGTCGGGCGGAGCACCTCCGTGAATTGGCCGGTGGGTCTGGGCGGAAAGGGTAACGAAGGCGTGACCGGGCTAGTTAAACAGACGCCCGGGGCGATAGGTTACGTTGAACTGATCTACGCCGTGCAGAACCAGATCCCCTATGGGCGGGTCCGGAACGCTGCCGGCGTGTTCGTCAAGGCGGACCTTGCAGGTGTGACCGCCGCCGCCGCAGGCTACGCGAAGACCATGCCCGAAGATTTCCGGATCTCCATCACCAATGCTCCTGGCAAAGCGGCTTATCCGATCGCCAGCTTTACCTACCTGCTGATTCCGACGAGAATTGAGGATGCCAAGAAGAGGGATGTCATCAAGGGTTTTCTCACCTGGATGCTGAAGGACGGTCAAAAGGGAGCTGAGCCTCTGTCTTACGCGCCGCTTCCGAAGGAAGTGGTTGCAAAAGAGTTGAAGCAGATTTCGCAGATCCAATAAATCGCTATGGCAGGCATTCCAGTTCCGACTGGGCGCGCGGCGCCAAATCGTCGCGCGCCAGCTTTTATCCAAGGGCTTCGCAGCGGGGACACGTTTGCCCACCTCTTCACGCTTCTTTGCGCGGCGAGCATCCTGCTGGTGACGGTGGTCCTCGTTCATCAGCTTTATGTAAATTCTACGCTCCCACAGCACAAGTTTGGGTTTCGATTCCTCACCGGCCGCACTTGGGATCCGGTGAGCGGTGACTTCGGCGCCTTGCCATTTATTTATGGCACGTTGGTCACTTCCGCGCTGGCCTTGCTGGTGGCAGTTCCGCTGGGAGTCGGGGCGGCCATCTTCCTTTCTGAGCTGGCCCCTCCGCGAATCTCCAATCTATTGACTTTTGTCATCGAGCTCCTCGCCGCCGTTCCCAGCGTAATTTACGGATTGCTGGGCATATTCATCCTGGTGCCTTTTCTCCGTCAATATGGCGAGCCTTTCCTGAAGCGCACCTTGGGATTCCTGCCGCTTTTTCAGGGACCGATGTACGGGGTAGGAATGTTGGCGGGCGGTTTGGTGCTGGCCATCATGGTCGCGCCATTCATCATTTCGTTCTCGCGCGAGATTCTTATGGCTGTCCCGGTGGAGCAACGTGAGGCGGCGCTGGCGCTCGGCGCTACAAAGTGGGAGTCCACCTGGCACGTGGTGGTCCCTTTCGCGCGCATTGGCATCATGGCCTCCATTTTCCTCGCCCTGGCGAGAGCTTTAGGCGAGACGATGGCGGTTACCATGGTCATCGGGAACGATCCCAAGATCAGTTCTTCCTTATTTGCGCCCGGCTATTCCATCGCCGCCGTAATTGCCAACGAATTTACGGAAGCCACGGGCGATCTTTACCTTCAGGCGTTGGTTGAGCTGGGCTTGGTGCTGTTTGCGCTGACTATCGTGATTAACGGCCTGGCGCGGATCGTCATTATCTCCACAACTCAGAAGGGGTCGGGGCAATAATGCGCTGGCGCACGGTCTGGCGGAAACTCGTCAACTACACCATGTTCAGCCTGACGGGGGTTTGCGCTTTGGTCACGGTTGGCGTCTTGTTTTTTATTCTGGGATACCTTGTGTGGCATGGCGGGAGTTCCCTAAGTTGGGCTTTCCTGACCCACTTGCCGACCCCGGTTGGCGAACCCGGTGGAGGAATGGCCAACGCCATTGTAGGGAGCGGGAAGCTGCTTCTCCTGGCGTCCGCCTTCGGAATCCCCGTCGGTTTCTTGGGCGGCGTCTATCTGGCTGAATTCGGGGGCCGGATGTTTTCATTTGTGGTGCGCTACACGGCTGATCTTTTGAACGGTGTGCCCTCGATTGTGATGGGGATTTTTGCCTACACGGTCGTGGTCTTGCCGATGAAACATTTTTCAACCTTTGCGGGAAGCGTGGCGCTGGGCGTGATGATGATCCCTATCGCCGTGCGCAGTACGGAAGAAGCCTTGCGCACCGTCCCGCTGATGCTGCGCGAGGGCGCACTGGCCTTGGGGGCGAGCAAATGGAAAACCATCGCCACTGTGGTTGTTCCCGCGGCGCGCAAGGCGATCATCACCGGAATAGTCCTGGATGTTGCTCGCGTCGCGGGTGAGACGGCGCCGCTGTTGTTCACCGCCTTTAGCAATCGGTTTTGGAGCCCGGGTTGGAATCAGCCCACAGCCTCGCTCCCGGTCATGGTTTACACTTACGCCATCTCGCCGTATGATGATTGGCACAGACAGGCCTGGGCTGCGGGATTGGTTCTTTTGACTTTGGTGCTGGTGGCGAACGTGGTTGCCCGAGTGTCCGTTTCCGGGCGATCGGCCCATTTGTAGGTAACTGCCATGACGAGTTCGGAAGCCGGAAGTGCGACGCTGCTCAAATCAGGAAGCCACCTTGCTCGAACTCTAGGAGGGACAGTGGCCGCCGACGACGTTAAGTTGCGGGTCTCCGGATTGGATTTCTACTATGGTCCCAAACAATCCCTTTTTGATGTCAGCCTTCAGGTCCTTACTAACCGCATTACCGCCCTTATCGGACCGTCGGGTTGTGGCAAGTCCACTTTCTTGCGCACCTTGAACCGCATGTACGAAACATTGCCGCACGCCCGCGCCGAGGGCGAGATCCTGTTCGACAATGAAGATCTTCTTGCCATGGACCCGGTCGCGCTACGCCGTCGCGTAGGAATGGTTTTTCAGAGGCCGAACCCTTTTCCCAAGTCTATTTATGACAATATCGCCTACGGGCTTCGCGTGAATGGGACCCACCGCGGGGCTGCCTTGCATGAAAGGGTGGAGAAGAGTCTGCGCCGCGCGGCACTGTGGGACGAGGTGAAGGATCAACTTCACAAATCGGCTTACGCTCTTTCGGGGGGTCAACAGCAGCGCTTGTGCATTGCCAGAGCTTTGGCGGTGGACCCGGAGGTGCTGCTCCTCGACGAGCCCTGCTCCGCCCTCGATCCCATCGCCACCGCGAAAATAGAGGAGTTGCTCTTCTCCCTCCAGGACCAATGCACGTTGATCATTGTGACCCACAACATGCAGCAGGCCGCGCGTGTGGCGGATTTCACGGGTTTCTTTCTTTTGGGAAAACTCATCGAATTTAACAAGACGGAGGTCATCTTCAAGACACCAGCTAAGAAGGAGACTGAAGATTACATCACCGGCCGGTTCGGATAGAGGAGGGATGCACCCTGATGCTTCGCCACTTTGAAGAGGAACTTGATAACCTGAGAAACCACCTGCTCGAAATGAGCGGACTGGTGGAGGATTCCGTCTACCACAGCATCCAGTCGCTTATCGAGAAGGATGAGGAGGCGGCGCAGCAGGTGATCCAGAACGAAGCCAGGATCAACCGCATGGAGATCGAAATTGACGAGTTAGCTACCAGCCTCCTGGCGCGGGTGCAGCCCATGGCCACCGACCTCAGGTTTATTACCGCCGCCATCAAGATCAACAACGACCTGGAGCGCATGGGGGATATTTCGGTCAATATCGTACGCCGGACTCTGGCCCTGATGCGTGATCCCTTGCCCAAAGAGCTGGTGGATATTCCTCATATGGCGACGCTTGCCCAGTCGATGATTCGGAAAAGCCTGGATGCCTTCGTAAAGAAAGACGCCGAACTGGCACGGAGCATCCTTACCTCCGATGACGTTATCGATCAACTGCGGGACTCCGTATATGAGCAGTTGATCAGCCTGATGGAAGAGGATTCCAGCTCTGTCCGTCAATGCATCCACCTAATGTTCGTTGCCCGCGCCCTGGAGCGCCTCGCCGATCACGCCACCAACATTGCCGAAGATGTTTTGTTCCTGGTGGAGGGAGTGGAAGTGCGCCACCACACCGAGGTGCGCGAGTAGGACCGGCTAAGAACGAAGAACAATTCAAACGGCAAAAGGGCCCTTGCCGAGCGCCATCTTCTGAGCTCTCTTAGACCAACCTGCGGGGATAAGCTGCATCATACAGGAGTAGGGGGTGCAGTCTCTTGCTCCCATTTTCTCTTTGACTCGCTCGGACGTTTGGTGGTAAAAGGTGAAATACACGTAGGATGCTTGGGGAAGAAGCGAAGTGTTTGCGGTTGGGAGTCTGGTAATGAAGCGAAGATCTTTTTGGCTTTTGGGGGCGGCATTCGGGTTGGTGTTCGTGGCGCAGCCGCTCTGGGCTCAGCAAGAAGGTCAAAATCCGACCGAAAATGCGACCGAGAACGCGACTGACAACCCGGCCCCAAATGAGAATGAGATCACAATTCCCGAAGGGACGGAGTTCAAGCTCCAGTTGCACTCCTCGGTAAGCTCGAAGAATTCCCGGCCAGGCGACAGGATTCTTACTACGTTGCTCGATCCCGTGGCCGTCGAGGACCAGGATGTTCTGGCCAAAGGCACGCGGATAGATGGACACGTTGCTGAGGTGAAGGGCGCCGGCCGCCGCGGCAAAGGCGGGGATCTGTCACTCGTCTTTGACACCGTTGAACTGCCCAATGGCCAGAAGCTGGCCATCACTGGATCACTGACGGAAGTTTTTTCAAGTGAGGGCGGAGGCGATCCCAATGTCGGACCCGAGGGCGATTTGAAGGGAGGCGGGGCTTCGCGAAAGAAGCAAGCAGCCATTATCGCCGCCACCACCGCCGTCGGTGCGACGGGAGGCTTAGGCACGGGCATTGCGGCAGCCGCTGCGGGCGTGACCTTGGCGATCCTTCTCCCGCACGGCAAGCAAGCCGCCTTAGCGGCCGGCTCGCTGATCGGTATGCGGCTCGATCGTGACGTCACCTTCACCCTTAATCCCAACCCCACCGAATCGAAATAGGCTCTCCCACTCGAGGCGCGCCAGCTTTGCAGTGCGGCAGCTTGCTGCCGCACTCCATAGTCTTTTTTTCAGCGGCGTGGAGGTGGCTTCAGGCGCGCCACTTCCGGAAGCTGAAGGAGTTGCGAGGCGGGCTCCAATTCTACGTCGTCCCCTTCGAGTTCGGGCAAGAACTTGGCCAGGGCGGCGATGGTGGTTGGGTAGGGATGACCGATGGCCAGGGCGGCTCCCTGCTCATCCAAGACGCGCAAGAATCGCCGAAGTTGGCCCAGCGTATAGGGCACGTTCTCGGTGTCGTCTAAAAACACGGAGCGATAGAACGCGGGAATACCTTCCCGGCGAGCTGCCTCCAGCGCCACACTGTCGGCCGTAGTGCGGCTATCCACGAAAAAGAGGTGCCGCCGGGCAAGGGACTTCATAACCGCGGCCATCAAGCGGGGATCGGCTGTAGCTCGCGACCCCATGTGGTTGTTCACGCCGGCCGCCTGGGGAACCGAAGCCAAGTCTGAATCGAGGATATGTTCGATCTCGAAGCTGGTCATGCCTACGCGGATTTCCCCCTTCCCGGGCGAGGCGTGAGAACTCGCCTCCGGCTCCATGGGGAGGTGAAGCATCACCTCATGTCCGGCGCGGCGAGCTTCTCGGGCGGTTTCGGCGGAGGCGTGGAGATGAGGAAGAACGGAGAATGTCAGGGAATAAGGCAATGCCAGCAGTTGGTGTGCGGCCTCCAGGTTCGCCCCCAGGTCGTCAATAATGATGGCAGCGTGAAGGATGCGACGGACCTCACGGAGCTTCCATCGGGAGACCTGCTTCCCATCCTGCAATAGTCGGATATCTGCCACTCGCCATCCCTTCGCGGTTCGGGATTCATTGATGGCACATTCAAGGTGGTTCTCTTTGGCCTCGCTCTGGAAGGCGGCCACGACACTCGAATAAACCTCAGCGCCGGCTCGCGCTTGCGTGGGAGTTTCAGACTTTGCAGAGGGGCGCCCTAGGGACGAGTTGATCCAGACTTGCGAGCGTCCTGCAGCTTCGACAGCCTTCTCGATTTTTCGCGCCAGTTCCTGCCGGCCCTCTTCGCGCAGAGGGATGCGGGCAGGCTGCTGGCAGTTGCTGGCCCAAAGGGTAAGAGCCAGAAGGAAAGCAAACCGGAGCCTCGAGGCTTGCGTACCGCGCTGAGTGGAAATCAAGGGAAGAAAACGTGTGGCGACGATCTTACATCGCGCCGCCTAGGGCCAACCCTAGTGGTTGCCCGCCCTGCGGCCCAAAGCCTTCGGGCGGCGGGCCGTGGGTAGCCATAAGGGCCGCCCTACAGAGTCTATGTGAAAAGATCGCATGATGCGGTAAGCGAGCCATGTTGGGACCCCCTCACCCGGCCCGCACCGGCTGAAGAAGACGCCGGCTGCGGCCCACCCTCTCCCCCAAGGGAGAGAAGGCTGAGTGATCACACAGACTCTACAGCCAATCCGCATCGAACTCAGGCAGCCTTGGCGGATGCGGACGGATGCGTCAGGATTTCAATCGCCTTGCGAAGCTGCAAATCATCCTTGCCGCCGAAGTGTTCGGGGTTCTGTAAATCCTCTTCCCCCTCGATATCAGTGGAGGTACTTTCGGCGGTTTGCACCACGCTGGGCGTGACGCCGTTCTCGCTTATCGCCTTGCCGTCTGGTCCGTAGTATTTTGCCACGGAGAGGAGGAGGGCTGAGCCATCCCCGACCGGGATCGTTTTCTGAAAAACGCCCACGCCGAAACTGCGCACGCCGACTACCTCACCCCGCTTGTTGCCTAGGATGGCGGAGGCGACGATCTCCGCAGGCCCGGCGGTGGATTGGTTGATGAGGACCGCCAAAGGTAAATTGCACACACAGTCAGCGGGATGGGCCATGATGTCCTGCCTGGGGTAGCGCTGACCGTAAAGGTAAGTAATCAATCCCTTGTCCAGGAAAAGATTGGCTGTATCAATGGCTTCCTGCACATCGCCGCCCGCACAGTTTCTCAGGTCCAGAATGATCTTATGAGCTCCATTCGACTTGAGCTCCTTGAGCTTGGCCGCAATCTCCTTGGCTATCCCCTTTTCGAAAGTGGAAACGCGCAGATATCCGTCTCCGTCCTCCAGGATCTTTGTTACCACCGGGGGGTAGTTTGGTACGGTGCGCGTCAGAGTGATGGGCTCCGGCTCGCCTCGTGCTTCCCGCACCACGTAGAGCTTTATGGTGGTGTTGGGCTCGCCAGCCAGCAGACGCTCGATTTGCACCACGGAAAGTTCCCGTGTGGCCGAGCCGTCCACGCGGTCGATTAGGTCACCAGCCCGCACGCCGGCCTTCTCCGCCGGGCCCCCAGGAAGCACGGAAATCACGGTGACATAGCCGCTCCTCTTGGAGAGGAATATGCCCACGTTCGCTGGGCCCGCATCGGGATGTTCCATGTAGTCTTGGTATTGGGCAGGAGTTAAGTATGTGCTGTAAGGGTCTAGGGCCTCGAGAAGGCCCCGGATTGCCCCGTCGGTTACTTTCTTGAGGTCGGGTTCGGTCACATAATCCAGGTTGATTCGGTTCAAGACTTCGCTATAGACCCCCAAGTCCCGGTAGGTCTTCTCCGAGGTCGATTCGCTCTTGCCCAGCAATCCTCCGAGGAAGATATAAAGCACCAGAAGACTGGAGACGGAGATTAACGTAAACCGTATACGATTGGTCATTACCTGAAAAACTCCTTCGGCCGTGGGCTCACGATGCCCTCACAGCAAAAGTATAGCACGGCAACTGATTGGATGCACCCTGCGAGGCTGAAGTCACCGCAGGCTTCGAGGAAAATTAACTGGGGTCATCTGCAGCTAGGAGGATTGGGGAAGCCCCAAGCCGGTTCGCCACGACGGGACGGATCCCTCTCGCGCGCGTCATGCGCGCGCTCTAGGAGATGAACTGTTTTCCCGGGACACTCCCTTTTTGGGAAAGCGTGGGCCCAGGACGTCCGTCCGCCCCGGCTGGCGGCCTGCTGCAAGGCTTGATTTGAGGAGGGCAATTTTGCGGCTGGCCCGCTTGCCGAGTTTCTGGTTTAGGAAGCGTCCTTTGTTCATCGCTCTGCTTTCGCACCTTCCACCGGAGCCGTCTCCTTAGCCGGGGTCAAGAAAGTCCCCGATATGCGATCATGCCAGGTAAGGCTGTCACTATCCACTAAAGCCCAAAAAAAACCGATCATGAAAGCTGAAAGCGAGACCAAGTAACCAAAAGCACGCAAGAAGGACTCCGGGAGTGTAGGTGGCCGACCCTCCATATTCCGAACTTCAATACCCATCCAGGCCTGGCCAGGCGTAGAGAAAGCCAGTACCGTGAAGAACCCAAAATACGTCCAAACGAAAATGAGCGCGATAACGGCAACGACGGCAAGGTTGGGAGGAATGAGCGTGAAACGGCCGCCGGCGCTGCGGAAGATGAGTGTGAATAGTCCCCCCCCAAGCAAGAGAACCAGTCCATCTACCAGGCCCGCCAGGAACCTGCGGCCAACGGGAGCCACGGGATAGGCCTCCAGGTTTGGCGGTGAGGCATCCGCCGGGGCATCAACCTCCGATGGCCCGACGACGATCTCCAGACGGTTCTCTGCCGGCGGTCCCGGCTCGACAGCGAATTCTGCTGCTTGAGGCTGAGCCGGATCGAGAATCTCGAGCCCCGCCCCCCCTCCTTCCGGCGTGCCCGCGCCCGAAGATCGCGCGTCGTTCTCAACCGCTTCACGCGAGGCAATATCAGCGTCCAGGCTCACAGCGTTCTGTGGGAATTCGAGGATCTTCTCCACCTCCGGCTCCACCCCCGGCTTCGCTTCGCTCCGCTCGAATTCAAAGTCGAGGGTCTCCTCCTGGGGAGGCTCGTTTCGCAGACGGGCGCGACGCTGGCGAAAGTTCAAGACACGCTCGGAAACCTCCTGCCTCCAGGGCGCAGGCTCTTGGACTTGGGCAGGGGTTGCTTCGGCTGCCGGCTGTTCGCGATGATCGGGTGGTGATCCAAGGTCGAGATTATCGGAAATCGTCTCAGGTCGCTTGTCTTGTGGGGGTTCGTTGCCGGCGTTGTTCGGGGCTGAATCCATGGGGGGGGACGGAGGATCGCTGGCTTTTTCCCCTTTTTGACTCACGGGCCCGGGTTGGGTGATGGGTGAGGTACTAGCACCCACAGAAGGCGAGCGTGCAGCGGGCACTAGACGGGTGCCGCACCTCTGACATTTTGTGAGGCCAGGGTAGCTGAAAAAGCCGCATCGAGGGCACTTCACCACGCGCTCAAACTCCTCCGGGCAGCGTCATACGCTCTCTAACGCATCTTAGCAAATTGATTCGTTCGAGCAAAGCTGCTTCGGGTAAAATAAAGCGTCACTGCTTGCTCATGAACATTGTAAACGTTTCACTCTCCCTCCGGAAAAATAGCGCCCGTGTTGCTTCGGGGTTGCTCATTGCGTTGGGTATGACCTTCGCCTCATCGGCGCAACAACAACCCCCCGTTCCGTTGAACTTGCGGAACTCCGACAGGACCCTCAGCATCCAAGCGGATTCTCAAGAGACCAGCAAAGGTTTATCCCGTCTTCGCGGGCACGTGCAAGTGACTTACCGCGGCATGAAGCTCACGGCAGGTGAGGTTACCTACAAAGAAGCGTCCGGAGAGGTCGTGGCTACGGGGCACGTGGTCTTCGACGATCCGCGAAGCCATATTGTCGCCGATGAAGCCCATTACAATATCCGCACCGAGGCGGGATGGTTTTCAAACGCCAGCGGCTACATCCACACCAATCCCCACGCCCGGCCTAAGCCGCCTCCCGCCGAAAATCCCTATTACGTCCAGGTAAACCGATCCAAGGTGCTTTACACGGAGAACCCTTTGTATTTTCAGGCAGAGGAATTTGAGCGCTTGGATGAGACGACGTATACGGTTAAACATGGCAGGTTTACAACCTGCGATTGCGAAAGAAAGGGTTGGTCCTTTTCCGCCAGAGAAGGCAAGGCGGAGTTGGACGACAAGGCCTTTGCGCGTGATTCTGTCATTCGATTCCTGGGCGTCCCTATTCTCTACCTTCCCTTTGTAGGCACGTCGATTGCCCGCAGACCTCGCCATACCGGCTTCTTGCTTCCCCACGTCGGCGATTCTTCAATTAAGGGGAGCATCGTGGGGGCGGGTTTTTTCTGGGCAATCAGTCCTAGCATTGACTTGTTGCTGGGCCTGGAGAATTACAGCCTCCGGGGGCTTGCCCCCAGGGCAATGTTCCGCGCCAACCCCAGTCAGGCCACGAAGCTCACGGCAGATTTTTTTGAGGTCAATGACAAGGACAAGGCCCGGCAGGACCGCGCCCCCGGGAAAAGCCTCAAAGTGGTCGGGGACACCTTGGATCTTCCCTACGGATTTCGTGGTGTGGCGGACGTGGATTACGTCTCGTCGCTGGCTTTCCGTGAAACCTATTCGCCGACCTTCACCGAAGCAGTCAATTCCGAGGCCCACCAAATCGCTTTCGTCACCAAAGATTTCGACGCTTACAGCTTCAACGTCTTTACATCCCGCTATCAGGACTTTCTCTCCGCCCAACTGCCGTACGCCACTACTTCTGGGCAAACGCCACAGCCGGCCCCGGGGAGCTCCGTTATCGTTCGGCAAACGCCTGAATTCTCGTTTTTGGGGATGGACAAGCGGGCGGGAGAGAGCCCCTTCTATTTTTCCTTCCGATCCTCCGCCGGCGAGGTCGGGCGCACGGAACCAGGACTTGAGCTTCCCTCACTCGCGGAGCGGCTGGACGTTCATCCCGAGGTTACCCTCCGTCTCCCGGAATTTTGGGGCTTTCACCTCACCTCTTCGGCGGGAGTCGATGCGGCGCGATATGGTACCAGCCTGGAACCGAACCGCGAACCCCTGGACAGACTGCTGGGCGACTTCTCGCTCGATTTACGGCCCCCCTCTTTCGAAAAAGTTTTCGCCAAGTCACTTTGGCGCCGGCGCTTTAAGCATGTTATCGAGCCGGACATAGTCTATCGCCTGGTCAAAGCCAGAAATCCGGAAGAGCTTGCCGACGTTGTTCGGTACGATGATCTGGATATCCTCTGCCAAACCGACGAGGTTGAGTACTCGCTTACGAATATTATCCTGGCTCGAAAAGACGTTCCTGCGGGGACAACGGATAAGCCCCAGGCTCGGGAGCTGATTTCCTGGCGCATCTCGGAGAAGTATTATTTCGATCCCACCTTCGGTGGTGTGCTGGGCCCCAATAACCCCACTGTTTGGGAGCCCACACTCTCGCTCACGGGATTTCACTTCATGCCTCGAAGACGTTTATCGCCCGTTGTCTCTGACCTGAAGCTGGCTCCCTTCTCGTTTTACGACACGGAGCTGAAACTCGATTTGAGCCCGAACGGCCAAGGTATTCTTGATGCGGGCATTACATCTCATATCAAGCACGGGGTTTATGGGCTAGCCTTCACTGATTTCTATGTCAACAAAAACAGCTATATTAACCCCCTGAGTGGGTCCACAAGTTCCTCTTCAACGACAACCACCACTTCTACCACTCCCACCGCCTCTTACCACCTCCTGAACCTCCTCGCGACTTTTGGGGACTTTAATCGCAAGGGGTTGAGTGGCGCGTTTGGCGTCGACTACAACATCGTTCAGAAGATTGCGGCCGGGGCGATCGGCCAAATCAGCTATAATTTTGGATGCTTCGGATTGAATATTGAAGTTCAGCGCTTTTCATTGGGGACCTTCCGGCAAGAAAACGTTTACCGGATGGCCATCTCGTTAGCCAACGTCGGGACGTTTGGGAACTTCAAGCCGCGCGATAGGTTGTATTAAGGAGGTTGCATGTCTTTCCCAATCCATCGACTCCGCCGCTTGCGACGGACCGAGACCCTGCGCAGCCTCGTGCGAGAGAGCCAACTCAGTGCCCGGTCTCTTGTCTACCCGTTGTTTGTTTGTCCTGGATCGAAGGTGAAGGATGAAATCAAGTCCATGCCTGGAAACTACCGCTGGTCGGTTGATCTCCTGGTGGACGAGTGCAAGTCGGCGTACGACTTGGGCATTCCTGCCGTAATCCTCTTCGGCATCCCGGAGAGCAAGGACGACGTCGGTTCGGGCGCCTACGACCCTGATGGGATCGTGCAGCGGGCCGTGCGGGCGATCAAGAAGGAGTTGCCGAATCTGCTGGTGATATGCGACGTGTGCTTGGATGAATACACCAGTCACGGCCACTGCGGCCTGATTCGCGACGGTGAGGTGGACAACGACTCGACGCTTCCACTGCTGGCAAGGACAGCCGTGACTCAGGTCGAGGCCGGGGCCGACATCGTTGCGCCCTCCGATATGATGGATGGACGTGTGGGGCGCATTCGCCGGGAGTTGGATGCCCGCGGCTTTACTCAGACCCCGATCTTGGCCTATTCCGCCAAATACGCTTCGGCATTCTACGGACCCTTCCGGGAGGCTGCGGATTCGGCGCCCAAGTTTGGCGACCGTAAGGCTTACCAAATGGATCCCGCCAACCAACGTGAAGCCCTGCGCGAGATTGCCTTGGATGTGGAGGAGGGCGCAGACATTATCATGGTGAAGCCCGCGCTTCCCTACCTCGATATCATCGCCCTGGCCCGCCGCAGGTTCGACCTGCCCATCGCCGCCTACCAGGTGAGTGGTGAATTCTCCCTCATCGAGGCCGCGGCCAGATTGGGATGGATCGACCGCGAACGGACGATGATCGAAACCCTTACCTCGATACGCAGGGCCGGCGCGGATATTATCCTGACTTACTACGCCAAAGAGGTCGCCCGCTTGCTGGGGTAGCGCCCACCACCGCTTTTGATCCGTCCGCGGCGCCCCTCGACGGTGGGGCTCGTTATTTTTCCGCGGGGATCAGAAATGCTTCCGGGATGCGCCTGTCAAGGGTGGCCAGCAGTGCCCCGCTCGCTGCTGCGAGCCGAGCCAGATGCCCGTCTGTAGTCTGTCTTGCCATCTTAACCCAACCTGGCAGATGTGAGATGTCATGACCGTCAGCGATAAACGTAAAGTTCACCGCGCGTGCGGCCTTAAGCCGCTGCAACAGGTCACAAGCTTGGCCAACCGTAAATCCGTACTGCGGCGCCTGCGCGAGGACTCGAACGAAACCGAGCTCCGTAATCGAGCATGTCGCCAGGTCAGGAGTTCCTTTTGCGGCCAACCTCCGCACCCATAGGGCAACTCGCTGGTGAAATTCGTGTTCGAGAAAACCCAGCGCGACCAAGGCGTTGACGTCAAGCAGGTATTTCATGGAAACTCAGCCAGAATCTCGCGAACCTGCTTACTGCTCAAATGCGGAGCTCCCTCGCCCGCGCTGAGGACCGGCAGGCCTGTGATTGGGTCAATGAGAAAGGCCGCCTTTGAGAAACGCGTTTTGCGCGGAGTCAACACGACGCGCCCGGCTTGCACTTTCGCCTCGAGTGAATCGCCGGGTTGGAGACCTAATCGGCGGCGAATTGCGCCGGCAAGTACGATCTGACCCTTGGTGGAAAGTTTTGTTTCCATAGTAAGAAAATCTTACCATAGATTTCCTCAAACGACAAGGTAGACACCCTCGCTACCAAAGTTATCAGTCGAGACGCGGCGGAAAGCGGAACGAAATTGGGATAACTCGCGGGCGCATACATCCCGACGGTTCTTGTCGGGATGTATGCGCCCCTGGTACCCAATCGCACTATTGCGCAGCAAAATTGCCCTTTTCGCTGGCTTAGGTCTCGGGAATTTCCCGAATCCAGATATTGCGGAAGCGGACCGGGTGGTTGTGGTCTTGCAATTTCAAAGGCAGTTTGGTTGGGGTCGGCTGGTACGCTTCGTGTTCGCCGTCCGTCCGGCCGAGCACGGTGACGTGGTCCTGAACCAGCACGCCGTTGTGAAAAACCGTGTAAGTTGCGGGGCGGGTGAGTTTGCCTGCCGCGTCAAATCGCGGGCCGTGGAATACGATGTCGTAGCTCTGCCACTGGCCGGGAGGCCGGCAAGCATTGACCAAGGGAGCGTACTGGCCGTAGATTGCGGCCGCTTGCCCGTCCGGATAGGTCGGGCTCTGATAAGAGTCAAGCACCTGGACTTCATAAAGACTCTGAAGATAGACCCCACTATTCCCGCGATCCTGGTCTTCGCCGTGAGGCGGATTGGGTGAGGCCCACTCGACGTGCAGCTGGCAATCGCCAAAAGCCTGCTGGGTCTTGATGTCGCCCTTGCCCGGAACGGTGGCAAAATCACCTTTCTCCACTTTCCATTCGGCGGGCCCGCCGTTTACCGATTCCCAATTGCTCAGATCTTTGCCGTTGAAAAGAACGATGGCGTCCGAGGGAGGCTTTCCTGGTTGGGCTTGCGTACTTGGCTCTCCAGGTGTGACAACGGGCGGTTGAGGCGCATTTCGATCGTGCTGCACCCCCCACGGTGGAAGCACGCTTGGGGGAGCTTGCTGTTGAACTTCGCTAGTGGGAGGCTGGTGAGAGCAGCTTGTCACATTCATCAGGCCGAATAAAACGGCCACTGCGGTCGCGGAAAAACACATTACAGCAACAACCTTCCTTCGCATCGAGTTCCTCCTTTAAGGCTTAAGTTCGCACTCTCAAAACCTGTCTGCAAGTCGCGGCAGCAGAGCGCGCCACGGATAGGCGCTGGCGGCCTACTTGGTTCCCGGCGCGGGCGCGGCGGAAGCCAGGCGGTTGAGCACTTCGCCGAGCTTCTTCACCTCCTCGCCGTAGCCCGCCCAATCGCCTTGACGCTCGAGCTCGAGGGCGCGTTGGTAGTGCTGGTTGGCCTCGCGGATGAGCGCTTGAATATCGACTGCCGCAGCGCCCCGCGCCTTACCGGGCGCCGGGGTGGCGGGCGTGGGAGGCGCCTCGGTGGTGGTCACCGTGCCGCTGAAAATCTTGCTCAGCGCCGCATCAAGTGTCTCGTCCATTACGACGTGGTCCGAGTAGGCCACAAGGACGCGCTTCAATTGCGGCAGACCGCCTCCGGCCTCCGCGGCGAGGTAGAGGGGCTCAACGTAAAGGACGGAATTCAAAACTGGGACAACAAGCAAGGTGCCGCGAATCACTGTCGAGCCACCCTGTCCCCAGAGGGTGAGTGCCTGAGAGATTCCAGGGTCCTGGTCGATTCGGGATTCGATCTGTTGCGGGCCATAGACGAGCTTTTGCTTGGGAAAAGTGAAAACCAGGACCTTGCCGTAGTCTGCGCCATCGCACCGGGCAGCCATCCAGGAAATCATGTTGTCCTTGCGGGCGGGAGTGAAGGGCACCATCAGAATGAACTCTTCCCGCTCGCCCACTTCCGCCAGCTTCATGATCGTGAAGTAAGGGCTCATTGGGGCCGCCGTGCCACGCGCGGCGCTCTGTGCCACCCGCCACAGGTCTTCCTTGTTGTAGAAGACGCGTGGATCCGTCATGTGGAACAGCGCATACTTGCCGGCCTGGATGGAAAAGAACTCCTCCGGATAACGGATATGCGCGCGCAAGTCGTCGGGCATCGCCGAAAGCGGGGCGAATACTCCCGGGAAAATTCGCGCATAGACCTGGATAAGCGGATCGGAGGGGTCGCTGATATAGAAGCGCACCTGCCCGCTGTAGGCATTGATCGTCGCCTTGACGGCATTGCGAATGTAATTTGCCCCTTCCGCCAGGGGCTCCGAGTACGGGTACATTTCGGAGGTTGTGTAGCCATCCAACATCCAGTAAAGCGAGCCGTCATTGGCAATGACCATGTAGGGGTCGTGGTCGTAGTTGAGAAAGGGGGTGAGCCGTTGCGCGCGATCCAAAACCCGGCGGTAGATCATCAACCGGCTTTCAGGTTGGATATCGCTGGAAAACAGAATGTTCTTTTCACCGAATTCCAGCGTGAACAGGAGCCGGCGCCAGAAGTTCTCCACCGGAATCCCGCCCGCGCCCTGGTAATTGGTGTAGACATTTTGGTCCCCCTGAGGGTAGTCGAACTCCTGCGCGCGGGTTTTTACGAAGCAGTAGTCGTTCTGGAGCTCGCCGAAGTAAATCTCCGGGCGGGTGATGCGGATGGAGGTGGTGGAGACAGGAGGGATGTTCTTAATAAACAGCACCGGCAGGCCCTCACTGGTGAATTCATTCACCGGCCCCAGGCAAAGACCGTAGCCGTGGGTGTAGGCCAGGTGCTCGTTGATCCAACTGCGGCCCGGCAGGCTGGCGGCAGAAAGCTCGCGCGGCGAGAGGGAGACTTGGCGGTAAATGCCATCAATCCGGTAGCGATCGTTATCCACGTGCTGAAAGTCGTAGTAAGTGCGGATTTCCTGGAGTTGGGCGAAGGTGGTCAGGAGCGGCTTGTGGTCCCACATGCGGACGTTGCGGAACGTTGCCTCATTCTTCCGAATGTCATCCAAGCTCAAATCTTCGACGGCGGAGAACTCGCGCTCCTCGAAGCGGTCCAGCGCATAGGCCTGGCGGGTGAATTTGACGGCATTGGCGATGTAGGGGCGTTCTCTGTCAATTTCATTGGGGGCCACGATGAAGCGCTGCACGATCTCGGGGTAGATCGCCCCCCCGAGTAGCGTTACGAGCACCAGGAGGCCCAGGGAGTAGAGCGCCGGCCGCACCCGTCCCCACCTCGCTCCGGCCAAAAACGCCACGGCCGTCAAAAGGCAAAGCAAGAGTTCCACTCTTAGAACGGGCAAGGTGGCATGTACGTCGGTGTAGCCAGGTCCGAAAATGATCCCGCGCGGAGAATAAAACAGGCCGTACATGGCCAGCCGAACTCGATAGGCGAGGACGACAAAAAGCAGGCCCGCCAGCACCATAAGGTGAGCGAGCGCGGACGGCATGACTTTAGGGCCCCGCTGCGTGACCCACACCCCGCCTTCCACAAAGTAAAGAAATAATGCGCTCAGCAGACACACAATGACCGCGATCAGCGCAAGGTAAAAGAGAAACCAGTCGAAGGGCAGGCGGAAGACATAGAAACCCAGATCGAGGCCAAAGAGCGGATCCTGCTGGCCGATCAATTGAATGTGACGGGCCATCTGGTACTCGAGCCAGTGGGACATGCCCCATTGGCCGACCACGTATCCAATCAGCAAAACGGCAGCCCAGATGAGCCAGGTGAAGGTCTTGCCGAAGCGGTCGAGCGGGGAAAACTCGATCACCTCACCGTTAACCCGATAGCCGTGCCGGTGGGCGAGAGCGTGGGCGATCAGCAGGTTAATGATCGTCACCACCATGAAACCCACTCCGACCCATGCGCTCAATTGAATCTGGGTTTTGAGAATCGTCAAATAGATGGTGCGAAAGCCTTCCTGCTTGAACCATAGCCAATCAACTAACAGGTCAATCCCATTGGTGAGGAGGGGTAGAAAGACCAGGAAGAACAAAACAAGTGCGACGATTATTCGTGTGCGTCTTTTGGGCATGAGGCAACTCCGGGGATATCTTCCCACAGCGTAGGGGGGATGTCAAAGAACACAGTCGGCAGTAGGCAGCAAGAACATTTTCGTTGCCCAGGGAGAAACTTGGGATAACTAGCAGAGCGCAGCGCTCCTGCAAACCAAAAAGAGATTCACCACGGAGGGCACGGAGTTCACGGAGAGGAGCTGAAGTCTGTTTCTATGTAGTCTTTGTAGCGCTAGTACTTGCTTGGTTTAATTGGCGCAAAAAACTGATCGCAGATGACGCTTTGATTTCAACACCTCAAGAATACGCAAATTAACCCAAGCAAGCACTAGTTTGTGGAACGTTCATATTTTGCGACGATTTTCTCTTGAGTTTGATCTTGAAATTTGAATTGCGGCCCTGCCCCGCTGTGGTCTCTGTGTCCTCTGTGGTGAATCTTTTCGTCGCGCCACGACAACATCACACGAACTACTGTTACAGAGAAGCGGATTTCCGGTCACAGGCGCACACAGTCACCACCGCTGGTGCACGAGTTCGCGAATTTTGCTGTCGTATACTTCGCGCACCTTGGCCATTTGCGCTTCGCTGAGGGGGGGCAACTCGCTGGCGCGGACGTTATCCTCGACCTGGGCAGGACGCTTGGCTCCCGGGATGGCGCAGGTGACGGCGTCGAACATCAGGATCCATCGCAGGGCCAGTTGAGCCAGGGTGGCCCCCGGCGGAACAAGGGTCTTGAGAATCTCCACCGCCTCCAGCCCGATTTCATAATCCACCCCGGAGAAAGTCTCACCGCGGTCGAACGCCTCTCCATGGCGATTGAAGTTGCGGTGATCGTCCTTGGGGAAAGTGGTGTGGCGGGTCATCCGTCCCGTCAAAAGCCCGCTTGCCAGCGGCACTCGCGCCAGGATTCCTACACGCCGCCGCTTCGCCTCCGGGAAGAACAGTTCCGCAGGGCGTTGCCGAAACATGTTGAAGATGATTTGAATGGTCTGCACGCCGGGGAATTCGATGGCCTTCAGAGCTTCTTCTACGGTCTCGACGCTCACGCCGTAATAACGGATCTTGCCGGCCCGGACGAAGTCATCCATCAGGGCGAAAAATTCCGGCCGGTAGAGGAGAACAGGGGGCGGACAGTGCAACTGCAACAGGTCGATGCAGTCCGTTTCGAGATTCTTCAGGCTGTCGTCGATGAATCCCGTAAGGTTCGCCTTGTTGTATCCTTCGGCCGTGTGGGGGTTGAGCCGGCGGCCAGCCTTGGTAGTGACGTAAATGGTCTCCGGTCGCTCTTTGCGTAGTCGTGCCACCAGCCGTTCACTCCGTCCCGCCCCATAAACGTCTGCGGTGTCAATAAAGTCGACGCCCAGGTCAATGGCGCGATGCAGGGCGGCGAGGGATTCTTTGTCATCAACCTCTCCCCAGGCCGAACCAATGGCCCAGGCTCCAAAACTGATTTCCGAGACTTTCCAGCCAGTGCGGCCCAGTTCGCGATAATGCATGACGATTTGCTCCTTCAGAAAAGGGGCTAGGGTCTGGGGACTAGGGGCTGGGGATGCGGAAAAGAAACTCTCCACCACCCCTTAATTCGCTCCTCAGAGAGGAGGGGGATTATACTCCCCTTCCGGCTGAAGTGGGGCCGGGAGTGGTCGCCCCGCCACCAGTCCGCATTCCCCAGCCCCTAGCCCCCAGACCCTAGCCCCCAGTCGCCCAGCCCTTGGCGCGTTCGAGCGCGCGGCGCCAGCCCTCGAAAAGCTCCTCGCGGCGGGACATTTCCATGCAAGGTTCGAAGCGACGCTCTATTTTCAATTGAGTTTTCAACTCCAACTCGTCCCGCCAGAATCCGGTGGCCAAGCCGGCCAGATAAGCGGCCCCGAGCGCTGTCGTCTCCGTGGTGGCAGGCCGCTCGAGGGGAACCCCGAGAATGTCAGCCTGAAACTGGCAGAGGAAATCGTTGCGCGCTGCGCCGCCGTCCACCCGGAGCACTTCCGGGGTGATTCCCGAATCCCGCGTCATGGCGTCGAGCAGCTCGCGCGTCTGATAGGCGATGGATTCAAGCGCCGCGCGGACCAAGTGCTTGCGGTTGACCCCGCGAGTCAGGCCCACGATGGTGCCCCGCGCGTAGGCATCCCAGTGGGGCGCTCCCAGTCCCACGAAAGCGGGGACAAAATAAATGCCATGCGTGTCCGGCACCGAGCGGGCGATTTCCTCCGTCTCGGACGCCGCCCGAATCAATCCCATTTCGTCACGAAGCCACTGGATGGCCGCGCCGGCAATGAACACGCTGCCCTCCAGCGCGTACACTATCTGGCCGTTCCTTCCCCAGCCGATGGTAGCCAGCAACCCCGACTGTGACCGGGGAATGGCGTGGCCCGTGCTCATCAGCAGAAAACATCCCGTGCCGTAGGTGTTCTTGACGGCCCCGGGCATGAAGCACTGGTGGCCAAACAGGGATGCCTGCTGGTCGCCGGCCACTCCGGCTATCGGAACCCTGGACCCAAACACCTCGGTCTCTCCCACGATCTCGCTGGAAGACTTCACTGCAGGAAGCAATGACTGCGGAATGCCGAAGTAGTTGAGAATTTCCTTGTCCCAGGTGAGCGTAGCGATATTGAAAAGCAAGGTGCGCGAGGCGTTGGAAAAATCCGTGGCGTGCACCTTGCCGCCCGTGAGGCGCCAGATCAGCCAGGAATCAATAGTGCCGCAAGCGAGTTCGCCTCGCTCCGCCCTTTCACGAGCGGAGGGAACGTTCTCCAGCAGCCAGGCAATCTTGGTACCCGAAAAATAAGCGTCTGTCACCAAACCAGTTCTTTCTCGAATCACCTTATCGAAGCCCTTTTGCCGGATGCGATCGCACAACGCCGCGGTGCGACGACACTGCCAGACGATGGCGGGGTAGAGGGGCTTGCCGGTGGCCCTCTCCCAGAGGACCACGGTTTCGCGCTGGTTGGTGATGCCGAGGGCGGCGAGGTCCTCCGCGCTTGCTCGAGCCTCCGCCAGAGCCGCTTTCGCCACCTCGAGCTGCGATTGCCAGATTTCTTCGGCATCGTGCTCGACCCAGCCGGCACGGGGATAATACTGCTTGAATTCTCGCCCAGCCGAAGCGCGCACCGCGCCGTGGCGGTCAAACAACAAGGCCCGCGAGCTCGTGGTGCCCTGGTCGAGGGCTAAAACGTATTTTGGCATCTCCGTCCTTTCGCGGCTCAAGCTTTCCCTGATAAGTGTAGGGGCGGCCCTGGTGGTCGCTCCCGCCGTGGCGGGATGAGCACTAGGGCCGCCCCTACTTCAGACTGCTTCAACCCTCGTATTCTAACGCATCTTGTGTAACTGTGTAAGGTAAAGCACTTGAACTATTTATCCCGTGATGTCATACTAGATTTGTTTACCTTTAAACGAAGCCATTGTGGAATGGAAACCTAATCTTCAGATTTGGCGTCTTAGGAAGAGCAGAGCGCCGCTTTAATAGGCGGCACAATTCCTAGGCGAGACAGGAGTTTGTATGGCTGATAAGACCTCAGGCCCCGGTTCGATGTTCGGTTTGAACGAGCCGAGCCAAAGCGGCACGCCGGCTTCCGCAGGCAACGCCCCCCAGGTTGTTTATGTACAGTCGCCACCCCCTGGGCCGGCTTCGGCCAGCGGCAGCATGCGCTGGCTGGTCGGCTTGCTGCTCGCGCTCTCAGTGATTAACCTCATTCTGGTGCTTTACACCCTCAACGCCTTTAAGACAATCAGCTCGAAGCAGTCCGATGAGTTGGATTTGCTCACCCGGCGCATGGACACCAGCGATGAGCGCTACGCGCAGTTGCGCGGCCAGTTTCAGGTGACATCGGAAAAACTGGGTATGACCGAGCAGGAACTCGACCGCGCGCACGCCCTGGCAGCAGATATCCAAAAGAAACAGCAACAGGCCGTTCAACAACTGAACGCTGCCATCGCCAAGAAAGCCAGTGCCGAGGAAGTGAATAAAGTCCAAGCCGACGAGAATGCCAAGATCGGCGGCCTTTCCACCGACTTGGCAGGCACTAAGAAGGACTTGGACACCACTAAATCCGAATTCGCCAACGCTCTTTCCGGAACCAAGGGCGAGCTGAGCGGCGCCATCGCCCGCACGCACGATGAACTGGTCGCGCTGGCCCACAGGACTGACAGGGACTATTTCGAGTTCAGTGCCAGCAAGCACCGCGATCAGAAAGTCGGGACGGTGACCGTGCAATTGCAGAAGACGGACACCAAGCGGAACGTCTTCACCGTCAATCTGGTGTTTGACGACAAGCCGCACGTGCATAGGGACAGAGCCATGGACGACCCCGTGTACTTCTACGTGCAGGGGGTTCCGAGCGCCCTCGAGTTGGTGGTGAACAAGATGGGCAAGGACTCCGTCTCCGGTTACGTCAGCACGCCCAAGGGCTTCTTCCCCAATGCCACGAACGTACTGGCGGCCCGCCCCGGAGCGTGAGCGGTCTGTTAAGGGCAGTGGCTAGGGCCTAGTGGCCGGCATTAGTCGCGGAGGGCTCGAATTGTCTCTTAGGCTCGCGCCTAGTCAGCGCTAGGCGCGAGCCTTTTGTTTCTCCGGCCGTCAACTTTTCCTCCCACGAACCCTGTGGTTCCGGGTGGCCATGGGCCTGCGGCCCACCCAAGGGGATGAAAACCGCCGTCCTCGTCACCCCCGCGCAAGCGGGGGTCCAGGTCTGTACGGAAGAAACTGGATTCCCGCCTTCGCGGGAATGACCGGAACGGGGTGACTTTCGAGAGAGCGGAGCGAGGAATCTTGCTCTGATTCGTTTTCCCCGCTCCGCCTGAAGCCAGCGAGCTGAGGTTCGCCGGCAATCGCCGCTGAGGTGCACTTCCTGTTCCCTATTCCCTGTTCCCCATTCCCTAGCACGGTATGTTTTGCCGTAAATCGTCGCTGAGATACACTTCCTGTTCCCTATTTCCGATTCCCTATTCCCTGTTCCTTGTTCCCTACTCTCCAAACGCTAGGTGTCAAGGCAGGAGTAACAGGCCAACTTCCGAGTGGCGGACGATACGCCCAGAAGCACCGTGCGCCACGTCCGAGCGTAGGCCGTTCGGCGGCCAAGTGGCGCCCAATAGACATGAAGGGGACTTTTCATTCCCAATCCATCGTGTGTGCCCAGGACCCATGGTGCGTTGACTAGGCTGCACGTGCAGTCTATAATAGTTTTCACTGGGGCGAGATTGCCAATTATACATAGCCATTCACCCATGATCGGGCAGACTGTTTCCCACTACCGCATCCTGGAGAAGTTGGGCGGCGGGGGCATGGGTGTGGTCTACAAGGCCGAAGACACTCAACTCGGCCGCAGCGTGGCGCTCAAGTTCCTGCCCGAAGAGCTGGCCCAGGACCCCAAGTTCCTGGAACGCTTCCGCCGCGAGGCGCGGGCCGCCTCAGCGCTGAATCATCCCAGTGTATGCACGATCTACGAGATCGGGGAGCAGGAAGGCCGACCTTTCATCGCCATGGAGTGCCTGGAAGGTCAGACGCTGCGCCAACGGCTCGCCGCCGGAGGGCTGAAGACCGAGGAAGTGCTCGATTTGGGGATTCAGATTGCCGACGGGCTGGAAGCGGCGCACGCCAAGGGCATCGTGCACCGCGACATCAAGCCAGCGAACATTTTCCTGACGAATCGTGGCCAGGCCAAGATCCTAGACTTCGGTTTGGCGCAAGTGGCTCCGCCATCCTGGGGGGCTGCGGGTGGCGGCCAGAAGTCGGCGCTAGAAACTGCCGCCGAAGAGTCGCTGACCAGCAGGGGGATGGCAGTGGGCACGATGGAGTACATGTCGCCGGAGCAGGTGCGGGCTGAGGAGCTGGACGCGCGCACGGATCTGTTCAGCTTTGGGCTAGTGCTCTACGAGATGGCCACGGGCCGCCGGGCGTTCGCGGGCGACTCACCGGGCACGATCTTCGTCGCGATCCTCCAAAAAGCCCCAACCTCTCCGGTGCGTTTGAATCCCGACTGCCCGGCCGAACTGGAACGAATCATCAACAAGGCGCTGGAGAAAGATCGCGACGTGCGCTATCAGCATGCGTCGGAGATGCAAGCGGACCTGAAGCGTCTGCGACGCGACACCGAAAGCCGCCTCATTACAGGGCGTGTCAAAGCTGCGGGCGAAGAACCAGGCGTTGCAACTGCGCGCTTTCGTCGTGGTCCCCTGCTATTAGGCATCGGGGTTGTAGCAATCGTCCTTTTGCTGGCCGGCCTTTTTGTTTACCGCCCCCAGCAAACGCGTGTAGCCGCACCTTCCGAATGGGTGCAACTCACGAATTTCACCGACTCGGCAACCTCGCCAGCCCTTTCCCCGGACGGGCGTATCTTGGCCTTCATCCGAGGGCCAGACACTTTCTTTGGGGCGGGGGAGATCTATGTGAAGATGCTGCCGGAGGGCGAGCCCGTGCAGCTCACCCATGACGGCCTGGCGAAGATGGGCCCGGTATTCTCTCCCGACGGCTCGCGCATCGCGTACACAGTGGCGCCTCCATTTGACACGTGGGAGGTACCCGTGTTGGGCGGTGAGCCGCGCCGCTGGCTGCCCAACGCTTCGGGCCTCACGTGGATTGACGGCCAGCATCTGCTGTTCTCAGAGATCAAAAGCGGTCTCCACATGGCCGTGGTCACAGCGGCCGAGAGCCGCACCGAACAGCGGGACGTTTATGTCCCCGCGCCGGACAGAGGCATGGCTCACCGCTCGTATCTTTCGCCTGACCGCCAGTGGGTACTGCTCGCTGAAATGGACAATGGCGGATGGCTGCCCTGCCGGCTGGTCCCCTTTGATGGCAGATCGTCCGGGAAACAAGTGGGGCCGCCAGGCGCCGGTTGCACCACCGCCGCCTGGTCGCCCGACGGCAAGTGGATGTACTTCAGCTCCGATGCCGGAGGCCGATTCCATATCTGGCGGCAGCGATCTCCCGATGGCAAGCCGGAGCAAGTAACCTTCGGCCCCACGGAAGAGGAAGGCATTGCGATGGGCCCCGAGGGGCGGTCGCTCGTGGCGTCGGTAGGGATGGAAGAGAGCGCGGTTTGGATCCGTGATTCGAACGGGGAACGCCAGATCTCATCGGAAGGCTTCGCCGAAGCGCCTTCGCTTTCTCCCGACGGTACAAAGGCCTACTACCTGGTGCGTCCTCGGGGCACCACGGGCGGTTTCACCAACGGAGGGGCCACGGGCCCGTTCACCAACGGAGCGCTGTGGGCTGTCGAGTTGAACGGAGGGCGCTCCGAGCAGCTTCTTCCAGGGTTCGCGGTCACCGGGTACGACATTTCACTTGATGGCAGGCGGATAGTGTTTGCCGCACAGGACCCGCACGGCAAATCGCATCTGTGGATTGCCTCGACAGACCGCCGATTCCCTCCCCGGCAGATTCCCTCCTCCACGAGCGACGACAGCCCGGTTTTCGGGCCCGGCGGCGACATTTTCTTCCGCGCGGCGGAGGGGGGCTCCAACTTCATCTACCGCGTCAAGGAGGACGGGACGGGGCGCCAGAAAGTATGGCCGAATCCCATTCTGGACTTCTTCAGCGTCGCCCCGGATGGCCAATGGCTGATCGCCGGTGCGCCGCTTCCCAATGAAGAAATCTCTGCTGCCCTGTGGGCCTATCCCGTTCACGGAGGTACGCCTGTGAGGATATGCGCGGGGGACTGCTACGCTCAGTGGGACCGCGCGGGAAAGTTCTTCTACGTGGCGCTTATCGAGATGGGAAGTCGCGGTGGTCGCGCGCGGACTATAGTCCTGCCCGCGCCGCACGGCAGTGACCTCCCGAAAATCCCGCCTTCCGGCATCAACTCTCCACAGGATGTTAAAGGCCTTCGGGGCGTGAAGGTCATTGATGAGGTGATCTCGCCGGGGGCCACCACGTCGGTCTACGTTTTCACGCGCACCTCCGTCCACCGCAACCTGTACAGCATCCCGCTGCCGTGACGTTAGGGATTGGCCATGGGCCTGCGGCCCACCCAAGGGGATGAAAACCGCCGTCCTCGTCACCCCCGCGCAAGCGGGGGTCCACGTCTGTACGGAAGAAACTGGATTCCCGCCTTCGCAGGAATGACCGGAACGGGGTGACTTTCGAGAGAGCGGAGCGAGGAATCTTGCTCTGATTCGTTTTCCCCGCTCCGCCTGAAGCCAGCGAGCGGAGCTTCGCCGGCAATCGCCGCTGAGGTGCACTTCCTATTCCCCATTCCCTAGCACGGTATGTTTTGCCGTAAATCGTCGCTCAGATACACTTCCTGTTCCCTATTTCCGATTCCCTATTCCCTGTTCCTTGTTCCCTACTCTCCAAACGCTAGGTGTGAAGGCAGGAGTAATAGGCCAACTTCCGAGTGGCCGACATAACCGGCCAATCTCTGCCCATTCTCAGGCAGTGCGGAGTTTACGGGTTTCTCCGACGATCTTTGTGAGGCGGTTGGAGAGCCGGTCGAGGCAACTGCGTGCAGCGCCTGTGGGCAGCGA
>Ga0326727_10002031_pt1 | contig 71577 bp, 68 predicted proteins | sample MB2enrmetagenome_FD_207643 | JGI IMG/M metagenome (GOLD analysis project Ga0326727, IMG submission 207643) | Lab enriched peat soil microbial communities from McLean, Ithaca, NY, United States - MB29MY | ecosystem: Environmental > Terrestrial > Soil > Wetlands > Peat | place: USA: New York... | reverse complement strand
CGCAGCGCAAAGGCAATCTGTTCTTCCGTAAACTTCGATCTTTTCATGACAAATCTCCTGCCCGGATGGGCTTAAATTTGCCAGAAATCTCTACTTTTCGCTGCTCCAGTTTTTCGGGAGGAGGTCACGCAAGTTCGACGCACTCACAGCATGCCCCTTACGCTGGCAGTTCCTAAATCGTGTCTACCCCCAGCCTCGAGCCCATAAAGCTCGGGGCTAAACCTCATGGAGGTAGATCAAACATGGGGGGCTGCGGACACCTGTAAGGGCCCGGCGCTAAATGGGGGTGGTACGAAGCGTAGGACAGCCCCCCGCCACTGTTTGGCGGGCATCACAAGCAGTGAGGTCTGTCATGAACCCCAGCACCATTCCGCTTACCCAACTCGTATTTCTCCACGCCCGTCTGAGCCGCATGCAGCACAACAATCCCGAGCTGCTGCACGCCATCGGTTTCGATGAACTGCTGCCGCTGGTCAACCGCGCGGTCGATCTGCTGCCGCGGCTCGAAGACATCGCCAGCGACATCTGCGCTACCAGCCAGGCCTTCGGCCAGATCGGCGATGCCTTGCGCCGCACCGACAACCATGCGTTGCCGGTGTTGCGCGTGCGCGCCTTGCTCGATCCGCCCAGCCAGCAGCTGCTGCACCAGTCACAACGCTTGGCGGCGCTACTTTAGGCGCAAAAAAGCCGGGCCCGCGCAACGCGGCCCGGCTTTTTCTGACCGGGGACTGGAACATCAAGTCGAACATCACCACACCAAGCAAGGCCCTCCAGAGGTATTGAGAAAAAATATGAAGTCGGCCTTTGCAATACATAATAATATGAATTATAAATGCCAAATAGATATGCAATTTGACCGCAAACAATCAGAAGAACAGATATAACCATGAAAAATCAAAACGTTACATATGGTGCAGTAGTGGGGGTTTTTGCGCATGACTTGAGTTGCCGCCTGAACATTGCCCCGCCCGGCACCAAAACACTTGTCCCAGCAGATGTGGACTCACCCACAACACGCCTACTCTTCCGCCGGCTGGATGGGCCGAGTTCAGGTGTAGTAGAAGAAGATCATTTGATTGGCATTTTCACTGAAGATGGCAATGGACGCCTCGATATCGCAGAAGACTGTTTTGAACAAAAAACACTAGCCTCTAACGACAGCGATACAACCCAATTCATCATTGAAAATCTGATAGAGAAGAAGAATGGCGACATCTGCTACGAAGAGCCCATCGGCATTTTTTCTGTTGATAAAAAATTCCGACTAGATATAGGACAAACAGCTCTTAAAAAATTGCAAAGCCCATCCCATAGTAGCTTTGCCACGGAGCTATACATTCGCATCATTAAACCAACCAACCAGGACCATAGTTTCTCTCCAGGAAATGAAAGTAATGAAAGCTCTCAGCCAACACTCGAACGGATCTTGGTTGCCGTCTACGAAGCGGTCAAGCGCGCCCAGGTAGATGTACAAAGGGGAATAGAAAAGAAAATAAACTGGTTTTTCCCACCGGACGAAAAAGGGGTTTCCACGCCCCGAATGTTAAAAATACCGGTCAAGCAAATTGACGGAACAGAAACAATTCTGGACATCCCATTGTTTGCACTCGCCCCACACCATGACCTAAAAATCGAAGATGTAGTAGTTAAAATGCGAGTGGATCTTATGCAAATTCAGCACTCGTCTAAAAATCCAACCATTAACGAAATTGTGTCACAACTTCCACATGGCGGCAGAACACCAGATCAATACGCAGACATAGAGATTCACCTCAAAGGGACAGACCCTGTAGAAGGCATTTCCCGTTTAAGCGACCTGCTAACCAAGACTCTGTAACACAAATCTTTAGAAAAGGATGAAAAATGGCTGATATCGCAAGTAAATTCACCAATCTGCCCTTGGAAACACTAATTTCCGCTCCACTAGTTGCGGCTGCCAATTCAAATCTCATGCTGGCAAATGCCACTTATGACTTTATTCAAAACGTCTGGTTCGAGAAAAACAATGGCACAGCCAACACTCGGCTATTGGAATTCAATGTAAGTGAAGATAAAGAATCAGGAGGCAAACAAGACGTAAAAGTCAGCGCGCCACTCGCTGCACTGCTGCAAACTCCAAATTTGATGATAAATTCGATCGACATCGACTTTTCCATGGAAGTTAAAGACGTCAGCACAGCAAAGAACGACATAACTGCAAAGGCAGATCTGGCACTGACAGCCAAGGGAGTCTGGTGGAGTGCAAAACTTACCGGATCTTTATCCAGCAATAGCAGCAATTCCCGCAGTACCGATCACAGTGCAAAATACGATATAAGCCTTAGAGCCGAACAAGCGAGGCCAACAGAAGGCATGGAAAGGCTATCACAACTGTTTGCCAGTGCCATAAGCAGAGAAGCTTTACCTGCAAAAGCTGAGACAACACCAGGCAAAAATGATGGGGCCTCAGGCAATGACGAAAACGGATCAAAAGCCAAATAACAGACAAACCTAAGAGAATAAAAAAAGCCACACACAGCAGAAGGATTCCCCATGCCTAGCAATTTTCATGCTGACAAAAAAAACAGCAAAAAAGATACAAACAATAAAAAAAGAAAGATTTCAAGTGATAACGAATACAATGATAGACGCCAAGAAGACAGCGAAGCGGAAGAAGAATATTATAGTGATAATGATAAAGAGGCAATAGAGATTCTAATACGCTGCGAGATAAAAGCTCAGCCGGAAGGCGAGCCACCATTTGTCACAATAAACCTGCCAAGGGAAAACTATATTTACACAATAAGACGAAATGGAAATATTTACATTGGCACTACAGGCATAGGTAAATATTCAGGGACCAGATACAGCAGATGGACGCAGCGAGCAGAGACCTTCAATTGCTTCAACATTAGCCCAAGTGACATAAAAAACGCAGAAATTCACACCTATCTTTTTTACGATCACGAGGGATACAAAATTCGCCTGGAAGGAAGATCGGGAAAAATTCAAATTCAAAAAAAAGAAATTGACGTTGAGCATTTAATGATGCGAATCGCAAGAAGAGTCGGAAAGCTCAACGTTATCAACATTAAAAAATATTTACAACACAACAGCCTAGATAAGCAGCCATTCTATAACAACACGGGGCACACACTTTTAATTACGCTATTACCTCATGGCATGGGAAGTTTTTTTAAACCATCAAAAGAAACAATCACCATCCGCAACAAAGAAGCTTATTGACACACAAAAACATTACCCCCCCATAGTCCCAAGTTTGCTATCGACTTTGGCAACGTGGATGCCGGTTTGATCATACGTCCCTGGCCAGCAGCTAGCTCGGCGGCGCGAGTTCTCATCAAGGCACAGCCGCTATCGCGGCTCACCCCTTGTTTTTTCACTTCAAAAGCAACTGGTGGGCCATGTCGCGCATCAATTCGTTAACTATCGCGCCCGACCCACCATTATCGGCGATATATCGCACTACACTGCATATGCTAGATCACCGGATTAACCGTGTCATGCAGCGGCGCTGCCGTGGGTTGCGGGCGGCGCGGGTGGTACCAGTACACCGCGTAGCAGGTATTGACCCGCAGCGGAAACCAGAAGCCGACCGGGTGCACGCACACCAGGTCCTTTTGCAGCGGCATGCCGTGCCGGGTCAGCCAGTTGGCCGCGGTTTGCGCGCAGCCACTGTCCGACTGCTGGCACAGCAGCACGCCATCGCGATCCAGCCAGCGCACCGGTTCCATGCGCGTCACCGGCGAGCTGTCCGGGGTACCGGGGAACGCTGCAATATGGCTGTTGGTATAAAACGGGATGATCGCCGCATCCGGCCACGCCCCGCCCACCCAGGCGAGTGGGCTGCCCGCAAAGCGGCTGTCGTGCAGTTGCACGATGGCGGTGGCGGCGGCACGGTCGTCGCGGTAGTAGCACTCCGAGCCGCGCCAGGCTTGCGCCGCGGCAAACACCACCGACAGCAGTACAAAGACCAGCCAGATCAGCGGCACCGAGGAAATCACCCGGCTCTTCAACTCGCCGCTGAGGCGGTTGACCGTGCCGCACCAGTAGATCGGATAGATGTACAGCAGCGGCACCGCCCAGTGCAGCGTCGGTTTGATCTTCAGGAGCGCGAACACGATGGTGATCAGAATCGGCGCATTGCCGATCCAGAACAGTTCGTCGCGGGCGTTGAACGAGACAATCTTGGCCAGCGCCGCCTTGCGCTCGCCGCGCCGGGTCGCATACAGAATGATCAGCAGGCCAAGGGCGCCATACAGATAGGGCGACAGGTAGAAGATGAAAATATGCTTCCAGTCGATGGTGCTGACATGGTGCTTCTGCACATAGGTAATGGTCGGCGCACCGGTGTGCACCATCCACAGCAGATGCGGCGTCATCGCCAGTGCAAAAGCCAGCAACGCGACCCAGGGACGGACGGTTTTCAGCCAGCGGCGCCCTTCTGCGGTACAAAAGGCCGCCAGAAAAATCCCCACCAGCAGGGTCGCCGTGTAGTACTTGCCCATCATGCCCAATGCTGCCAACACACCCAGACCAAGCGGATAAACCCATTTCTCCGAGCGCAGGCTGCGCTTGAAAGCCACCACGATCCACGGCCAGATCGGCAGCAGAATGCTGTTGGCGTTGAACTTGAACGCCAGCGTGGTGTACGGCAGGGTCAGCGTCAGCGCCAACATGGCGATGGCGATTTTTTCCTTGGGCAGATATTCCTTGGCGAGCGCATATACACCCAGCGCGGAAATCAGCGAACACAGCACGCAGAGAAAATGGAACGAGATGATGGTTTTCGGCAGCAGCGTGAACCACATGCGCGCCACCCAGCCCGACAGCGGCGGATGCTTGAATGTGCCCAGCTCGTAGTGCGGGGTAAAGGCATACGCTTCGAGCATGTCGCCATAGGGATCGAGCCGCTTGAAGGCGATGCAGCTGATCAGAAACCACACGGCAATGCTGCCGACGGCGATCAGCAGCGGATGCCTGGCCAGAAGGGTCGAAATCGGGTTCTTTTGTTCCATGTTCGCTTGATCGCCGCGTTTGCCCTTTATGCCGGGGGGCCAGCAGCAGGGGCCGTGTTAGTCTGAAATCATGCGATAGCTGCGATTTGGTACGGCCGGTTTCGCCATGCACTCTTTCGCAGTGGATAGTTTGCCGAACGCAAATGGAAAACCCATCAAGCGAGTATGGATATTATGTGGAGACGAAACAGCATCCGCGCGGCAATAAAAAAACCGGACCATTCGCATGGATCCGGTTCTTTTATTGGCGGCAGACACCATTTCACGACCGTTGCAGCCGCGCCTCCAGCCGCTGTCTGACCTGCGGCCATTCGCTATCGATGATGCTGAAGCGCACGGAGTCGCGCACCCGACCGTCGGGCATGATGCGCTCGTGGCGGATGATGCCCTCCTGCACGGCGCCAAGACGCAGAATGGCGGTCCGCGAGGCCTCGTTGAGCACATCGGTTGTCAGTTGCACACGCACACAGTGCATCTGCTCGAAGGCATGGCGCAGCAGCAGATATTTCGCTTCGCTGTTGATGCCGGTACGCTGCGCCGAGGCGGCCAGCCAGCTGCCGCCGATTTCCAGCTTGCGGTTGCAGCGGTCGATCTTCCACAGCCTGGTGCAGCCAACCACGCGGCCGCTGGCGCGCTCGACAATGGCAAACGGCAGCATTGTTCCCGCCTGGCGCCCGGCCAGCGCCGTCGCCACATAGCGCTCGGCACTGTCGGCATCCGGACCGGGCACGACGGTGACCTTGAGATTCCACAGCTGCCCGTCGGCGGCGGCAGCCAACAGCGCCGGGCAATCTTCGGCCTGCAGCGGCCGCAGCTCGATGCGCGTACCGCGCAGTATCAACCCGGCATCCTCGACAATATCCGTCATGACATTCTCCAGAATTGGTTACGCCCCGCCCCGCACCACTGCACCGGTCACGTAAGGATCCGTCACACCGGCACCGCAGGCGCCTGGCCAGCGCAGCTCGAAACAGCAACCGCCTTGCGTCGATGGCTGGCAGCTGGCACGCCCCTGGTGCGCTTCGGCAATCGCCGCCACCACCGCCAGTCCCAGGCCGCTGCCACTGCGCGCCCCGCCCTGACCGTTAGCGGGGCCGTTCAGTGAACGGAAGGCCTTGAACACCTCGGGCATCTGCGCGGCGGCAATGCCCGGACCGTCGTCCTCGACCTGCAATTGCCACCAGTTGCCTTCGCGCTGGCAGCGGATGCGTACCTCGCCCGGCGTGGCATGGCGGCGCACGTTTTCCAGCAGGGCCAGCAGCGCCTGACGAATGCGCACCGGGTCACAGAACGCCTGGCCGGCTTCCAGTTCCAGCACCAGCCGGTGGCCGCTGGCGGCGAGCGTGTCGGCGAACAGCCCGGTCACCGCCTCGATCTCGCTCGACAGCTCGACATCGGCCATTTGCAGGTCGAGATGACCGCTCTCCACCAGGCTCACGACGCGTAAATCTTCGATCAGCCGCGCCAGCCCCTCCACCTGGGTCAGCAGGCTGCCGACCAGCGCGTCATCGGCGACAAACACGCCGTCAGCCAGCCCCTGCAAACGGCCGCGCAAGATGGTCACCGGGGTGCGCAGTTCGTGCGCGATGGCGGCATTCCAGAACACTTGTTCTTCGGTGATGTGCTGCAGCCGGCCGGCAAGAAAATTGAAATCGTCCACCAGTTGCGCAGCCTCGGCCGGCGAGCGCTCGCCGCTTTCGGCCCGCGCCGCGAGGTCGCCCTGCGCGACGCGGCGGATGCCCTCGGCCACCGCGTTGAGCGGCAGCAGGATGCGGCGCGACAGCTTGCCCGCCAGAACGCGCGCCAGCGCCAGGCCGGCCAGGGTGGTGCCTATCATCCACGCCCACTCGGCCGGCGATGGCCACCAGTTGGAGTCGGCCAGGGCATACGAGCCCGGCCAGAGAATCTGCCAGGCGGAATAGAACAGATAGGACGTCACCAAGACCAGCAGCGACACATAGAAAGCGGTCGACATCATCGACTGCGCAATCTGACGACTCAGCCCGACCAGCTTCATTCGCGTCCCCGAAACTTGTAGCCGACCCCGCGCACGCCGCACGGAATGCCGTCCACGCCAAGGTTTTCCAGTTTTTTGCGCAGCTTGCTCAGATGGCTGTCCACCGTGCGTTCCTGCGCATCGCCCTCCGGCAGACAGGACAGCAGCAGCTCTGTGCGGCTGAACACCCGCCGCGGTGCGCGCGCCAGCTGCTCGAGCAGTTTGAATTCGGTCAGGGTCAGCGTCAGCAGGCTGCGGTGTTCGCCAAGCTGCAGCGTGACTTCATGGCTGTCGAGGTCGATCTCGAACGGCGCAGCGCGCAGTATTCGCGTCTGCGGCGCCGCGGCGGCCATCGAGCGGCGCAGCACCGCCTGAACCCGCGCCACCACCTCGGCCGGGTTGAACGGTTTGACCACATAGTCGTCGGCGCCGATGCGCAGCCCCATCAGTTTGTCGACGTCCTGGTCCATTGCCGTCAGCATGATCACCGGGATATTGCCGCGATGGCGGATTTCGGCCAGCACTTGCCAGCCGTCCAGTTGCGGCATCATCACGTCCAGCAGCACCAGATCGGGTTTCAGCAGTTGATGCAGCTCCAGCGCGCGACGGCCGTCGGCGGCGCGCACCGCACGCAGGCCGGCATGCGCCAGATAAGCGGCAAGAATTTCGGCAATTTCCGGTTCGTCTTCGGCTATCAGCACCAGGGCCGAATGGGCGCGCGGCACGGCCTTATCCATGTCGTTGGCGCCGCTCACGATTTCTTGTTCCATTGAATCTCCACAACAACGCAGCCGGATCGCAAAGCGGGACAGGCAAACTGGCGGGTATTATTACCCGGGGCAGAATCAATGTGGCGCCGAATAATCAATAACAGAGGAACAGCCATGACCAAAGGAATTCGCCTTATATTCTTTGTTTTGCTGACCGCCTTGATCATCAGCGCTATTGCGCACGCCGCAGAGCCGGATCATAAAACGCGCTCGGGAAAATCTCAAAGCGCTGATCAACAATAGCCGCATCATATCGAATCAAATCGGAAAAGACGACTCGCCATTCACGCGCAATTGCGCCGTCCGGCAAGCAGCCGCGGGGCAATAACCGTCAACAACCCCACCGCGCCCATGCACGCCGACAGCGCCAGAATGACCGCCCCGGGCCCGTAAGGGGTGGAACAGAGCCCGACGGCAAGACCGGCCAGCGGCTGGGTGCAGTTATTGAGCAAGATGATCACGCCGGTGGTTTTGCCATAATCCTGTGCGGGAATAATCTTCTGCCGCGTGCTTCTGATATAAACGTTGAACATTTTATCGAAGCCGACAATCAGCAGAAAACCCGGTATATATCCCACCACCCCACCGCTCGTTGCAGCAACAATACCGCCGCAACAAATGGCGCAAAAACTCGCCAGCCCCAATACCTGACGGGACAGATGCCACCTGGCAGTCAATAACAGAATCAAAATCGTCGCGCAGGCGCCGGCAGTCTGCAATCCGGCATAAAAATGCCCGCTCTGGTGATGAACACCGGTCACCATCGCCGCGGAGGTGGCCAGCGTGACGCCGATAACGAGATTTTCCGCGGCAGCCAACACAATGACCGATTTGAGTCCGGGCAGCAGAAATACATGGGCAAGCGCAGTACGGGTCGAAGCAAACCAATCGGCAGGTGCCGCAGCAGGCAGCGCAAAGACGAAGGCGCTGGCCTTTTGCCAGCCGGCCAGGGTGAGATCGGCGAGGAAAAACAGCAGCGCCGCAGCGACAACGGCCCACTCCCAGCGCCACCAGCCGAGCAGAACACCGGCCAGCATCGGCCCCAGCACCTGCCCAAGTTGGTCGGCCAATTGCGAATACGACAGGACTTTTTCGAAACGATGGCTATTGAATATCTGCGGCAGCATCACTTCGCGCGCGACGATGCCCTGGCTGGTCAATATGCCGCACAGCGCCGAAAGCACAATCAGCCAGCCAATTCCGCCCCAGAGCGCATAGCCGCCCGCCCCGCAAACACAGACCAGCGCGCGTAGCGCCTGGCTGATGCGCATCAATCTGGCGGGAGAGTGGCGATCGCACAAAATACCCAAAAACGGAAAACTCAGATAGCGCGGCAGGGTTTCCAGCAGGAAGGCAATGCCGGACCAGGAGACTTTGCCGGTCGTCTGGAAAATGACCAGCGGTACCAGAAACAACAGTATCTGATCGGCGAGCCGGGCGAAGAATAGTGACGAGAAAAACAGTTGATGCCGGGCGCGCACAAAGTATCGCTTTCATGTTGCGCGCCGCACCTGCAGTGCCTGCCCGCAATACGTATCAGGCAGACAAGATTACCTCACCAGCACATCGTCATGCAAAACACGCAATCGTGCACAGGGCAAAATCGGGACCAGGCGGCAGACATGCCACTCCCTCCACGATAATGCGGTAGATCGGGAAAATCGGGCTTTTATGCAGGGGGGCCCACCATCCCTTGCCTCGGACGCACGCGGTTCGTCGCACGGCCTCGTCAGCGGCGAAGGGATGCGGGTGCGTATGTCGCCTTAGCGATTATGCGTCGCGGGCGAGCGGAACGAGGTACGACCCTCGATATGGCGGAAGGTAATCCGGCCTTTGCTGATGTCATACGGGGACATTTCCAGTGTCACCTTGTCGCCGGCGAGAATGCGGATGTGATTCTTGCGCATCTTGCCCGACGTGTAGGCGATCAGCTGATGGCCGTTTTCGAGCGTGACGCGAAAACGGGAATCAGGCAGGACCTCGTTCACCAACCCTTGCATTTCAATGTGTTCTTCTTTGGCCAAGTTCGTTCTCCGGCAAAACAAATAAAAAGCCCGGCATGCATAGCTAGCCGGGCTCCTGTGACATGCAGTGTCAGCACTGCATGTTGCACTGCTTACTCAGCGCGGATGTTGGACGCTTGGTCACCCTTCGGGCCGGTCGTCACATCAAAGCTAACGCGTTGGTTTTCTTGCAGCGACTTGAAACCGTTACCTTGAATTGCGGAGAAGTGTGCGAACAGATCTTTGCCGCCATCATCCGGGGTAATGAAACCGAAACCCTTGGCATCGTTAAACCACTTTACGGTACCAGTTGCCATATCTTGAAACTCCTAAAAATATTAAATGTGGGAATGTCCCAGAGCAGTCTTAATAGACCAAAACTCTGCGAAGCTCAAGACAGCGATGTATTGCAGGAGAAGCTACCAGATAAACTGGGGAATACCACCAGACAAAACCGAACAGTGCTTGATCGTCGCGTTGGCTATTCTCCTCGACAGATTGTGTTTTGGCAAGTTATTTATCCAGATTGGGCACTATTCTGGTCATGCGGCGCAAAAAAGAGCTCCAGCGACATCGGCACAGCGAGCTATTTTGCTGTTTTCAGCAGTGTCCCGCCCCCCTCCCCGTCACATGGCGTAATTGCAACACAATGTTTTAACAAGCAATTTTACAAACCAACCCAAAAGCCGCGCCATCACACCAAAGTTCCGCCTTCTGGCGCAAGTTGTTGCGCCCCGGGTACGGAATGCCGGATCAGTCTGCCAAAACATTCGCCAGCACCCGCTGCGAACTCTCCAGCAAGGACACCAAAATCGTCGCGCGCGGCGCATCGATCTCCGACTGGCGCAGCAGATCGCTGAGTTCGCGCGCCGTCTCGTACACCCCGGTCAGACCGAGATTGCCGGCAGCGCCTTTCAGTGCGTGTGCAGTCCGCTCGGCGGCATGCACGTCTTTGCACGCCAGACTCTGTTTGAGCGCATCGACAGAAACGGCAATGCGGCCGCACAGCAACTGCAACAGCTCGATGTATTTGTCCTGGTTATTGCGCAGCATCTGCATGCCGTGTTCGACGTCGACGCCCGGAACCCCGGCCAGGCGGGTCAGGATGGAGGCATTCGTCGCCACCGCATCCATTTCCGCAGCAACAGATTCTCGGCCAGATTCTTCCCCTCTGTTGGGCAGCCATTTCAGCAAAGTGGCGTAAAGCTCATCCGGCTCGACCGGTTTGGTAATGAAGTCGTTCATGCCGGCCGCCTCGCAAGCGCTGCGGTCGTCATCGTAGGCATTGGCGGTCATGGCGAGAATCGGCCGCTCGGCCCAGCCCGGCAGCGCACGAATGGCCCGGCTCGCTTCGAGTCCATCCATCACCGGCATCTGGATATCCATCAAAACGAGGTCATAGGAAGCCGCACGCGCCCGCTCGACGGCAATGCGGCCGTTCTCGGCCACGTCCACATGCAGATTCACGCCGTGCAGCAGCTGCTGGGCAACCTCGATATTGATCAGATTGTCCTCGACCAGCAGCACGCGCACGCCTTCGCCTCTGGCACGCAAGTCGTGCTCGGCCGAAGACATGACGATCCGTTCTCCCGTAGGCATCACACCATGGCCGCGCTGCAGCCAGACGGTAAACCAGAACGTGCTGCCATGCCCCAGCGTGCTTTCACAGCCGGCTTCACCGCCCATCATTTCCGCCAGCCGGCGGGTAATGGCCAGGCCGAGTCCGGTGCCGCCATAGCGCCGGGTCGTTCCGATATCGCCCTGCTCAAACTCGTTGAAAATCTTGCCCAGCATCTCGGCAGGAATGCCAATACCACTGTCTTCGACCGAAAAGCGTACGCTCAGGCGTTCGGTCTGCATTTCCAGCAGGCTGGCACGCAACACGATGCAGCCCTGTTCGGTGAACTTGACCGCATTACTGGCAAAATTGAGCATGGCCTGACGGATGCGCAGCAAATCGCCGTGCAGCCACACCGGCACGCCGTCGCGATCGACAGATACCGACAACCCCTTGGCCCGTGCCGACTCGCCAATGATGGACGCAATCTGGTCCAGCACCTGATCGAGGGTAAAGTCGTTTTCGTCCAGCACAAACTTGCCCGCCTCGATTTTGGACAGATCGAGAATGTCGTTGATGATCGACAGCAGGTGCTTGGCGGATGCGTCGATCTTGGCCAGCCGGTCCACCTGCCCGGCGGTGGGGCTGTCCTTGCGCAACAGATGCACCAGACCACTGATCGCGTTCATCGGCGTGCGGATTTCGTGGCTCATATTGGCGAGAAAGGCACTCTTGGCGCGGGTAGCCGCTTCGGCGGCGAGCTTGGCATCGTGCAATTCGGTGACATCGTAGAGCCAGGCCAGCGCCGCCGGCCGGCCTTCGTAATTGATGATCATGTACGAGCCCATGGCCCAGACCGGCGCGACATCCGGGCGGTCGGGCAAGGCCAGTTCCACCAGTTGATTAAGCACCACTTCCCCGCGCTCCAGACGCTGTTTGATATCGTCGAACACGGTCGGATCCACATAGCAATCGCGCACATCCAACTGCCGCGCGTCTTCCTCGCTGCGACGGATGAGTTCGCTGAACGCGCGGTTCATGAACAGCACCCGGTTGTCGTGCACGGCAGCCACGCGCACCGCCATCGGCGCGGCGGTCAGTACATGGCGCAAGGTCTGTTGTTCCTGCCGCTGCCGGGTGCAATCCACCACCACCGTGCGACTGCGTACAAACTCGCCATCATCATTGCGCGTCGCCGTCGCCGACACCAGCACCGGGATCCGTCGGCCATTCGCAGTCACCAACTCGAGCTCCAGCTCGGAAATGCGGCCGAACTCCTTCATCTTCGGGAAATTCACCCGGAAGATTTCCAGCGAAGCTTCGGACAGAAACTCGGTCATGCGCCGTTTGCCGATCACTTCCTCACGCGTCAGACCGAGCCAACGGAGCTCGGTATCGTTCATCTGCACAATGAAGCCGTTCTCGTCGAGCGAGTGGTAACCGCACGGGGCATTGTTATACAGGTCTTCGTATTCACCGAATTGGCGGACAAGGTCGAATTGCGCCTGGCGAATCTCGGTAATATCGGAAATCTCCGACACGAACCCTCTCACTTTGCCATCGACGATATCCGGGAAATAACTGATCAGGCTGAAACTCATCGACCCGTCGGCATGCGGCAAGGCACGCTCAAAACGCTGTGGCCGGCCCTCGAGCACAGCATCGATATAGGGCTTGTTCTCGGCAAACAGCTCCGCTCCGAGCACGTCATGCGCATGCAGGCCGATCGGCGACACCCCCGGGGTCCGGCCAAACCATTCGCGATAGGCGCGATTGGAAAAACGGTTATAGAGCTCGGCATCCCAGTATCCCAACGCCCCCGGAGCCACATCGGTCACCATGCGCAAAAAGCGGTCCTGGGTTTCCAGCTCAGCGGTACGCTGTTCGACCAACGCTTCCAGATGATGACGATGCTCGGCCAATTCCTGCCGGGCCAGCTCCTGCTCGCTGACATCCTGGAACGTGACGCCGCACTGCATTGGCTCGACCGGAAAGGCCGAAATGGAAAAGACCTTGCCAAGCAGATCCGAGCGCTGCTCGAAATGTATTGACTGTCCTGTCTGCACAACGCGTCCGTAAGTACCGATCCAGTCCGCCGGATCGTCTTCGATGCCGGGCAAGGCATCGGCCAGGCGCAGACCGACGACATCGGACGCCCTAAGTCCGGTCACCGCTTCGAATTGGGCGTTCGCGGCGAGAATGACCAAGTCAACCGGCTCGTCATGCGCATCGGTCAGGAGTTCGAACAGCACAAAGCCGGCATTCATGTTTTCGAACAGGCGGCGATAACGGTTTTCAGACTGCACCAACTGCAGCTCAGTCTGCTTGCGCTCAGTGATATCGCGATAAATGCCTACACAATTCCCATCTTCCAGCTGGACAGCATTGAGTTCGGTATAAATGAGCCGGCCATCCCGTGCACGGAGAACGCGCTCGACCCTGACGCGCCCGCCGGCCAGCACGGCATGAAACGCCATATCGGATGTCGCGGCGTCGCTCGGCGGCGTAATGTCGCGCACGGACATCGCGCACAGCTGCTCCGCCGTATAGCCAAGCAATTGGCAAGCGCCTTGATTGGCATAAACGATGCGCCGATCGGCACGGGCAACGATAATCGCATCGGCCGTACTGTCCAGTATCGTGCGCAGCCGGGTTTCAGCGCCCCCGGAGGCTTTCGCCGCATCTGCCTGACGCAGTTTCTGGCTGAAATAAGAAAAGGCAAGCCCGGTTGAGCAGAACACCAGCACGGAAACGACATCCGTGACATGGACAAGTACCAGGCCATAAAGAGGCGGGACAAAGAAATACCAGCCGAGCAGCGTCGCCAGCACCGTGGCGGCCAGCCCGCCCTCGCCGCCGGTCAGTACGGCGGCGGCAAAGACGGCCGGATAGAGGAGCAGCCACGGCGGGACATGACCAACGTCACGCCACAGCATGAATTGCAAGACAAAGGCAACGACAATGATGCCAAGGGCGAAAATGACGCGTATTGGACGATGACTCATCACGACACACTCCGTGCTACCGGTCCTGCGTTGGATCGGCACCCGCCGGTACGTGCTACCGAAGGCCCTTCGTGTTTCGCACATCGACCGCACCTGGACAGGTCGCAGCCCAGACAGAGGAGTGTTTCGAATCCCTTTGCGAATCTGTGCGTACAATAATTTTTATCATTTAATACTAATGACAACCTAGTAAATAATCACCCATAAATATCAAGAAAAGCACTCGGCCGAGACTTCCCCGTCACCAGCAGACGGGCGCACGCACCCACGCCAGTACGGCGCGTTTTTTTTGCGCAACGGGAATTTTCGGAGGAGGATGAGCGACGGCGGGAGACAAGCAACTTCACCCGCAACCGACAGAAACCGGACCGTCAGGCCGGACGACACGATCAACAACCATAGCCACCCATGTCTGCGACCAACATCAACTGGGACTACCCCACGCCGTTCACGCTACCGCTATCTCCGCAGCCCGACGACATCGACGGTCTGGACCACACCAATAACGCCGTCTATGTACGCTGGTGCGAGCAGGCCGGCTGGGCGCATTCGATGGCGCTCGGCATGGGCATCGACGACTACCGGCGCCTCGACCGCGGCATGGCCATCCGGCGCGGCGAATACAACTATCTGCTGCCGACATCCGTCGGCGAGCCGCTACTGCTCGGCACCTGGCTGGTGCAGGGCGACAGCCCGCTCGCCATGCAGCGGCGATTTCAATTGATCCGCACTGGCGATGCAAGCACGGTTTTGCGCGCACAGTGGGATCTTGTCTGCATCGAATTGTCCAGCGGCAGGCCAAAGCGTTTCCCGGCGGAATTCATCGCCGCCTATCAGGCGGCAATCATTTCGCCCTGAGGGGGCGAATCACGGCGGCGTCACTTCGGAAGGAATGGCGGCAGGCAGGTAAAAAGCCTGCCCGCACCTGGTATATTTTCAGATCTTCAGACTGAGTTTACGGCGGAAAACTACGGACATGATCAGCATGTAGATCACGCCGATGGCCAACCAGGATACACCCATCAGATGCGTCACCCGATCCTGGCTGATCAGCACGAAGCCGATGATGGCAATTCCCAGACAAGGGAAAAGGATGTGGCGCACATATTGTTTCGAGCCATTTCTCACCACGAAATGCCAGATCACCGAAACATGCAACAGAATGAAACCGGTCAGTGCGCCAAAGTTGACCAGCTTCGACAAGGTATCGGCATCGTTCAGGAAATAAAATCCGACCAGCAGTGACACCGCCGCCACGAGCCATGTGCACATATAGGGGGTTTTGTATTTCGGATGCACGCGGGACAACCAGGCTGAGCCTGGCAGCAGCTTGTCGCGCCCCATGGAAAACAAAATGCGCGACACGGCAGCCTGCGCGGCCAATGCATTGGCGATACCCCAGGCCAGTGCGGTCGCCCAACCAGTCAGTGCATAGAGCATTTTCCCGCCGGCCATCCCCGCCACTTCATAGAAAGCGGTATCCAGCGATTTGAATTTCATGCCATCGGCCAGATCGGCAGCCACCCATGTCTGGGTAATGAAAATGAATCCCATCAGAAACAGCACGGCCACGGTGGCGCGTCCCACCACCTTGCGGTTTCCATCTTTGACTTCTTCGGCCAGTGTGGAAATGCCATCGAAACCAAGGAAGGACAGCACCGCAATCGACGTTGCCGAAGCGATCAGCGAGAAATCGATCTTGCCGTTAAAGAATGGATGGATCGTCAGATGCCCGGCGCCCTTGCCGCCATAGAGGGCATGCACGCCGAAAAACATGAAAATGGCCAACACCAGTAATTCAAGAACCAAAAATACAATATTGGCCTTGGCGGTCATTTCCACGCCACGCGTATTGATGAAGGTGCATGCAGCGACAAAAGAAACCATCCAGATCCATTTCGGCAATTCCGGAAACAGTGCCAATAACGAATTGGAACTGATCACATACAACAATGCCGGAACAAGAATATAGTCGAGCAATAACAGCCAACCGCACAAAAACCCCAGATAAGGGTTCAATCCACGATAGGTATATGCATAAGCCGAGCCGGAAATCGGAAAGGCTTCCGACATGCTGGCATAGCTGATCGCGGTAAAGAACATGCCAACCATGCCGAAGACATAGGCGAGCGGTACCATGCCATGCGCGGCATCCGAGACATAGCCAAAAATTCCGAACGGCGCGATCGGCACCATGAAAATGACGCCATAAATCAGCAAGTCCTTGAATGTCAAGACCCTTTTAAGTTCCTCATCGTAGCCGAAGCTTTCGATCGCCATACCATTTCCCTCCGGGTCCATTACATTGCAAAGCCAAGCTTCAGCAACAGATCAAACGACATTTCGAAACGGCAGGTCTTCTTGGGATCCACCACCTGACAAATCTGCAATTGGCCGGCCGCGCTCATCAAGCTGACAGCCTGAGCCTCGGTCAAACCGGTGTATCGGGTCAGGACATCCACCATATTCGCCGCAGCCTGTCGGGCGGCATCGTCCAGCAATACTGCGGAGGCGATGGCATATAGATGGTTCTGCGTACGGGCCAAGGGAAGCGGCCAGGGCCGCCCCTTGATGACCGCCACACGTACGCGCACTTCACCGCTGACTTCCAGCCCGCAAACCGAAACCTCCCCATCCCCCATCGCGGCATGCAGGTCGCCCAGTGCAAACAGGGCGCCGGGAACATTGACCGGCAGATAAAGCGTGGTGCCTTCGGCGATGACCCGGCAGTCCATATTGCCGCCATGCGCATCCGGCACGCCGCAAGAAACGGGTTCTCCTGCGGGGGCGGTGCCGATCACACCTATCATCGGATTAAGCGGAATCTCCACATTGCCGAACAAGACGGCTTTTTGATCACGGACGGGCACGATATCGATCGTGTGGCCCTGCAGGCGCTCACCGATGACCCCCAGCCCCGCGCCAGTCACCATGACGGCTTGCTCTGCTATTTTGATCTGCCGGATGATGACGGCCAGCGTATCGCCCGGCTCTGCCCCATCGACAAATACCGGCCCAGTTGCCGGATTGATTCTGTTCCAGTCCAACGCAGTAAAATTCGTTTCTTTTGAAACAATCTGGTCCTGAAAACAATCGCAGGTTTCAAAAATAATCTCACTGCCGGAGGCAACGTGTAGTACCGGATTATTTTCCTTCGACATCGCATAAATAACCTGGTCTTTGCTCACTCTGTACGTCATCCACGTTCCTTCCGTATCGCAATCAAATTTCCGCATAAAATTCACCGAACGCCCTGCCATCGGATTAAGGCGGCAATTTCCGGGAGCCTCTTGTCCAGAGTAACCGTGGCGCAACCATAGTGATTATTTTGCGAAATATTGGGACAAGTACGAAACGCGGAATGCGCCAGCGGGAAATAGCGATGTATTTGATCAAAGAAAAACGGAAACAACCATTAATAAAACAACTTGAATTTCGGAAACATCTCAATCAGGCCACAGCTGACAAGCCAGGAAACACCCACTTTCTGGCCGCATCCGGGTACGTCGCGGTTAAATTCAGGTAAATTCTCAATTTATCGTCGGTCATATCGCATAAAATATTGAACAACCCGATAAACAAGCCATGTATCCAGACCGCTTTTTCGCATGCTATCTGCCCTGACCCAACTGCGCCGCCGCGTGCCCGATTCCACCTCGCTGGCATTTCTGGTCGTCGCCTTTCTCTCCGGCACCGCCAGCGCACTGCAGGTGCCGACGCTCAGCCTATTCCTCACCGAACAGGTCAAGGTGCGCCCCCTGCTGGTCGGCCTGTTCTATACCGTCAACGCCGTGCTCGGCATCATCATCAGTCAGTGGCTCGCTGCGCGTTCCGACCGCGGCGGCGACCGGCGCCGGCTGATCATGTGGTGCAGCCTGGCCGGCTTTGCCGGCTGTGTGCTGTTCGCCTTCGACCGCCACTATCTGTTGCTGATCACCGCCGGCGTGCTGCTCGGCAGCCTCGGCGGCACCGCCAACCCGCAGGTGTTCGCACTGGCACGCGAACATGCCGACCGCAGCGCGCGCGAAGCGACCATGTTCAACGCCATCCTGCGCGCCCAAGTGTCGCTCGCCTGGGTGATCGGCCCGCCGATCGCTTTCGCACTCGCCATCGGCTATGGCTTTGCCCCGATGTATCTGTGCGCCGGGCTCGCCTTCCTGCTCGGTGCGGCGCTGGTCAACAGCAAGCTGCCCGGCTCGCGGCCCAAGCCCGGCAAGGCGCACGGCGGCGGCTGGTTCGCACCGGCAGTGCGCCTGCCCTTCATCACCTCGACCCTGATGTGGACCTGCAACGGCATGTATCTGATCGACATGCCGCTCTACGTCACCCACTCGCTCGGCCTGCCGGCGCACACCGCCGGGGTGCTGATGGGCACGGCGGCCGGGCTGGAGATCCCGGTCATGCTGCTCGCCGGCAGTGTCGCGAAACGGTTCGGCAAGCTCGCCCTGCTGCGTTTCGCCGGGGCAGCCGGCGTGCTGTTCTATATCGGCATGTCGCTGTTTCAGGCGCCGCCGGTACTCATCGCGCTGCAGTTGGCCAACGCCACCTTCATCGGCATCATCGCCAGCATCGGCATGCTCTATTTCCAGGACCTGATGCCGGAGCAAATCGGCACCGCCAGCACGCTGTTCTCCACCTCCACCCGCTCCGGCACGATCATCGCCGGCGCCTTCTCCGGCTGCATCGCCGAAGTGTGGAACTATCACGGGGTAATGATGGTAAGCCTCGGCTTTGCCGTCATCGCCTTCATCAGCTGCTGCCGCATGCGGCCACAACGCGCCAGACACCCGGCCTGACAACCGCCACGACCCCGACACCCCGTTGCGGCGCCTGCCGCGGCGGGGTGTTTTGCATACATAAAAGTTTCACAATCAGCGACTTGATTCTTATTGACCAAAGGTCAATAATAGCGGACATGCAAACACCGGAAAGTTTCCCATGCCCGTACCACGCCGCCGCCTGACCCCCGAAGCGCGCGCCCGGGAAATCCTGCTCGCCGCCGAGCAGCTGCTTCGCCAGGACGGACTCAAGGTCCGCGTCGAAGACGTCACCGCAGCGGCCGGTGCATCAAAAGGCACCTTTTTCGTCTGCTACCCGACCTGGAACGATCTGCTGCTCAAGATCCGCGACCGCATGGTCGAACGCTATCTCGCCATGACCGCCAGCGTGCTGCCGCAGCCGGGAGGGCCGGCCGACTGGAACGCCGTGCTGACCAACTTCTCCACCGCACTGATCGACTTTTCGTTTGAACTCGGCGGCCTGCACGAAGTACTGTTTCACGGCCCGTTCGCACTGGACTGCCCGCCCCCGCCCGGCAACAAGCCGACGGTCGTCATCGCCGACATCCTGCGCGCAGGACTCCAAGCCGGCGATTTCGCCGCAATCGACCCCGAGCCGACCGCCGAACTGATTTTCGCGGTCATCCACGCCGCCTCCGACGCCATTCGCGACGGCGGCGACCGCGCGCGGCAACTGGCCGCGCTGCACGACATGCTGCGCCGCTCGGTACGTCCGCTCTGCGACCAGCATCACCCGCAAACAAGGGAACCCGCATGACCAAACCGCAGTCCCGCCTCACCGTTTTCTCCGGCTCGGCTTTCGCCTTTCTGCGCGCGGCGCGCGCACGGCAGATCGCCAAGTACCAGATGCTGGCCGCCGACGCGCTCCCCAAGAGCGATGACGCCGACTGGCCATCGGTGCTGCCGGGCCTTGCCGCCGAACTGGTCGAGTCCGATCTCGCCCTGGGCAGCCTACACCAACTGCTGTTCCACAGCGCTTTCAGTCGAGCCTGCCCGCTACCAGAACATACGCCGCGCGCGGCACCGATCGCCCGCATCCTGCGCCGCGGCCAGCAAGCCGGCGCCTATGCCGAAGTCGACCCGGACCCGACCGCCGATCTGATCTTCGCCGCCATTCACCAGACTGCCGATGCCATCGCCGCAGGCGGCGACCGCGAGCGCCTGCTCGATGCATTGCGCGTGCTGATCCGGCGCACGGTCGCTCCCGCAGCCGGCTGACAATCGCCATGCCGCGCCTGCTGCCACCGCACTGTCTGCTGATCTGTGCAGCGCTCATGATCGTGCTGCGTGCGTTGCTGCCCGGGCCGGCGCTCATCGCCGCGCCGTTCAACTGGCTCGGCGTCGTCGTCATGCTTGCCGGGTTCGCCGTCAGTCTGGCCGGCGAGCGTCGATTCCGGCGCGTCGGCACCAACATCCTGCCGTTCAATCCCCCAACCCTCTTCATCAGCGATGGCATTTACCGCTACAGCCGCAATCCGATGTATCTCGGCTTCGTGCTGTTTCTCGCCGGACTGGCCGTCACCCTCGGCACGCTCACGCCCTGGCTGGCGCTGCCGCCGTTCGTCATCGTCATCCAGCGCCGTTTCATCGCCTTCGAAGAACGCGCCATGCTGCAACGCTTCGGCGCCGACTATCTGCGCTACCAGCGCACCACAAGGCGCTGGCTCTAGCCCTGCCACGATTTACATGCGTCAGCCAAGGGCAAGCGGTTATCATGCTGGCATTGCAACGCTGCAGGCATCGCCCACCATGCTACTGCTCGGACTGGACCTGAAAACCGACGGCGCGCCGCAGGTGCCGCCCGCCACCCATGCCCCGCTCGAAATCGGCCTGGTACTGTGGGACAGCGATTTCGCCCAGCCGGTGGACATGCTGTCGCTGCTCTTCAAGCCGGAAACACCGCTGTCCGCCGAAGCCGCCGAACACAGCGGGCTGGATAACGCGCTATTGGCCGCACACGGCAAACCGGCCGACATCCGCACCCTGCAGCCGATTGCCCGATTGATGCAGAAGGCGGCCTATATCGTCGCCCACGGCGGACGCGAGCACGACCGGCCGGTCATCGAAGCCGTCTTCACCCGTTTCGGGCTGAAAATGCCGGCCACCCCCTGGCTCGACACCCGGTACGACATCGACTATCCGCGCGGCTGCAGTGGCCGCAACCTGATCTACCTCGCCGGCTACCACGGTTTCGTCAATCCGTTTCCCGAGCGCTGCGTCGCCGCGGTGCTCACCCTGTTCGCCATTCTTGCCCGCTACGATCTGGCGCAGGTCATCGCCAACAGTCAGCGCCGCTGGCTGATGGTGCAGGCCAACGTCGGCTACGAGGAACGCGACAAGGCGAAGGACAAGGGTTTTCGCTGGCAGAGCGACGGCGGCAAGGTGTACGAACGCGCCTGGGTCAAACGCATCCGCGAAGAGCAGCTGCCCGCACTGCAGCGCGACTGCGACTTCAATCTCACCGTATTGGAAAAATTCTGACCGGCAGGCTCAGTACGCCTGATCCGATTGATAGGCCCACAGGTGCGCGCAGACCAGCGCGCGCCAGGGCGAAAACGGCGCGAGCCAGTCGCGCACCGCCGCCTCGCCCGGTTTATCGGCGTCGCCGCGCAGCCGGGCCACACCGCGCCGCACCGCCACATCGCCGTGCAATGAGCCGTCAAGCCAGCCGAAGCCGCGCAACAGCGCATAGTTGACCGTCCAGGGCCCGATCCCCTTCACCGCCAAGAGCGCAGCGCGCACCTCAGCCACGTCCGGCAAGGCTTCGGCCCAGGCATCCAGCGGCAGCGCACCACTCGCCGCCGCCCGTGCGATCGCAAGCAAGGTCGCCGCCTTGGCGCTCGAGAAGCCGGCGCCACGCAGCGCCGCATCGTCCAGCGCCGCCACCTGGCCGGCTTGCGGATAGCAGTACAGCCCGCCGGAATGGCGCATGCCGACGGCCTGGATCAGCTTGCGGCGCATGGCCACCGCCGCGTGCACGCTGATCTGCTGACCGGTGATCGCCCAACTGAGTGCCTCGAACGGCGTGGCTGCCTGCGGCACGCGCAGGCCCCCGTGGGCGGCGATCAGCACGCCGAGCTCGTGGTGGTCGCGAAAGCGCGCCTCGAAGGCCTCGACATCCTGGCCCAGGCCCAGCATGCGCCGCGTCATGGCGGCAAATGCCGCCGCATCCTCACGGTCGTCGCCTGCATCGAGCTCCAGCGTCGCCTCGGCCTGCCCGGGCGTGAAGCGCATGCTCAGACAGGCCGGCGCCCCACGCCACACCAGGCCCTTGGCCAGTTCGGCCGTACCGACGCGCTCGGAGACGTGCTGCGCATCGCGGCGATGAAAGGCCAGCAGCGTATCGAGCCGATAGTCGGCGGGCAGCGTGTGCGTGAGGGTGAAACGTGCGGTCATGATGGCTCCCGGCTCAGCGAGCCTTGCGGAAAGTCAGATTGAAACGAAACGGCCCGGCGTCGGCATGCATGCCCTCGCCGAGCGGCAATATCGCGTGATAGCGCAACCGCGCCGGCCCGCCCCAGACCAGCACATCGCCGTGACTCAACCGCAGCCGGTGGGTCGGGGCGCCGCGCGACAGACCGCCCAGCACGAAGGTCGCCGGCAAGCCGAGTGACACCGAGACGATCGGAGCGCCGAAATCGGCCTCATCCTTGTCCTGGTGCAGGGCCAGCCTGGCGCCGGGCGCATAGCGGTTGATCAGGCAAACATCGGGCGCAAAGGCGGCAAAGCCGGCCAGCTGCGCCGCGCTGCGCGCCAGTGCGCTCCAGGTGTCGGGCATGGCCGGCCAGGGCGCTCCGCTCCGCCCTGCGGATCATTGCGCACATAACGATAGCCGCGCCGATCGCTGACCCAGCCATAGCTGCCGCAGCTGGTCATCGCCACCGACATGCGATAGCCCCCCGGCGTATCGAGATGACGAAATGGCGCACGCCCGGCGATGTCGTCGATATCGGCCAGCAACTGCGGCGCCTGCGCTGCGGCGTAAGCACGCAACAGCACCACACCGTCGGCCAGCGTTTCGGCGCCGCCGGGCTCCGTAGCGAACAGATCGCCGTTCATGGCGGGTCCAGCTGCGCCTGCTTGCGCGCGACGACCGCCGGCCAGCGCGGGTCGGCCTCGATGCTGGCGGCACGGAAGGCAGAGAAAGTCGTCATGGTCATCACCTGTTGCGGCTGGGGGTGATGGCGACATATCAGCCACCCGCTGCGCGGCAAACACCCCGCTGCTTGCTTTTGAATTCGCCCTGGCGAAAAGCCATCGGCTTGCGCGCATTATTCAACCGCCAATCATAACCATATCGATCCGCTACTTCATCAATCGCTGCATCAGCATCACCAGTGCGGCCAACACCCCCACGAGCGCGATCACGCTGAAATAGTCGGTGCAGGCGAGCAATCCAGCCTGCGTCGCCAACTGCTGGCCGAGCTGCGAGCCGGCGAGCGTGGCGGCCGCCCCCTGGCCGTTGCCCGGCGCCAATCCGCGCGCCAGCGTCGCGGCGGTATTCACCCACAGCGGATTGCCGGCAAAAAAGCGCTCGCCAAGCTCGGTGTAGTGCTGGGTGAGACGCCATTGGGAAAACAGCACGGCGAGAGAGGTGCCGAGCGCCAGGCTGAATTGCGCCCCCATATTCTTGATCTGCGCGGCATGCGACAGCAGCGCCTCGTGGTGCTGCACTTCGGCGAAAGTCTGCATGGCGGTGGTCGATATCGCCGCGATGATGAAGACGCCGAAGCCGAGAATCGCCGGCAGCACATCGCGCCACAAATCGGCATCCGGCGTGATGCCGGCCAGTTGCCAGCCGGCCAGCGCCAGCGCGCCGAAGCCGACGACGAAAAACTTTTTCGCGCCGGGCCACTTCGGCAGCATGCGGGTCATCACGAACCAGCAGATCAAGGTCGCCGACAAACCCAGCGCCTGAATGTCGCCGATGGTCTGCCAGGCGAAGCCGAGCACCTTTTGCAGCAGCTGCGCCAACATATAGTTATTGGCGCTGTAAATCATGTAGCAACAGGTAAACAGACCGATGCCGGCGACAAAGCGGCGGTTTTTCAGCGCATGCAATGCCAGTAGCGGCCTTTCGTGGCGATGGATGGCGCGGAAGGCATAGTAAAGCGCCAGCAGCGCCGCGCTGCCGCCGGCCAGCAAGAGCAGCAGGTCGCTGTAAAAGTCGTACTGGGTACGCTGCAGCATGTAGAGCAGCAGAAAACTGCCGCTGACGATCGCCATCAACAGCAGCGGGTGGGTCTGCGAACGCAGCTCGCGCGGCACCAGATCGTCCGGCAGCGCAAACGCGGCAAACACCGCCGTCACGACGGCGAGTGCCGCCAGCAGCAGGAAAATCGCACTGAAATCGCCATTCGACACCGCCCAGGCGGCGCACGCCGGCGCGAGCGACAGACCGACCGCCAGGCCGCTTGCATAGTATTTGATGCCGGTAAAACGGTGCGGGCTGGGCGGAATCAGCTGCACCACCACCCGGCCGGAGGTCATGAAGGTGCCGCCGCCGAGCGCCATCACCAGCCGGCCGAACAAGAAGGCCGGATAGGCGCTGCTTGCCGCGCAGATCAGGCAGCCGGCCACGAACAGCAGCAGGGAGAGCAGCACGAAGCGGCGCCAGCCGAGCCGCTCGACCAGCCAACGCTGCTTGGCAATCATGGTCACCGCAACACTGGCGTAGCAGGCGGCCGCCAGGCTGAATTCCTCCGGCGCAGCACCGATTTCGCCCATGATCGGGCTGGCGGCGAAGGCGATCATGCCGGAGTGCAGGAACTCGATCAGATTGAGCAGAAAGATCACCGCCAGCAGGCTGGACGGCGGGCGTGGCGCTTTGGCGCTCATGCCGGCCGCCCCTTGCCGGCCGCCCCGGTCAGGTTGGCGCGGATGATCGCCTGCGTCAGCGCGTCGGCGCCGCGCCCTTCGGCGCGGAACGCGTCGGTGGCATAGCCATGCGGTGCCGCGACGCGCACTACCGACAGCGGCGCGCCGCTGCGGTCGCCGGTCTCGGCATCGACCCGCACCGACAGGCCGAGCCGCAGCGGATGGGCCGCCAGTTCGGCCGGCGAGAGCGCGATGCGCACCGGCAGGCGCTGCACCACCTTGATCCAGTTGCCGGTGGCGTTCTGCGCCGGCATCAGCGTGAAGGCACTGCCGGTGCCGGCGTCGAGGCCGACGATGTGGCCGGTGTAGACCACACTGCCGCCATAGACATCGGCGCTCAGCTTCACCGTCTGACCGACGCGCAGATTGCTCAGCTGCGATTCCTTGAAATTGGCGGTCACCCACAGCTGGTCGAGCGCCACCAGCGACATCAGCGGCGTGCCGGCGCTGACGCGCTGCCCGACCTGGGCGACGCGATGGGTCACCATGCCGCCCAGCGGCGCACGCAAATGGGTGCGCTGCAGATCGAGATAGGCGTCGCGCACCTGCATCGCCGCCGCGGCGACATCGGGGTGATCGGCCACCGTCACCTTGTCGACCAGCGCCGCCGTGCCGGCCGACTGTTGCGCGGCGGCGGCCAGCGCCGCTTCGGCCGACTGCAGCGTCTCTTCGCTGTGGCGATATTCCTCGGCGGAGACGGCGCCGGTTTTCACCAGCGGTGCGCGGATCTGCATGTCCTGCCGCGCCCGGGCGAGATCGGCGGCACGCATCGCCAGCGTGGCGCGCATTTGCGCCGCACTGGCGAACTGGCCCGACACCAGGCGCACGGTCTTGGCAAGCTGCGCCTCGGCGCGCTGCAGCGCGGTGCGCGCATCGTTGTCGTCGAGCGTCACCAGCTCCTTGCCGGCCGGCACCGTATCGGTGTTGTCGGCGCCGATGGCGGTCACCGTGCCGGCGGTCAGCGCCGTGACCTGCACCACATTGCCGTCGACGTAGGCGTCTTCGGTCGTTTCGCGGTATTGCCCGGCCAGCAGCCACCAGCCGCCCCAGCCGAGGCCGCCGACGGCGATGAGCCCGGCGGCGATCAGGGTCGGCAAGGTGTGGTGCGCACGCGGCGCGGCGGCGCCCTGCCTGGATGATTCGGTCATGTCATTGCTTTCAGAAAATTGGCGACGGGATCAGACGGCGACGGCACCGCCGAGTGCGTGGATCAGATTGGCGTCGAGCTGCAGTGCGCGCACATCGAGATCGATCAGCAATGCGCGTTGCGCATCGGCCTGCAGCTCGACGCTCAGCACCTGCAGATAGCTGCCGATGCCGGCGCGATAGCGCTGCAGCGCCAGATCGTAGGCATCGCCGGCCAGTTGCACGGCGAGCTGCTGCTCTGCACGGCGCGGTGCCAGCCAGCGGATCGAGCTGAGCTGATCGGCCACGTCGCGCAGCGCATCGAGCACGGTCTGGTTGTACTGTTCGACCGCCAGGTCGTAGTCGGCGTCGCGCGCGCTCAGATTGCCGCGCAGACGGCCGCCGTCGAACAACGGCAGCGAAAAGGCCGGTCCGACACCGTTGATGCGGCTGCCTGCCTTCAGCAACGGGATGAAATCCAGGCTCTGGAAGCCGTCGTACGCCACCAGGCTGAGATTGGGATAAAACTGCGCGCGCGCCGCACCTACATCGGCAGCGGCGGCTTCGACCCGCCAGCGCTGCGCCACCACGTCCGGGCGATGGCCGATGAGTTCGGCCGGCAACGCCGCCGGCAGGCCGGCCGGCGCATCGAGCGTCAGCGTCGGCCGCCGCAGCGACAGCGCCCGATCCGGACCGCGGCCGATCAATGCCGCCAACTGGTGACCGAGCAAGGCGATATCTTCCTGGCGGGCGTCGATCATCTGCCGGATGGCCGGCACGCTGCCCTGTGCCTGCTTGAGATCGACCTGCGAGTCGATGCCGGCCTCGGTCAGCTGCCGCGTCAGCGCGCTCACCTGCTCGCGTTCGGCCAGCATGCGTTCGGCCAGATCGAGCTGGGCATAGCTCTGCGCCAGACGGAAATAGCTCTGCACCACCGCCTGCGTCAGCGCCAGCCGCGCCGCCTGGGCATCGACCGCACTGCCGTGCCAGCGATCGAGCGCCGCATCGATGGCCGCTTGATTCTTGCCCCAGAAATCGAAATCGTAGGAGAGATTGATCGTCGCCTGATTGAACCAGCGGCTGGTGCCGGCCAGCGGTTTGGGCACGGTGCTGTTGTAGCTGAAGCGCTCGTAGGTGGCAGCCGCGTTGGCCGACAGCTGCGGCGCCCCGGCCGCTTCGGCCACGCCGGCAAGCGCGGCGGCGGCATCGACGCGCGCCCGGGCGATGCGCAACGAGGGACTATGCGCCAGGGCATCGTCGAGCAGCGCGTCGAGCTGCCGGTCATGGTAGCGCGTCCACCAGTCGGCGCGCGGCCATTGTGCCCCGGACAAATGCGCGTCGCTCAGACTGCGCGTGGCGTCCAGCGCGCCCGCATCGGCCACTGTCGCGCGCGGCGCCTGTGCGCCGCCCATGCCGGCGCAGCCGGAGAGCGCACAGGCCACAACCGCGACGACGCCAATGGCGCCGGAAAAAGAGAAAGATCCAGCCATGCATGCTCCTGGCACTGCGCCCAAAGCCATGCAATATATATTTGTACGTAAAGAATGATAAGATGGCTAAAACACCAATATTCGATGCAAATTTGCATCGATCATGCCATGGACGACCTCAACGACCTCTACTACTTCGCTCTCGCCGTACAGCACCACGGGTTTTCGGCTGCGGCGCGGGCGACCGGCATCGAAAAAACCCGTCTCAGCCGGCGGGTCGCCAGTCTGGAACGCCGTCTCGGCGTGCGGCTGCTGCAGCGCTCGACCCGCGCACTGGCACTCACCGAAGCAGGCGAACACTTTTACGCCCACTGTCTGGCGGCCATCGATGGCGCCAAGGCGGCCTACCACAGCATCGAGGCGCTCAAGATCGAGCCATCCGGCACGGTGCGCATGAGCAGTCCGGTGGTGCTCGCACAAAGCTATCTCGCCCCGATCCTGCCGGCCTATATGGCAGCCAATCCCAAGGTGACGGTCTTCATCGAAGCCACCGACCGGCAGGTCAACCTGATCGACGAGCAGTTCGATCTTGCCCTGTGCGCCAACACCAGCCTGGACGATGACCTCGATCTGGTGCAGATCCCGCTCGGCAGTCCGCGCCGCCTGCTGGTGGCAAGCCCGGCATTTCTCGACCGCCACCGCCGTCCGGCACGCCCGGAAGACCTGCCCGGACTGCCGTCGATGTGCCGCATCGGCGACTTGCACGGCGGCCGCGCCATCTGGCGGCTATGCTGCGAGGGCAATGACGATGTCCGCGAGGTGGTCGTCGACGCCAAACTGGTCAGCAGCGATATGCGGGTGCAGTTTGCCGCCGCCGTCGAGGGCATCGGTGTCGCGCTGCTGCCCGAACCCATTGTTTCGGCAGCGCTCGCCGAAGGCGCGCTGGAGCGGCTGCTGCCCGGCTGGTCGGCGACGCCCAACCATCTCCATCTCGCCTACCGTTCACCGCGCGGCATGCTGCCCTCGGTGCGCAGCCTGATCGACTACCTGTCGCAGCGCCTGCCGGAAGAAATCCGCCTGCGCAGCGTCTGAACGCGACAGAGCAAGATCGGTCAGGCGTGCCATCCCGACGCTCAGGCACAGTAGCGGCCATGGAGGACGCAATGCACGATGACAAGGCAGAGGGTTACCGCAACCGTTTCGAGCGGGTGCTGCGCCATATCGACGACCACCTGGACCAGCCGCTGTCGCTGGAAACGCTCAGTGCGGTAGCCAATTTCTCGCCCTTTCACTTTCACCGCCAGTTCAGCGCCTACTGCGGCATGCCGCTGGCGCGCTACATCCAGTGGCGCAGATTGAAACGGGCGTCGTACCGGCTGGCGTTCAACCGGCAGGAAAAAGTCATCGATATCGCGCTGGACGCGGGGTTCCAGAGCCCCGAATCGTTCAGCCGCGCCTTCCGGCAGGCGCTCGGCACCACGCCGAGCCGGTTCCGGCAACGGCCGGACTGGCTCGACTGGCACCGGCGCATCCCATCCGCGAAAACAGCGAGAACACAGAACATGAATGTAGAGATTGTCGATTTCCCCGCGACCCGCGTCGCGATCCTCAGCCATCGCGGCGCGCCGGCGCTGATCAACGCCACGGCGGCGCGCTTTATCGAATGGCGCAAAAGCACCGGCCAGTCGCCGGTGGCGACCAGCCTGACCTTCGGCATTGCACCGGCCGATCCGGCCACTACCCCGGCCGAGGCGTTCAGCTTCGATATCTGCGGCAGCGTCGACGCGCCGATCGATGAAAACAACCCGTTCGGCGTGGTCAACGGACTGATCCCCGCCGGCCGCTGTGCGCGAATCGTGCATCAGGGCGCGCATGAAGAAATGACCGAGCTGGCGCGTGCGCTGTATCGTGACTGGCTGCCGGCAAGTGGCGAGGAACTGCGCGATTTCCCGCTCTTCTTCCACTACCTGAACTTCGTCCATGAGGTACCAGAGCACGCGTTGCGCACCGATATCTATCTGCCGCTCAAGTGAGCACACGATGAAGAGGCCACCCGGAGGTGGCCTCTTCATATGCCGATGCGCATCAGGCGATGGCGCGCTGCTTCTGCGCCAGACGCCCCTCCAGCCAATGTGCGCCCCACGACAGGCTGCCGCAGAGAATGAAGTAGATCGCACCGGCGGTGAGGAAAATCTCCAACGGATAGATCTGCTCGCGGTTGTTGATCTGGCTGCTGACCAGGGTCAGCTCCGGCACGCTGACGATGAAGGCGAGCGAAGTGTCCTTGATCAGCGAGACGAACAGATTGACGAAGGACGGCAGCATATGGCCAAGCGCCTGCGGCAGCAGCACCCAGCGCACGCACTGGCTGCGACTGAAGCCGCTCGCCAGCGCCGCCTCGGCCTGCCCCGGCGGCAGCGCGGCGAGGCCGGCCAGCACGGTCAGCATCACGGAGAAGGCGTTGAACAGCGTCAGCGCGGCAATCACCGACACGATGTCGGGCGCGCTGCGGCCGAACAGCATCGGCAACAGAAAGTAGAGCCAGAAAATCAGCAACAGCAGCGGGATGCCGCGCACCACTTCACCGATGGCGGCCAGAATGCGCGCCACGGCTGGCGGCGCCAGCCGGCTGGCGAGCGCCAGCGCGAGTCCGGCCACGATAGACAGCACGCCGGAAGAGACGGCGATGATCAGCGTCAGCAACACCCCGCCCGGCTGCCCCTGGTCGAGATTGCCGACCAGGATGTAGTCGAGGTTGTGGACGATGACCGGGTAGTAGAACAGTTCAGCCGCCATGGCGCCCCTTCCTTTCGTGCAACGGCGTCGGGCCGAGACGGCCGAGCAACAGACTCAGCGCGAGACCGAGCAGCAGATAGATCGCCGAGGCGACGGCATAGGCCTCGATGGCGTGAAAATTGAAGCTCTCGATCTGGTTGGTCTGGTACATCAGCTCCGCCACCGCAATCGACATGGCCAGTGGCGAGTTCTTCAACAGATTCAGATACTGGTTGACCAGCGGCGGCCAGGCATGGGCCAGCGCCTGCGGCAAAATCACCCGCCGCAATGCGCCGATCGTGGCAAAGCCCTGGCTGCGCGCCGCCTCCCACTGCCCGAACGGCACGGCGCGCAAGCCGGCGCGCAGGTCTTCGGCGAGAAAGGCCGAGCCGAACAGACCGAGACTCCAGGCGGCAACCAGCAGCTCGGTGCCGGGCAGCGGCAGCCCCAGCAGCGCATGACTGCCGGAGAGCGTGTCGCGCCACGACTCGGGCAGCAGCAGCACACCGCCGAAATACCAGAACAACATTTGCACGGCCAGCGGCGTATTGCGGAACACCTGCACCCAGCTGCCGGCCAGCCAGCCGGCCGGGCGGAACGGTGCAAGGCGCAAGGAGAGCAGCAGCACCGCCAACGCACTGGCCAGCATTGCGGCCAGTGCAGTCAGTACCACGGTCACGCCAACACCATGCATCAACCAGGACAGCGGTTGACCACCGAGCACCGCCGACCAGTCAAAGCGATAACCACTCATGCCCCCGCCTCCGCCAGATGCAGCGGGCTGGTCAGCTGTTGCAGAAACTGCCGCGCGCGCGGATGCACCGGCTGGCGGAAGAAGCGCTCCGGCGTGGTCTGCTCGAGAATGCTGCCCTTGTCGACAAATACGATACGGTCGGCCACCTCGCGCGCGAAGCCCATTTCGTGCGTCACAACCACCAGCGTGATGCCGCGGTGGGCCAATTGGCGGATGACGCCGAGCACTTCGCCGACCATTTCCGGATCGAGCGCCGATGTCGGCTCGTCGAACAGCAGGATTTGCGGTTCGAGTGCCAGCGCGCGCGCAATCGCCACCCGCTGCTGCTGCCCGCCGGACAGCGAGGCGGGGTAGGCGTGCCGCTTGTCGGCCAGACCGACCTGCTCGAGAAGCGCCAGCGCATGCTGCTCGGCCTCGGCGCGCGATTTGCCGGCAAGCCGGCGCGGTGCGAGGGTGATGTTGTCGAGCACACTGAGGTGGGGATAGAGATTGAACTGCTGAAAGACAAAACCGATGCCGCGGCGCAAGACGTTGAGACTGCGTGCGGCATCGTCGTATACCGACACGCCGTCGACCAGGATGTCGCCGCTGTCGATCGGCTCGAGCCGGTTGATGGTGCGGATCAGGGTCGATTTTCCGGAGCCCGACGGGCCGCAGATCACCACGACCTCGCCCCTGCCGATGGTCAGATCGATACCGTGCAGTACCTGCAGGTCGCCGAAGCGTTTATTGACGTTGTTGAATCGGATCATGAGAAATACCGCAAGCCCCGCCTTGCGGCGGGGCATCAACTTAAGGGGCGACGATCTTGAAGGCGCGGGGAAGCGGCGTTTCGCTATTCTTGCCGAACCACTTGTTGTAAATCTTGACTGCGGTGCCGTTCTTTTCCAGATCGACCAGGGTCTTGTTGATCTGACCCAGCAGGCGGGTTTCACCCTTGCTGACGGCAATGCCGATGTTTTCCACCGACACGGTGTACGGCAGGATCGTATAGCGCGACTTGTCCGGCGCCTTGGCCAACAGACCGGCCAATAGTGCGCCGTCCTGGGTGATCACTTGCACATTGCCGTTGCGCAATGCGACCAGGGCCAGCGAGATTTCGTCATAGGACAACACGGTGGCGGTCGGAAATTCCTTGCGCAGCGTCTGCTCTTCGGTGGTGCCCTTCACGGCGCCGACGCGGGCTTGCGCCAGCTCGCCCTTGCTATGGAACTTGCCCCTGGGAGCGAGGAACTGCTGGCCACCGACAAAGTACGGCGTACTGAAATCGACCTGCTGGGCGCGTTCCGGAGTGATGGTGAAGTCGGCGACGATCGCGTTGACCTTCTTCGACGCCAGCAGCGGGATACGGTTGGCCGGATTGGTCGGCTGCAGCTCTAGCTTCACGCCGAGCCGCTTGGCGATTTCGCGGGCGAAATCGATATCGTAGCCGGCGAGCGAGTGGCTGCGGCTATCGACATAACCGAACGGCGGGTTGCTGTCGAACACGCCGATGGTGATCTTGCCGGCCTGCTTGATGTCATCCAGCTGATCGGCATGGGCAATATTGGCAGCAGCGAGGGATAGGACGAGAACCGCCATATATGTTTTGGTTTTCATGCGTTGTCACCATTCTTGTTTGTGGTTATAACGCAATCATCCTACCTTGCCGCCCAGGACAAGACCAATATTACTATTTGATTTGTATATTGTAGATTGTTATATGCAATGGATATAACAAAGCAAATCACCCGCCGCGTGACAGACAACCGCCGCTCAAGGTTCCGCCCTCGCCGCCATTCACCGCCCACAGGCGATACACCTGCACGGCAGCAGGTCGCGGCCGATGACACGACGCATCGAGCTTGTCTGCCGCACTTTGCCAGGCGCTGCGGCTCAACAGCACCTCGCCCGGCACCGCCATGCGCTGCAAGCGCACCACCTCGCGCTCCGCCGCCCTGGCGGCGACACCATCCGCCACATCATGGACCGCAGCAGCCACCGCCACCCGCCCGCCGTCGCCGGCCGGACGACGCAGTATTGCCAGCGCCGCCCGGGCGGCGGCCAGCACCGCAGAGGGCGGGCTGTCGAAGGCGAACAGCAGCGTGTCGTCGAGCAGGCCGCGCAATTTGCCGCCGTGCCGTGCGGCAATCTCGGCGCAGTGCGCCAGCCAGGCGTCGAGCAGTGCGTCCGGGGGCTCGCTCGCCCCCGCCGGCGCAATCCGGCAGCACAGCACCGCACCGCGCGGCGTATCGTTGGCGGCGCTCGGTGCCGGCGCGAACCAGTGGCCGACCGCCTGCGACAGCTGTGGCGCAGCGCATGGCGGCAATGCGCGCAACTGCTGCAACAGCTCGGCGGCCGTTGCGACCCGGCGTTGCGGATTCTTGCGCAGCGCCGCCCGCAGCACGCGGCCGAGCGGGTGCCGGCCGATCGCCGGCGGCAGAATCACGTCCGGCACACTCAGCTGTCGGCGCAGGATGTCGTCGACGCTACGGCCCGGCGTCGCCGCCTGCCCGGTCAGACACTCGAGCAGCACCAAGCCCCAGGCATACAGATCGCTGCGCGGCGTCAACGGCTCGCAGCGCAGCTGCTCCGGCGAACAATAACGCGGGGAGCCAAGCCACTCCCCCGTACGTGTCAGATTCGGGTCACCGTCGGCGCGCAGATGGGGCAACAGCGCGCCGATGCCGAAATCGAGGATTTTCGCCTGCACCACGCCGTCGATCATCGCCACCATGATGTTGCGCGGCTTGAGATCGCGGTGGACCACGCCCTGCCGGTGGACATGATCGAGGCCGTCAAGCACCTGCACCATCAGGTGCAGCGCCAGTTCGACCGGCAGCGGGCCATGCGTCGCCAGCACATCGTGCAGGGTACGGCCGGGCACGTATTCGAATACGGCGAATAGCTGGCCGCGCGCGGTCTGCCCCTGATCGAGCAGGGCGACCACATGCGGGTGCGCCTGGCGCGCGCACAACTCGGTCTCGCGCCGGAAGCGGGCGCGCAGCGCCTGCCGTTGCGCCGCCGCCAGGCCGGCATCGTCGCGCAGCAGCTTGATGGCGACCTGCCCCCCCGTTTCCAGCTGCCGCGCCAGATAGACCGTGCCGTTGCCCCCCTCGCCCAGCCGCGCACCGAGCCGGTAGTGGCAACGGCCGTCGGCGCCAGCCAGCAGCAGCGCATCGGCCTGCGGCGCACGGCGCAGCGCGGAGGCATCAACCAGGGTAGCCTGCGGCACGGCCGCGTCCGGCGACGGGTGAACCCGGCCGGTCACCGGGCGTGCACCCCGGCGGCAGCGTCAGGCAGGTAGAGGCATTCGAGCGTATCGCCGCGAAAGACGCGGAACGGCACATCGCCGAAACGCACCGCGCCGCGCCGCCGTTCGAGCAGGGTGACGGCATCGTCGAGCTTGAGTCCGGCCAACTGGCGGCGGGCGCGATGGATTTGCACATTGATGTGCAAGGCCGGCAGGCCGAGCATGCGCTCAAGCACCGCCAACTCGACCCAGCCTTGCGCACTGCTGTCACAACCCGATTGCTGTGCGGCAAAACGCGTGCGCGCCAGTGTCGCCAGGCAATAGTGATGCGCCCGTTCACCCAGATCGATGCTTCGCGTCGCGGTATGCAGGTGCACCTGGACATGCTCTTCGTCCAGGCTGATCAGGAAATCGATGCGCTCCAGCGCCGGCCGCGTCAACGTCAGCGTCATATCGCGCGGCGCGAGGTGCAGCCGCCAGGCCAACGCGCCCCAGACCACTTCGTCGCCGTCCCCCAGCCGCCGCTCGCCTTGCGGCGAACGCAGCACCCAGCGCGCGCCGGCGCCGCGGCAGACTTCGGCGGAACCGGCCGCGCACGCCGGCAGCGGGTGCCGGTCATACAGGATGATGGGCGCCGCGGCAGGACACAGCGGCCACAGGGTATCGGCAGGCGCCGCCAGATCGGCAACACGCCAGGCCGGCACGCCGCGGGCGAATTCGATCAGGTCGCCGCAATGCAGCACCCGGCTTTGCCCGGCGCCAAGACGCACGCCGCCGATCAGCGCACCATTCTGTCCGTAGGCATCCAGCGCCCAATGCGTGCCATGCCAGCAGATCTGGGCGTGCAGGCGCGACGCATACGGGCTATCGAGCAAGGTATCGCAACGCGCGCCATCCCGGCCGAAGACATGCCGCGCACGCAACAGGCAGGGATCTCCGGAAAAGCAGTTTTGCAAAGTCGCCATGGTTGCCCCTCGGAATCAACGATTGTCTTCCTGGCGAGATGTTCATTCGGTAGAGCGATGTTGTTTTGTGTACGAAGCAGACCTGCTCGCATCGCGCCGTTGCATCATGCATTTCACATATCTGCAAAGCAATATGGCCGCCAATGCCACCGTACGCTCAAACATGTGGCGGCATTGGCGCCACGCTGTCGCCAGCCAATCGTTTGTCATGAAGTGAAATAAAACCGTTGCATTTTGGCATCGCCGTCGCACAGAGGTCAGACCATGCGCGTCGTCTCATCCGTAGCAACAAGCCTTTCGTCATAGAGACTAATAATGTGTTATGACGTGTAATTGGAGCCGCCGCCCGCGTGAATTATCGTTCGGATGCGATGCAACCACGGCGCGCATCTTGCCGCCAGGCACCTTGCGCTGCCCGCAGGCCACAGATCGCGCTTTTCCCTTCACAACGATGGAGTCGATGATGAGCACCGTTTACACGATCAATGTCACCAATAATTCGCAGGCCAACCAGGATTTCTTCTTCTTCCAGGCACCGGCCGTCTATACCGGCGGACCAACCGTTTTTTCCAACAGCCTCTACAACGCCATCTTGCAACCCAACGCGACGTCCGGCGCCGTGCTGACGTTCGAAATGAACGTGCAGTATTTTGCCGGCGCGCAGACGCAGTTCGCCACGCCGACCGTCGGCCACGTCTCCGGCGGTACCACCGCCAGCCAGCCGATCAATCTCGCGCCGGCGACCGGCATCGGCACCAACGACGCCACCAATCTGAGCGTCGACCCGCTCGGACTCAGCCCGGCCTATTCGCTCGCCGGCGTCGAAGCGGGCGCGTTCCGCATCATCGCGCCGAGCTACAACCCCAATAGCGCAGGTAATTTCAACATCGGCACCGCCATCCAGAATGCCGCCGGCGGCCCGGCCACGCTGTCGAACTTCGTCGAAGCGCAGCCGAACCAGTTCGTCGATTGCCAACCGGTGCTGATTTTCTACGTGCAGGTCGGCAATTTCTCCGCCGGCGAGGTGATCAACTTCTCGTCCGCCTCGACGCTGGCCGCATCGTGCGACACCACCACCGGTCACACCACCTTCAACGTGACCTACAACATCGACGGCACCTGGACCGTTTCGCCGCAATAAACGCCGGCATGCCGAAGCGGTGGCATCACGCCCCGGTTCGGCACGCATCCGCCCATTCCATGTAAAGGAACACCTTATGCCTACCCTGCAGCTGCTCGCCGGCCATACCGCCAATTTCGGTGCCGGACAAATCCCCGGCAACCTCAACATCATCGCCCCGGCCGCCGGTACCGGCACCTACTCGGTCAACGGCGCCGCCGCCGTGCCGTTCGCCCTGGGCGTCGACGCCCATGTGCAGGTCGCAGTCAACGGCCAGACGGTCAGCGTCGTCAACAACACGGCCGGCGTGAATCCGCCGGCCGGGACCTTGCTGCTCAGTTACTAGGCGCGCTGTCGCAACGGCCCCGCCCCTGCGGCGGGGTTTTGCTTTTCCTGTCGTCAGGTCGATCCAAGTCCGCTGCCAGGCCGATAGATGAGCACGGTCGGCGTCGGCACCGCCATGTCCACCCGCGCGGCCGACGACATCGCCATCGCCGGGGCGCCGTTGCTGATCGCCCAAGTCCCGTCGACCTGATAGGTCGCCGTCATGGCCGTCGCACCGTACGGAAAGGCAAAGCGTGCCGGCGCATTCAGGTTTGCGATGATCAGCGGTTCGCCAACCGAGCCGGAATAGCCGAAAGTCACCCAATACGCCAGGTTGCCGCTCGCTGCCGGGGTAAAGGCGTCGCTGACATTCGGCAGCGCCGGAAAGCCGAAGCTGCCGGCGCCGTCCATGCCGATGCCGGCCACCACCGCGTTGACCACCGGAATGCTGCCATCGGTCTTGACCGTCAATTGCCCGCTCGTACCACTGCTCTGCGCCGAAAAGACATAACCGTAATCGTTATGGCTCAATACCGCTTGCGCGCCGGGCTGCGACGGCACGACCTGCTCTGCGCTCGGCGTGCCGTTGTCGTACCAGACCAGATCGTAGGCGACGTTCCAGATGAACTGCACCGTCACGCCCGGATTGATGCCGGTCACCAGCCATGCCAGCGCGGACAAGGTGCCCGAGCCGGTCGCCGTGACATTGGCGGGATCCTGGTAGATGCACACCTTGCCCGCACTGTTGGAATCATTGACGCACCAGAGCGAAAAACTGCCGTCACTCATGTTCAGTCCTTTCTGCCAGGGTCCGATTGCCGGCGCAGGTCATGCATCGCACAATGATATATAGATCAATAAAAATCAATGTCTATCCATAAAGCATTGTCAACCAATTAAAGGGCAACGGCCAACGGTCTTCCGGTCAGCCAAGGACAGCAGTTTCAGACTTGTGAACACGCATTTACCGTAAAATCGACCCACACACGTCAATGGAGGGTTGTTTGATGTCCACAGAAGTTCAACTCATCGTTCTGATCCGCACCCAAGCCGGCAAAGGCAGCGAGCAGATCGCCGCCTTCAAGCGGCTCGCACCACTGGTGCATGCCGAGGCCGGCTGCCTGCAATACGAGCTGCACGGCGTCGACGGCGATGCCGACCGCTTTGTCCTCTTCGAGCTGTGGGCGTCGGCCGAGGCGCTCGCCGCCCACGCCGCCAGTGCCCACATGGCCGCGTCGGCCGCCGAAAGCGCCAGCTTCCGCGCCGGACCGGTCGAGATCCTGCGCATCGGCGCCCGCGTCTAGGCCACGCGCTCCGGATGGCGTAGTCCATCCGGACAATCGCCGCCACACCGCCTTGGGCGCACCATGAGCACTGGCTGACACGACCGCGCGCACGACGCGCATACCGACTTCAATGGCAAAGAAATTTCCGCTCCACCCCCGTTACCCCGAGCGCGTCTGCTGGGGTTGCGATAAATATTGTCCGGCCGATTCACTGCAGTGCGGCAACGGCTCGAGCCGCACCCAGCATCCGGTCGAGGTGCTCGGCGACGATTGGTATCAATACGGCGACTGGGGGCTCGACGACACGCCAGAGGCATGAGTCCGATGACAACCAGGGAGAACGGCATGAACGCAACGGGCATGACGGTGTTGATCAGCGGGGCAAGCCAGGGGATCGGGCTCGCGGTCGCGCGACGTCTGGCCGCCGAGGGGCAGCGGGTGATCGGCATCGCCCGTCACGTAGACGGCATCGACTTCCCCGGCACGCTGCTCGCTTGCGATCTGGCCGATGTCGACGCCACGGCGGCGCTGCTCGCCGGACTTGCCGGCGAGCGCATCGACGGCATCGTCAACAATGTCGGCATCGCCGCGCCGCAGGCGCTCGGCGAAATCGACCTCGATACGCTGTGGCAGGTACTCGATCTCAACCTGCGCAGCGCGATCCAGCTGACACAGGCGCTGGTCGGCGGCATGCGCACCTGGGCGCTGGAACTGGCCGAGGATGGCATCACCGCCAACGCGGTGGCGCCGGGCCCGATCGAGACGGCACTGTTCCGCCGCACCCGTCCGGTCGGAAGCGAGGCGGAGGCACGGGTACTGGCGACCATTCCGATGCGCCGCCTCGGCCAGCCGGACGAAGTGGCGGCGGCGATCGCCTTCCTGCTCTCTCCGGCGGCGAGTTTCATCACCGGCCAGGTGCTGGCCGTCGACGGCGGCGGCAGTCTCGGCGGGCGCGACTGAGCGCTCAATCGCGCTGCCGCAGCCGGCCAGCCTGCGCCTCGACTTGCTGCTTGAGCGCAGCGAACAGGCCGCAAGCGGCCAATGCCTCGAAAGCGAGGAACAGGGGGCCGATGATCAGCCCGACGATATCGTCGACAAAGGCCGGCTTGCGCCCTTCCCAGACATGACCGACCAGCTGGAACAGCCAGCCGACGACAAACAGCCCACCGCTGAGCAGCCCCCAGTCCGCCGTCGCGAGCCCGGCCGCCCAGTGGCCGAAAAGCAGCGCCAGCGCCTCGAGCCCCACCATCACCGCGCCGAGGCGCAGATCAAGCCGCAGATAGTAGAAGGCGGCCGCCAGCGCACCAATCAGTGCCGGCGTCAGCGCGATGATGCTGATCGGCAAGGCCGGACGCGACAGCGCGCTCGCCAGGGCCAGCACAATCAACGGAATGCCGACGAAATGCGTGGCGATATTGCGGCGGTCGCGGTGATACGACGCGTATTGCGCCAATTGTGCACCAAGCGTTTTCATGACAGCCCCAAGCGGAAGCAATGACATCATCATGGCACAAATTCGCCGACAGAAAAGTCAACGACTCGGGGCGCAATACCCTGCCCTGCCACGGCGCGGTCAATCAGATCTACCCGACCCCCGAACCGGTGGCGCGCGGGCTAGGCTTTACCGTATTACTGCGCTACGCGCCCTCTTGAGACATGCCGATAAATTACAAATCAATTAATCGAAACAAAATTGTAGCAATACGGCATTAATTGCAAATTCGCATGCTAATATTCAAACAACATTATTACAAAATGGAGAAGACTCAATGAACGCGGCGAAGAAAATCCGCAAATTGATCGACCACGCCGAGTCGCCCGAGCACGTCGAGGTGTTGAAGAATTTCGTCGTCGCGCTGCAGCTGCGACAGTCTTTCGATATCAGCCGTCTGCACGAAGTCGATGCCAGTCACTTCGAGGCGGCGATGGCCCTGCTCAAGGAATGGCGCCAGGATCATTTCATCGCTGCGCGCAGCAAGCTGGTCGAGCGCCTGCTGTCGGAAACGCCGTCGCTGATGTTCGTCAACAGTCTCAGCCACTGAGCACGTCCGTCCGTTCACTGCCAGCGATCAGCCACCCTGACTTACAGTACGGTGAGCGACAGATGGCCGATCGCTTCGGCGGCCGGCCGTACCTTGATTCCGATGTCGTAACCGAGGCGGTTCAGGCAGTCCATCAACTTGCGCTCGGACAGATTGGTAAAATCGCCGTGCATCATGCCGGACACCTTCGCCTGCGGGATACCCATGCGTTTGGCCGCCTCCTGTTGGGTCAACCCGAGCGTGCGGATGGCCTTTTTGATTTCGACCGACAGGCCCGTTTTGATTTTGAGCTTTTCCGCATCGGGCAGTCCCAAGTCGGCAAAGACATTGCTTGAGCCGAGCAGCACTTCGACGCCATCAATGATACGTTTTTGCATTTCGTAGCTCCTGTGCCACGGCTTCGGCCATTTTCAGCCGAGCGCGCACGATATCCATATTGTTGTTGTGGCCGCCGACTCTTGGGGAATATTCCGGGGTTTGCGCCAATGTTGCAGCGGTGTGGTGCAGCCAGGTTTTCCGAGTGTTTTGGCGACATTTTCTGATTCTCGTCGCCTTCAGCGTTTCCAGCTTGTCTGTGTATTGCCTTGCGGTTTAGGGTGTGGCCCATGTGATCGCCTTGATCACCAAAGGCGCGGGCCGGGGGTGCTCGAACACCCCCGGCCCGCTAACCAGACCAACTCGACTAAGGAGTTAGCCATGGCTAAACCCAATGGTAGTGCCACCGGCACGTCCGCAGCAATTTCCCCTTATTCTCAACAGCAGTTGTTCGCACTGTTATCCACGCTGATGGCGCCACGTGATGCGGCGCAGTCCGATGGCCTGTGCCAGTTGATCGTCGACGGCAGCCTGCCGTGGACGGTGCTGCCGCGGGTCGACGGCGCTTCGTGGTGCTATCTGGCCCGGCCTGCCGTGGCGCAGCAGTACGGCAACTGCCTGTTATTGCATGCTGCGTGAGGGGATTCAACCGAGGGACGAGGGCCGCAAGGCCCTCGTTTGCATTGTGGCGGCACAAAAAAAAACGCGCCCTCAGGGGTGCGGGCGCGATGAAGTGAAGGAGATGAGAATAAAGCTCTGCTGGCAGGCATTGTGCTCTGCATCGATTGCAGGGCGATGACAGTCGGCGCATTCACTCCATCAACGAGTCGATGAACATGACCAGCACCTGTTCGATGGCGGCGCTGTCCGGCTGCGGCATCGACAGCATGTACAGCTGGGTGCCTTCGATCAGGCTGATCATGCCGAGCGCCATGGTGCGCGGATCGCCGGGCGGCTCGCGCCCTTCGAGACGAAAAAACGCGCTGATCAGGTCGGCGATCTGTTGTTCGGTTTCGTCCACCAGGGCGCCGAACTGCTGGCGAAACGCCTCGTCGCGCGCGGCCAGCAGGCGCGCTTCGGCCCAGTTCATGAAGCTGCAGTTGTCGCAATGCACGCGGCTGAACAGCGCCCTCACCTGCTGGCGCAGCTCGCCGTTGGGCACGCCGCTGCTCAGCAAGGAGGTGAAGTCCTTGATCGAGGCATCGTGGTCGCGGCGCAACAACTCGATGAACAGTGCGTTCTTGTCGCTGAAGTTGGAATAGAACGCCCCGCGCGAGAAGCCTGCCTCCTTGGCGATGTCTTCGACACTGGTGGCGGCCAGTCCCTGGCGGGCAACCATTTGCTGCGCGGCATCCAGCAGCTGCTGCCGGGTCAGGTCGCGGCTTTCCTGGCGAGTCAATCGTTTCGTCGTCATGGGCGGATGTTAGCACATCGCTTGCATTAGCGTGGGCAATAGATACATACTTGCATTGTAATACATAAATGTATCTGAATACATATCTGTATCCACGGAGACTACCATGCAAGATGATGTCCGTCCGGTTCGCTGGCTAAGCGTCGTCGCCTTGTGCGCGACATTGGCCGGTGCCGGACTCGCCGGCTGCAGCCGGGAACAGGCGCCGCGACCGGCGGCAACCCAGGTGCTGGCCATCCAGGCTACCAGCGCCGATAGCGCCGGCAGCGCATTGCCGGCACAGATTCAGGCCCGTTTCAGCGGGGATTTGTCGTTCCGCGTCGCCGGCAAACTGGTCGCGCGCACCGTGCATGTCGGCGACCGGGTGAAAAAGGGCCAGATTCTGGCCCGGCTCGACGACGGCGACGCGACCGCCTCGCTCAACGCCGCCCGCGCCGGCCTGCAATCGGCCGCGCACAAGCTGCTGTTCGCCGGCCAGCAGTTGCAGCGCGACCAGGCACAGTTCGATCAGGACCTGATCGCCAAGGCGCAGTTCGAGCAGACGCAGGATAACTACACCGCCGCCCAGGCTGGCCTGCGCGAGGCGCAGGCGCAGTTGCAGCAGGCACAGAACAATCTCGGCTATCAGGTATTGCGCGCCGAGCATGACGGCCTGATCACCGCCGAAAGCGGCGAAGTGGGCACGACCGTGGCGGCCGGCCAGACCATCTACAGCCTGGCCTGGACACCGCAGCTCGATGCCTGGGTCGATGTCGGCGCCGGCGCGCTGTCCGCCTGGCAGCCGGGCAAGAGCGTGCGGGTGCAGGCGACCGAGCTGCCGGGCGTGGTCTTTACCGCCACGGTGCGTGAGATCGCCGGGCAGGAAGACAGCCAGAGCGGCAGCTACCGCATCAAGCTGACCCTTGCCGGCGCCGATGGCCGGCTCAAGCCGGGCATGACGGCGACGGTCATGCAGTCTGGCGCCGACGGGCGCGACGGCGTGCGCATTCCGGTCGGGGCGCTGTTTCATCAGGGCGAGCGGCCGGCGGTATGGGTGATCGATGCCAAGTCGTCGCAGCTGGTGCTGCGCCCGGTCAGTGTCGCCGACTATCTGGCCGACGCGGTGATCGTGCGCCAGGGGCTGGCAGCCGGTGAATGGGTGGTCGCCGCCGGGGTGCACAATGTGTACGCCGGGGAAAAGGTCAAGCCGGCAACGGCTCCCGACACCATCTTCGACAGCGGTCGGGCAAGGACGCAATCATGAGTCTTGCGCCATTGCCGCCACCGGCTGCCGGCGAAGAGCCGGCGGCGGATGCGTTCAATCTGTCGAGCTGGGCCTTGCGCCACCAGGGGCTGGTGCTGCTGATCCTGTTCCTCGTCTCGGTCTTCGGCATTCTCGCCTACGGCAAGCTGGCCCAGTCGGAGGATCCGCCGTTCACCTTCAAGGTGATGGTGGTGCGCACGCTGTGGCCGGGCGCCACCGCGCAGCAGATGCAATTGCAGGTCACCGACCGGCTGAGCAAGAAATTGCAGGAGGTGCCGGGGCTAGACTTTCTCAACAGCATCACCCGTCCGGGCGAGTCGCTGCTGTTCGTCAACCTCAAGGACAGCACCGCGCCGGCCGATGTGCCGGATCGCTGGTATCAGGTGCGCAAGAAAGTCGGCGACATCTCCGCCACCCTGCCGCAGGGGGTGGAGGGTCCGTTCTTCAACGATGAGTTCGGCGACGTCTACGCCAATATGTATGTGCTGCATGGCGACGGTTTCACCCCGGCACAGTTGCACGACTACGCCGAGATGGTGCGCACCGAGCTGTTGCGCGTGCCGGGCGTCGGCAAGATCAATTATTTCGGCGACCCCGAGCAACGCATCTACATCGAGATTTCCAATGCCCGCCTCGCTCAGCTCGGCTTGAGCGCCCAGCAGATCGCCGCGGCGATCGACGGCCAGAACGCGGTCGCCGACACCGGTCTCGTCACCACCGCGCACGACCAGGTCTACATCCGTCCGACCGGCCAGTTGGCCAGCGAGGGCGAGCTGGCCAACCTGCTGCTGCGCGCCAACGGCCGCGTGGTGCGCCTGGGCGACATCGCCGTGATCCACCGCACTTACGCCGACCCGCCGGACGCCTCGATGCGCTACCGCGGCCAGCCGGTGCTCGGCATCGGCGTGACGCTCGCCGCTGGCGGCAATGTCATCGACCTCGGCCACGCGCTCAAGGACAAGACGGCCGCATTGCAGGCGCAATTACCGGCGGGCTTGAAGCTCGATGAGGTCGCCAGCATGCCCAAGGTGGTGGCGGCCTCGGTGGACGACTTTCTCGAGGCGGTCGGCGAAGCGGTGCTGATCGTGCTCGGCGTCAGTCTGTTCAGCCTCGGCCTGCGCACCGGCTCGGTGGTGGTGATTTCGATTCCGCTGGTGCTGGCGACGACGCTGCTCGGCATGCAGGTATTCGATATCGGGCTGAACAAGGTCTCGCTCGGCACGCTGATTCTGGCACTCGGGCTGTTGGTCGACGATGCGATCATCGCCATCGAAATGATGGCGGTGAAGTTGAAACAGGGCTTCGGCATGATGAAGGCGGCGTCGTTCGCCTATACCAGCACGGCGTTCCCGATGCTGACCGGCACGCTGGTCACGGTGGCCGGCTTCCTGCCCATCGCGCTGGCCAAGTCGGACACCGGCGAATACACCCGGTCCATTTTCGAGGTGGCGGCGCTGTCGCTGCTCCTGTCGTGGTTTGCCGCCGTAGTGGTCATTCCGGTGCTCGGCAGCCGTATTTTGACCACCGGCGGCAGCGGTCATGGCGACGTCGACGAACACGCGATGTACGACACGGCGTTCTACCGCCGCTTGCGCCGGGTGCTCGGCTGGTGCATCGATCACCGCTGGCGCGTACTGGGCGGCACGCTGCTTTTGTTCGTGCTGGCGCTGGCGGCGATGCCGCTGGTGCAGCAGCAGTTCTTCCCCAGCTCGGACCGCACCGAGTTGCTGGTCGATCTGACCTTGCCGGAGAGCGCCTCGCAGGCGGCAACGCTGACCGAAACCCGGCGGCTGGAAGCCTTTCTCGCCAAACGCGCCGAGGTCGATCACTTCATCGATTTCGTCGGCGAGGGCGCGCCGCGCTTTTACTTGCCGCTCGACGAGCAGCTGGCGGCGAACAATTTTGCCCAGTTCGTCGTCACCACCCGTTCGGTCAAGGCGCGCGAACAACTGGCAAGCGCGCTCGACCAGGAGCTCAAGCGCAATTTCTCCACGGTGCGACCCCGCATCAGCCGGCTGGAAAGCGGCCCGCCGGTCGGTTTCCCGGTGCAGTTCCGCGTTTCCGGTCCCGACATCCAGCAGGCGCGCAAGCTGGCGCTGCAGGTCGCCGATGTGATGCGCCAGAACCCCGACACTGACAATGTGCAACTCGACTGGGATGAGCCGGGCGAGCGCATGATGCGTTTCGTGGTCGACCAGAACCGCGCCCGGGCGCTGAACGTCTCGTCCGAGGACATCGCCTCCTTCCTGCGCATGACGCTCGGCGGCGCCACCGTCGGCCAGCTGCGCGAGGGCGACAAGCTGATCGCCATCGCCATCCGCGCACCGCAGGGCGAGCGTGCCGATCCGTCGCGGGTGCTGTCGCTGGCGCTGCCGACCGGCAACGGTCGTGCGATTCCGCTCTCTGCGCTCGGCCATATGCAAAACGAGCTCGAGTACGGCGTGATCCGCGACCGCGACCGCCAGCCGACCATCACGGTGCGTGCCGACCTGCTGCATGGCGCGCAGGGCATCGACGTCACCCGCACGCTCGACCGTGCGCTCGCGCCGCTGCGCGCGCAGTTGCCGACCGCTTACCGCATCGAGATCGGCGGTTCGGTCGAGGCGAGCGCCAAGGCCAACGCATCGATCATGGCGCAGTTGCCGCTGTTCGTGATTGTGGTGACGCTGCTGCTGATGATTCAGTTGCAGCGCTTCAGCCTGGTGTTGATGGTGGCGCTCACCGCGCCGCTCGGCCTGATCGGCGTGGTGCCGGCGCTGCTGCTGTTCAATGTGCCGATGGGCTTCGTCGCCATGCTGGGCATGATCGCGATGGCGGGCATCATCATGCGCAACTCGGTGATTCTGGTTGATCAGATCGAGCAGGACATCAAGGGCGGCCGCGACCGCTTCGAGGCCATCGTCGGCGCGGCAGTGCGCCGTTTCCGGCCGATTCTGCTTACCGCCGCCGCCGCGGTGCTGGCATTGATCCCGCTGCTTAGCAGCAATTTCTTCAGCCCGATGGCCACCACCCTGATGGGCGGCATCACCATCGCCACCATTCTGACCCTGTTTTATTTGCCCGCGCTGTATGCCGCCTGGTTCCGGGTGCAGCGCAGCGACGCGGAAAGGACTTCGTCATGATCTCGTTGCGTTTCGCCCGGCGCGCGCCGCTGGCGCTGCTGCCGCTGCTCGCCGCCTGCGCGCAGGTGTTTCCGCCGCCGCAGATTCCCGACGCCCCGCCGCCGGCCAGCTATCGGCCGGCAGCGCAGGCGCAGCAACTGCCCGCCGCCCAGGCGCTCGCGCCGGTTGCCGCGCCGCCCGCCGGCTGGTGGCGCGCCTACGGGTCAAATGCGCTCGACGCGCTGGTGGACGAGGGGCTTGCCCACAACCTGAGCGCGCAGCAGGCCCTGCACCAACTGGCCGCGGCGCAGCAGGCGCTGCGCGCCAGCGAGGGCGCCAGCGACTATCCGTCGCTGGACGCTTCGCTCACGCCGGCCAGACAGCGGGTCTTGAACCTGCCGGTATTCCCGTCGCCGACCGCGCTGGAAAACATCTATACCGCCCAGCTCAGCGCCAGTTACACCTTCGACTTCTTCGGCGCGGCCTACCGCAGCAATCGGGCACTGGCGAGTCAGGCCGAGCAGCAGGCCTGGCAATTGCAGGCGGCGCGGCAGAACGTCGCCTTCAATATCGTGACCGGCGCCATTCGCGTGGCGATGCTCGCACGGCAGTGCGAGTTGCTGACGCGCCAGCTGGAACTCGGCCGGCAGCAGGCGGCGTGGATGGCGGCCCGGCAGCAGCTGGGCAGCGTCGGCCCCGATCCGCTGCTGCAGCGCAACCAGCAAACCGAGTCGTTCGTCACGCGCCTCGCCACTTGCCAGCGCGAGCTGGCGACCACGCGCGATTCGCTCGCCATCCTGCTCGGCCGCACACCGGACCAGCCGCCGGCCGACATTCCCTTCGAGTCCTTGCAACTTCCGGCCACCTTGCCGCTGACCGTGCCGAGCAGCCTGCTGCAGCAACGGCCCGACATCCGTGCCGCGCGCGCGGCAGCCAGTGCGGCGGCCGATCAGGCCGGCGCGGCGGAGGCAGCGCTCTATCCGTCCCTGACCCTGTCGGCATCGCTGGGGCGCAGCGGCTACAACTGGGCCGATCTGACCTCGCCGGCCAACGCCATCTGGGGGGTGGGCGCGTCGTTGACGCAGCCGATCTTCCACGGCGGCGCACTGCGGGCGCGCAAATCGCAGGCAGACGAAAACTATCAGGTGGCGTTGGCGCAGTACCGGCAAACGGTGATTGCCGCCTTCAGCGATGTCGCCGACACCCTGGCGCGACTGGATGAGGATGCGCAGACCGTCGGCGCGCTCGACGCGCAAAACCGCCAGGGCAACCGGCTGTGGCAGAACAGCGTGACACGCCACCTGCTCGGCGCCGCCAGCCGCGACGACGAAGCAGGCGCCGAATCGGCCTGGCTGGATGTGCAGCAGCAGTTGCTGCAGGCACAGGCGGGCCGACTGTCTGACAGTGCGGCGCTCTATCGGGCGCTCGGCGCGCCGGACGGCGGCGACTGAGCCGCCGTCCGGCGGCTCAGAGCATGCCCTTGAGCCGCAGCAGGCCGAGCGCGGCAACGGTCGACGCATCCATGATGGTGCCGTTGCAGATCATGGCCTCGAGCTCGGCGAGCGGGAACGGCCGGCTGATCAGGCCGACTTCTTCGGCGTCGAGCTCGGTTTCGCCTTGCACGAGTCCGGTGGCGAGAAACACGTCGTAGGCTTGCGAAGAGAACCCGTAGGCGAGGTAGAGCCGCCCGGCGTGACGCATCTCGGCGGCAACGAGCCCGGTTTCTTCGCGCAGCTCGGCGCGGGCGAGTTCGAGCGGATCGACCTGGCGGCCTTCCCAGGAGCCCTGCGGCATTTCCCAGAACCGCCGTCCGACCGGATAACGATACTGCTCGACCAGGTGGATCATGCCGTCCTGCACCGCGGCGACCACCACAAAGTCGCTTTTCTCCACCACGCTGTAGAGCCCGGGCTGGCCGTCGGCGCGCCTCACGATGCGGTCTTCGCGCACGGTCATCCAGCGTGTCTGGTAGGCGATGCGGCTCGCACTGGTTTCGATTTCTTCTTGAGACAAACGGCCTCCTTGTTATCGATGAGAATTCAAACCGGGCCAGACGGCCCGGTGGTTGCGTGCGCAGCCGCTCTCAGCGCCGCGCGCGGTCGATCGCCGCGGCCAGCGCTTCGAGCTGGCGGCGCAGATACTTGCGCGTGTCTTCATCACTCAGCCGTCCGGCGGCGGCGTCGACCTTGTCCTGCACGGCGCCGATCATGATTTCCGGCTTGTTGAGCACCTGGGCGTCGAGGAATACCAGCACCTGGCGCAGGTGATATTGCGCCCGCGCACCGCCAAGCGCGCCCATCGACGCGCTCTGGATCGCCAGCGGCTTGCCGGCGAGCGGTTGCTCGGGCAGGCGCGACAGCCAGTCGATGGCGTTCTTCAGCCCGCCAGGCAGCGAGTAGTTGTATTCCGGCGTGACGATCACCACCCCGTCGGCGGCACGGATTCCGCTCGCCAGATCCTGCACGCTGGCGGGAAAACCTTCGGCCTGCAGATCGGCATCGTACAGCGGCAGCGCGCCGATCGACGGCAACAGCGTGACGGTCATGCCGGCCGGCGCAAGTTCCGCCAGCGTATTGGCCACCATCCGGTTGTAGGAACCACGGCGCAGACTGCCGAGCAGTACCGCCACTTCATAGTGAGACATGCTGTATCCCCCTCGATTGGATTTCAGGCGCGCAACAGACTGTTGAGCAGGTCGATGACGGGCGCCCAATCGGCGTCTTCGACGATTTCTTCGCACAAGAAGGTGCGCTGGGCTTCGTTCCAGAAGTCGGCGTCCTGCAGCGCGACTTCATTGCCGAGAGGACGGTGCGCGGCGATGAAGCGAGCAATCGTTTCCGGCTCGCCGGGCAGTCCCAGCTGGGCAAACAGGTTGGTCAGCGTGTGAATCGGTGCATCCATGACGGTCATCCTCGGAAAATGGCGCGCTCTGCGGAGCAAGCGGTTTTTCCAGTCTAGACCTTGCCTCCGCGGGCAGTGTGCGGATTGTCCCATGCGGTCCGGCGTCGGCGCGCGCGGCCTTCCAATGACAAAATATATTGAAAAATAGGAGCCATATTCTATCATCATTTGATAGCAGTCGATTTTTTTACCGCCCGACCACCCGGAACCACCCACGCCGCCCCTCGCCTTTGCCTTCGCCGGTCGACCGGACCCGACACACGTCTCATTCGGGAGTCCTCCCATGCCAGAAAGGCTGAGTCAGATCATTCGCCTCATCAATGACGAACGTTTCTATCCATGGATCAGCAGCCGCCGCGTGCTGCTGCTCGGCCTCGGCGGGGCCGGTACCATCGTCGCAGAGCTGCTGGTGCGCTCCGGCGTGCGGTTTCTCACTCTGATCGACGGCGAGCGGGTCGCCAACAGCGACCTGAACCGCGAGTTCAGCGCGCTACCGGACGACATCGGCAAGTTGAAGGTCGACGTGGTGCGCGCACGGCTGATCGCCTTGCTGGCCTGCGACGCGCCCGCCGAGCCGGCCGACATCCGTGCCCTGCCGGTCTGTCCCGATGCAGCCTTCATCAGCGGTCTGTCGCTGTTCGATTTCGACGTGCTGGTCGATTGCACCCAGCCACTGCCGCCCAAGATCACGCTGCTCACCCGCGCGGCGGCGCATGGCCAGCGCTTGGACATGATCAGCCTGCTCGGCTGCGACGACCTGCTCGACGGTCTGCGTTTTCATATCGGCCGGCTCGACGAGATCGAGCCGGAGGCATTGAAGGTCAGGCTGCGCGAGCAGTTGCACGGCCATCCGCTCGGCCCGGTGCGCTTCGTTTATTCCACCGCGCAGCCAGTGGCGAGTGGCGCCGGCCGCAGCGGCGCCCATGCGCACGGCAGCGCCGGTCATGTCGGCGCAGCCGCCGCCAGCGCGGTCACGCAGGCCTTTCTGGACATCTTCTTCGCCAATCGACACTACATCCTGGCCATCGACAGCGCCGACACCGCGAGCTGTGTGGCCGTAATCGCCTGCGACCGAGATTTTTCCCTGTCGCCGACGCTGTTGTGTCACAAGAAAATGGAGATCGCGCAGGCGGAACTCGCGCCGGCGCAACTGGCGGAGCGCCATGCAGAGCAGTTGCCGCGCATGGTGTCCAGCGCGGCGAGCCTCGCGCCGCGCATCGACACGGTGGCCGTTGCCACCCGCCCCGGGACCATCAAATGCCTGGAGGCCGGCTATCGTGTGGCACGCAAGGCGGCCCGCAAGCATCACGCCCGGCTGATGCTGGCCGACCGGCAGGAAAGTCGTCTGACCATGTGTTTTTTCGGCCGGCCGGCGCGTTTCCCCTGCCTGGCGCTGCTGCTGGGCGATGACGATGCGCAAATCGTCTATGCACAGGCATTGGGCCGCTATTGCCTGCTGGCCGGCAGCCGCGACATCGGTCCTGGCATCCTGTTCGACCTGCTGGCCAGGCACGCAATGCCGGAAGGGCGTGCGCACAGTGCGGAGGCGGTCGATGTGCTGGCGCGTTACGCGCCGCAACCAGACGCACATGAATACCGCCAGCTCGAGGCACTGAGCGCCAGCCTGCGCTTTGGTGCCGGCCCGATGGAATTCCGCCCCGCAGCGCAGGCCATCGCCGAACTGAGCGGGCGGATTCGTCCGGTGGTACTCGCCCGTTTCATGCAAGAGGCACTGGCCGAGGCGCTGATCGGGCAACTGGAATCGGTCATCGCGCACAAATTGCCCGGTGCAACGGTGCAGCAGATCGCGCTCGGCGGCAGCGTCGCTGCCTGCAGCGGGTTGCGCGCGCGCATCCGCGCCTGGTGTGAACAGCACGACTATCCGTTCTGTGCGGCCGAAACGGCCGATCTGTGCGCCGACAGCGCCGTGATGGTGGCGCAGTCGGCTTTCCTGCAGTTGCAGGACGAAGCACGCCGCCATCTGATCCACGCGCCGGAACGGCCCTGCGCCAGCCAGGGCGCACTCATCGAGCAGCAGGCGACTTTCGCCGTCGACAGCCGGGTCGGCGGCCTTGCTCCGGCGCCGGCCGAGCGCCATAGCGTCGTGCTGCACCCCGATCTGTTCCTCGCCGCCGCGCGCGCCGTGCTTGGCGGCGAACGGGTCATTTTCCCTACCGAGACCGTATACGGTCTCGGCGTCTCGCTGCATCAGGCCGAGGCGGTGCAGGCGCTCGTCGCCGCGCCCGATCACGCCGACGGATTGCCGCCGGTCACGCATATCGCTTCGCTGTCGATGCTCGATGCGCTGATCGAGCGGGTCAACGCGCAGCAGGAGCAGTTGATGCAGGCGTTCTGGCCCGGACCGTTGACGATACTGTTCGAGTCACCGCGCGCCGGATTGGCGCCCGCCGCGCTGACGGCCGGGCGATTCCTCGCCGTGCGCATGCCGGACCATCCGATTGCCATCGCCCTCATCGCCGCCGCCACAACGCCGATCGTCGCCATCGACGCCCGCCGCGCCGGTACCCCCTGCGTGACCTGCCCGACGCATGCGTTGCAGGATTTCGATGGCATGGTGCGTTGCATTCTCGATGGCGGCCCGGCGCGCTACGGTCTGGAATCGACGCTGGTGCATGCCGACGCGCGCGGCGTGGCCATCTTGCGCCACGGACCGATCTCCGCCGCGCAGATCATACAGGCCACCGGTCTACCGCTTGCGCCGTCCAAGTCCCCGGCGGCGAACGGCGGCGAGCCGTCATGCCGCACGCGCCGGCCGCTGTACCTGTGCAGCGGCGACGCGGCCTATCTCGACGCGATGACGGCGTCGCTGTGCCGACAGGGCAAGCGGGTCGGGCTGCTGCTCGATGAGACGATGCCGGCGCCGGCGCAAGCATCCAAGGTGTTCTTCTACCGTCGTATCGGCGAATCGCTCTATGCCGGTTTGCGCGGGCTGGATCAAAGTGGCATCGACATCATTCTGGTTCAGGAGCCGGTCGGCGATGCATTGCAGCGCGAGGTGGTGATGGAAAAGCTGCAGCAGGTCGCAATCGGCGCGTTCTCACAAAACTAGCCGTCGCAGTGTCGGCACTTGCGTTGTGGCCGGCGTTGTTTTATATTGAAGATGTATATTAAATACATCTTTATTCATGGACACCAATCACCTGCAAGACGCGCTGCGCCAGATCATCGATCCGGAAGTCGGCATGAACATTGTCGATCTCGGCTTGATTTACCGTCTCGAACTGCGCGACGGCGCCATCGAACTCGACCTGACCCTGACCTCCCCGTCCTGCCCGATGGGCGAGCTGATCGTCGACGAAGTGGAACAGACGCTCAACAGCATCGCCCCGCCATCGACGCAGATCGCGGTCAATCTCGTCTGGGAACCACCCTGGACTGCCGAGCGGATGAGTGAGCACGCACGCCTACACTTTGGTTGGAAGCCATGACTTTGTCCTATACCATACATATTGGAGCCTACAATGACTCATGCAGCCGTGACCCTGGACGTGCGTCTGATCGAACCCCGTTTTCGCCATGCACTGATTTTCGGCATCTTCCAGCATCTCCCGCCCGGCGAATGCCTGCAGTTGACCAATGACCACGATCCGAAGCCCTTGCATTACCAGTTCCAGGCCGAGGCCGCCGGTGCCTTCAACTGGAATTATGTGGAGACCGGCCCGGAACGCTGGCAAGTACTGATAGGCAAAACCGGCGAGACCGCCATGACGCCGCCGTCCGGGCGTTGCTGCGGCTGATGGCGGAGCGGCGATGAACGGCCAGAGCACCTTCCCGCGCCGGCGCGCGCTATTGTTGCTGCCCGCCCTGCTCGCGCTGACGACGGGGATACTCGCCGGCCTCGCCCGATTGGGCGTGGCGACGCCGGCCCTCGTCGCAGGTTGGGTCGGCGTGCATGGCGCGCTGATGACCGGCGGCGGTTTCGGCACGCTGATCGGGCTCGAACGCGCGGTGGCACTGGGCAAACGCTGGCCATACGCGGCACCGTCCTTGTCGGCATTGGCGACGGCCGTGTTGCTGGCCAACCCGGCGGCAACATTTGCACCATGGACGATGAGTGCCGCAGCGCTCGTCATGACATTGGCGTGTAGTTCGGTCTGGTGGCGGCAGCATGCCGCGCATCACGCGGTGCTGAGCGCTGCAGCGTTCGCCTGGTTGCTCGGCGATCTGGTCTGGCTTGAGGCAGGCAGCGTGACACCGGCCGCGCCCTTGTGGCTCGCGTTTCTGATTCTGACCATCGCCGGCGAACGGCTTGAGTTGTCGCGCTTCGTGCCGACACCGCACTACGCGCGCCGCTTGTTTGGCGCCATTGCGCTGGCACTGCTCGTCAGCGCCGGCGCGGCGGCCTGGAGCGATGGCGCCCTGCGCGGCTTCGCGGCGGCGTTGCTGCTGCTGGCCTTATGGTTGTTACGTTTCGATATCGCCCGGCAAACGGTCAGAAACCACGGGCTGACCCGTTATATGGCGCTATGCCTGCTGTCCGGTTACGGCTGGCTCGCCGTCGCCGGCATGCTCGGCCTGTGCGGCGCATTGACGCCAGGCAACGCCTGGCGCGACGCTGCCGTGCATGCACTGTCGCTCGGCTTCGTGTTCGCGATGATATGCGGCCACGCACCGGTGATCGGTCCGGCGCTGTCCCGCCTGAAGATGCGCTGGCATCGCGGCTTTTACGCCCCGCTCTGGCTGTTGCAGGCATCGTTGGCCCTGCGCATCGGCGGCGATGGCGCGGATCTCGATTCGCTGCGGCAATGGGGCGCGCTCGGCAACGCCTGGGCGCTCGGCCTGTTTTTACTGTTGGTGCTGGAAAGTTTCCTGGCCGCCAGGCCGGACGTTCGGCAAGACTTAGGAGAAAGAGAATGGCTTTAGCGCAAGGCGCGCCGCGGGAGAAGTTCACCAGCCGCGCCATCCGCTCGGTCCGGCACTGGACCGACACCCTGTCCTCGATCACGATCGAAAAACCGCAAGACTTCGCCTTTGCCCCCGGACATTACGTCCGGCTCGGCCTGCCGGCCGAACGGAACGGAACGAATGACGCCACGGTCTGGCGTGCCTATTCGGTAGTTTCGGCGCCAGGCGAAACCGAGCTCGAGTTTCTGATCACCCTGATTCCCGGCGGCGCCTTCACCAGTCAGTTGGCGGCGCTGCAGCCCGGCGACCCGGTGTTGCTCGAATCGGCGGCGCTCGGCTTCTTCCTGCCCGACCAGCTCGCGCCGGGCGAGTCGCTATGGATGCTGGCCACCGGGTCGGGCATCGGCCCGTATATTTCCATGCTGCGCCATAACGGCTTTCGCGACCGCTTCCAGCGCTATGTGCTGGTGCACAGCGTGCGCACCCGGGCGGAGCTCGCCTATCGCGGCGAATTGATCGAACGGGCGGGCCAGCTGCAGGGCCGGTTGAGTTATCTGCCCATCGTTACGCGCGAAGGCGGCGACGACGTGCTGCACGAGCGGATTCCAACCCTGCTGGCCGACGGCATTTTACCGACGAGCCTCGATCTGCCGTTCGACCCGGGCTCAAGCCGCGTCATGGTCTGCGGCAACCCCGCCTTCACTGCGGAAATGCGCGCGCTGCTGAATACCCGGCATTTCACACCCTGCCGGCATGGGCTGTCCGGCAATATGGTGTTCGAGAATTACTGGTGAAGCGCTCTGCAACACTGCTGCCACTGTCGCGCGAGCATCACTCCGCGCTGTCGCTGGCGCGGCGCATCCGCCTTGCCGACGGCGACGTCGCGCACCAGGCGCTGATGACCGAGGTGCGCCAACGGCATGAGGTGCCGTTGCTCGCACACTTCACGGAGGAAGAACGCTTGATCGCAGCGCCGCTCGGCCAGAGCCGGCCGGAGCTGGTGCAGCGCTTCGCAGCGGAGCATGCGGCGCTGCGCGATGGCCTGCGGCGCATCGCTGCCGACGATCGTTCGGCGCTCGTGCCGTTTGCCGAACTGCTCGCAGCGCATGTCCGCTTCGAAGAGCGCGAGTTGTTTCCCGCCTTCGAGGCCTGCCGCGACAACGAAGGCGCAGCGCAACGCTGACGTTTGTCCCTTCGGCCTCCGGCACACAAACCCCGGCCGCCACGGCCGGGGTTTGTCATTGTGGCGACCGGCGCGCCGGGTCAGTCGAAGGCGTAGTGTTCTTTGAACGCACAGGCCTTGCACGGCAGGAAGCGCGGGAAGGTGTAGTACTTTTCGTTGATATCCCGCAGCACCCGTTGCCGATAGGCCGCATATTTGAATCCGTAACCTTCGATGTAATTGAAGCGCGCGCCGTCAATCTTGACGTACTTCACCACAACCCGGTCGAAATACGGCAGATACAGCTTCAGCTCGGGCATGCCCTTGGTTACGACGACGATATTGCGGCGATCGAGCGGCTGGTAATTGGTTTCGATATCGTCTTGCCGGCCATGGTAGGACCCTTCGCCAAAGGTCGAGACATTCTTGCCGTATTGGTAACCAAGCAGGTCGGCAAGACTGAAGCCGTCGGCAGCCAGGTGGAAACCGGCCCGGTCATAAGCCTGGAGGTTTTGCGCCAGCTCGCCGGCCTTGAAGGTCATGACGACCGAGTCGTAATGCGGCACACGCGACCAGGTGCGCAGCGGAGCCAGTCCGAATACCGCCACGACCAGCAGATGTACCAGGCTGAAGATCACCATGAAGTTGATCAGTCTGGTGAGCGTCTCGCGTTCGAGCACCCGCAGCATCAGATAGATGAACGGATAGAACGACAGCACCCAATGCAGGCCGATCACCTTGTCGAGCGACAGCAGGGTAAACACGGCCAGCGGCACAACAAAGCAGCAGCCATAGAGCAGATAGTCGGGGCGCAGCAGACTGCTCGCGACCTCATGCCGGGCTGCGGACAGGCGGCGCAGCACCGGCGGCGTGATCAGGTAGATCTGGCAGGCGAGATAAAGCACGACCTTGCCGACCGACATGCGTTCGCCGGCATTTCTGGTAAACAGATTGAACATCACGTTGTACCAGCAATGGGTGTAATTCCAGTAGATGTTGGCGGCAACGAACGGCACGATCATCAGGTATAGCAGCGCAGCGCCGGCAATCAGCCGGCGGCTGTCAGGCACAGCGGCCGCACCGGTCCGATCTGCGCCCTTCTTTTGCAGCAGCAGCAGAATGGCAAAGCAGGCGAAATAGCTGATGCCGAGCAGAACGGCAAAATACTTGGAATAAAATGCCAGCCCGAGGCACAGGCCAGCCAGGGCGAAAGAAGCATAGCCACCGGAACGCAGTGCGCGCACCAGGAAAAACACCGAGTAAAAACTGAAAAAAATCAGCGGAATATCGGTTGTAATCAATACGCCGAGGATATTGACCGGGGAAACGAGGTATAGCGTTGCGATCAGATAGGCGGTTTTGCGATCGCGCTCGGCCAACAGCCGCGTCATGCCCAGCGCAATGGCGGCGCTCAGCAGCACCGACGGCAGGCGCACCAGCCAGGGGGCCGAGCCGAGCTTGAGCAGCAGGGCCAGAATCCAGCCGACAAGAGGCGTGTGGTCGTAATACCCCCACGCCGGGTCTTGCCCCCAGATAACGAAGTAGGCCTCGTCACCGGTTACCGGCAGCCATGCCGCCAGCACGAATTTCAACAGGAGGGTCGCCCCGAACGCCCACCAGAAAACGCGGCGTTCTGCGCCGTCTTTATGCCACATCTCTTCCACTCTCGATATCAACACGACTATTGCAGCCTGCGGTTTGTAATTTTGTCTGGCCTGAGCATCTGGTACTGCGGATTATCGCGATCGGTCAGGCATATGATTTGTTTCCACCTACGCTGCGCGATCACCATGTTTTAACGAAGTGTTAAGCGTTAATACTTCGCAACATTTTCCCGAAAACGGATTTTCGGCGCAAGCGGTAAGAAAAATCGCCCCAGGTGGTTTCTTGTCATCAATATTGCTGCGGCAAATATTGTCGGACAAAATCCGCACCCAACAAATAAAAGCCCCACGCTTTTTCGTGGGGCCCATATTAAATACCAATACAATACCAATTGTACACCCGACAGTGTAACGAAGTGTTTTGCCGTGCCGGTTCAGCGCTGCCCGTCGACCGGTTTGCGCCCCGGGTATTGCGGCAAATCGTCGCAGATCCGCTCCCAGTCGGCCTTGGAGTCGACGAAGGCATGGTAGGCGTTGCGACAGGCAATCGGGCTGTCCACACTGCCGAGGCGCAGGCGGATGACTTCCGGGAGATCGTCGCGGGCGCTGAAAATCGGGCTGCCGCAATGACTGCAGAACACTCGCTGCTTGCCCGGCGCGGAGCGATAGGCCTTGAGCAGGGATTCACCGGCAGTGATGCGGAACCGGCTGCGCGCGATCGGGCCGACCGCCGCATAGGCACTGCCTTGCGCCTTGCGGCACATGGAACAGTGGCACAGCGAAATTTCTTCGATCTCGCCGTCGTACTGATAGCGCACACCGCCACACAGGCAACCGCCGATCAACATGGCTGCACCCTCGCAATCGATGATGGGAGATTCCAGTATCCTACCGCAGCCATTTAATGACAAATAAATATCAAAATTCGCGGACCACATCATCCCCGGCCAGGTTGCCATTGGCGGCGATCAGCCGGCGGTACCAATGGAAACTGTCCTTGCGCACCCGGCGCAGCGTCTTCGCATCCTGCTCATCGCGGTCGACATAAACGAAGCCATAGCGCTTCTGATATCCGTTCAACCAGCTGAGGATGTCGGTAAACGACCAGGCGCAATAGCCGATCAACTCGACGCCATCGCTGATCGCCTCGCGGCAGGCAGCAACGTGGCGGCGCAGATAGTCGATGCGATAGTCGTCATGCACCCGGTCGCCCTCTTGCAGACGGTCGAATTCCCCCAGGCCGTTTTCGGTGACAAACAACGGCAAGGCATAGCGCGACGCCAGACGACGCAGGGCAATACGCAAGCCGGTCGGATCGATCGCCCAGTCCCAGTTGCTGGTCGGCACATGGGGGTTCTTTTCGCTGCGGTAGAGCGCGGGAACGCCGCTCGACGGGGTGGACCCTTTCCGACCGGTGGTATTGATGCGCTGCAGACCGACACCATTCGGCGGATTGTCGGTATAGGTCAGGGTCTGGTAATAATTGACGCCGATGAAATCCGGCCGTCCGGCCTGTAAAACGGCATCGTCGCCGGGCAGGATATCGGGCGCTTCGCCGCGCGCAGCCAGCCAGGTGAGCGCCGCGCGCGGGTAACGCCCGAAGCAGTAGGTATCGAGCCACCAGTGATTGGTAAACTCTTCGGCGTTTTCAAAGGCAAGCATGTCATCGGGCGCCGACGAGGCGGGATAGGCCGGCGAGTAGGCGAAGCTCGGCCCGATGCGTCCATCCGGCACCAGGCGGCGGAAATCGGCGATCACCGTCGCGTTGGCGAGAAAAGCGTGATGGTTGGCGACGAAAAACCGCTTGCGGTCCTGCACCGCAGGCGGATGCGTACCGAGCTGGTAGGCATTGGTCAGGTTGTAATTCTGTTCGTTGAGCGACACCCAGTACTTCACCCGGCTGCCAAAGCGCGCGAACAGCGTGGTGCAGTAATGCGCGAAGTCGGCAATGATGCGCCGGCTTTCCCAGCCGCCGTACTCATCCTGCAGGGCTTGCGGCAGATCCCAGTGGTAGAGCGTCAGCACCGGCTCGATGCCATGGGCGCGCAGGCTGTCGATCAGGCGGTCATAGAAGGCCAGTCCGGTCTCGTTCGGTTCGCCGCGGCCCTGCGGGAAAATCCGCGGCCAACTGACCGAGAAGCGGTAGGCCTTGAGGCCCATTTCCGCCATCAACGCCACGTCTTCCTCATAACGATGATAGTGATCGACGGCGATATCGCCGTTGCTGCCCTGGAATGTCCGCCCGGACTGATGGGTGAACACATCCCATACCGACAGGCCCTTGCCGTCGGCATCCCAGCCGCCTTCCACCTGATAGGCGGCCGAAGCGGCCCCCCAGAGAAAACCGGCAGGGAACGGGGTGAGTTGCGAATGATGCATGCGGTGCTCCTTTGTCGCGCCGGGGCGCACCCCCGGCAGATCGACTGCCGTATGCAATCGAGGCATGCGGCCATCTTGATATACAGCAGCATGCGCGCCGACTACAATTCCCGCCAACGACTTTTTTTCCTCGTTTCAATTCCCCGGAGGAATCATGGAGCTCCGCGACCTGCGAGGGTTCGTCACCCTGGCGGAAATCTTGCACTTCGGTCAGGCCGCGACCCGGCTCAACGTCAGCCAGTCGGCATTGAGCAAACAGATCCGCCGCCTCGAGACGTTGCTCGGCGGCACCCTGTTCGAACGCGGCGCGGCGGGTGTGCGACTGACCGCCTTCGGGCGAACGCTGTTGCCGGACGCCCGTGCACTCATCGACCAAAGCGAACGGTTGAGCGTGCGCGCCCGTGATGCCTGCGCCGGCTTCGCCGCCACCTTGCGCATCGGTTTCGGCGTGGCAAGCAAAGACTTCGTTCCCGCCCTGATCGCACGTTTTCGCCAGTTGCGGCCGGAGATCAAGATCGAGCTTGCCGATCTGTCGACGCACCATCAGATCGAGGCACTGCATGAAGGGGCGCTCGATCTCGGTTTCTGCCGCCTGCCGGCGCCGCAGGGCTGGCCGGCGCTGCCGGTCGTTGCCGCGCGCTTTCTCGCCGTACTGCCGGCCGCTTACCCACCGCAGCCGGAGCTGCACGCCCTCTTCGCCCGGCCGCTGGTGCTGGTCCGGCGCGCGCAGGCGCCGTCCTTTCACGATCATCTGACCAACTATATGGCCGAAACCGGCTTGCGCTGCGCCGAAATCCTGCCGGTCAACGACTTCCCCGCCGCGGTCGCATTGGCGGCGGCCGGCGTCGGCTGGGCCATCGTGCCCTCGTCAACACCGATCGATCCGCGGCTCACCCGCGCCTGGCCGCTGCCGGGCGCACGCGCCGGCTGGCAGATCGGCCTCGTGCGGCCTCCTGGAGACGTCAGTGCAGCGGCCGAGGCCTTCTGGCGCGAAGCCGCGGCGCTGGCTGCGCAGACGGCGAAATAAAAAACCACCCGCAGGTGGTTTTGTTCGCTCACTTTCCGGCGCTGGCCGCCGCAGCCGGATCAGCTTTCTCCGGATTGTCGAGCTCCACGGTCGGATCATCGACCCACTGCGCCAGCGTATCGCCAATCTGATGCGAGCAGCGGCGCAGAATGGCGCAGGTCCCCTTGAAGGCGGCGAAAGCACCGCCGGTCGACCAGGCGGTCAATTTGCCTTCCCGGGTGACCTTGCCGTGTTCCAGCAGCTTGACCTTTACCGTGATGGCCTTGGGGCCGGTCCAGCCGCCCCCGCCCACCCCCATGACGAAGGAAATACGGGTGCGCAACACCGGCTTGCCGGCCGGATCACCATTCGCGGCGATCGTACCCGGCCCGTTATTGACATCGGCCAGGGCCTGCCCGATATCCTCGGTCAGCATGTTTTCCAGCTTGCATTCGCTACGAACCGAATCGACGACACTGGCATCGGGAAGGTATTCGACCGGCGTTTCGAGCAAGGCGCCAGCAGCCTGAGCGGTCGTTACGCCGAACAGTACGGCGATGCCAGCCCATGTAACGGTTTTCATTTTATTACCAATAATTATTAAATACGGGCAAAAATTTTACCAACATTAACAAATTGAATAAAGTGTTCCGTATCCATTCACCCCGCCAACGTCACCGATGAATGGCCGCCGTGGGTGCGATTGACGCGGATCTGCACCGCGATGCGTTCCTTCATGCCTTCCACATGGCTGATCACCCCGATCATCTTGCCGCTGGCATTGAGCGCATCGAGGGCGTCGAGCGCCGCATCGAGCGTATCGGCATCGAGCGTCCCGAACCCTTCGTCGAGGAATAGCGAATCGATCGAGGTCTTGTGGCTGACCAGATCGGACAGGGCCAATGCCAGCGCCAGGCTGACCAGGAAACTCTCGCCGCCCGACAGCGTGCGCGTATCGCGGGCGATGTCGCCCTGCCAGCTGTCGACGATTTCCAGCTCCAGTTCGCCATCGCTCTTGCGCTGCAGCAGATAGCGGCCGTGCAACCGACCGAGATGGCGGTTGGCGAGATGGGTCAGATGATCGAGCGTCAGGCCCTGGGCGAACTTGCGGAACTTGTCGCCGCGCGCAGAGCCGATCAGGCCGTCCAGCCGCTGCCACCACTCCGCGTCGACGGCCTGGGCAGCCCTTTCCGCCAATAGCGCGGCACGGCTTTGCCGCCGCCCGTCGTCTTCTTCAAGCAAGGCCGCAATCGCCCCGCGCCGCGCCGCCAGCACCTGCCGTTCGCTATCAAGCCCGGCAATTTGCGCATCGAGCGTGGGCAGATCGAGCGGCGTCAACGCTTCGGCCGCGAGCGCCGCGCGGTTGACGGCGGCATTGTCTGCAATAGCGCGGCTCTGATCGACCTCGGACTGCAACCGCTGCTGCAGTGCGGCCAGCGCCGCACGCTCCGCCTCGGGCAGCCTGGCGCGCCGATAGGTGTCGGCATCGGCGAACGGGCTGGCGGCAAGTGCCGCCAGCCACTCGGACTCGAGCCGAAGCGTACGCGCCGACTGCTGCGCAAGCTCGCGCTCCAGTTCGACGCGTTGACCGCGCAGGCCATCGCCGCGTTGCCGCAGTGCGTCGATCTCGTCCACGCAGGCCGCCAGCGCAGCTGCATCGGCCGCGTGCGCCTGCAGATCGGTCGCAGCGCCCGGCCACGCCTCAGCCCGTCGCTGCCATCGCCCGGCCTCGGCCTCGGCGGCGGCGGCCGTCGCTTCGGCCTGCGGCAGGCGGAGGGCCAGCACCTGCAGCGACTGCTGGCGTGCTTGCCAGCTGCGCCAATCGTCCTGACGCGCGGCTAGCCACAGACGCAGATCCCCTTCGGCCGTGAATCCGGCGCCCTCGATGGCCGCGGCAAGCCGCTCGCGCTGCAGGGCGCAGTCGGTCTGTAAGGCCGCTTGCTGCCCGCTGCAGGCGGCAAGCCGCTCGACGAGATGCTGGTGTGTATTGAGCGCCAGTTGCCGCTCGCTGCGTGCGGTCTGCAGCGCCTGCTGTTTCGCTTCGGCGGCCTGCCGGGCGCCAGATAACGCATCGGCGGCACGCTCGGCGCCGCTCAGCAGCGCGTCGAGGCGCGCATGCTCACGCTCGGCGCATTCGCATTGCGCGGCAATACGCGAGGTTGCGCGCCAGTCCTCATCACCCAGCCCGGCCAGCCGGGCGTCAGCGCGCCATTGCGCCGTCAGTTGCGCCAGTTCGGCGGCAAGCCCCGCGCACGCGCCGCTCAGCACATCCTGCTGGGCGACCAGGCGCGCCAATGCAGCCGCGGCCGCACGACTGCGCTCGACCAACGCCTCCAGCGCGGCTTGCTTGTGCCGCAAAGCCGTCGCGGTGACGGAAACGTCCAGCCCGCGATAGGCGTCGATTGCCGGATGCTCGCGCGCGCCGCACAGCGGGCACGGCTCGCCGGCAAGCAGCGCGGCACGGTGCGCTTCCAGGCTCTGAATACGCTCTTCCTGTGCCAACAGACGGCGCTTGTCGTCGACCTGCTGCGCCATATCTGTCTCGTCGCGAGCCAGCGCGGCGCAGGTGGACTGCTGCGCGCTGATCTGCGCCGCCAGCGCAACGCCATCGGCCTGGCGCGCGGCGAGTTCCGCGTCGAGCCGCACGAGTTCGCCCGCCGCAGTCTGCAGTTGCTGCCAGCGCTGACTATCATGCAGTGCCGCGCGCCAGGCTTCGCGCAAGCTCGCCACGTCCTGCCCGCCCAGCAGGGCATCAAGCGCCGCACCGGCCGCGAGACGCTCAGCCTCCGCCTGCGCAGACACCGTCTCGCAGGTAGACAGCGCGGCAGCCGATGCGGCCAGCACCTCGCTCTGGGCAGCGACATCCGCCGCCAGCATCTGCCGCGTCCGCTCGACCTCGGCCAAGGTCGCGGCAAGCGTGGTGATCTGCGCCTGTTCGGCCTGCCAGCCGGCCAGCGCCTCGCCGAGCCGCGCAAACGGCGCGTGCGCCGCCAGCCAGCCGGCATGGCCATCATGTTCACGCCGCAAGGCGGCAAAGTCATTGCGCGCCACGGCGGCCAACGCCGTCGCCAGCGCGCTCGCCCGCCAATGGGCAGCGCCTTGCGCGCCGGCGCACTGCCGTTCCTGCTCGGCGAGCGCGGAGCGCGCGACGGCGAGCTCGTCGTTGCGCGCCTGTTCGGCCAGCCAGCCCGCTTCCAGCGGGGCGATACGTTCGGCCGGCTCGCTTGCCTGCAGGCGCAGGACATCCGCAGCTGCGGCACTGAGTGCATCGACCGCGAGCCCGGCTGTCGCACGGGCAAGATCTTCGGCCGCGCAGGCCGCGTCCAGCCCCTGACGCCATTGCCGCAGTTTGTGCGTGGCGGCCAATTCGCGCTCGACCGGCTCAAGCTGCGCGCCGAGCGCACCCGCCTCGGCGAGCAGCTCAGCGCGCCGCTCTTCACTCATCAAGGCCAGGCCTTCGGCGCGCGCATCCAGCCGGGCAAGGGTCTCGCGTGCGTCGCGACTGTGCTCGAAAACCCGTTGAGAGATGCGGCCGTAGATATCGGTACCGGTCAGCGCCTCGAGCAGCTCGGCGCGGTCGTTGGCGTTCGCGTCCAGAAAGGCGGCGAACCCGCCCTGCGCCAGCAGCATGGAGCGGGTGAAGCGGGCGAAATCGAGCCCGGTAATGGCCTCGATGCGCTGCAGCTTGTCGTTGATCTGGTGGGTAAGGATGCTGCCGTCACCGCGGGCAAGCTCGACCTTGGGCGCCTGCAGCGTGCCGTCGTGCCGGTCGTGGGCGCGCCGCTGACTCCAGAAGGCGCGATACACCTCTCCGTTGACTTCGAATTCGACCTCGGCAAGGCAATCGGCGGTATGGCGCGTCATGATTTCGTTCGCCTTGGCCGACACGGTCTTCAACCGGGGCGTCTCGTGATAGAGCGCGAGGCAGATCGCATCGAGCAGCGTGGTCTTGCCGGCACCGGTTGGCCCGGTGATCGCGAACAGGCCGCTATCGCGCAGTGGCGGCGCGGTAAAATCGACGCGCCATTCGCCTTGCAGCGAGTTGAGGTTTTTCAGGCGCAGGGTGAGAATTTTCATGCATTGTCCTCCTGCAAATGCTCAAGCACGGCGCGGTAGCGGCTGTCGAGCTCGGCACGGGCCGTTTCGTCGAGCGTTTCCAGCGCCAGGCGTCGCGAGAACACTTCCAGCGGCGTCAGTTCATCGAGGGTCTCGCGCGCTTCGGCCTGCAGGCGTGCGGCGCCATCACGTTCACGCCGGATGCGCAACACTTCGACCGGCAGACCGTCGACCAGCGCAGACACCCGCGACTGCAAATCGGACAGGTAGTCGTCACCGCGCACCTGCAGGTCGAGCCATAGCGGCCGATCGGCGCGACCGTCCGCCGCAGCAACGGTGACCCGCTGCGCCAGCGCATCGAGGTCGCCACGCAGCGAGAGCAGCGGTTGCCAGCACGGCACCGCCAGCGGCGTCACGGCGCGCAGACCGTCGGCAGACAGGTCGACCAGCAACACCTCTTTCTGCTGCGCGGACTCGTCGAAGGCCAGTGCAATCGGCGAACCGCTGTAACGGATATGTTCGGCGCCGCCAACCCGCATCGGCCGATGGATGTGACCCAGCGCGATGTAATCGGCGGGAGGAAAGGCAGCAGTCGGAAACGCTTCCAGCGCCCCGACGTAGATTTCGCGCACCGCCTCGCCGGCATTGGCGCCGACCGTGGCCAAGTGGCCGGTGGCAATGATGGGCAATGGCAGGCCGAGCGTCTCGCGCTGCGCCTGCGCCGCCGCAAAAACGGCCTGGTAATGACGGACGATGGCGTCTTGCAGCGATTGTTGCTTGGCTGTGGCACTCTCCCCCGGCTGGCTTTGCAATACATCGCGCGGACGGATGAAGGGAATGGCGCAGACGATGGCCCCCGGCTTGCCGCTACGCTCGGCGAGCACCAGCACCTGACGCGCCGGATCATCATCGACCGCCGCCACCACATGCACCCCCAGACGGGAGAACAGCGGACGACTCTCGCCAAGCGTCGCCACCGAGTCGTGATTGCCGCCAAGCAGCACAAGCGCCGCGCCGCGCATGCCAAGCGCGGCAACGAAGCGGTTGTACAGCTCGCGCGCATAACTCGGCGGCGCGCCGTTATCGAAAATGTCACCGGCGACGATGACGGCGTCGACCTGATGCGCCGTCACCTGTTCGAGCAGCCAGTCGATGAACGCGGCGTGCTCCGCCTGGCGGGTCTTGCCCATGAAATGCTGGCCGAGATGCCAGTCGGAAGTGTGCAGAATGCGCATGCTGATCTCAATCGATGCAATCGGCGGCCATTGTACCCGCAGAGCCGGAGGAGCAGACGGCGGAGAATCCGTCCGGACATTGGCCGGCGCACCAGCGAAAGCCGCGGCCGAAGCGGTACTCGGCCAATATTTCGAGCGGCCCGCCGATATCGGCGGCGGTATAGCGCATCAGGCACACGCGGTCGATATGCAACGGCAGCGCATGCTCATCTCCACCGGCCGAGAGGCGACGCGCCATTTCGGCGCTGGCCCAGGCGCCGGCATAGAGCCCGATCGTGACATGCGGCAGAAAATCGTCGCGCCGCAAGGCCTCGCACGGTCCACTCAGCGCGGCACGCAACCCGTCTAGGCGCAGCTGTGGATCGGCGACATGCAGAAACGGCGCGGAGCGGAAGCTCGCCGCAGCACCGAGTTCCAGCGTCAGAACCTGCGGCTGCAAACGTTCGAGGGCTGCGAGTTGGGCGGCAAGATGCTCCGGGGTATAGCTGTCGGCCGCGACGGACCGGGCCGCGGGGAAGCCGCAGATGCCCAGGGTGATGTGCGGCGCGCGCCGGTAACCATCCAGCAGGCAGCCGTCCAGGCGATGTGCGGCACGTGCAACGCGCGCGCACACTGGCGGACACGCGACATCAAGCGCCCAGATCCAGAAATCGCGCCGCCCGGCGTGCCATTCGGAAAAATTCCCCCTGACATTGGCCTGCGTGTCCTGCGACTGCAGAAATTGTCGTCTCACTTCGGCGAGGGTTTGCATGCATCCTTCCCGCTTATCTCGGGCAAGTCCGCATGATAGCCCGGCCAGACACCCTCCGGGCCAACACGTCCCGGGCCTTTCGCTGGAGACTCATCGATGAAACCGCTTCTCTCTTCACGCACACGTCCTTCACTTTTGCTGCGAGGCTTCTTATCCATCGGCCTGATCATCGCACCAAGCGGCGCACTGGCCTGGGGCGAACTCGGCCACAGGCTGACCGCCATGGTGGCATGGCAGGCACTGACACCCGCCGCACGCGAGCAGGTGCTGCTATTGCATCCGGACGTCGATTTCGCCGCGCTCTCCACGCAGATGGACCGCGAGCGCCCGTCACTGATGCGCCGCTACCCCGGCTCCGCCGGCTGGCATTACGTCAACCAGTCGGTGTGCAACCCGCAGTCGCCGCCCGTCTGCCCGCGCGGCCATTGCGCCAGTCACCAGATCGAGCGCTGGCAAGCCATCCTCGCCGATCCGGCCGAGCCGCAGGCTCGCCGTGCCGATGCACTGGCCTTTCTGGTACACATGATCGGCGACATTCACCAGCCGCTGCATACCGCCAGTCACCAAGACCGGGGTGGCAACGACGTCAAGGTGAGCGGAGCCGGGCCTGCAAGTCTCACTCTGCATCAGGTGTGGGACTCTGCCCTGGTCACCCGTGCCGTGGGTCAGCTGCCGCCGGAGAAATGGGTACTACGCGCCGTCGCAGCCCGACGCGCCAAGCATGTCCAATGGAGCAGCGGCACAAGTATGGAGTGGATCGCCGAATCGGCACGGCTGGCGCGAAAATCGGTCTATGACGGCTTGCCCGGCTTCAGCTGCGACGCCCCCATGCCGCCTCGGGTCAAGGTCGACGACGCCTGGCTGGCGCGCGGCACGGCGCTGGTTCCGGAACGCATCGTCAAGGCAGGCCTGCGCATCGCCGCAACCATCAACACCGCCCTTGCCCCCGACAAACAGCCGGCAGCACAGACCGACGAACGCATGCCATAATCAGCGCATCACTCCGACGAGGGCACCCTCATGCACCCGGCAAAAGTGGACCGTCACCATCTGATACAACTCACCGACCTGCCCAATATCGGCCCGGCCCTGGCTGACGACCTGCGCAGGATCGGCTATCTCTCGCCGCAGGCGTTGGCTGGCGCCGACGCGTTCGACATGTACGCGCGCCTGTGCGCGATCACCGGCCAGCGACACGACCCTTGCGTTCTCGACGCCTTTCTCTCGGTCACCGATTTTATGCGCGGCGCCGAACCTCGCCCCTGGTGGGAATACACCCCGCGCCGCAAGGCGCTCTGCGCCCGTGGCGCAAGGGGAGGCTGAGGCTCTCTGCGTAACCAGCGCCTTTACCAAGCAGTCAGGATATCGACGTTTTATCCTGCGAAACGGTTATCGGCGCTTGTTTGAACAGCACCGTGGGTGAGGACAAGCCGGGAATCTCTAAATGCGACCGCTCGGTTAGCCGGGAGGAGGTCAGGCCAGCTACTACCTCTGGAGCAGGATGCTACGTTGTTTATATAGGGCATTCCTTGCCCTTAAATTCTCTTACCCCACCGTATCCCTATTACAGCCAGATCGACAATCACCGCCCCACCGCCTCTTTGTGACATTAAATCAGTTTAAATAAATAGCAATCTTCTTCATCGCACTCCATTTGCAGAACATGCTTTGGGGCACCATCATGACCCACATAAACCCAACCATCAAATGAGTCGCTTGGAATATAGCAGCGCATATTTTTCTTAAAAGCAACATCAATAATTCGCCTGACAATATCCTCATTCGTCGCTTTATATCGATAAAGTTGCAACATTTGCGAACAATCACCTCGAACAAGAGAAAAAACACAAACGCAATCCAATACCGAACAATCCAATTCTTCAATTAATGAATTAAACTCATCAATAGAAAAAATTCTGATCCGGTCAACAGAACAACCTATAACTTCAGACAGGAAGTCATATAGTTGCACAAGAGGGTACTGATGTCCAAATAAGATATCCATCATTTATTTATCGCCTTAAATACTTTAAGTGCCGCCGCTTTTGTTTCGACAGAAACACCCATGTTCCTTAAAACAACATCCGCACGTGGTGTATCTCCAAATTTGTTTAGAACCCCCAGTGCCTTGTACCCTCCTCGATCCAACGTGTAAAGTCCGGGTCCTGCTATTGGATGGAGAGTCCCATTATGCACACCATAAGTACGTCCATTTACGATAAAGGTGTCACCTACCTTTTTCGCTTCACCGGATCTGATTGCGGCAATATCTGCTGACATATCAACTACTGATCGATCGACCACTGTATTAACTTCTTTCGCTAGCGAAGTTTGCTTTACCTTATCTGCGTAATGGCGCATCGCAGGAGAATTCAAGGAAGTTAGAGATTCATCGAGGGCCGCTGCTGCCCCCTTTGTGACTTTCCGTTCGGCCGCCCGCAACGCAATCTGTTCTTCCTGACTCAAACTCGCCAGCGGAATTTTACCTAAACTCTTACCCCCGATCGTTCCCAGCATCAGCATGCCAAAATCCACACCTGACACGGCCAATTTAGCTGCAGTCAGGCTCATGCCGCTCTTTTGAAACTGCTGGATGCGGTAGTTGCGAGCCAACGCCATCCCATCGTTGGCCGAATCTTCATTGTTGTAGTTGAAGAGATCCTTATGGGTAACCGTATTACCAATAGCCGGATACCCCGATAACGATGGCTGTTGCTCCGTGTAGCTATAGTCTTTCAGCTCGGTCAGTTCAGCCGTGTATTGCCCCCCCTGTTTCTCCAGGTCCGAAAAAGTTGCATATTCCTTCGACCCCGACGCAAACTCGGCCGAGCATTTGATCAGATAGCAGGCGGCAGCAAAAAACCTGTCCCCCTTGTCTTTATTACCATGGGCCAATCGCGCGATTGCCGCCAGTTGATCATCATGCAACAACTTGTTGTTGCTCACCTCGTTGAACGCAGCCCCCGCCCCGGTCGTGCTACCAACAACGGCACCGGTGGCGGTACTCGCCAACCCCACCACCGAGTTGTACAGCGCCGGGTTATTTTTCTGGGTAATGCCGGCCGACTCCAACAGGCCAGCCGTTTGTGCTGCAGTGACCGTTCCGGTCAGGCTACCAGCAGCGCCAGCAGCCCCACCGGTCAGACCACCAATTGCGGTGTGCAGGGCAATTCGAGCCCTACCGTTATCGCCCCATTGGTTCAAGATCTGTTTCGCCTGCAAATCGAACTGGTCGGCTTCGGCCTCATGGCCGTTTGTCCTGGCAACAATCGCCTGCGCCTTCAGCGTATTGGCCTCGCCCACCTTGGCCGCGGCATAGTCCCCCACCAGCTTGCTCGCCTGCTGCCCGAAGCTCTGCGTGATCTGCGTCTGTGCGTCGATCTCCTGCTGCACCTTGTCAGCATCGAAGATCGGTTTCAGACCGGTCTGCGCATCGCCGCTGCGGGCGTTGCGGTTGCCGGCGATCCCGCTGATGCCGCTGCGCGACTCACTGTCGGCCGATCCGCTGTCACTGCCGAACCCGATGCTCGATCCAGCGGCCGAGGTGCCAACACTGACACTCACACTGCTGGCCGCGTATTCGGCATGGTTGTGCAGGTCGCTCATGGCGAGCGTGCCGCCGGTTTCGAACTGGTTGTTTTGCGCCTGCAACGCCGCATCGGTGCTGGTGATGACAGCCCCCTTCAGGGTCGTGTCCCCCGCCACCTTGATGTTGAAGCCGCCATCGCCGGCCAACAGGCCACTTTGCTCGCCGACGCTCCGGAAGTCGCTGTCGATCTTGCTCCTGGCATAGCTGACACTGCCGCCCATCATGCCGAAGCCGACCGAAACGCTGCCGCCCAGGCTTTGCTGTCTGCTGTCGTAGTGGGTCGCGTCCTGCAGACTCTCGATGGCAAGATGACCACCGATATTGGCGTCGATGGATTTCGCGGCGACGACCGCGCCCTTCAGGGCGGTATCACCGCCGCTGCTCAGGCGGACACTCTCGCCGGCATTCAGGTGGGTATTGCGGTAGGCGACATCAGTGCCGTCGGCATGGCCGCGGCTGCCGGAGGCGCTGGCGGTCAGCATCAGTCCGGAGCCAGAACCGCCGAGCTGGAACCCGATGCCAACACTGCCGCTGCGACCGGAGTTCTGGCTGTGCTGCTCGCTGCTGTCGCGGCTGGCCAGCAGCTGGATCTGCTTGTCCGCGGCCAGTGCAATATCCTTGGCAGCCTTCAGGTCGCTGCCCTGAATGAGGATATTGCTGTCTTTGTCGGCCCCGGTGGCCACGAGGTTGATCGACCCGGCAGCATTGATCTGGCTGCCGGCAGACGTGTCGGAAGAAGACACGCTATGCGATTTGCTACTGCTACTGCCCACCGAAATGCTGATACCGATACCACCCGCCTTGTCGGCGGCATTGGCATCGCGGGTAACCGGTTTGCCATCCGGACCGGCCTTATCGGTGACGATCTGGTTGGCCTTGCCATCGATGGTCTGCCCCTGGCCGGCATCGACGGCCTTGTAGGCCGAATAGGCCGACATGCCGGTACTGGCGGCGGCAAGCGCTTTCATGCGCGAGTCGCTGGTCCGACGGGCAGCCCGGGACATTTGCTGGCCCGTCTGGATTGCACTGAGGACCGGACTGGTAACGGCCAGGGTCAGCCCGCTCTGTTTGAACCAGGTATTCGTTACGCTCCGCGCCGTTTCACGGGCTTCGGTTATCGCAATGTCTTTGGCCTTGATATTGACATCGCCACCGCCATTCACCCCGGTCGCCGACACGCTACTGCCGGTTTGCGTGTAGCGCTGCCCGGCAAGCAGGGTGACGTCGCCGGAGAGGGCGCCGATCGTGCTTCCGGTGGCATGGGTAATGCGCGTGGTGCCATCCTGGCCCTGCTCGCGCGAGCCAACCATCACCCCAATGCCGCCGCTGCCCATCAGCCCTGAACTTTTCTCAACGCGACGATTGTAGAATTCGTCGGTAGACCGGACTTCCTGAATGGCCAGATCATTCCCGGCCTGCAATACGGTGCCCTGATCGCTGATGACCGAGCTGCCTGCAACCGCCAGGTCATGACCGGCGCTGATCTGCACCGTATTGCCACTCACCGAACTGCTTCGGACACTCTGCCGGACATCGTCTGTCACCTCCTGCCGCGACGAGCTGCTGAACACGCGACGACTCGTGCTCTTGCTTTGGATGTGCATCTCTTGCTGTTCACTTGCAGCCGTAATGGCCACATCACCCTTGGCGATCAGCGCAAGCTTGCCGGTATCACTGGAGACATCGCTGCCGCGTACCGTGAGATCGCTAGCGCGCGCCTGGATCTCGACCCCCTCGGCCCCCTTGATTTGGCTGCCGACCGCCAGATCACTGGCAAGTTGCATTTGCCGTGAGCTACTGGCCAGTTGCATCTGCCGCAAGCGACTGGCACGCGATTCACTGTCGCGGTCTTGGCTGGCGAGTCGCGCCTCTGAGA
>Ga0326727_10002030_pt1 | contig 71581 bp, 60 predicted proteins | sample MB2enrmetagenome_FD_207643 | JGI IMG/M metagenome (GOLD analysis project Ga0326727, IMG submission 207643) | Lab enriched peat soil microbial communities from McLean, Ithaca, NY, United States - MB29MY | ecosystem: Environmental > Terrestrial > Soil > Wetlands > Peat | place: USA: New York... | reverse complement strand
ATTGGAGAATTTCTCCCCCTTCGCGTCCACCCTCCCTCCTGCCGCGAAGCCGGAGAAATCCCCTTTCCCCCTGGCATCCGCCGTCTGCTACGCCAATGCCTGACGCCCGAAGAGCCAAAGTCCAGAGCGCTGAACTTTAGTTCAGCACGTGCCGACCTCAAGGTCGGCGCTACGTTCCCCTACGCTCCCCTACGTTCCGCGGACTGATTGCCCATCACGGCAACGAATACGTCGGCGATGCTGGGCGTGCGCACCTCGCCAAGACCGGCGAGTTGCTGGCGGTCGCCATGATCGAACAGCAGGATGCTGCTGCCGAACACCTGGCGCTCGTGCAGGGGCTTGAGCGCCCGCGCCGCGGCGGCCTGCTCGGGGTGCACGGCCACTTCCACATAGCGCGCCTCGAATCCTTCCATGCTGCAATCGAGCACGATGCGCCCGCGATTGATGAACATGAGATCGGTCAGGATGTGCTCCACCTCTTCCACCTGATGGGTGGTCACCACGATGGTGCGGCTGCCGTCGAAGTAGTCGTTCAGCAGGGAATCGTAGAACTGCTTGCGATAAAGGATGTCCAGGCCCAGCGTGGGCTCGTCGAGTACGAGCAGTTTCGCATCCACGGCCATGACCAGGGCGAGATTCAGTTGGGCCACCATGCCTTTGGACAATTCCGCCACTTTGCTGTGGCCAGGGATGGCCGTCTTGGCCAGAAATCCTTCCGCCTTCGCACGAACGAATCGCGGATGCACACCGGCCACATAATCCAGCGCTTGCGATACCCGCATCCAACGCGGCAGCACGGCGACATCGGCAATGAACGAGACATCGCGCAGGAGATGGTCGCGTTCGCTCCAGGGGTCGCGTCCCAGCACCTTCAGTTCACCCTGATAGGGGGTGAGGCCCAGAATCGCGTTGAGCGCGGTGGTCTTGCCCGCGCCGTTGGGACCGATCAGTCCCAGAATGCGGCCTGCTTCCACATGCAAATCGACGCCGTCGAGCGCGATGGTGGCGCCGAAAGCCTTGCGGAGCGCGCGTGCTTCAATGACGGTCATGGCTTGGGTCCCTCCTTTGGAGCACCCGGTTGGGCAGCATCTGAGGGCGGCCGGGGGGCGGCCACAGCATCCCGCAGCTCTTCCGGTGTCAGGCCGAGCCGCTGCATGGTGGCGTAGACCCGGGGCCACTCGTCCGCCAGAAACTTCCGGCGCTCGCCTTGCATCAGCAGATCGCGCGCGCCGGCATTGACGAACATGCCGCGGCCTCGCCTGCTCTCCACCAACCCCTCGTCCACCAGTTGCTGATAGCCCTTCAAAACCGTGAGCGGATTGACCCGATATTCGACGGCGACATTGCGCACGGAGGGCAGCGGATCGCCCTCCTTGAGCACACCGTCGAGGATCATCGCCACCACACGGTCGCGAAGCTGGCGGTAAATCGGCTGACTGTCGTTCCACTCACGATCCATAATGTGTTTCCTATAACCTAACCAAGATTACGCTTCCCGTTATTTTGCCCGCTGCAGGTCGAAGTGCGCGTTGACCGGCTTGTCCCCCGGCATCATGTAGGTCCACTCCTCGGTGTGATGGTTCGCGTCGATCACGGTGAAGACGGCATGGTGCATGTGTCCGTACTGCAAGCTGCCGGAGACATCGACAAAATCGAATTCCAGCGTTTTGCCGTCCGGCGACGTCCTGGCCACCATGCGCGGACGATTACCGGCGTCGCAATAATGCGTCAGGAACAGACGGTCATTGTCCAGGTAGAACATGGTGACCGGATGGTCGTAGCGAGCCGGGTCGTCCGCCGTTCCCGCTTGCTTCATCTCATGCACAAGCGCGTTTCCCCGGGAAGTCACCCGCATCGTAACCTGCATGAGCTTGTCCATGTCGGCTTGCGGCGGCACCGTCGTCACGTGGCCTTCCCACGTACCCGCCAGAGCTTTCAGGTTGTCGAATGACTTTTGCGCGTCGGACTGGGCGAAAGCGGTGACGGCGATTAGAACGGATAGGACGAAAAGCGCAATGCGTGATTTCATGACCGTGTTCTCCTTTGCCTTTCTCGATTTCTTTCTCGATTCAGAGGGTGCGCTCGGGTTCAACTCAGTGGGCCCGCTCGGCATCAACAAAAGCCTTCAAGTGAGCAAGGTGCGCTTACCACATCAACTTACGAATCGCTTGCAACTACTGATATAGTTAACTACAACAGCGCATCAGATGCAAGCTTTTTTTTGCTATTGTTCGCTGGTGGCGCCTTAATCTACTTAATTATTTAAAAACAATGGTTTGCAAGACATAACAAGGTCAGAAACGATCGTACCCTACGCTTTCTCATGCTCGAATGGACAAAATATCTTTTACCGACTGGGGGGCTACGAGGACCTTTGGAGGGGTAAGGTGAAAGCTCAGAACTGATAGCTGAAAGCTGAAAGCTGATAGCTCTATCTCTTCGTGCTCTTGTAACATCCCAACACGCGCTGGAAGTTGGTAACTTCGCTCAAGTGCGCCAGGGCCTTTTTGCAATGATCCTCTTTCACGTTGCCAACAAAATCGACGTAGAAGAAGTATTCCCACGGACGGCCGACCAAGGGCCGCGATTCCATTTTGGTCAAATCAATGTCGCGCAGGGCGAATACGCTCAGGCACTTGTAGAGGGCGCCCGGCAGGTTGCGCGTGGAAAACACAATGGAGGTCTTGTTGGCTTGGGGAGAGACACGTGCGGTTTTGGAGAGCAGCAGGAAGCGTGTGTAGTTTTCGCGGTGATCCTCCAAATGCGTTGCCAGGATGCGGGCGTGGTAAACCTCCGCGGCGATGCGGCTGGCGATGGCCGCGGCGCCGGGCGGGCGGCGCTCCGCCAGCATTTTGACGGACCCCGCGGTGTCGTAAAAAGTGACGCGTTCCACCTTGGGATTCCTGGCGAAGAATCGGGCGCACTGGGCCAGCGCCACGGGATGGGAATAGACCTGGCGCACATCCTTGCGCGTGGTGCCGGGAAGCGCGATGAGATTGTGGACAATGCGCAAGCGCACCTCACCCACAATGTGCAGGTTGTTCGCAAGCAACAGGTCGAAGTTTTCGTAAATGGAGCCGGCCAGGGTGTTCTCAATCGGCACCAGGCAGTATTTCGCGCTCCCGCGGGTGACGCTTTCGAAAGTGGCCGTAAAGGTTTCGCAAGGCAGCACGCGGATCGAGCGGCCCAGAAGCTTGTACGCGGCTTCCTCGCTAAACGAGCCTCTTTCACCTTGGAAAGCGACAATGGATGTGGCCATGAATTCCGTTTTCCTCTCGTATGAAGTTGCGGGCAGGATGCCACCACGGTTTCCTACCCGGGCCGCGACAACTCGGTCATCAACGCCTCGCGCCGCTTCCAGGCGATGCCGCTGGCCAAGTCGAGCACGTGGTGATACGCCACCCAGGCGGCGCCGGCCAGCATCAGGAACGCGACTCCGCACCAGGCAAGATGCCCCGCCCAGCGCGATAGGAAATACATGCTCGCGATCAGGCCCCCCAGGAGCGCCTGGGTTCCCATGCTCACCGCAACCGCCAGGCCCGACCCTTGCTGCCGCCGCATCTGCCCGAAGTTCAACTTGCGAGGAAAATAGAGTGACACCAGATTTCCGACCGTCAAGTTCGTTAGGAGGACCATGAGAGCGCCTGACAGCGTCACCGCCACCACCAGAGGAGGCGCCGGACCCACAACAAACCAGCCCAGCGCGGAGACGGCAAGAACCTGGGCCAGAACCACCATGGTGTGAAGCAGGTTCTTCGCCACCAGCACGTCGCGGAATCGGATGGGCGCGGCAAACAGCATGGGCAAACCCGGTCCGTCGAGCCCCAGATTGTTATAGGCGAGACCGATGAGGATGAGCATCACGTAACCCACGCTTAGGGGGAAGAAGACCGAGCTGGAGCGCAGGAAGCCCGATTGTCTTGCATGCGCACCTCCATGGCCCAGACCCAACACGACGATGACCAACACCGGCGCCAACAGCGTGAAATAAGCCGTGCTGTTGCGGATCAAATAGCGCAGGTCCTTCTCCAGCAGTGCGGCCACCGTGGGGGAAAGACCCGCCACATTCCAGCCGGCGCGCACGGTGGAAGGCCCGGAGGATGTCTCCCGTCGCGCTTCGCTGAGGTTTTCGCCACGGTACTCCGCCCGCAGGCGAAGGGAGAGCAGCCACCCGAGCACTGCGCAGTAAGCCAGAAGACCGGCGAACTCAGCGCCGGCGCTGCCAGCGTGGCCGGCGCGCCCCGCGGTGATGGCCGTGGCGGCCATGCCGGGCGGCAAGAGGCGGCCGGCAGAAGCCAGGCGCGTGGCCAAGGGCAGGGCATGTTTGCCATAGCGCCCGGCAAGAGGCCCGGTGAGTTGAAAGCTTAACATGAAGAGGATGAACACCGCGCCCAGGATTTCGCGCGTACGCCGCTGGGCCAGCCATCGGCTGAGCCAGGCGAAAATCGCCCGATTCAGCAACAGACTGACGAGCGCCAAGGCGGCCAATCCCGGAATCGCCCACAGCAGCACGCTCGGCGACGCGACTGCCATGCCGGCGAGCATCGCCAGCAGCCAGTACAGAGCAGCGACGGCAACGGGGTCGAAGAATCCATGCGCGAAAGCCAGAAGCACAAAGGTGGAATAACGGAGAGGGAAGCGCAGCAGCGAGGCCGGATCGGATTCAGCGCCGAAACCGGTGATGAGCAGAGGCAGCAGCAGCCAGACCAGGAATACGAACCAAATCTCGCCGGAAAGGATCAGGGATTTACCGTGGCTGATGGCGTACCAACTCCCCACGCCCAGGAGCGGCCCGAGCACCAGCACCACGACCACGATTCCGATATTCAGAATGACCTTGGAAACCAGCTCCGCCTTGCCACGTCCCGTGCGCAGACTGTTTACGAACAGACGCCAGCGCAGCCAGCCCACCAGGCGGAGCTGCTCTTGTCTGTCCGGTACCAAAGTCATTCCAGCCACGAGAGCTCCGGTACGGCGGTGCGCTCCCCGCCTACAATCTCAAGAAAGATTTGTTCCAGGCTGATCTTCTGCCCATCGTCGCGGCGCGCCGACACGCCGGAACGCAGTTCGTCAATGGACCCCTGAGCCACCAGCTCGCCGCGACGGATGATGGCCACGTGGCTGCAAAGGCGTTCCACGATTTCGAGCACATGGGAGGTGAGAAAGATTGTGGCGCCACGCGCGATCATGCGATTCAGCATGGCCTTGAGGGTGCCTGCGGCAATCGCGTCCACGCCCTCGAAAGGCTCATCCAGAAACAGCACCTTGGGCCCATGGATTACCGCCGCAGCCATCGCCAACTTCTTCTTCATGCCGTGCGAGTAATCCACGATCAGAGACTTGGCGCGATCAGCCAAGCCCATGAAATCGAGCAGTTCCCGGGCGCGCTCGGCAGCGGTGACACGGTCGAGCCCATACATGCGTCCGGCAAAGAGGAGGTACTCGGGCCCGGTCAGCCGATCGAAAAGTGCCAGGCCTTCCGGGACCACGCCGATTTGGCTCTTTACGTCGACGGGATTGCTCCCCAAGTCGAGGCCGAGAATTCGAATGCGCCCCGCGGTCGGCTCCAGCAACCCGGTGAGCATATTGATGGTCGTGGATTTCCCTGCGCCGTTGGGGCCCAGGAATCCGAAGAATTGGCCTGCCTCCACGCGCAGGTGGACGCTGCGCACCGCTTCCAGCTTCCCGAAGCGGCGGCAAAGTCCGTCCGTTTCAACTGCGAGGTCAGTCATGTTGGTGTCTCGGCGCTAGAATATCATAGCCCTCGCGGAGCCAAGGCCGAATTTCCGGCGGGGATAGCGACATGCGGCTAAGTTGCACCAAGAAGTCCGCGAAAGAAGAAGTCCGTGTAGACTTGAGCGAGTTCGTCCTGCTTGACAGGCCCCGCGGGGTTGTACCACTGGTAGAGCCAATTGATCATTCCCAGCAAGGCAAAGGCGGCCACCCTGGGCGAGATTTGGGGCGGACGGCCGCTTTCTTCCTGGACGCCCGTTATCAGATCGACGAGGTAATCGATATAGCGGCGCTTCCGAGCGTTGATTTTTTTCCGCAGGGGGCCGCTCAGCGAGCGGTTTTCGTGCAGGATTACGGTGATTTCCTGGTCGCGCGCGCGCACGATCAGGTCGATGTGGCCGATGATGGTTTGGCGAAGTTTTTCACGGGGACCGGCAATGTTCTTGATGGGGGCCACCACCGTTTCATCCAGGATATCCATGCCGTAGTTCTGGATTTCGTACAGCAGGCGGTCCTTGCTGCCCACGTGATGATAAAGGCCCGCCTTGGTAAGGCCCACGGCCTCTGCGATGTCCTGCATCGACGCGCCATCGTAGCTCTTGGCGTAGAACACCCGCGCAGCGATGCGGCAAATTTCGCGGAGATTCTGCTTGGCTTCAGCCGGTCGGCTCATAACAGGCTTATTACCACGTTAAGCAAGCGCAGTGTAACACAAAAGGTAAAGCCCGGCAGTGGTTTCCGGAGATTGGTTTCCGGAGATTTGTGTCAGGGCCGGGAAGGGGCCAAACACGAGTCGCGGGCAGCCATGGCCAGCGGTTTACCGGCTTTGGACGTTGGGCCAGGGGAGATGCCCGGCGGCCGACCAGAGTACGATTGGCCTTGGCTGCCCGGCCCCGTGCAAAAAAGTCTTGACATGACTATCTGAAAGATATATCTTGCAGATATATGAAACGCAATCAAACGGCCTACGTGATTCTCGGCATGCTCAGCATCGAACCCCACAAGTCCGGATACGACATTCGCAAGGCGGTGGAATCCAGCGTCAGCTACTTTTGGCGCGAGAGCTATGGACAGATCTATCCAACGCTGAAACGGTTGGCGGCCGAGGGCTTGATCATTTCCCACTCTTCAACCTCCGGGGGAAGGCCGGAACGCCAGGAATACTCGCTGTCGGCAAAAGGCCGCGCCAGCTTGCAGGAGTGGCTGGCTGCGCCGCACCGCATTCAGCCGCCCCGGAGTGAGTTTCTCTTGAAACTGTTCTTTGGCGGGTCAGCCTCACCCCAGATTTGCCTTCAACACATCACGCAGTTCCACGAGGATAGCAAGCGTCTGCTGGCCACTTTGTTGGAAATTGAGAAACAAGCGCACGCCCACAATGCCGGCGAGCCGGATCTGCCGTTCTGGCTCCTTACGCTCAGCTTTGGGGTCGCCATGACGCGCGCCGCGATTGAGTGGAGTGAGTCAGCGCTGGCAGAGCTTGCAGGTTCAAAGATAGAGGCTGCTGTGGGGCGGAGGAGGAACGAGGCCACACGGAAATCTCCTCCAGCAACGACATGAGGATGAATTTCCTGGGAGTCTCAAGGATGAAATTTGTCCAAATTCAGTCCGCACTCGAAAAGGAATCGTAAAATGACCACTAAAACATCTCCCCACCGTTTGTTACAGGCTACGGCCTTTGCCATCACCGCCATCTTTGTCCTCGGCTTTGTGTTCGCCCCCCTGGGGATGTGGACCGGCGCAATCTTAGGGGCATGGTTCATCGGCACGCAGAAAGCATGGCGCGGATTTCTGTTGCTAACCGGTATCGCCTTCATTCTGAATATGCCGTCATACTGGCGATCGTCTCCACTGACGGGAATTGAGTTCGCCGGTGGGATGATGCTGGCCGCGCTCATCAGCAGTCTGCCCTATTTTTTGTACCGGGTGGTGACTCTGCGCCGGCCAGGATTTCTGTCAACCCTCTCTTTGCCTCTCTGGGGCGTGACCCTGCAGCCGTTGGCGCAACGGTGCCTTTACGCCGGCATTTTCAACCACCACTCTCTTGCTCTGACGCAGAATGCCAACGCCTCTCTGCTGCCCATCACCACAATTCTGGGGGCGGGTTCCGTTACTTTTCTCATTTACTGGACCGCAGCGGTGATCGTTTGGATGTGGAATTATGAATTCCGGCGCAGGAAGATTGCGACGGGCGCAGGCATTTTCGCCGCAGTGTGGGCCGTTCTGTTGGGATATGGATTCTTCCTGCGGATCAGCCCTGCGAACGCGCCTCATGTCCTGCTCCCGAGTGCCACTTTTGCGTGGGCATGTCTGGCAGGAGGCCTGGTCTTAACCGCTGCAACTCTCATTCTTCCCGGCCGAAAGCGCAAAGTGTGGGCGGACCAGAGGGAGACCATCGCTCTTTTGCGAAGTCCGTACACTGGAAATCCTTTGCACGTTGTCAGCAAAGAGGGTCACGAGGTACTGGTGAGCTCGTCAGGGGAACAGTTTCCGATTCGCAACGAAATCCCGGTCATTCTCGAACCGGAAAAGATCACCGGCTCCAACCGCAAGTACAACCAGCTTTATGAAATCATCGGCGCCTTCTATGATGACGCTCAAAGGGTGGGGTGTGGCTTGATGGGCATCGATAGGGACCAGCACTTCCTTGATTATCTGCGTTTCCTGGAAGTCAAGCCAGGTGATTCCGTGCTGGAAACATCTGTGGGCACCGGCCTCAGCTACAAATACCTTCCGCGCGGGGTGAAGCTGTTTGGCCTTGATCTCTCGAAGGAAATGCTGGCCAACTGCCAAACCAATCTGCGGCGGTGGGATTTGGATGCGGATTTGTTTCTCGGAAATGCCGAAGATCTGCCCTTTGCCGACGAGAGTTTTGATGTTGTATTTCACGTCGGAGGCATCAATTTCTTCAATGACCGGGCAAAAGCCGTTCGAGAAATGATCCGCGTGGCAAAGCCCGGGAGCCGCATCCTGATTGCCGATGAGACGGAAAAGCATGTGAAGAGCGCCTACGAACATATTCCCATTACCAGCGGATATTATAAGAACCGGCAGGAAGCTGTGGCCGCTCCTACTGATCTGGTGCCGCCAGAGATGCGGGAAATACATCTTGAGATGCTGTGGGATGGGCGATTCTACGCGCTGACATTTCGCAAACCCTAGCGAGGGAGAGGAAAGCCTGGTGCGAAAGGGGGGACTCGAACCCCCACCCCTTGCGGGACCAGATCCTAAGTCTGGCGCGTCTGCCAATTCCGCCACTTTCGCTCGACACTCATTATAGCGTAGAGGGATTTACAGTGCATGACTCGGGGTAACGGCGGATGCCGTGGTTTTATGTATGCATCCCCCAATCTCTCGCGCCCCATCGAATTTCCCGCTGAGTTTCTTTCGCTCCAGATGTTCATGTCGCACCCGCGCCTATTCCAGACTCGATCGTGGACGTGAGGGCGGGTGCCACAATCAGCGTTTTTCTGACCGTAGGCTCTTGTCAGGCGCGATGCCCCCATGGCAATCGCACGTCATCCATCTGGATGGGACACGCCGCTACCGTGGCCTTGTGCAAGGCAAGAAAATCCACGCTGACGAAGAAGCTGCCGTCGGTGTGGCGTAGACAATGGACTTTGGACACGCCCGCAGGTTAGCCTCGTTGCCCCCAGCCTTCCAGGACCCAGACGGAACGCCATCAGCGCGGCCACAATTGATCGGAGGCTCAGCACCAAGGGAAAAGACCTGGGTCAGAAAACCACTGACCGTGGCGATAAGCTCGGTAATATTGTCCTAGACGGCGGTGGAAGGGGTTCTGCGCGAATCGTGGGGTAGGGACAATTTGGCATATATATTAGGACAATATGTCGTATTTCAGCTCGAAGCTCCGAAAGGCCGGGGAGTCATCCTACCTGCCGAGTCGCGGGGATCTTTGGGGATTCGCGGGATTACCATAGTCAGGTCCAAAGTTCCGGCGAAACGAGTATTAATTGGCCGAGCATTCGCCCCCACTCTCCCGGGCCGCAGTATGCAGCGCGGTTTTCTCATCCATGCACACATTTCATCACAAGGCGCGTAGCGTTGCAACGGACGAAACCGCATGCCGGTTGTGGATCGTGAGAAATGCCCTTACACGGATTCGCATCAGCTGATAAATTAGCTTACTCATGCGGTTCTCTTTCAAGGCGCTGTTGGCTTTTGTCGCGGCCTTTGCGGCCCTGCTCCTGCTGCACCTGCCGCTGCTCCGCCTGCCTTACTTCTGGGACGAAGCGGGGTATTACATTCCGGCGGCGCGGGACTTCTATCGCTCGTGGTTATTGATTCCGAAAAGCACGCTGCCGGTGGGACACCCGCCGGTGGTCATGATCTATCTCGGACTTGCCTGGCGCCTTCTCGGGTATTCGGCGTGGGTGACGCGCGCCGCGATGACCCTGGTAGCGACGGCGGCGGTCGCGTCGCTCTATATGTTGGGGCGCCGCGTGGCGAACCGTGAAATTGCCGCCTGGAGCGTGCTGCTGCTGTCGCTTTCGCCGCTCTTCTTTGCGCAAAGCACCCTTGTGCACCTGGATCTTACTGTCGCACTCTTCACCACTCTGGCGGTCCTGTTTCTGCTTCGCGATCAATATTGGATCTTCGCGCTAGCAGCCTCGTTGGCCGTTCTCAGCAAGGAAACCGCCGTGGTTCTGCTTCCCGTCGCGTGGCTCTATGCGGGGCGGAGGGGCCGCAGGTTGCCGTCAGGAACGCCGGCTCCCCTTTCAACCTGGGCAGCGTTGGTTGTGCCGCTCATGCCGCTCGCGGTCTGGACGCTTTACTACCACCACGTGACAGGCTACTGGACGGGCAATCGCGAGTACCTGAGCTACAACGTGTATTCCACGCTTTCGCCGGCGCGGATTTTCTGGAGCCTGCTGCGGCGCGTTTACGAGCTCTTTATCAGCGGATTCAATTGGCTGCTCACCGCTTGCGCCCCCGTGGGATTCTGGTGGGGGCGGAAGCGTGAAACTCGAAACTCGAAGATCGAAACTCGAAACTCGAAGCAGTCCGCGATTTTCGAGTTTCGATCTTCGAGTTTCGATTTCCGTGTCCCGCATCCCGTGTCCCGTATCCCGCGTCCCGACTCCGAAGCTCCTCTCTGGCGGCAATTCCTTTTTCTGACTGCGGGGCTGGTGGCCATCTATCTGCTCCTGTTGAGCCTGGTGGGCGGCGCCATCCTGCCACGGTATCTCCTGCCGATCCTGCCCTTGTTCTACCTCGTCGCGGTGGCCCTGGTGACGCGTTTGCCGCGCTTTCCGGCGCGGATCATTTTGGCGGCGACGGCGGCCTGTTTTGTGTGGGCGTGGTTCGTCAATCCGCCCTGCCCGTTCCCGTTTGAGGACAACCTGGCGTACGCGGACTTCATCCGGCTGCACCAGCAAACAGCGCGTTACCTGGAAGCACAGCCAGGCCAGCCGCACATTCTGACGGTCTGGCCGGCCACGGATGAATTGGCGCGGCCTTTTCTTGGATACGTCGGCAATCCCCTGCGCGTTGTCCCCTTGCGGGGTTTCGCGGCCACGGACTTTGCCGAGGTGAATCCGGAGTCCTTCGATTTGCTCTATTTCTATTCCCAGAAGTGGGAACCCCCCGGCAACTGGACGGCGCGCTTCCCCCCATGGCTGCGAGTACAGATGCGGTACTTCGATTATCATTCGCAGATTGCCGCCGAGGCCTTGGTGGCCCGCTACCACCTGCGATTGCTGACAGAGATGGAACGCCGGGGTCAATGGGTAAGGATTTACTCCCGCTAAGAGGGAAAGCGTTGGGCAGGGGGAGGGCAAAACCCGAGCACTCCCCCCTCGGGATAGCGCAAGGGCATTTCTTCGGGGTGGTTGGTTCGGCACGGTTTCCGACAATGGCCGTCGAGCCCCGACAGATAGTCTTATATTAAAAAGTGCTTATGGAGGGTTTCCAAGCCCGTCAAATGTTGACAGAACGCCAGCCTATGCTATACTCGAATTGCCCGGGTATAAGGAAGCTCGGACCCTCACCCAGTGGAACTTGGGGTTCTTCATATCGGATTCGGATACGCAGTGCCGACCCTGCCGTCCGCACTTTACCTGCTTAAATTGCCTTTGAGGCCTCGTGGAAGCCACTACCTGCAAAAAAGAATTGGTTATTGAAATACCCGCAGACGTCGTTAAGCGCGAAGCGGATTCCGTGGCGGGGCAATTCGCCAAACGCGCGCGAATTCCGGGGTTTCGTCCCGGCCACGCTCCAACTTCCCTGGTACGCCAGCATTTTCGGGAAGACATTCGCGGTGAAGTTGCCCAAACCTTGATTCCGCGCTTCTTCGAGACGGCGGTGAAAGACCAAAAGTGGGCGGTTGTTGGCCAACCGCGTTTCGAAGAACTGAAGTTTGAGGACGACCAACCGCTTACGTGCAAAGCCACCTTTGAGATTTACCCGGAGTTTGAGCTCCAACCTTACAAGGAGCTGGAAGTCGAAGAGGAGCAGGCCGCGGTGACAGACGCCAATGTGGATAAGGCGATCTCGGACTTGCGGGAGAAGGCGGCGACATTTGAAGTGATCACTGACCGACCAGCCGCGGATGACGACTATCTTACGGTGGATTACCGGGGCCAGGACGCCTCTGCGCCCACTAGCCAACCGACGGAAGCCAAGGAAGCGGTCATTCACCTGGGTGGGACACACACGGTGCCGGCGTTTACAGAGAATCTGCGGGGCGTCAAGGTGGGAGAGTTAAGGGAATTCCCGGTTACGTATGCGGCCGACTACCCCCAAAAAACGCTGGCGGGCAAAACTCTTAGTTACCGGGTGGAGATTCAAAGCATCAAAAGGAAAGTGGTCCCTCCCGCGGACGACGAGCTTGCCAAGTCTGTTAGCGAATTTGCCACGCTGGAGGAGTTGCGCGCGAAGGTGCGCCAGGATTTGGCGGAAGTCGCCCAGCGGCAGGCGGAGATGGGCACTAAACAGAAGTTGGCGGAAAAACTCCTGGAGGCGCATCAATTCCCAGTCCCCGAGCTGTTAGTGGAAATCCAGTTGGATCGAAAGCTGGAACGAACCGTGGGACAACTGCTGTCGCAAGGAATCGATCCGCGGGAAACCCAAGTGGATTGGAGAAAAGTTCGCGAGGATGCCAAACCCGAGGCGGAAAAGGAAGTCCGGGTGGCACTGGTTATGAGCCGGGTGGCCGATGCTGAGAAGATCGACCTTACGGAAGAGGAAGTGGACGATGTCATTCGGGACATGGCGCGGGAACGCCACATGACTGCCGCCGAATTGAAGACGCGCTTGACACGGGACGGGAAGCTGGGTACACTGAAGTCTACTCGCCGAAATCAAAAAGCGCTGGACTTCATATACCGCAACGCGAAAATCATTCGGAAAAATGTGTGAATTGCCGGTCCGGTTCGAGAGCGTCCGCCGATAAAGAATATGAGCAATCAGCCCAACATGACGTTAGTTCCCATGGTGGTGGAGCAGACCAACCGTGGCGAGCGTGCTTACGACATCTATTCGAGGCTTCTGCGCGACAATATCATCTTCATCGGGACGCCGATTGACGACAACATCGCCAATTTGGTTACGGCGCAATTGCTCTTCCTGGAAGCCGAGGACCCGGATAAGGACGTTTCTCTGTACATTAATTCGCCCGGGGGCGTGGTCACGGCGGGGATGGCCATTTACGACACAATGCAGTTTGTTCGCCCGGACGTCGCCACCATCTGCATCGGGCAGGCTGCCAGTATCGCTGCGCTCTTGCTCGCCGCCGGCACCCCCGGCAAGCGTTATGCCCTCCCTAACGCGCGCGTCTTGATTCACCAACCTACCATTGGTGGACTCTCGGGACAGGCAACTGACATCGATATTCATGCCCGCGAAATCCTGCGCATTCGTGCCAGCCTGAACGAAATCATGGGAAAGCACACTAATCAGCCGATAGAAAAGATAGAACGTGACGTGGAGCGTGATTTCTGGATGAGCGCCCAGCAAGCACACGAATATGGCATCATCGATGAGATCATATACAAGCACAAGTAGACCACGGAGATGACTTTGAAAAGGCCTGGTACCGAGGAATTGCTGCACTGCTCCTTTTGCCAGAAGCCTCAGGATGCTGTGGCGAAGCTGATTTCTTCGCCCGGAGAGCAGGCGCGGGCGTACATATGTGACGAGTGCGTGGCGGTGTGCAACAGCATCCTGGAGGAAGATCGCGGCGAACGCGTCCCCGCGGCGCAGACAAAGCTGCCGCGCCCCTCGGAGATCAAGACGATTCTCGATCAATATGTGGTGGGCCAGGAAAAGGCCAAGAAGAAGCTGGCCGTGGCCGTCTACAACCATTACAAACGCAATATTCTGACGCGCGTTCGCAGTGATGTGGAGTTGACCAAATCCAACATCCTGCTGATTGGGCCGACAGGCACGGGCAAGACCCTGCTGGCCCAAACCCTGGCGCGCGGGCTGGAAGTGCCGTTTGCCATTGCCGATGCCACTACCCTGACGGAAGCGGGATACGTCGGCGAGGATGTTGAGAACATTATTCTCAAGCTCCTGCAAAATGCCGGCGGCGATGTGCAGCGCGCACAGCAGGGCATTATTTATATCGACGAGATCGACAAGATTGCCAAGAAGGACGAGAATCCTTCCATCACTCGCGATGTTTCGGGCGAGGGCGTGCAGCAGGCGTTGCTGAAAATTCTGGAAGGCACCGTGGCCAACGTTCCGCCGCAGGGTGGGCGCAAACACCCTCACCAGGAATGCACCCCGGTGGACACCACGAATATCCTGTTCATCTGCGGCGGGGCTTTTGTGGGACTGGAAAAGGTTATCGAACACCGCACGGGTAAGAAGACCATGGGTTTTCATGCCGAGGCGCCCGCGGTGCCGGTGACCTTGGGGCGCCGTGACATTGCCATCCTGGAGCAAGTGCAGCCGACGGACTTGATTCATTATGGGCTGATTCCCGAATTTGTGGGCCGCTTACCGGTGGTCAGCGTGCTCAGTGACCTGGACCAGCAAGCTCTTATTGAAATACTGACCCAACCCAAGAATGCATTGGTGCGCCAATACCAGCGCCTCTTTGAATTTGAAAACGTCAAGTTGCGGTTCAGCGAGGAGAGCCTGAGTATGATCGCTGCCCAGGCATTGGAAAGAAAAGTGGGTGCGCGCGGGCTGCGCATGATTCTGGAAGACCTGATGTTGGACCTGATGTATCATCTTCCCAGCCAGCGCAAGATTCGCGAATTCGTTGTGACCGACGAGATGGTGAAGAACCACGAAATCAATTTCGATTCCGCTTTCCTTGAGAAGGCAGGTTAATGGATTCCCCTATGTTTTCCGGCCGTGAAAAGAACGAAACTCGATTGCTGCCCATGATGCCCATACGCGATGTGGTCATCTTTCCCCACATGATGACTCCATTCGTGGTGGGACGTGAAACCTCCATCCGGGCCCTGGAAGAAGCTTTGGCGGGCGATAAAAAGATCTTTTTGGCGACCCAGCATGACGCTGCCGTCGACGAGCCCAAGCCCAACGAGATTTACCAGGTGGGAACGATCGCGAATATCATTCAGAGCTTGAAGCTGCCTGACGGCAACATCAAGGTCCTGGTGGAAGGCGTGGAACGCGGAAAGATATTGAAGATGTCGAACGAGGAGGGCCACTTCCGCGTCAACGTGCAGACCAGGCAGTTTCGCCCGGTCACTACCCCCAGCCTCGAGCAGTTGGTGCAGCGCGCCACCTCGCTTTTCGAGCAATACGTCAAATTATCCCAAAGCCTCAATTACGAAACCATGATCGCGGCCGTGAAAGTGGATGAAATCGGCAAGTTCACGGACACTATCGCCGCCAATCTGAATGTGAGCATTGAGGAGAAGCAAGAACTTCTGGAAATATTCGACCCCGTGGACCGCCTGACGCGCTTGGCCGACATCCTGGAAATCGAGATTGAAAAGCTGAATGTCGACCGCACCATTCAAGGCCGGGTAAAACGGCAGATGGAGCGCGCCCAACGCGAGTATTACCTGAACGAGAAAATTAAGGCCATTCAAAAGGAATTGGGCCGCAACGAAAAAAGCGAAATTGATGAGCTGAAGAAGAAGATTGAGTCCGCAGGCATGACCAAGGACGCCCTCGAGCACGCCCTGGCCGAACTGAAGCGCCTGGAGATGATGCCTCCCATGTCGGCGGAATCCACGGTCTCGCGCAATTATCTGGATTGGCTGCTGGCTGTACCCTGGAAGAAGAAATCCAAGGAAATCCGCGATATTACCCGCGCCCAGAAGGTGCTGGAAGAAGACCACTATGGGTTGGAAAAAATCAAAGAGCGCATCCTGGAATTCCTGGCAGTGCGCCAACTCGTCAAGAATCCGCGCGGGTCGATTCTCTGCTTCGTGGGGCCTCCGGGTGTTGGAAAAACCTCCCTGGGCAGGTCCGTGGCCAGGGCTACGGGTCGGAAGTTCGTTCGGCTCTCCCTGGGGGGAGTTCGGGACGAAGCGGAAATCCGCGGCCACCGCCGTACCTACATCGGCGCTCTGCCCGGCCAAATCATCCAGATGATGAAAAAGGCAGGTACCGTGAACCCGGTTTTCCTGTTGGATGAAGTGGATAAAATGAGTATGGATTTCCGTGGCGATCCCTCCGCGGCGCTGCTGGAAGTCCTTGATCCGGAACAGAATAACACCTTCATGGACCATTACTTGGACGTCGAGTTTGACCTCTCGAAGGTGTTCTTCATTACCACAGCCAATGTCGTTCACACCATCCCGCAGCCGCTCCAGGATCGCATGGAGATTTTGCGACTGGAAGGCTACACGGAACCGGAAAAGCTGGAAATCGCCAAGCGGTTCTTGGTGAAGAAGCAGCGTGAATCAGCCGGCCTGAATCCGGAAAACCTCACCCTGACGGACGACGGAATTGTTCACGTCATCCGCCATTACACCCGCGAGGCGGGAGTTCGCAACCTCGAGCGCGAAATCGCCAATGTCAGCCGCAAGGTAGCGCGCAAGGTGGTGAAGGAAGGCCGTAACTTCCAGGTTGCCCTGGGACCAGACGACCTGAAAGAGTACTTGGGGGTCATCAAGTTCCGAGACACAAAGGCCGAGGAGAAGAACGAGGTGGGGTTGGCGACGGGACTGGCCTGGACGGAAGTGGGCGGGCAGATCCTGACTATTGAAACCACCCTTATGCAGGGGAAGGGCAAGCTGCTTCTGACCGGCAAACTGGGCGATGTGATGCAGGAATCGGCGCAAGCCGCCATGAGCTATGTTCGGTCCCGGGCTGCCTTGCTGGGATTGGATCCTGATTTTTATCGCCATCTTGATATTCACATTCACATTCCCGAAGGCGCAATTCCCAAGGACGGGCCCTCGGCGGGAATTACCCTGGCGACGGCGCTGGTAAGCGCGCTCACAAAAATCGCCGTGCGCCGCGATGTGGCCATGACCGGCGAAATCACTCTCCGCGGCAAGGTCCTGCCGATTGGTGGAGTGAAGGAAAAGCTCCTGGCGGCCCACCGCGCGGGCAACCGGACGATCATTTTGCCGCGGGATAACGAGAAAGATCTGGCTGATATCCCGGCGAATATCCAACAGGAGCTGACGATTCGTTTTGTCGATAAAATGGACGACGTGCTGGAGGTGGCGCTGGAAGCGAAGCTGGAGCCTCGACCCATCCTCGTCACGGGCGAGGCCACCCCGCCCACCATCGAGACCCCTTCTAAAGATTTGGGCCGGGAACCCATGACCAATTAGACGTTTAAAGGACCATGGCAATTAGCGGGAGGACTGGAAACCAATCGCGGCATCGGTGCATCCAACTGGGCGGGTTATAGGCTCGTCGTGTCTCGTGGAAGGGCGCCCGTTTTCAACCTCACACAATTTGGTCCACAAAGTTTAGAACTACGTACGACGCTTCTTGCCGCACCTGGCACGACTGCTTGGAAATCTCGAGTAATCCATCACGCCGAACGATTGATTCCGCGAGCGACTGGGCAGTGGAACCCGAACATCTAATCGGAACGGTCATGGGACCGGAAATTTCAACGAAACTGAGAGAAAAGTTATGCCTGCAAAGAAACAGGATGTAAAAGTTGACGAAGTTCAGGAAGAAAAAATCGAGGAACTGAAGGAAGGTGAAGTCCTCGATATTGGCAAGCTCAAAGAGATGAATATCACCACGCTGACACAAGTCGCGAAAGACTTGGCTGTGGTGGGGGCCACCGGCCTGCGCAAACAGGAATTGATCTTCAAGATCCTGCAAGCGCAGACGGAGAAGAACGGCCTCATCTTCTCCGAGGGCGTGCTTGAATGCCTCCCCGATGGATTTGGATTCCTTCGCGCCCCGGACTACAACTACCTGCCGGGTCCGGATGATATCTATGTGTCGCCATCGCAGATTCGCAAGTTCGATCTGCGCACCGGTGACACCATCTCGGGACAGATTCGCCCGCCGAAGGAGGGCGAACGCTATTTCGCGCTCATTAAGGTTGAAGCCATTAACTTCGAACCACCCGACGAGTCGCGGAACAAGATCTTCTTTGACAACCTCACGCCTCTGTATCCCCAGGAGCGCATTCACCTGGAGACGGTCAAGGACAATATCTCGGCGCGCGTGCTCGATTTGCTCACGCCCGTCGGCAAAGGCCAGCGCGGCCTCATCGTCTCGCCGCCGCGCACCGGCAAGACCATGCTGCTGCAATGCCTTGCCAACTCCGTGACCGCCAATCACCCTGAGATCACGCTGATCGTGCTGCTCATCGATGAACGGCCGGAAGAAGTCACGGACATGCAGCGCACCGTTAAAGGTGAGGTTATCAGCTCAACCTTTGACGAGCCCGCCGCCCGGCACGTGCAGGTGGCGGAAATGGTGCTGGAAAAAGCCAAACGGCTGGTCGAGCACAAACGCGACGTGGTAATTCTGCTCGACTCCATCACGCGCCTGGCGCGTGCTTACAACACCGTGGTGCCTCCTTCCGGCAAAGTGCTTTCCGGCGGCGTCGACTCCAACGCCCTGCAGCGGCCGAAGCGGTTCTTCGGCGCGGCGCGCAACATCGAGGAGGGCGGCAGCCTGACCATCATCGCCACCGCTCTCATCGATACCGGCAGCCGCATGGACGATGTGATCTTTGAAGAGTTCAAAGGCACCGGCAACATGGAAGTCCACCTCGACCGCAAGCTGGTGGACAAGCGCGTCTTCCCCGCCATCGACCTCAACAAGTCCGGCACCCGCAAGGAAGAACTGCTCGTGCCCCGGGACGAGTTGAACCGCATCTGGATCCTGCGCAAGGTCTTGAATCCGCTCTCGCCGGTGGAATCGATGGAACTCATCATCGACAAGCTGGCTAAGAGCAAGTCCAACCAGGAATTCCTCTCCTCCATGAGCAATGGCGGCGGCCCCGGCGGACGCTCGTAAGAACCGGGGTTGGCGAATAGGGGCAGGGTGTTAAGCACTGGCAGGACTGCGCCTTGATTCCTTGCGCGTTGTCCCGCTTTACACCTCTCGATTGGGCCGTTCCCCTCATTGCTTCTATTTCTATGGCTTGATCCGGGTTGGCGGTGAAGTTCGTTGTTACGGGCGAGTTTTAGAAAGCCTTCTTTCCTTCGTCTCAAATCAATGGGCGAGGAAGGGTAGAGGGCACCTGTTTCGTAGGTCCGCGTCACCCCGCCTTTCCCTGCTCTCCCAAACCTCTCTTCTCGATGAGATCTAGAATCTGTTCCACCACATCATCGGCGAGGAGGTCCGTGGAGTCGATCTCCACGGCGTCAGGGGCAGGCATGAGGGGAGAGATTTTCCGCTCCGCATCAAGCTGGTCGCGGCGGCCGATTTCATAGGCGGTTCTTTCAAGTGTCGCATCGCGGCCTTCGCGCGAATCCTGCTTCAACCGCCGCCGCGCGCGTTCTTCCACGTCGGCTTTGAGGAAAATCTTGAGTTGCGCCTGTGGGAACACTACGGTGCCGATGTCGCGCCCTTCCATCACCACGCCTCGCCCCCTGGCGAAGGTGCGCTGCATCTCAATGAGCTTGGTGCGCACTTCCGGCAGGCGCGAGACCTGTGCCGCGGCCAGGGTTACTTCCGGTGTGCGCAGGCGCGCGGTCACGTCTACGCCATCAAGCAGCACGCGCGGCTCGCCCTCGCCGGTCGTTACCCGCACGTCGGTGGCCCCCACCAGCTTGGCTACGGCGGGCTCATCCTGGGGATCAACGCCCGTTCCCAGCACCTTGAGCGCCGCCGCGCGGTACGTGGCCCCACTATCGACATACATTAGTCCCAGACGAGTTGCGAGCTTCTGCGCCACCGTGCTCTTTCCCGCGCCTGCCGGGCCGTCAATAGTGATGACTAAGGGTTCAGGCATAGAGGCCCTCATTGGTGATTGGTGATTTTGAATGTGACCCCATGCCTGTTTTCGACACCCGAGGGCTCGTTACTTGCCGATCACCAATCGCAAATCAGCTATCCCCAATCGCCAATCCCCAATCGCCAATCGCAAATCACCAATCACCAATCGCTAAATTCTCTTGAATGCCTTCATCAAATCCTTCATCGCATAACGCAACACTGTAGGCCGGCCGTGCGGGCAGGTCATGGGGCAGTCCGTTTCCCCCAGCGCTTGCAGCAGCCAATCCATTTTGCTTCGTTCCAGCGCCATATTCACTTTGACTGCCGCGTGGCAGGAGATGGAGGCCGCGATCCTGCCGCGCAGATCATCGAGTGATAGGGTTGCCGTGTCCTGGGTCGCGCTTTCCAAAATCTCTACCATCAGCTTTTCAACTTCGTCCGCCGGGAGGTCCGCTGGAGCGGCTTTGATCGCCACGGTGCGCTGCCCGAACGGTTCAACTTCGAATCCGTTCGCCGCCAATTCGTCGGCGATAACCTGGTAGGTGACCTGCTGCTCAGGCTTCAACTGGACGATAATCGGCATGAGGAGCCGCTGCACTTCAACTTTCTTTTCCCGCCGCCGGCGCACGTGGCGATCGAACAACACGCGTTCGTGCGCGGCATGTTGATCGACAATCCAGAGGCCGTCGGAGTTTACCGCCACGATGAAACTCTCCTGTACCTGTCCCAAGGGCTGGAGGTCTAGAGGCAATTCACGCGGAGTCTCGATAGCTGCCGCTTCCGTCATCACCGGCAAATCGGGGGTGACACTTGACGGCGCAACCGGCGCATAAGGGGCGAGAGTTGATTCCAGAGGCAAGCGTTGGGCCCAAGGCTCCATGCGCGCAGGTGATAAGTGAAACTCTCGGCCTATCCCACGGCCCGACGGGCGTGCCGTGGGAGCAGGCATCATCGCACCCCGCATCAGCGGCGGCTCTTCCGCCAGCCGATCCACCACGTCCGCCTCTTCCATCGCCAATCCCGTGGGCGGCGCGGACTTCGACATGGGGAAGGAAGCCACTGGACGCGTCGCGAGCAGCGTCTGGCGAATCGAGTCGCGCACCAAGTCATGCACAAAGCTCCCGTGGCGAAACCGCACTTCGATCTTCGAGGGGTGAACGTTCACGTCCACCTCACTCGGCGGAATTTCCAAAAAGATCAACGCCACGGGGAAAGCCCCGGAAGGGAGGATGTTGCGGTAAGCTTCCGTAATGGCATGGAGAATCAGGCGGTCGCGCACCAGCCGTCTGTTGACAAAGAAGTAAATATTATTGCGATTCAACTTTTGAATTTCCGGCCGTGAAACAAAGCCCTGCACCCGAATCAGAGGCGGTTCCCCCGAGGGTTCGCCCTCTTCCCCCGCCTCGGATAGAGGCGCGGTCAAAACTCGCCGCGCGATCGGCGCCATTTCCAGAAGCTGCTCGATGATCTGCCCCCCCATCACTTGATACAAACGCTCGCGATGATTCGCCACCGGCGGGACGTTCAGGACTTCATTGGTGAGAGAACTGAGGCGAAAACTCTTCTCCGGGTGCGCCAGGGCGTAGTGGGTGGCCAAAGTGGCGATGTGACCAAGTTCGGTAGACTCAGATTTGAGAAACTTACGCCGCGCCGGGGTGATATAGAAGAGGTCGCGCACTTCAATGCTCGTTCCCGCAGGCCACGCCACTTCTTTTACGTCGCGCAGTTTGCCCCCGGCAATCTCCACGCGCGTCCCGGAATTCTCCGAGGCGTGCCGGGTTTCCAGCACCAGTCGCGAGACCGCCGCAATCGAAGGCAACGCTTCCCCGCGGAAACCCAGGGTGGAAATCTCGAACAGGTCCTCTGCCGTGCGAATCTTGCTGGTGGCGTGCCGCTCGAAAGCCAGCAGGGCGTCATCGTGCGTCATTCCCTGCCCGTCATCGACGATGCGAATCAGGCGTTTCCCCCCGCCCTCGACGGAGATTTCCACCCGGCCGGCACCCGCATCCAATGAGTTCTCAAGCAACTCCTTCACCACCGATGCAGGGCGCTCCACCACCTCGCCAGCGGCAATTTTGTTGGCAACGGCTTCGGGAAGAATGCGGATGATGGACATGGAATTGTCGATTGTCGATTGCCGATTGCCGATTGTTAATTCCAACCCTTCGTGCTGAAGCAGCAAGGGAGCATTATCAATCGACAATCGTCAATCTTTCTTGATCGAGAGCCCGAGTTCATCGAGTTGTTCCGAATCGACACTGGCAGGCGACTCGCACATCATATCGATGGCGCTGGCGGTTTTGGGGAAGGCAATGACTTCCCGGATGCTCGCTTCGCCCGCCATCAGCGCGTTGATGCGGTCGTGACCGAGCGCGATGCCGCCGTGCGGAGGCGTGCCATATTCCAGGGCATCGAGGAAAAACCCGAAACGCGCGCGCGCTTGTTCGTCGCTCAAGCCCAAAACCTTGAAGACCCGGCGCTGGATGTCCTGGCGATGGATACGGATCGAGCCGCCTCCAATCTCCGAGCCATTCAGCACCAGGTCGTACGCCAGCGCCTTTACGGACCCGGGATCGCTTTCCAGCTTGTCCAAATCCTCTTCGCGCGGTGAGGTGAAGGGGTGGTGCATGGCCGCGAAGCGATTCTCCTTGTCGTCATACTCAAACATGGGGAAGTCCACCACCCAGAGGAAATTCCATGTGCCCGGTTTGAGCAATTCAAGCTTGCGCGCGATATCCAGCCGCAGTTCACCTGACGCGTTGTCCAACATTCGGAAGGCGCCCTGGCTGACCGCCGATTTGATTCCCAGCAGCAGAACCAGATCGCCGGGCTGAGCGCATACGGAGGCAGCGAGCGCCGCCACCGCAGGTTCGCCCACTGCCTTCGTAAGTGGCGATTGGGGCGCAGGTTCGGTCACCTTGAGATATGAAAACCAGTCCGCGCCCAGTGACTTCGCGGTTTCCTGAATCTTATCAAGCTGGCTGCGCGATGCGCCGCCCCACCCCGGAACGCGCATTGCCTTGATGGGCTGAGCCACTCGCACCCTTTCGGCGTGTTCAGGTGGCAGGGTTACACGTTTCCATTCCAGGCCGAAGCCGGTGTGTGGCTTGTCGGAGCCATACTTCTCCGTGGCCTCGTCGTATGCCATGCGCAGAAACGGCCGCTCCACTTTGACGTCCACCAGCGCAAAAAGCTTTTCCATCAGGTGTTCGATGATGTCGAACAGTTCATCGCGCCGGGGGAAAGCCATCTCGATATCGATTTGAGTGAATTCCGGCTGACGGTCGGCGCGCAGGTCTTCATCGCGAAAGCAGCGCACGATTTGATAATAGCGGTCGAATCCGGCAATCATGAGGAGCTGTTTGAAGAGCTGTGGCGACTGCGGCAGTGCGTAGAATTGGCCGTGGTGAAGGCGGCTGGGAACCAGATAGTCGCGCGCGCCCTCGGGCGTGGAGCGGGTCATGAAAGGGGTCTCAATTTCCCGGAAGCCGTGCTCCCCCAGGTGCGCGCGCACAACTTGACTGGAGCGATGGCGCAGGCGAATGTTGCGCTGCATGCGTCCGCGGCGCAGATCGAGATAGCGATATCGCAGGCGCGTCTCTTCCGATGTCTTCGTTTCATCTTCGATGGGGAAGGGCGGCGTCTTCGCCTCATTCAGCACCAGCAGCGTGCGCGCCATCACTTCCACTTCGCCGGTGGCAAGCTGCGAATTCACCGTCCCTGGCGCCCGCACTACAACTTCGCCTTCCACTCCCACCACGTATTCGCCACGAATCTCCTCCGCCCGGTCGTGTACATCCGCACTGATGGCGGGATTGCAGACGATCTGCGCCTTGCCGGTGTGGTCGCGCAAATCAAGGAAGATCAAATTTCCGAGGTCGCGGCGCACGTCCACCCAGCCGGCCAGGAAAACGGTCTGCCCGGCGTGTTCTTTGCGCAGCTCACCGCAATAATGTGTTCGTTGCCGATCACCGAGAAGGTCTAATTTCACAATCACCACCAGAAGACAAATTATGAATTCTGAATGCTGAATTCTGAATTAAGAAAACACGTCATTATCCGGCCGAGGCCCCAAGTGATGATTTCAGAATTCATAATCCAGAAGTCAGCATTTCCCTTTTACATACTCCGTGATAACTCCGGGCTCCAACTCTCTTTGCTCGCCGCTTGCCATATCTTTGACCTGATACCGGCCAGTGGCAAGCTCACCTTCGCCGATAATGATGGTGAACCGTGCACCGAGTTTGCTGGCGATGCCCATCGCTTTCTTGATTTTCATCGGGTCGTAATCGATCTCGGCGCTCACGCCCTGCGCGCGGAGCTCACGCACCAGACGCGAGGCGGCCGGGAGCGTGGCTTCGCCCATCCAGACGACGAAAGCCGCCAGAGGACTCCCGGCTTCGAGCACAGCCGCAGCCTGTACAGCCAGAATCAAGCGGTCCAGGCCAATCGAGAAGCCGATGCCCGGTGTTGGTGGCCCGCCCAGCATCTCGGAAAGCCCGTCGTAGCGCCCGCCGCCGACCACGGCGTTTTGGGCGCCCAGAGCGCCGCTGGTAATCTCAAACGTCGTCCTCGTGTAGTAGTCAAGCCCGCGCACCAGACGCGGGGTAATCTGAAAAACAATGCCGCGTGCCCGAAGTTCGCTCCTAACGCGCTCGAAATGCTGACTGCACTCCGGATCCAGGTGGTCAATGATCTTGGGCAGCTTTTCGATAATCGGTTGGTCCGCTTCCACCTTGCAATCGAGCACACGTAGCGGGTTGGTGTCGGCCCGCCGCTGGCAATCCGCGCACATCGTGGCTTTGACGTCCTGAAGTGCCTGGCGAAGAACTTCCAGATAGGCCGCGCGGCAGATAGGGCAGCCCACGGAGTTGAGCAGAAGTGCATACTCGCGAATCCCGATGCGCTCGAGGAACAGCACGAGCATCTCGATCAATTCCACGTCGACCAGAGGGTTCTGTGACCCCAAGACTTCCGCTCCAATTTGATAGAACTGGCGGTAGCGCCCTTTCTGCGGACGCTCGCGGCGGAACATCGGTCCGATGTAGTAGAGCTTCTGCACGCCGCCCAAGTTGTAAAGGCTGTGCTCGTTGTAAGCCCGCACCACGGACGCCGTGGCTTCCGGGCGCAAGGTCAGGGATTCTTCGTCGCGATCACGGAAGGTATACATTTCCTTCATCACAATATCCGTCTCGGCTCCCACGCCGCGGGCAAAGAGAGCGGTCTCTTCCAAAATGGGCGTGCGAATCTCGCCGTAGTGATAGGCGGCAAAAACGCAATGGGCCTCGGCTTCGACGCGTTGCCACAGACTGGTGTCGGGTGGCAACAAGTCGCGGGTTCCCTTCACAGAACGAACTGGTTCGACTCGATTCGACACGAAATTCCTTTCGAAGCCTTAGTCACGACAGAGGCAAAGAGACACCGAGATACAAAAAGAAGGGATTTTCTCTGTGCCTCAGTGTCTCGGTGGTGAACTCTTTCTCACGCTTTCTTTGCCGCTTCGGCCAAATACTTGTCCTTGTACTGCAAATAATGCTTGGCGTGTAGGTCGATGAATCCCCGTTCGCGCCTCAGCAGATCACGCCGGAGTTTTGCGGGCACTCCCATGTATAGGCAGCGTGGGGGAATCACGGTGTTTTCCGCCACCAGGGAGCCCGCGGCGACTATCGATCCTTCAGCCACGCGCACCTTATTCAGCAGCACCGCACCCATTCCAATCAAACAGTGACTCTCCACGGTGCAGCCGTGCAGCACCGCGCGATGGCCCACGGTGACCCAATCACCTACTGTCACCGGAGCACCCTCAATGGTGTGGATGATGGTCCCATCCTGGATGTTGCTGTTCGCTCCCACGCGGATGGGTTCAATGTCGCCCCTCAGCACGCATTGGAACCACACGCTTGAGTTCTCGCCGATCTCGACGTCACCGATTACGTCGGCGCTGGGCGCAATGTACACCGACGTGGGAATGCGGGGAGTCCGCCCCGCCAGGGTGAAAATCATCCTTCCCCCGCTTAGCTAAAATTCCTCGGAAACCTCAAACTTACGACGTTAACACAGAGGTTAGAAAAGCTGCAAGGTGCACCTCTTTTGGATTTTGGATCTCTGATTTTGGATTGAAAAATGGCGGAGAAGCAGCGTCCTTAGCCTCTAATTTCAATGCGGCTTCGATAAAAGTTCGAAAGGCTTCCCTTCCGCCCAGGGCTTATACGTCGCCGCGAAGCGGATGCGCTCGTCGAGTGGGGGGTGCGTGTAAAGCCAGAACTTGATGAATGGATTGGGGTCAGGGTCCGCCAAATCCTCTTCTCCCAGGATTTGGAAGGCATGGGCCTCGGCGGCGTTGGGGTCCGGAACAATGCCGTAAGCCACTTCCAGGCCGAACTGGTCTGCTTGATGCTCGTAATGGCGCGAGATGCCGTTCACCAGGGGGTCTGACAGCAACACCAACAGGGTGAGCACGACGAGCACAAGAGGAAGTGAGGCCAAATCTCCTACGCCTTCGACTCCGGCGTGCGGGCCGGCCCTCTCCACCAACCGATTTACGGCGAAGAATCCCAAGAAGAAAAAGACCAAAGCCACGCCTTCGTCGAGGGCAAATTCCTTGGGAATGTGATGGAGGGTGTAGTGACCGATTTCGTGTCCGAGTACCAGCAACAACTCATCGGGCCCCATGGTTTTGAGGGTTGTGTCCCACACCACGACGCGCTTGCTGGAGCCCAAACCGGAAACATAGGCGTTCACCGCCTTAGTCCGGGAACTCGCGTCAATCTCGAAAATGCGCGCGGGCGGGATGGAAAGGCCAGCGTGCTTGAGCATGTTCTCAATTCGCTCGACCAGCACGGGCTGAGTTTCATCGAGAGGAGTGAATTTGTAGAACAGAGGCTCGATGGCGTAGGGTTCAATCAGGATGAATGCCAAGACGAGAGGAATTGACGCCAACCAGAAAAAGAACCACCAACGGCGTGGGCGGCGGCGAACGACCGCGTAGAAAACCCAGGCTACAATGACGCCCGTCGCTGCCACGATGCTCAGGCTTTTTCCCCAATCGCCGAGCCAGGATGCCAACCCTTGCGTCGAGAGACCGAAGCGGTGCTCAAGAACATAGCCCGAGTAAAAATCGAGGGGGAGGTTCAGCAGCGTTGCCGCCACCGCAAACAGCGGCACAAAAATCAAACACTGGACGAAATGGCGCCGCGAAACCCTGCACGCCCATTGGCGAAAAATCACGGCGATGCGGGCGCGCCAGAGGAGAAGGTAAATGCCGAGGGAAAGCAGCGTTCCGAGGAAATAGAGGATGTAAAGCGAATGTGAATAGGCAATGGCCTGGGCGCGACGCTCCGGCGTGAGGGTGTAAGTGGTGGCCGGCGGCGTAGGAGCAGGCTGAACCTGGGTGGGGTGAGCGGCCCGCGGTGGGGGAGGCGGCGCGCTCCCGCTCTGACCGGTTGCGCCCATGCCTCCAGGAATTGCCAGCAAAAGGACGCCCAGGAATATCCAAGCGAGACGATTCATGCGAATCCGCGACCCCCTCACCCCCCACGACGTGCAAAACGTGGGGCCCCCTTCTCCGTCACCTGACGGACTGGTGAAAGCGCGGGTTGCGAGCCACCTTCTGTCGCCGCGGCGACCGAGGGTTGTAAATCTTCAAACTACCATCCACTACCGACTATCCTCTGGCCGCAATCCACTTTCCGCCAGCCGCTAACCACTAAGCACTATGCACTGCCCTTCTTGCCCTTGTAAGAAGTCTCGCAGCTTTCTTCCGACCCCAGGAAGATAATCTGGCAAAGGCCCTCGTGAGAGTAGCCGCGGGCTGGGAGGGGAGTGCGGTTGGAAATCTCGAGGGTTACGAAACCTTCCCATTCCGGCTCGAGCGGCGTCACATTTACGATAATACCGCAACAGGCATAAGTGGATTTGCCTCCGCATAGGGTCAATACGTCGCGGGGGATCTTGAAGTATTCCACCGAGCGGGCGAGGGCAAAGGAATTGGGCGGGACGATGCATGCCGGCCCTTGGAATTCGACGAAGGACCGCACGTCAAACTGTTTCGGGTCGACGATCGTCGAGTTAACGTTGGTGAAGATTTTGAATTCATCAGCGGCGCGCAGATCGTATCCGTAAGATGAGAGCCCGTAGGAAATCACGCCTTCGCGAACTTGCATTTCCTCGAAGGGGCGGATCATATCATGCTCGGTGGCCATCTTACGAATCCAGCGATCATTCTTAACCGGCATGTAATCTCACCTCGGATAAAGTGCGGGCTTGTGCCGTGGCGCCAATCCACGGAAGCATTCCCGGTCGGCAAGGAAAATGATAAGAATAATAGTCGAGGAGAAAATTCTTGACAATCCCCCTCTCTCTTCTTAGGATTAAAGCCTGTATTTTCAGGAGGATTGCGTGATAAAGCTGGACATCATCAATGAGGTCGTCAACCGCACTAGCATCACCAAGACAAAAGCTGAGATGGCCGTGGAAACCGTGTTTGAATCCATGAAGAAAGCCCTGACCCAGGGCGACCGCATTGAATTGCGGGGATTCGGTGTTTTCAATGTGAAGCCCCGCAAAACCGGCATCGGGCGGAACCCCCGAACCGGGGCGGAAGTCAGTATCCCACCTGGCAAAGCTGTACGCTTTAAGCCCGGCAAGGAACTGCAATCTCTCTCCTAACCTATTTACACGCGGCCAGGAGCGGGCGAGAATAGGATTCTTCCCCACTTGCGTATGGGCGATGAATCCCAATTCGGGCGTATCAGCCAGCCACAGGTCGACGAGATACCTTGGTCCTCTCCCGCGTGGGTCCCTGTCCGCTGGCCGCCAAGGTCCCGCCACCGTTGGTACAACTCCCTGCCGTTTCACCTGGCGCTTTTCCTGCTCACGGTCCTGACGACTTTGATTGTGGGCGCGCACATCGCGCTCAATTACGCCCAGAACGTTCCGGTTTTTGATTGGGATGTTTCGCTCACCTACTTCCGCGAATTGTGCCATCACCCGGGGCTGTTGGTTCCAGGCGTGCCTTTTTCTTCCACCCTGCTGGGCATTTTGCTGGCGCACGAACTCGGCCATTACTTTACTTGCCGCTACTACGGGATTCACGCCACCTATCCGTATTTCATTCCCGCTCCAACATTGATTGGAACGTTAGGCGCTTTCATTCGCATCAAGTCTCCCATAGTGAACCGTCGTGAGCTCTTTGACGTGGGCATTTCCGGACCGCTCGCAGGCTTTGTGCTTGCCATCCCCGCCTTGATCCTGGCGACTTTTCTCACCAAAGGTGCCATGCCGTTGATTTCGCCGGATTCGAGCTCACTGGACAAACCGCTGGCCGTGATCCTTCTCGCCAAGCTCTTCGGATGCGGAATTAACCCGGCCGAGATTATTCGCCATCCCGTGGGCTGCGCCGCGTGGGTGGGGTTTTTTGCCACCGCCTTGAACCTGCTCCCGGTGGGACAACTTGATGGCGGCCACATCCTTTATGCGGTCCTGGGCGACAAATGTCGGAACATCTCGCGGGGTTTCTTGGCGGTGTTGCTGCCGCTAGGATACTTTTGGCCTGGTTGGATAGTCTGGGTGGTGATCCTGTTTTTTCTCGGCATCCGCCACCCCAAGCTCATCGAGCCGGTAGAACCCCTCGGTCGGAACCGAAAGATTCTCGCCCTGGTGGCCGCGCTGATTCTCGTTCTCACCTTTATTCCCATCCCATTCAAAATTCAGTGGCAGTAAGCAGCAGGCAGAGGGCAGCCCTGCCACCGGCCGTGCCGGATTGAATAGCCTGTGACTCGCAGTTTCGTCACCTGTTTAGAATTAGAAGGTTGCCATGTAGTCACAGGCCAGGATGGAGAAGGCAGTATCCAGAAGGCGATCAGGCAGTATTTGTTTCCCTTTCTGCCTACTGCGTACAGCCTACTGCCTACATGATGTTCATGGGGTCCATGTCAATCATCAGTGAGCGCTGGGGAATGCCTTGCTGGTCGGTGTAATCAGCAAGGCGCTGCAGGATGGCGCTGAGGCGGGCTCGTGAAGTGCACTTGATCAGAAACTGAATGCGGAAGCGGCCTTCCAATTTTGCCAGGGGGGCGGGCGTAGGACCCAGTATCTTCAGGCCTTCGACATTCTTCTCCAGCGGGATCAGGAAATTGCCCACATTTTTCGCCACCTGCGCCGCTTGTTCGAGCTTCGAGCCCTGGGCGATGACGTTAGCAAGAGCGGTCACCGGCGGGTAATGCATCATGCGTCGAAAGCGCATTTCCTTATGGAAGAACGCTTCGTAGTTCTGTTCCGCCGCCATGCGAATCGCGTAATGGTCGGGAAAGAATGTTTGCACCAACACGCGGCCGGGACTTTCGCCGCGTCCGGCGCGCCCCGCCGCCTGGGTAAGCAATTGAAACGTTCTCTCCGCAGAACGAAAATCCGGCAGCCCCAGGCCGATATCGGCGGAAACCACTCCCACCAGCGTCACACCGGGAAAATCGTGCCCTTTGGCGATCAGTTGCGTGCCCACTAGGATGTCGATCTTGCCTCGCCGGAACTCGTCCAGGATGTGTTGGAACTGACCTTGACGGCGCGCCACGTCGCGGTCCAGGCGGGCGACCCGGGCGGTGGGAAAGAGCTCGGCAAACTTCTTTTCCACCTTTTCCGTCCCCTCGCCCACGTAATAAAGATGCTGGCTGTCGCAAATCGGGCAACGGGCGGGCACCGGCGTAGAATAGCCGCAGTAATGACAAATTAAGCGATGCTCGCGGCGATGATAGGTAAGCGAGATCGAACAGTTCACGCAGCGCTGCGTCTGGCCACAACTGCGGCACAACAGGAACCACGAATATCCCCTCCGATTTAGTAGGATCATGGTTTGCTTGTGGTTGACGAGTTGAGTCTCGATCTCCTGTTGCAGGCGCCGGGAGACGGGAATCTGCGTGTGGGTTTCGCGAAATTCCTGGCGCATGTCGATGATTTCCACGTCCGCAAGCTTTCTTCCTTCCACGCGTTCGGGAAGCAGCGCCAGCACGTATTTCCCCTCGCGCGCATTCCAGTATGACTCGAGCGATGGAGTGGCGGAGCCCAGCACGGCCAGCGCCCCGGCCAGCCGCGCGCGCACCACGGCAACGTCGCGGCCGTTGTAGCGAGGCGTTTCCTCCTGTTTGTAACTCGTGTCGTGTTCCTCGTCGATAATCACCACTCCCAGGTTGGCGAGGGGAGCGAATATCGCCGAGCGCGTTCCCAGCACCACTTGCGCTTCGCCGCGGCGAATCCGCCACCACTCCTCGTGGCGCTCGTTTTCAGATAACGCGCTGTGCAGAAGCGCCATCTTGGAGCCGAACCGAGCCAGGAACAGCGCCTGCGCGGAGGGCGTGAGGGCAATTTCCGGCACCAGCATCAGAGCGGTGCGGCCGATCTCGAGGCAGCGGGCAATCAGCCGGAGGTAGACTTCCGTCTTCCCGCTGCCCGTCACCCCATGAAGGAGCACGGTCTGGAATTGCCCGGACTCCAGTTGCTTCGTGAGGTCGCCGAGCACCGTGCTTTGCGCGGACGTCAGGACTAGGGATGAATCCACTTCCGCCCAGGAGTCTCCAGATTGTAGGGCCGAACGGCGTTCGGCCACCGCACGGCGTTCAGCCGTTGAAGGCTCGAGTTCGACGAGGCCGGCGGCGCTGAGCTTTTTGAGGGCGGCAAGATCGGCGCAAGCGGTTTGGAGAAGTTCACGATGGTCTGCCGACCCCTCCTCTCCCAGCGCTTCCATAATTCTTCTTGCCACGGGCGAAAGGCGCAAGGGTTTTTCCGGCACGGGGCCCGCCACCCGCACCGCATAAACCTGCCGCTGGGTGCGCTCGCGCTCCACTTCATCAACGACGACCCATTTTCCCTTCAGCGCCTGAGGGAAAGCCTCAGAGAATCTTCGGTGGAGGATTTGCACCGAAGCACTGCCGCGCGCGGCAAGGTAGGTGAGAAGGGCAGTAAGACCGTCCTGTACGGCGTCACTTTCGGGCATCGTAGCGCCGTCCTTTAGGGCGGCATGTGCCGGGCTAAAGCCCGGCGCTACAGTATGCGCTACAGTCTGCGCCACATCCGGCGCTGCATCCGGCTGAGTCATCTCCTGGAGCTTCTGCTGCCCCAAGGCGCTCAGGCGGACCAGGCGGGCGAGGCGGGTGGCGGAACGCAAAGGCAGCATGGCGCGAAACACCTCGCCGATCGGCGCCACGTAATAGTCGGCAATCCAAAGTCCCAGCTCCAGCAACTCCGGCGTGATGACAGGTTCAGTGTCCAACACGCGCAAGATGGGGCGGGCTTGGATGCCGGGCGGAAGCGTGCTGCCCGCGCGCAACACGATCCCCGTGGCTTTGCGCGTCGCGAGGGGAACCTGCACGCGCTGCCCGGGCTGAACGGTGAAGGAATCAGGAACCAGGTAAGTGAGGGTATTGCGGATCGCCGCCATCACAGCGATTTCCACCAAGTTCGCGCGGCGCACGCGCGGAGCGGACTTGGTTGAGGAGGGTTTGCGATCCACGAAAGCATTTTATGCCAAGAACCGTGACGAGTGAGGAAATTGCCGATTGCTGATTGCAGAATTGCCTATTGTCGATTGCCGATTGAAGGCGGTCGTCTGTCAGTCATCAGTAATCAGGCAAAGCGGGTACTGAGAACTGAAGACAAGGACTTCCTTTATTTCGATCATCCATCGACAACCGGCAATCTTTCTCTATGCCCGTGCCGCCACCAAACTGGCATAGAGATTCCCCAACCGATCGAGCATGGCGAGTGCAGGGGCAAAGTTTCGGCGGTTGATATGCTCAATGTTCAAGCCGATGGGAGGTGGATCGGGGGGAAGATTATCAAACACGTCCATCAGGATGCGTTGAGCCAGGTTGAGGGATCGCTCCAGACATACCTCAGGGGGAGCGGCTTCCCCTTGCTCGGAACCCAGCAGGAAGCGGTCGAGGTCGCGGGGGATGTCAACGCCCAGCCAGCGGAGAAATTCCAAATCGCGGCGATGACTGACGGGGGCAAAGCTGATAAAGATGCGCGCGTCGACGCCATTCAGCCGTTGAATGAGCCACACCAGATCGTTCGAGTCAAATATCACCTGCGAGGTGAAGAATTCAATCCCTTGCGCGTGCTTGGTGCGAATGCGATCCGGCTCGTTCACACGGCTGGGAATGGTGATGCCGCCGAGCGTGGCGGCGAGGCCCAGGGATTTCACCAGTTGGGCGGCCTCAGCGGGATTGGGGCCGGGATAACGAATCTCCGGTGACTCGCCCCCGACGAGCACCCAATTGGGGATGTCCCACGGGCCGCAGGTCTCGCGGAACCAGCGCTCGGGCTCTGCGTCGTGAACGGTGACGCGATTGATAACCACGTCAATCCCCAGTTCGCGCTTGATGCGCGCGCCGAGGACACGCGGTTCAACCCGCGCGATGAATTTGCTGGTGCGCTCACCGGGGCGGTCTTCGTCGTGAATCTCGGGAATGTTGATGGCATCCACTCGCCCGCGCAATTGCGAGAGTTCGTGCAGGGAGGATTCCAGCGCCTCGGGCTTAGCCGCGGCGGGGGGAACTACCTCAAATAGCGTCACCGGAACGGCCGGATGCAGAATTGTTTCGTGAAAACCCATCATCCGCAGATTACCCAGATTTCACAGATTACGCAAGGTGTGGACAATACGCAGGGCAAGTGCAAAACTGATCCAAAGGAGATAATACGCCCTGCCATGGCATTTCGGATTCCCACGCGCCCGTCCCCAGTATATTGTCCTGCTCCATATCTTCTCTCCCTGCTGATTTTGTGCAGAATCTGTGTAATCTGAGTAATCTGCGGATTGCAGCCTGTTACGCGCCCTTCAGGAAGTCGCGAATCTTCTCAAAGTCCTCGCGCAGGATTTTCTCTTCGCGGGGATTGCGCAGGACGTAAGCGGGGTGGACGGTGGGGAGCGCCTTGCAGGAGCCAAAATCGTAGAATTGGCCACGGATTTTCGTAATGCCTTCCTTGATGCCCAGAACGGTGCGGACGGCGGGCGCGCCCAGGCAGCAAATCAGGCGGGGTTTGATTGCTTCAATCTGGCGATAGAGGAAGGGCGAGCAGGCATCCACTTCATCCTTCTCCGGCGTGCGATTCTCCGGGGGGCGGCACTTGACGATGTTGCAGATGTAAACGTCTTCGCGCTTCAGGCCCACGGTTTGCATCATGCGATTCAGAAGTTTCCCTGCCCGGCCCACAAAGGGCAGGCCCTGTTCGTCTTCATCAGCGCCCGGCCCCTCACCAATGAATACCAATTCGGCGTGAGGATTCCCATCGCCAAACACAATGGTTTTGCGCGTGGGCGCCAGCTTGCAGCGGCGGCAATCGCCCAGATCCTGACGAATCTGCTCCAGCGTCTCAGGGCCGGAACGCGGCGCGGGCGCGGCCTCGAACAAATTGAAGGAGGGAGACGGCGGGCGAATGACGGCGGGCGTGGGAGCGGGGAGGGCAACGGGCTTGGGAGCTGCAGGAATTGCAGCTACGCGGGTTGGCGCCGGGGGGGAAGCCTGTTTGGGTGGATGTGCTACTGCCGCCGGCTGCGCGGGTCGGGCCGCTGCTGCCTGCACAGGATGGGCCGCTTCAAGACTCGATAGAGTCGCCACTGCGGCCGGTTTGCGGCGATAAAAACCCTCAATGCCGAGTTCCTGATAGAACTCCAGCCAAGCTTTTAGTTCATTGCGTGTTGCGTCGTCCATATATGCAACCGTAGATACCGCGCCAACGCCATTTCGCACGAGCCTGCGAATCGCCACTCCACATGATGATGTGCGAAGCACCTTGGACTGCGGCGCCGAGCCACCGTGGTCATTGTCATCGGCGTTATTTTAAGGCGGCGTCGAGCCGCCGCAGTCCAAGGTGCTTCGCACAGAGGCATCAACCATGGCAGGTGCATCTTGCGACGTAAGAGCCGGGGACCCCAAAAACGGGGGTCCGCGCTACGACCGTTTGCGAATCCCCACGACTTCGTCGAGCACGCGGTTGGCAACGTCAGATTTGCTCATTTTCTCCAGCGCCGTCTTGCGCCCATCGGGAAAGAGCAGTGTCACGATGTTGGTATCCACGTCGAAGCCCGCGCCCGTTTGGCTGACATCATTGGCCACGAGCAGATCGAGACGTTTGGCGCGGAGCTTGGCGGCAGCGTTTCGAACCAAGTTCTCGGTTTCAGCGGCGAAACCCACGATGACCTGCCCCTTCCGCCGGCGGCGCGAGATATCGGCAAGGATATCCGTGGTGGGTTCGAGTTTCACTGCGGGCGGGCCGTCCTCCTTCTTGATTTTCCCGGTGTGGGCGGTGGTGGGGCGGAAATCGGCGACGGCAGCGGCCATCACGATCACCGTGGCGGAATCGGCGTGGCGGAGCACCGCATCGGCCATTTCCGCAGCCGTGCGCACCTTCTCGCATGTATGGGTAGTAGGCGGTTCCAGGTGCGTGGGTCCGGAAACCAGCAGAACGCGTGCGCCGCGGCGGCGGGCAGCCTCGGCGAGGGCATAACCCATTTTTCCACTCGAGCGGTTGCTGATGTAGCGAACTGCATCGAGAGGTTCCTGCGTGGGGCCGGCCGTCACCAGAACCACTTCGCCCGTGAGATCCTCGCGCAGCCCAAGGGTTTCAAATACCGCTTGCGCGATGCGCTCGGGTGAAGCCAAACGGCCGGCGCCGGTCATACCGCACGCAAGGTAACCCTCATCAGGATTCACCACGCGCACGCCGCGGCGGCGCAAGGTTTCCAGGTTCTCTCGGGTGGCCGCATGCTCCCACATGTTGACGTTCATGGCGGGAGCGACAATCAGCGGCGCTTGGGTGGCCAGGCAAAGGGTGGTCAGGAAATCGTCAGCAATGCCGTGCGCCATCTTGGCCAGCACATTGGCGGTGGCGGGAGCGACGACGAAGGTGTCGATCGATTGCGCCACCGCGATGTGTTCGATGGCGCTCTCGACATTGGAGGAACCTTGCGTCTCGCCGAACATTTCGGTAATGACCTTGTGCCCGGAGAGCGCGGCGAAAGTGAGTGGCGTGATGAATTCACGCGCATTCCGGGTCATCACCACCTGCACGTCCAGGCCTTTGTCCTGGAGAAGGCGCACCAACTCCGCGGCCTTATAAGCAGCGATCCCTCCCGAAACGCCTAGAGCAATTCGCATAAAAAGGTGACGAGTGAAGATATTGCCAATTCTCGATTGCCGATTGATGATTGCCGATTGACAATTACCGAAGTTCGATCGTCGGTTATCAGTTATCGTAGTCAGGTAAAGCGATTACTGAGAACGCAAGACGGCGAGCTTCCTTAATCTCAATCATCAATCGGCAATCGGCAATTCCCTCCCTACTTGGCCGCCTTCCTCCTGTGGCCCTTATCGATGTCCATGAGCGACACCATTTCAATGGGCACCAACCCCGCGCCAACCTCCTGCTGTGCCACTCGTGTCGATCTCTTCGAGGGAGCCTGAATCAGGGGCTTGGCCCCCGATTGAAGTTGCCTTGCACGCTTCGCAGCGACCAGGATGAAACGAAATTTGCTATCCAGGTTCTGTGGTATTTCCATGCGACATTATCCTCCAAACGTTCCAATGATCTTTTCCACCCGGACGGCCTGGCTGGGGCGGCGGAAACGCACGGCTCGAACAATTGCCTTCAGCGCCCGGGTGGCATCCTTCAAGTTATCGTTTACCACCAGGTAGTCGTACTCGGCCCAGTGGGTAATTTCCTCGCGGGCGGTTTCGAGGCGGCGCTCAATCTCTTCCGGCGCGTCGGAGTGGCGGTGGTGCAGGCGGCGCGACAACTCCTCAAAGGACGGTGGCAGAATGAACACGCTCACTGCTTCCGGAAGCTTCTGGCGAACCTGCTGATGTCCCTGCACATCAATATCGAGCAGGATGTCCCGGCCCGCTTCCTGTGCGGCTTGCAACTGCTGGTGCGCCGTGCCGTAAAGATGCCCGTATACGTCCGCCCATTCCACAAACTCGCCCCGGGCGATCATCCGTTCAAAGACCATGCGTGACACGAAATAGTAATCCCGGCCGTCCTCCTCTGTCGCCCGCGGCTCCCGCGTGGTGTAAGAGATCGAGAAGCACAGGCCGGGCGATGTGGCCATCAGGCGCTTGGTCAGAGTCGATTTCCCCGCGCCGGAAGGGGCCGAAATCACGATGATGCTGCCCCGCACCAACGGGGTCTTGGGATTCTTTGCCACGTTCGACATAGAATTGCCGATTTTCGATTGCCGATTGCTGATTGGCGATTTTCGATTGACGATTGAAAAAAGGAATTTCGCCGTTTTGAGTTTTCCGTAATCGCTTTACCTGATAACGATAACCGATAACCTCCGATCGACCATCGTTTCTTTGCGATCTTCCGTCGGCAATCGAAAATCGTCAATCGAAAATCGCCAATCAGCAATCGGCAAATTCTTCACTCGATGTTAAGCGCTTGCTCGCGCAGTTTTTCGATTTCGGTCTTCATCTCAATTGCCTGCCGGGTAATCTCCAGGCCCACTTCCGGAACGTCCGTGGTTTTGGAGAGCAAGGTGTTGGCCTCGCGATTCATCTCTTGCAGCAGGAAATCGAGTTTCTTGCCCACTTCTGAAGTCTCTGCCAAGAGTTGGCGAACCTGGTCCAGGTGGCTTTGGAAGCGGGTCAATTCCTCCGCGATGTCGGAGCGCGAGGCGAGGTACGCCACCTCTTGCGCCAGGCGCCCACTGTCGAATTCCACGCTGCCGGCAAGATCGCGGATACGGCCTTCCAAGCGCTGCCGGTAGTACTGCGGCGCCTTCTCCGCCAGTTTGGAAATGCTCGCGCGCAGTGTCTCCAATCGTGCAAACCGCGCCAGCAGGTCGCGCTCCAGGGACTCGCCTTCGCGGGCGCGCATCTCGTTCAATTTTGTCAGCGCTTCCGCCACCGTCCGCTCCAACACCGGGCGAATTCGCTCGAACTCTTCCGGCGTCATGTCGCCGCTGCCGGATACCACCAAGCCGGGGACGCGCAGCAGGGCCATCAAGTCGGGCTCCGCCGCGGCGCCAAACTCCTGCTTCAGCGTTTGGTACCCCTTCAGGTACCCGGCCAGCAGTTTACGGTCAATTTCAAATCCACCGGCACCCAAGCCGTTCAATCCCACCGAGATTTCCACGTGGCCGCGCAAAACGTGCTCCTTGAGCAGGCGGCGCACGCTGGGCTCCATCGCTTCGAGGCTGGGGGCCAGACGCAACTGGGCATCGAGAAAGCGATGGTTGGTGGCGCGGATGCTCACCGTGAGAGTGAATCCCGCCTCCTCGGCTTCCACCCGGCTGTACCCTGTCATGCTGCGAATCATGGGAAGTTCCTAGTGACGAGTGACGAGTGATGAGTGACGAGCAAGCGCAAGACGAAAATCGAAACTCGAAATTCGAAACTCGCCACGATTTTCGAGTTTCGGTTTTCGAATTTCGGTCCTTGCTGGCTCATCACTCGTCACTCATCACTGCTCTTTACGGCTCCACATCGACAAATTGCAAATCGTGGAGGCGTTGATAAATGCCTCCCTGCCTGACCAAGTCCTCATGGGTCCCGGTTTCACAAATGACGCCGCGGTCGATCACTACGATGCGCTCCGCGCGGCGCACGGTGGAGAGCCGATGGGCGATTACCACCACGGTGCGGCCCTCCATCAGGTTGGCGAGGGCGCGCTGTACAAGCAACTCGGATTCCGTGTCGAGTTCGGAAGTCGCCTCATCCAGAATCAGAATGGGCGGATTCTTCAACAAAGCCCGGGCGATGGCGATGCGTTGGCGCTGCCCGCCGGACAGGCGCTGGCCGCGCTCACCGATCATGGTCTCATAGCCCTGCGGCATTTCCAGAATAAAGTCATCCGCCAGCGCCACGCGCGCAGCATCCCGCACTTGCGTCTCGGTGGGCAAGCGGCTGCCGTAACAAATATTGTTGTAGACCGTGTCGTTAAAAAGAATTGTCTCCTGGGTGACGATGCCGATCTGAGCGCGGAGAGATTGCAGTTTGACGTCGCGAACGTCGTAGCCGTCAATGGTGATGCGCCCCTGGGTGACCTCGAAGAAGCGCGGAATCAAGCTGGCCAGAGTGGTCTTGCCCGCCCCGCTGGAGCCCACCAGCGCCACCACCTCGCCCTTGCCAATGCGCAGATTGAGGTCGCGCAACAGCGGGACCCCGTCCTCGTAATCGAACTCCACCTGTTCGAAGGCAATCTCGTGCTCGAAAGAAGGCAGGCTGATGGCTCCGGGCTTGTCCACCATGTCGGTTTTCGAGTCCAGGTAATGGAACACTTGTTCCGAGGCGCCCAGAGCCTGCTGATACGAGTTGCTGACCCCCGTCAGCCGTTTCACCGGCTCGTAGGATTTCAGCAGCGCATAAAGGAAGGCGATGAAGCCCCCGGTGGTTTGCATATGGCGCATGATCAAGTGGCGTTCGTAATACAGCAAGCCGGCAATGGTGATGGCGGCGAGAACTTCCATGAGCGGCGAGGATACGGCTTGCGCCCGCACCCAACGCAGGCTGACCCTCAACAGACGGCGTGTAGCGTTCTTGAACTTCTCTATTTCAAACGACTCCATGGCGAAGGCCTTAACGATGCGGATGCCCGAAAAGGTCTCCTGAAGGACGTTGTTCAGCTCCCCCATCTTATCCTGGCTGCTGCGGCTGGAAGTCCGAATGTAACGTCCGAGTTTCGCCGAGGGGAAAACCACCAGCGGAACCAAGACCATGGAGATGGACGCCAGCCTCCAATCATAATAAAAGAGCGCCCCCAACAGAGCCAATAAGGTGAACGATTGTTTCAACATATCCGCTGCCGTTTGCGAAACGGCAATCTGAATGCGTTCGATGTCGCTGGTGATGGCCGACATCAAGCGGCCGGTGGGGTTCTTGTGGAAGAAGGAGAGGGACTGAACAATCAACTTGGAATAAAGAAGATTGCGCAAGTCGCGCACCACGGAGTGGCCTATGTAATTGATGAAATAGGTGGCAAGGAATTCCGAAATCGCCTTGACCAGCGCTACGCCGATGATGGTGATGGCCACCACCGTCCAAACATTGTGGATCCAGTGGGGAAGTATATCCTCGAGGTAAACCGTGCGATGTAAATGGGATATTTGAAACAGCACAACGCCGGAGGCCGAAGCATTGGGCGCGAGGACAACATCGACAATGGGCTGAATAAGAAGTGCGGTGACCCCCTCGGCAGCCCCTACGATGACCATCAAGAAGACCGCAATGACCAAGCGGAAGCTGTAAGGCCGTATGAAACCGAGCAGGCGCTGAACTTGATTCATTCCGTGTCGTTGTAGCGTCGGGCTTTAGCCCGGCATCTGCCGACCCTTCGCGAAGTTTACCCGGAGTGCAACGAATGGGCTCAGGACAAGCTCTAAAGGTCGGCGCTACACCTTCCCCGCCCCCAAGGCGGAAACACTCCTAATCCCATCAAAACGAACGATGTTAGATACCGGAGGGGCCATTCGTCAAGGAAATAGCAACAGGCGGCACATCTAGGCGGGCCATCGATTGAAGCATCCCATTTGTTTGCTATGAATTAGAGCGAATTACTCCTTCCAGATTTTGCTGTACTAAGTAGTAATTATGAACTGGCTCTCGGGAACGTCAAGCCCCATGGCCGTAACTCCCGCTCGACATCGACGGAATCCCACACGAATCCCGAACCCCGTATCCCGTATCCCGAGTCCCTCTCCCCTGTAACCTGTCACCTATAACCTACCGCCCAATGTCCCGGTGCGACGCCTTAGCCTTGTAGCCTTCGTGCCCCAGGGCGTTTGCCACCTCTTCCGCCAGGTAGACGGAGCGGTGCCGTCCCCCCGTGCACCCGATGGCGATGGTCAGGTAGCTTTTCCCTTCGCGTATGTAGTGGGGCAACAAGTAAAGGAGCAGGTTCATCAGCCGGCTCAGGAATTCGTGGGTTTGCGGATAGGAGTTCATGAAGCGGCTTACGCCTATGTCCCGTCCGGTCTTGTTTTTCAAGCGGAGAACAAAGTTGGGATTGGGGAGAAAGCGCACGTCGAATACCAAGTCGGCATCCGTGGGAATGCCGAAACGGTAACCGAAAGAGACAGTGGAAATCAGCATGGAACGGCGCGCCGCGATGCCACCGAAGCGGGTTTGAATCAGCTCGCGAAGTTCATGAACGTTCAAGCGTGTGGTGTCAATCACCACGTTGGCGAGCTGGCGCATGGGCTTCAGCAACATGCGCTCCAGGCGGATTCCCTCGCGCACCGGCAAGTCGCGGCCCAACGGGTGCGGGCGGCGCGTCTCTTCGAAACGGCGGATGAGTGCTTTGTCGGAAGCTTCCAGGAAGACCAGCGACGGCCGCAGAAGTTTGTTGCGCGCGAGGTCGCGATAGTGGGTGGGGAGCTGGCTGAGCGCCTCGCCCCCGCGGATGTCCACCACCGCCGCGGCGCGGTCAATGCGGCTGCCCGGCTGCTGGCACATCTCGGCGAACTTCAGAATCAGGTCGAAAGGAAGATTATCGACGCAGTGGTAACCGAGATCCTCAAAAGACTTCAGGACGGAAGCCTTCCCGGAACCACTCATCCCGGTGATGAGCACGAACTGCTTGGAGCGTTTCTTCGCGAGAGGTTTTTTCTTCATGGGGAGGCCTATCGTCCGCCGTCCGTAGCCCGTTGTCCGTTGTCAGTGGTCCGGCGTCCGGCGTCGGGAATTCGAAGTCCGTTGCCAGCCGTCAGGGGAATTATGAATTAGGAAGCGAGAATAATGAAGAGGATTCGTGGGGGAGGAATTCGGGGACAGGGGATTCGGGGTTAGCGGTAAGGGATTCGGAATTCGGGCCGTGGTGTGCAGTTTTGAATTTTGAATCTGGAATCTCGAACTGGAAGCGCCGGGCTCGTGCAATTGCATTAGCGCGTCAGTGGCACAGGCACTCCTGCCTGTGCCATGGCTGATGCATTCCATGCATAGCGCACAGGCAGGAGTGCCTGTGCTACGGAAGCCAGAACAGGTCACGGATAGGACGCGGTAACAGAGATGTTGCCTGGGTTCGTGAGGGGCATGCATAAAAGGCGAGGTATCCGCCACCCGCGAAGAAACCCCTCACCCACCGCCTTGCGGTCCCCCCTCTCCCCAGCGGAGAGGGCAGTGGTTTTGAATTCTTTCCCTCTACCTTGGCGAGAGGGGGGACCGCAAGGCGGTGGGTGAGGGGGGCCTTTCGAAGCCCATCGGACTTTGACGGAACCCTGACAGCGAAATGGCTTCGCGAGCGAGGCTGTTCGCGTGGCGCCGACCCCCTGTCTTTGGGGTCCGCGGTTCTTCCGAAACCACAAAACTCGAAAATAGGCTTTTACCCTTGGGTTCGGGAGCGTGAATCCAGGGAAGAACCGCAGACCGCAAAACGGGGGCCTGTGCTACGCCCGCTTGCTTTCGTGGCCCCGCTGTCATTCAACTCCCAGACCCGACATCTCTACCTTCTGCCGTTGAGGAACTGCTCGATTTCGCATATGCTAATGCTGCTAGGAGAACCTCGCTCCTCCTAAACGAGACTATGAGCAATGAGCGGTCAACCACTTGGTGTCCCTCCCCCCTGGGATACTGAAAAAATCCGTGCCCAGCTACGCGAGTGGCGGAAACGCCTTTTAGACATTAATCAGTCTAACCCCCTGCTCGGACTGAATCGATCCCGCGTCAGCAAACTGCAAGTGAAGAATCCAGGAGCCGCAGACCTTTTTTCCAGGCTGGTCTTGAAGGAAGCCAAGCTCCGCATGCCGTTCGCTCGCCGCGAGCACACCGGTCACGGTCATAAACTCCTTTTCGAAGCAGACGCAGACGAAGAAGGTTGGCAGATCGAGCCTGGTGATATTGAGTTCGACGTCGCTCCGCAAGATCTGGCGCGCCGCCTGCGCCGTATCCATGACAATGCTCGAACAGCGGTCCAGGAGCGCGGTGTCACGACCCTCTTCCTAACATTCGGGCTGCTTCGCTGGAAGGACGAGCGCATGGACGAGCTTGCAAGCCCCCTCTGGATGGTCCCTTGCGAGTTTACGGATCAGGGGCCCGCTGCTGCTCTCCGTCTGTCAATGGCCGACGACGAGATGCAGTTGAACCCAGCCCTTGAGGTTTACTTGGCCGAGCAACATAAAGTGACCCTGCCTCCCGTTGCAGAGGAGCCGGATAGCGAGAGCTTGCAGAGTCTTCTGAATAGCGTTGCGCGATTGGTTCGAGAACAGAAATGGGAAGTCACGGAAGAAGCCTGGCTGAGCACTTTTTCCTTCGAGTCATTGGTTTTGCACCAAGATTTGAAAAACATGGAGGAGATTGCGGTTCGGAACTCCCTTATAGCAGCGTTGGCCAAGGCGCGGCAAACGAAAGAGGTCCGCGAACAGATTCAACAGGAACTCGATGACTTACCAGTGCCGCAAACCGCCCCTGTTCCAGCGCTTGATGCGGATTCCAGCCAGCTTCAGGCGATGATGCTTGCCACGGCTGGACACCACGTGGTCATACATGGCCCTCCTGGAACCGGAAAGAGCCAAACCATCAGCAATGTCATCGCAGAGGCGCTGGGGCGAGGCCAAAAGGTTCTCTTTGTCAGCGCCAAAATGGCCGCTCTGAACGTCGTATACGATCGGCTGAACAAACTCAACTTGGGCCAATTTTGCCTCGAAGCCCACAGCACCAAAGCGGGGAAGGCTCGGATCATCGACGACCTGCGCCGAACTCTGGAGCGGGAGCCAACCACCCAGGACAATCGACTCGAGGCGCAGATCGAATTGCTGAAGCAGGTCAGAATCCGGCTCAACGAATACGTTCGTGCGTTGCACAAACGGCTTGAACCTCTGGAAATCACCGTTTATGAAGCTATCGGTAAGGTCGCGAAACTGTGCTCTGAACCCAATGTTTTGTGCTCCCTGCCCTGGGCAGATCCTCTGGGAGTCTCAAATCTCGATCTCCAGCAAGTTCTAACCCTAATCGACGACTTCGAAGTTCTTGCCAATGTATTCGACCGCCGTATCGAACACCCTTGGGCGGGAATCGAGCCTGCACCCGGTGAGCCTCTCCAGGCCCTGACCTTACAGACGTGTCTGACATCGCTCGCAAGGGGTCTCGATGCGACGGCGCAAGCCCTATGCGGGCTCCACCCCTTTATTCCGCGCGGTCACGATCTATCGTTCCAGCAAGTCGGGCGGGCGGTGCCAGCGCTCACGGCCTTGTTGCAAATTGATCGCCTACCGGACAACTGGTGGCAGACCTCGATAGAGTGTCTGAAGGAGGAATCTGGCTTCTTTGCCAAGGCGGCAGCGATGGCGAAGGAGTTTCAAGCCAAAGAAAGCGAGTGTCACCTACTTCTAAATATAGGATGGTGCGAAGCGGCAACCCTATTGGAGCCGATCAAGCGTACGTTCACCAAGTGGTATCGAAGAATCACACCTACGTACTGGAGATATCGCTCTGCAATTCGAGCCAGGCTCAAGCCCAATGTCAAATCTGACTTTACTTCCCTGGTCCGCTACCACAGTCTCACCAACGAGCTGTGTAACCTTGATGCTTGGTTTCAGCAGAATCATGAGCGTATATGTTCGAGTGTCATTTATGAGGCCCTCCATGCCCCGGACGTTTTGGCGAGGGTTGCCTTGCAGTTCAGGGCCGCCGCGCAACTTCGGCAGACGCTTTCTTCGATTGGCATTGCCCCCGTAGAGGGCTGCGTTGCCGTCTCAACCGAAGTCCAGATGGCGATCAACAAATTGCTGTCGAAGCTCCCACCTCAGTCATCCGAGTTGGCAGAATCTGTCACAAAGGTTGATTCCCTCTGGCCCAAGGGCTTCGTCAACGGTGCGAGTGCCTCTACGGCTCCTTCCGGCGCAGTAGCGGCCCAGGCCCGAGACCTACTAACTAACATCTACCTACTTCAAGAATGGCTGCAATTATTGCGCGTCCTCAAAAGGTGTGCGGACCATGGACTATCCGGCTTCATCGAGCACCTAGGTGACATCAGCGTCAGGCGGGCCCGCGCGGTCTTCGAAAAGTGCTTTTATAATGCGTGGGCCAGTGCAGCAATTGCGAGTTCTCAGGCTCTTGCCGACTTTATAGGCGCAGGCCGAATCGAGCTGATCCAAAAGTTCCGCGTCGTCGATAAGAAAACTCAAGAACCTCAACTCGCGCATATCCGCACCGTGGCATCTGCCGGAGCACTAAAGGTTCGGTCGGCGAACGCCGATCTTGGGGAAATCGGAGAGATCGGGATTCTTCAGAGAGAGCTTCAGAAGAAGAAGAGGATAAGACCTCTCCGGAAGCTTTTCGCTGACATCCCCAACGTCCTGCAGGCGCTAAAGCCATGCATGCTCATGAGTCCGATCTCCGTCTCCACATTTTTGAAGCCTGGAAGTTGCAAGTTTGATCTGGTCATATTCGACGAGGCTTCCCAACTCCCAACGCCCGAAGCGATTCCGTCGATCCTCCGAGCGGGAGCCGTCATCGTTGCGGGCGACTCCAACCAACTGCCGCCAACGACGTTCTTTGAGACATCCATATTCGATGACACGGATGAATTCAAGGAGGATCAAGACTCGGTCCAGCCGCCGCTCGACTCTCTTCTTGATGAATGCCAGGCCATCATCCCTGTTTTTCAGGAGTCGCACCTAAAGTGGCACTATCGAAGCCGCGATGAGCGTCTCATCAAGTTCTCAAATCACTATTTCTATGACAACGGACTGATCACATTCCCTTCTGCTCTTCCTAGCGCGCCTGATCGCGGAGTTCAACTTGAATATACTGCGGCTGGGATTTGGGATCGTGGCAAGAGTAGAACTAACCGTGTTGAGGCTCTTCGCGTCACCCAGCTCGTGATCCGGCATTACCAGGAATTCCCGGTGCGGTCGCTGGGTGTTGTCGCAATGAACAGGTCGCAGACGGAACTCATTGAGGATTTGCTCGCCGAGGAGCGCAGGGCAAACCCTGACCTAGACGCCCTAATAGGTTGCGATTCTGCTGAGCCATTCTTTGTCAAATCACTCGAAAACGTCCAAGGCGATGAGCGTGACACTATGATCATCAGCGTCGGCTATGGAAAGGACTCACAGGGTCATCTTGCCTTGAATTTCGGCCCCCTCAACACAGAGGGCGGCTGGCGTCGACTCAATGTTCTCGTCACCCGCGCCAAGTGGCAAACAGTACTCGTCACTAGCATGAGGTCATCAGAACTCGGAGGAATTAACCCCAACAACCGCGGTGCGCTGAGATTGAAGAATTTCATAGAGTACGCCGAAGGCGGCTGCGAGTTGCCTCCGCCACCTACCGCCTTGACCTTCGCAGAGACAAACGACTTTGAAGATGCTGTGCGCGGAGCCCTTATCGAGAGGGGCCTTACCGTGGATTCACAGGTGGGGGCGAGCAAGTTTCGAATCGATTTAGCAATCAGGCATCGACGAGACCCAAACCGATATGCGCTCGGGGTCGAGTGCGATGGTGCGAGCTACCACAGCTCACGCAATGCGCGGGATCGCGACCTCCTGCGTGAACAAGTCCTGCGGCAGATGAAATGGAGAATTCACCGAGTCTGGTCGACGGAATGGTTCCATAACCCCGAGGCCGCAGTTTCGTCAATTCTTCAGAGCTTGGAGCAAGCCGAGGCTGTCCCCCCTGACCAGCTCGTGGAGGCTCCGCCCTTTCATTGGACGGATGATCCGGACGGTCGCGATGACGTGTCCTCGACAGCGCGCCAACAACCAGCATGCACCACCACAACCACGGTTGGGAGGTACCTAGCAGGCCGACCGTACCAAAAGTTTAAGGGAGGGGGCGTGCTCGATATCGATGTGCTCATCAAACCAACCAATGTTCGGAACCTTGCTTTTCTAATCACTTTGATAGTCAAAAGCGAGGCTCCCGTTCACCAATCTTTGGTCGTTGAACGACTGAAGGAAATTTTCGGTTTGCACAGTATCCACAGGGAATCAACCACTTCCAAGAACATTGACCATGCAATTGGCCTGGCTATTTCGCTTGGCCAACTACGGCGGCCCCAACGGAATGGCTTCCTCTTCTCTTGCGGGGTGGACTTCACGGGTTACCGGACACCCGCCGATGGCGTGGAGCGAGGGGTTGACATGATAGCTCCGGAAGAGCTCGAATATGCCGTTTTGCACATCGTGGAAGAGCAGTTCGGAGCGCAGCGCGAGAAGGTACCTCAGGCTGTAGCGCGCCTGTTGGGGGTCAATCGTCTCAGCAGCGAAGGGGCAACGCGCATCAGTCAGGTTGTTGACGGCTTGGTTGAGCGGGGGGCGTTGCGGGTCAGCGGACCGCAGGTGTACCTGGGCGATATTACAGTCAAGAAGATGTAGCGGTTGCAAGGGACCAAGCGTAGCGCGCCTTGACATCGGAGGTCGGTGCGACTTTTCCTTCGATGTGGAATAATGGGCGGTTCGCGAACCGCCCCTACGGCAGGTTGTGGACTTCTTAGCATGAACCATCAACTAGCGGCTATGGACTGCGAGCTTTTCGCCCGGCGGGACCGGCCACTGCGACGCCGCCCACCCCACGACATTCTGTAGCCTCTAAATTGCTTAATTCACCTTGACAAATGTAGCTTATAATGATATACTGAGAAGGATTGGCGGTTATCGGCTATCAATTGTCGATGGGTGATGAGTGATGGAGGAGGAAAGGGCCAGGAACCACGAGGCGGCACGCAAAGGGCAGTCGGCAGCGCGCGCCCTGGCGCTTCCGGGCAGCAGGCTTCCAGGAACAACAATACAGTGCTGAAAATCCAAGGAAGGGAAGACTCCAGCTCGGGTCAACTGTGGGGGCTCTCCTATGTGCTTTTCAAGGCCTGGAACGAGGCGCTGACCCTTAGAAATGCTAAATATGGAACAACCTCCGGGGATGTGTATGAAAACACAGGAGACAACGACAAAATGTCATGCTTGGTGAGCGCTTCTTTGCACGAAAATGCACCAATTGAGGGGTTATCGGCGAGAATCATGCGGACTTTTTGGCCGAAAGTGCAAGGGGTTCGCAATAATAAATGACAATCGAACTGACTTCTCTTGGCGAGAACACACGGCCTTTGCTGGATACACGACGAATCCGCGGGGTCATTTGAACGGGAAAGGCGCAAAAGGCGGTAGTGCCCTGTTGGTCTTTCCACGGCTTTACTCTTTGGGGAGGGAAAGGCCGGGACCTTCAGAAAAGGTCCGCGCAACACGTGCTGCCCGCTGCCTGCCCCGAATCGCCGGGACCGGCAAAAAGGGCTCGTTGCCTAGCCCTACTTGTCGGGACTCGCAAAAGGTGCTCGCCCCGACTTGTCGGGACTCGCCAAAGGCGGTCGCCGCCCACGGCCTTCTGCTTTCTGCCTACCGCTTACTGCCTACTGTTCTTCACGGTTCCGGTTCAATGAGCCCCAGGTGGCCGTCGGGGCGATGGTAGATGACGTTGACGCGTTCGCTGTCGGGGTTGCGGAAGACGACGGCGCCGGCGTGCGAGCGGTCGAGCGACTCGATGGCTTCCTCGACGCTCATGGGTTTTAGCGGAACGCGCTCGGAGTGGACGATGCGGTGCTCCTCGTGGTCCTCGGGTCCTGTCCCCAAAACATTCAGCAGGACAACGGCGGTGGGTTTGGGGCGGCGCTTGTTGGTGCGGCGGCGCTCGAGCAGGCGCACGGATTGGCGGGCCAACTTGTCAATCGCCCCATTAATCGAAGTTCGGATGTCGGCGGTCTCTTCCACGCCGACCACCGTGTGCTGACGGAATTTCAAGGTGAGTTCGGCGATCCGCCGGTGCTTTTCCGCGGTTAGGATGATGTGCAGGTCAAACTCTTCGCCTAGCAGGCGGGTGATTTTTCTCAAACGTTCCTGCGTATAGCGGCGCAGGTCGGGACTGATTTCCACTTGCCGGCCCGTAAACTCAATGGACATGACGCCACCTCCTGAAAGAAGTGGCGAGTGACGAGTGACAAGTGACGAGCAAACAGCCCCGGCACTTGCCGGGATAGTCCGTTTTGCTCATCACTCGTCACTCTTCACTCGTCACTGATTTTTCATGCTTTGACCCTGCGTTGGTGGGTACTGGGTATTCGCATATCCTCGCGATATTTGGCCACCGTGCGACGCGTCACACAATAACCCACATCGCGCAGACGATGAGTAATCTGCTCGTCGGTCAGGGGATGCATCGACTCTTCTTCCTCGATCATCTTTTTCACCAGCCGCTTCAGATTGATCAGGGAAGTCAGGCTGCCCGCCGGCCCCTGGACCGCCTCGGAAAAGAAATACCGAAGCTCGTAAACACCCTGGGGTGTGTGCGCGTATTTGTTGGCGACGGCGCGGCTGACGGTGGAAGGATGCACGCCCACTTCTTCCGCCACTTCCTTGATCATCATGGGCCGCAGTTCATCGATGCCCCGGTCGAGGAATTCCTTCTGGCGGCGGATGATGGCCTCGCAAACCCGGATGATAGTCTGCTTGCGCTGTTCGATGTTCTTGATGAGCTGAATGGCCGAGGTGAAGCGCTCCTTCACATAGTTGCGCACCTCGCGCGTGGTGCCGTCCTCACCCAACATGCGCCGGTAGTGGTGGCTGAGGCGAAGCTGCGGCAGGCCGTCTTCATTCAGCACCACCTGGTACCCGTCGCCGGTGCGGACAAAGGCCACGTCGGGCTCAATCAAGCGCGTTTGGGCATTGTTAAAGCGCTGGCCGGGGCGCGGATCGAGCTTGCGAATTATTTCCACGCAGCGCTCCACCGCCTTCACCGGCCGGTCGAGGGCGCGCGCGATCTCGCGGTATTGCTTGTTCTGAAGCTGCTTCAGATGGTCGGAAACAATCTGCTGGGCCAAAGTGTTTTCGGGAGCCAGGGTGCGCAACTGGATCAGCAGGCATTCGCGCACGTCCCGAGCCGCCACACCCAGCGGGTCGAATAGTTGGACGTGGGTCAGCGCTGCTTCCACGTCCGCCGGCTGGTGGCCGCCTGACTGGGCGAGCTCTTCCAGCGTCGCGGTGAGGTAACCATCCTCGTTCAGGTTGCCGATAATGGAATGGCCGGCCTCGCGCATCTCTTCCGAGCAAATCGACAGGCTCAATTGCCATTCCAGGTGGTCAGAGAGGGAGGTGGGCTGCGAAAGGAAATTCTCAAACGAGGGTTTCTCGATGACCTCAGCGGCGGGTGACTTGTAACCCGGGTCGAGGTATTCGTCAAAGAAAGATCCAAAGTCGATTTCTTCGAAAGAGTCCTGGTGGTCACCGTTATGCGTGGCGTGCTCAACAGATGGGGTAGCGGATTTTTCCGCCTCGGTCTTCTTGGCTACCTCCTCGAGGGAGGGCACGTCCTCGGGTACTTCTTCCAGCACCGGATTGGCAATCATCTCCTGATTGATCATCTCGCGCAATTCGAGCTTGTTGAGCGCGAGCACGCTGACCATCTGAACCAGGCCGGGCGTCAGAATCTGCTTCTGCGCCACCTTGAGATTCAGGCCGATTCTGGGAGAAGGACCACCCATAGTTACTCAAAAGCAGTTGCTAGTGGTTAGTGGCTAGTGGCTAGCGGCCCGCATGAAAGGCCAATGGCCCAAATCTCGAATCTCTTGCTCGTCACTAGCCACTAACCACTAAGCACTAACCACTGTTCTTAAACCGCCAGGCGAAAAGAGTCGCCCAAGTAAACCCGCTTGACTTCCGCGTCGTTGCCGAGTTCCGCGGGTGAGCCGGCGCACAAAATCCGTCCGTTATTGATGATGTAGGCGCGGTCAGTAACCTGCAAGGTCTCGCGCACGTTGTGATCCGTCACCAGCACCCCGATTCCGGACTCCTTCAGACGTACTATGATCTTCTGAATATCGAGCACCGTCAATGGGTCAATACCGGAGAACGGTTCGTCGAGGAGAATAAAGGAGGGAGAAATCACCAGCGAACGGGCAATTTCCACGCGCCGCCTTTCTCCTCCGGAAAGCAAGTAGCCATAACTCCGGCGAACCTGCTGAAGACCCAAATCCTCGATCAACTCCTCCAAGCGCGCCCGTCGACGATCCTCCGTCAAGGGCCGCGTCTCCAGCACTGCCATTATATTCTCTTCCACCGTGAGTTTGCGAAATATGGAGGGCTCTTGAGGGAGGTAGCTGATGCCTTCTCTCGCACGGAGATACATGGGGAAATTCGTAATGTCCTCTCCGTCGAGCAGGACCTGGCCCGCATCCGGATTGGTCAGGCCTACAATGATATAAAACGTCGTGGTTTTGCCGGCCCCGTTGGGTCCCAGCAAACCCACCACCTCTCCCTGAGCGATCCTAAGGTTAATACCATCAACAACCTTCCGGCCCTTGTAAGATTTCGTAAGATCTGCTGTGGAGAGAATTTGCATTGTCGCTCATGGTGCGACGCGGTGCTTAGATAATGAGGGCGATTTATCACCTCCATCCACGAAAATCCTATCATCGTGAATGAAGAAAGTCAAACGCTGGCCTGTCGTAGAGCCCTTTTCCTCATCGACCAGAGAAGGTGGGCCACCCGTGAGCACGATCTTTCCCGGTCCGGCAAAATATTCTGCGTTGTTGCCCGTTCCAACCCGGCCCCGCTGCGTGACCTTGACATGACCGTCCGCTTCGGCGTGATCCACTTCCGCGCCCTCCACCGTGTCTCCTTGGGTAAAATAAAGGTCTAAACGATCAGACCGCACCGTGGTGCTTCCCGTCACCAGGCGCACATTGCCATGGTAACGAGCGCGCCTACCCTGATCGAGATACTCCAAAAAGTCAGCGTGAACCGTCACCGGGCTTGTCCCTCCAGTCGAAGGGGTGGCTGCCCCTTCCCCCGGGACCCTTGCGGCAGGTTGCAGGTGGCTCGTCACCACTTGCGAGCCCGAACTGACCCGTTTCTCGGTGCGATACACATCCAGCGCCGAGGACTCCACCACGTCCGTCCCCTGCCAAGCCCGGACATGCCCTTCGTAGTGGATGGTTTGGTTCTGCCGCCGCGCCACCATCTTGTCAGCCAGCACATTGGTGGGTAGAGCCGGAGTCGTGGCTGGGGGGGCTCCGGGCGGAGGGATTGGCAGGTGGACGGCTTGCACCTTGCCCTCACCGATGGAAGTGTTGGTGCGCATATCGATGGTGATTTTCTGGCATTTGACCCGGCTGTTTGGGTCCCAGACCTGCGGGTTGCCGAGCAGCAGCATGGCCTGCGACGGAGCGTCATAGTGTGCCTCATCCGAGCTCGCTTGGCGGTCGCCGTCGCGGTATTGGAAGTTCCCGCTTTGCCGGACCTCGTGAATGGTTTGCGTGCCGACATCAAAAATTGCATCGAGGTGGTCGGCTCGGGTCTGCTCAGGGCTGGTCCCGGCGGGGGAGTTGGGAGGGGGGTAGAAGAGCATCTGCGTGGGAGCGAGCCCGCGTAGGGATTCAATTCGGCTGTGCATGTCGAAGGTCATGAGGAATTGCCCGGCGGTAATGACCTTATGACCGCTCTTGGGGTCGGCAGGGCTGACCAGGAGCGTTCCGGGGCCGACGGTTTCGACATTCTTCAGGCTATGGGTGTCAGACCGAAAGTCAAATCGCACCGCGGCTGCCGTCAGGGTCTTTCTCTCCGGCCCATTGCCCGCAGCGGTCTTCTCCGGAAGGTTCAGCACCGGCTGAGATTCCAAATTGATGTGGACGTCGCCCGTGGCCACACCTTGAAGCGGTTGGGGATGCTTGCCGCCGAAATCCAGATCAAAACGCTGTGCGGTTAGGCGGCTGGTGCTGGTTTTGCCCCGGGATTCTCCCACCACATCCTTTTCTGCGGTAAGGTGGCGCAACTCGCCCGAGGCGGCATCAAAATCCCCCTGCACATGGTCGGCGCTGAGTTGGACGTTGCGCAGCGGGCTCGCGTCAAAAGCCTGCGCGTGGCCTTCCAGATTGACTCGGGAAACGCGATTGTGGTCGTCGAGCGCGACGTTGGCGTTTTCCGACACGGCGCGGCGCTTTGCCTGGATGACCTCCACCGGGCCCGTCAGCGCCACCTGCCCTTTAATCTTGTCATATCGAAGCGCGTTAGCCGTCAGGTGGATGGGCGGTTGGGGAGCCTTCTCCGTTCCCTGTTGTAAATCCATCGCGATATCGTGCTTCAGCTCGAGCCAACCCTCGCCCGTGGCGTAAACCATCCCGCGCGCGGTCCCCGTGGCAGGCCCCATGCGGAAACTGACGGGTTCCTCGGTCTCGGCCAATTTGTTACCCTGATGGTAGGCAACCTTGGAGGTATTCAGGATCACGCGGTGTTTGCCCCGCAAGCCCGTGCCAGGAATGTCACTGGAGTGCGCGCTCAGCTCGATCTCGACGACCCCGGCGCCAAAAAAATCGCCTGATTGCTGGTCGTACTCGCAGTGCTTCGTCCGCAAGATGTCGCTGTCGCCACCCTTGCGGCCGAAAACCTCCACGGTTACGTCTTCCAGCATGGTGGACTTGTTTTGCTGGTAAGACACGGTCCGTGCGGCATGGATGGTGAACACCGGGTGGCCTTCGTCCGAGCGGGTGAAGGTGTAGCCGGAAAGCTGTTGGTGAACATCGGGAGCGGGACTGGGGGGAACGGCCACGGGCGCGGTGTGGCGAGACGAACCACCCCAATAGGCGATGCCGACGGCCAGGGCGGTTACGGAAATACCTCCCACCACCAAGCCGGTCAGCCACTTTTGCCGCCTCGCCCTCTCCAGACCTATTCCATGCGTTGCCACCGATTCCCCTTTTAATGCGTATTCTTCGTTCAATACTGGTTTTTCATTCCGCCAACTTCGTTGACTCAAGTGCAACGGAGGCTGCGCCTTAAGATAGACTGTCGATCACAAGTATGAGGAGCACAAGAAATGCAAACCCGTCCGAAATCATGGCCGCGTACTCCTTCGCGTTTTTGTTCTTCTGGGAAGCATGGCCCAATCCAGCAAGCCCGTAGAACGTGCCCCCAACGATTGCCGCAGGAACAACCCAGCTCACATGGAACATGCTGCAAATCCCTAAAAGCCCTATGGACAGGTTTCCAAATCCGACTTCCCTGACAATCGGGTACGAACCACGGTCTTGAATGCCAAATATCGCTCCGGCCGTGAATTGCGGTCGGATCAGTTTACTCACTCCGGCGCCGAAGATCCGAACTCCGACAGCCCAAAAGACAAACCATTTCTCGATCAGAAAGATGACGGGTGTGGTATGCGGCGAACGAATGACCTCAGCGCCAACGCACACTGCGGGGAGAACCAGCATTAGCAAAATAACAGCGGCAAAGTACATCGACCACTCCGGTTTCGTCTACTTGGAACAAATCACTTATTCCGGAATCTCCTTTTTCGGCCCCGATCTTCTCAAATTGACGCCTCTTAAGCGCCGGGCGGAAATTGTCCCGACCCAGTCGGGACAGGCGCCGGACGGCGCGACGTCCTCATTTGGCGGGGTAAACCCGCCGCTACCATACTGGTAGCGCCGGGCTTTAGCCCGGCACCACAGGGTTCACGGTTCGACCGCCTTCTCAACTCTGATTTCCGTACACGACGGGTGCCGACCTCAAGGACGGCGCGACGTCCTCATTTGGCGGGATAAACCCGCCGTTACGGACTCAAACCGTACCACCCCCGACCGCTACCAGATCCTTTATCACCAATTGCAGACTGGCCACGTCCTGATAATTGTTTTGTTCGAGTGTGAAGGCCAAGTCCACCTGCTGGCCGGGTGCGAGCGTTGGCGTTCGCGCCGCCCAGCCCCAGCCCAGCGCGTCAAACGTGCGCGCTCCCGTTCCCACTCTCAACTTTAGATGCTTTTCCTGGAGGATGCGTGGCGTGGCGAGCAATCGTACCCCGCAGGCGCCAAACACCGGCGTGGGGTTTCCCATGCCGAAAGGCTCGAGCTGAATGATTTCCTCGTAAAGCGGCCAGTCCACCTCCGCCAAATCAATCGGCGCATCCACGCGCAACACCGGCTCCAGGTCCGAGGCGGTGAGGACGTTGCGCGCGTGCTCCTCAAAGCGCCGCGTGAGTTCTGGAATGTGCTCGACCGCCAGGGCAAAGCCCGCCGCCTGCGCATGTCCGCCAAAGCGCTGGAAGAGATCGCCAACGGTGGTGAGCGCATCCAGCAGGTGAAAGCCTTTGATGGAGCGCCCCGAACCCACGCCCACGCCATCCTCGATTCCAATCACCAGCGCCGGACGATGATACCGCTCCGCCACGCGCTGCGCCACAATCCCGATGACGCCGCGGTGCCATCCCTCGCCCGCCAGCACCAAAGTGTATTGTTCCGCGAGGCCGGTGCGCTGCTCCAACTGCGCCATAATCGCGCGCAGAATCTCCTCCTCCACGCGCTGGCGCTCGCGATTCAGGCGTTCCAGCCTTTCCGCGATTTCGCGCGTGCGCGTGGCGTCGAACTGCGTGAACAGGTCGATAACATCGCGCGCGTTTTCCATGCGCCCGGCGGCATTCAGGCGCGGCGCCAATCGAAAGCCCACATCGCCGGCACTGATTTCCTTTCCTGCAAGGCCTGCGAGCTCGATCAGCGCGGTCAAGCCGGATTGCGCCGGTTGCCGCAAGGCTTTCAGTCCGAAGCGGGCGATGACGCGATTCTCGCCCAGCAGCGGAACCACGTCGGCAATCGTGCCGATGGCCACCACCTTCAAGTAGGATTGCAGCAGCCGCTCCGTGAGCCGCTCTCCCAGCATTGCCTGCGCCAGCTTGAAGGCCACGCCCACGCCTGCCAGCGATTTCTCCGGGTAGGCGCAGTCCGAGCGGAGCGGATTCAGAATGGAGCACGCGGGAGGCAAGTGGCCGTCGGGCAGGTGATGATCGGTGACGATGCAGTCCACACCCAAGTCGCGCGCGCGCTCCAGCACCACGTGCTCGCGAATACCGGTGTCCACACTGATGACCACGCGGAAGCCGTTGGCCGCGGCCTCCTCCACCACCGGCACGCGCATGCCGTAGCCATCGGTGAGGCGATGGGGGACGTAGGCCTCCACCTCGCCGCCCAACATGCGCAGCGCCGTAAGCAGCACCACCACCGCCATGGTGCCGTCCACATCGTAGTCACCATAGATCAGGATTTTCTCGCGTTGGGCGAGAGCGAGGCGCAAGCGCGCCACCGCCTCGCGCATTCCCGCCATCAGTTCCGGCGCGTGGAGTTGCCCGAGGCTGGGGTGAAGGAACGCCTGCGCCGCCGCCGGGTCCGTGAGTCCTCGCTGCACGAGCAAGCGCGCCACCAGCGGCGAGACTTCCACTTCGCGCGCCAACCGCCGGACCGCTTCTGCGTCAACCTGTGATTCGACCCACCGCATGAGGTTTTCATGGTGACAGAGGAAGCCCAGGCTTGCAAGTGTCCACAGGTCCCGTGACGTCTCCACTGCTTCATTAACCGGGCCTCACCAAAGTGGTTTCCCCGAGGATAAGGGCCATTGGCCACGGCTCCTCGGACGGTGCCTAGGGCTTTATGCCGGAAACAGGGACTAAAAGTCTGTTCGTGGCAATCGACAATCATCAATCGGCAATCGCCGTGCCCCTTATCCCGTAACCCGTGTCCCGGATCCCCGTCTTTCCGGCCGCGTGTTCGCTCTTTTCTTGAATCTTGAATCTGGAATCTGTTATCCCCAAATCCCCGCCCGGATTGTGCTGGAAAGTATTGATACTCATTTGCACATCGAACGGCAAGATAGGCTGTTTGCGTGAAGGGGGTAGAACTTGAGAACCGCGGAGTAGTGTGCTGTCCAACAACTCCGCGGTGGTATCTACCTTCTGCGGCCAGTCAGTGTATAATCAGGGGATGGGAAACCGTGTGATCCACATCTCGGCCACGGAGGCGGTAAGCGATTTTGCCGCGTTACTGGATCATGTACGTGCTGGCGACGAAGTTGTGATCGAGCACGATGCCCGTCCGGTGGCGGTGCTGCGCCCTGCCGCGCCCGTGCCCTCGCTTGACCAAACCTTTGCGGCCATCGCCCAGGACGTCCCGGACGAAGAATGGGAGCGCGTCCCAAAAGACCTTGCGAAAAACCTCGATCATTACCTCTACGGAACCGCAAAAGCAACTTCATGAAGCGTGTTTTTGCCGACACCTGCTACTGGATCGTGGTTTTTTGTGCTAGATTTTAGATCAGACGTTGGGGACGCAGAGAGGGAGGAAGGAACATGGGTGGAGTAAGAGAAGAAGCCCAAAAGTTGATTGAAGCCCTGCCCGAGGAGACTTCCTGGGACGACCTCATTTATCAGATGTACGTGCGGAAAAAAATTGCCATGGGGATCGAGGCAGCCAAGCAGGGCCGCGCGGTCCCTCACGACGAAGTGAAGAAGCAGTTCCTCTCCAAATGAAGCTCATCTGGACTGATCCCTCCATCGCAGACCTTCGCGCGGTGCGCGACTACATAGCACGAGACTCCGACTATTACGCCGCCGACCTCGTCGAGCAGCTCGTGTTGTCCGTGGAAAAGCTGTTGCGATTTCCCAAGCTGGGAAGAGTGGTTCCGGAAGTTCAAGATGAAGACATTCGAGAGTTGATGCATCAGAACTACCGCATTATTTACCGAATAGCGGGGGAACGAATCGAAATCCTCACTATCGTCCACGGCAGCAGAGACCTGACCCTACGCCGAGCTGCGCCGTAAAGAATCGCCGAAATGGTAGGCCTCCGCCCCAATCCCTAACCCCCAATCCCGAAACCCGTTTCCCGTGTCCCCGTCTTTCCGACCTCGGACTCCGGACTTCGGACTTGCTCTTCCCCCCGCTCGGCTCGTGCTTGAGAGTATTGATCCTCACTTGCTCATCGAGCGGCAGGAAACATTGTTTGTGTGAAGGCCGACTCGCGATTGACGAGCGCGTCGCCGTCGTGTAGGGTTTGTAATTGACGTGCCAGACGTTTGTTTGGTTGATCTGCGATGTCTCTGCCTGCCCCCCGGCCAAACCGCTATCGTCTATACATCGACGAGTCCGGCGATCACACTTACAACCTCTTGGATGAGCCTTCCCACCGTTATTTGGCGCTTCTCGGCGTGTGGTTTCGGCAGACTGATGACTACGTGGCGTTCGCAGACGACTTGGAGAGACTTAAGCGCGAGGTATTCGGTCCGCGCCCCGACAAGCCCGTGATCCTTCATCGTTCCGACATCATTAATCGAAAAGGTCCCTTTGGGCTTCTTCGGAATGAAGACATTCGGGCAAGGTTTGACGCTGGACTACTGGAAATCATACGCTGCGCGAGGTTTACGATGCTCTGCGTGGTAATTGACAAGAAGGCTCATTTGGCAAAGCAGACAAGCTCGTTTCACCCTTACCATTACTGCCTCGCGGCGATGCTCGATCGTTACAGTATGTGGCTGAATTACAAGAACGCCGTGGGAGACGTAATGGCCGAGTCTCGAGGCCGCGAGGAGGACCTGCAACTGAAGCAGGCATATCGGCGTGTTTACGAGAGTGGGACGCTCCAGTTTGATCGCCATCACCACCAGCGAGCCCTGACCAGCCGTGATATCAAATTGCAGCGCAAGGTGGACAACATTGCCGGCCTCCAGCTTGCTGACGTCTTGGCGCATCCCGTGAAGCAAGCCTGCCTTTTGGAGTCGAACCTGGTCGCGGACACTGGCGAAGTGTTTGGCAAGGAGGTTTGCCGGGCGGTCCAGGAGAAGTTCAACATAAACAGATGGCGCGGCCAAGTTGAGGCGGAAATATCCGTGCAGTTTTGGTCGGTTAGCGCCGAGCGGACTACTTAAGCGAATGGTGGGAATGGCTTGAGGGCTGCAGCGAGGACCGGCCAGAAATGAAAAGGCCCCTTTCGGGGCCACTTTCACGCCAGCCCTTACGGGCTGTCCACCTGCGGAGCACCGCATTGGTTATAGTTTCGCGCTTCCAAATCGGAAAAGCAAGAACATTCTTGGCGGCGCAGCCGTATTACGCCCGCGCGAGCTGGAGTCCGCAGCCCGTAACCCGTGTCCCGTACCCCGTGTCCCCGTCTTTCCGACCTCGGCCTTGCTCTTTTCTTGAATCTTGAATCTTGAATCTGCAATCGCCTAACCCCCCGCCCGCATTGCGCTGGAAAGTATCGACACCCACCTGCGCATTGAACGGCAAGAAAGGCTGTTCGCGTGAAGGGGGTAGGACTTGAGAACCGCGGAGCAGTGTGCTGCACACACAATTCCGCGCTCCCGCTCCGGAGCCGGGGCTTTGCCTTGTCCGCACGCATTGCTTTTTGACGATTCCAGCGCCTACTATGGGTGGGAGGTATCTCATGGGACTCCCGCACGTAACCGTTGCCCTGAAAAGCCTCGGAAGCGCAGCCAGCACCTACGAAGCGGACTTCCTCGTCGACACGGGAGCCACAGATTGCCTGGCCCCGGCGGGCAAACTCCGGCAAGTCGAAGTGCAGCCTATGGGAACCATGGTGTACGAACTGGCGGACGGAACGAAGCACGAATACGCTTTCGGTCTGGTGGAAATTCAGTTCATGGGTGAAGTCACTGCCGGCCGGGTGATTTTCGGTCCCGAGGACGCGGAACCTATCCTCGGGGTCACGGCGCTTGAATCCGTAGGTATTACGGTCGACCCGGCAAACCGGACGCTGAAGCGCCTGCCCGCCATTCCCTTAAAAAGATTGAAGGCAGAACCCCTTGATTTCAAAGAGCAGGCCGCACCGCCTTGTGCTTGAAGGCCGCGGCAATTCTTTGTCCCGGCGGAAAGAGCTTGCGGCACGAAACCCGTTTCCCGTATCCCGTATCCCGAATCCCGGTCCTTTCGGCCTCCACAAAGTCGAGCCCAAAGAACTCGGGCAAATACCCGCGCGGCTCGTGCTGGAAGGCATTGATACTCACTTGGACATCGAACGGCAGGATAGGCTGTTTGCGTGAAGCGGGCAGGACTTGAGAACAGCGGAGCAGTGTGCTGCACACACAATTCCGCGCTTGCTTGTCACTCGTCACGGTCCTCACTGGCCTCGCGCCTTGTCTTTACCCCGCCCCGGGTGTATAAAAGTGCCATCTTCTTGATTATCAATAATGGCACTTTGCTGCTTAGGTAGCTGGATCAAAAGCATGCAGGAGAGGGGGGCTACGCTACATGCCGAGGGTGCCGACGAGCTAAGGAGTCAATTTCGTGCCTAGCAATGAACCCAAAACCATAATTCTGGGGGCGGGGGCGAGCCGAGGAGTGTCCTACGCGCAAGGAATGAAGACCCTCTCCCCTTTGGATACCGACTTTTTCGACCTCTTGCAACGCCTTGAGACAAAGGACAAACAAGACGCCAAAGCAATAACATTCGTCGTTCAGCAGGCCTTGGAAGCGCCTGGTGATCAGCTGTGGACCTCAATGGAGCGATTGTTCTACACGCGGCACTTAAACGCCGTGATGCGCCATAAACTCATTCTAGCCAATGATAGTCCCGATCCTGCTAAGGAACTGCTGCGGAACTTCGCCCGTGCCATACAGGCACTTCTTCGCGCGGCGCACGGCAAAGAAGTGTGCTTTCATCATGATAGGGTCTTCCAACGTCTCGCGGGACAAGATGCGATCCTAACTTTCAACTACGACTTGGTCGCCGAACGTGCACTGCGCAAGCACCTCGGCATCCCGGAGTTCGGGCCGTGGCTCTACGGCTTTGAGGTGTCTCCGGATCGGACCGTTGATGTGCCGTTATTGCACAAGCTCCACGGTAGCGTTAACTGGAGGTCAACCACTAAGGGACGATTCCCTGAGGTCCGGCAAAAGAGCTGGGCCGACTTCGATGAGAAGCCAGGGTATGCTGATTTTGCTCCTCCCTTTTCTATCCTGCTGCCCTATTGGGAAAAGAGAGTCGAAGAGCCGCCGTGGCTAAGCATTTGGCGTGCAGCTGCGGGGCACTTGATGGAGACGACGAGCCTGATAATCTGGGGATACTCTCTACCGCTCACGGACTTGAAGGCGCGCGAACTCCTGCGGGCGACACTCTCAAGCGGTGCTAACCTAAAGCATGTTGCCGTGATTGACCCATCAGAGAGGGTCCGCGAGAAATGGAGAGGGGAGTTTGTAAAGCAGAAATTCTGGCAATACAAGGATATAGAGGATTTTCTAGTTAACCCTCCGGCCTGGTATCGCCCTGCACGATGATTCGCTTGCGCCCATCGATCAGGCACTGACATTTGCATCTGGGGATGGAAAAGGGGTGCAAAAGGTGCCTGTGCAAAAGGTGCCTGGAACCTTTCCCACCGGCGCGAAAGACCAAAGGAAAATGACCAAGCTAGATCTAACTAAGAACAGGTAGCGCAGCGCGGCCTTTGGCCGCACCCAGATCGCGCAAATATTCTCACTCTCGTAATACCACAAATCGCACGAAACTCTCGCTAAGAAACATGAATTTACGGTATTGTATTGCGCAGTTATCCCGCTCCGAGCGGGATTACTCCGCGGCTTTTCGTCCTGCATATTGATTGACCTGTGCACGCTGGTGAAGTATAGAACCGCGTAGGGAGGGAAACGGCGCCTGACGCGCCTCCCACTCTGTGCTATAGTCAGCGTCTCAGGACCGTCAGCCCGCAGTGGAAAGAGAAGACGAGATATCGAGTGCAGCCGGCGTACTGGGCGGTCGACCCGCGGGTTTCCGCAGGTTGATTGAGACGAGAGCACGAGGATGAAAAACAAGAAGAACCCGATGGAAAAATCGCTTGCGCGCATCGCGGAAATCGTTCATGAACATCTTCAGGAGTTCTCGGCAGATGAAAGGAAAGAGAAGTTTAAGAGCTTCCGCGAGCACGCTGCTCATATTCTCGGACGACGTTCCAAAACTCGCCCAAAGCCTCGCAAAACCTAGGACTCCCTTCCCGCATTCCCAACTTGCAGATGAGAAGCTCCTTGAATCCCACTTCGTCTCGGTCCTTCGCAAGTTCGCGTACAATCCGAACTGTCTCCTGCTTGTCATTGAGTTTGTCCGCATCAACGGGAACGGACCGCCATTTCTTCTCTTCTTGCCTCCTGACTCTTTCCACCTCTTTAGCGGAGTCCATGTCGCTACCAATTCCCTTCTTGTGCTCCGGCGAGAATCACCAAATCCTAGCTGGGGGAAATCCCTCGCAGGCCAGGCCGGGCGTCGCTCTGCCTAACTTAGCACGCGGCTCAGTTGGAGGGCTCCCGCTACTCTTGTGTGTACCACAATATATAGGGTATTGCCTCGCCATAAATACAAGGGCCTGCGGAAATCTTGTGCAAAAGCCGGAAAACCTGTGAAGAAGTCAGGCCCCCCTGTGGAAATGTGGTGGTGACACTGACCAGCAGGGGGCAATCCTGCTCCAGTCGACGCAGCAATATTATGGCCTAGTATTCTGGTGTGAAATGCAGAGTTTGGCCACGGGCTAGCGCAGCAGGCAGCTGGGAGTTATCCCGCTTCGAGCGAGATGACTCCCCGCCCTTTCGTCCTGCATATTGACTAACTTTTGGACACTGGTGAAGTTCAGAACCGCGGAGTGGTCCGTCAGCCCGTCGCTGGACGGGTCTCGCGACTGACGGCCGGCTACTCGCTACCTGCCGGCAGGTGGTGGAAGAAACCCCTCATAGGAAGAGATCACTTGGACGGCGTAACCGCCGAAGTGCGCGCGGCGACTTCCAAACTAAAGGTCCAAATAATGGTGATAGGACAAGCATATGTGCGCACGGGCAGGCTCAGGGTATCGAGTTGAAAATAGTGAACGCCAACCTTCATGTCGTGCACTCTCGCACCTTGGCCGACGGCACAATCTTGGGGATTATCATTCCTCTGGCGGCTGCTGGCGTGTTAGACTGGTCAAATAGACAGGTCGAAAGAAGGGCAGGGAATATGACCACGATGGGCTTCTACGAAGCGCGCACGCATCTTTCCGAGCTGCTCGATAACGTTGCCAAGGGGAAGAAAGTTCTTATCACCCGGCACGGCAAACCCGCGGCCCTGATTGGTCCGCCTCCCAAGAAGGACCAGCGCGATGTGCGCCGTGTTGTTCAGGAGATGCTGGCGTTCCGGGACAGCAAAGGACCAACGCTGGGCGGTAAGGTGACCATTCGGGAGCTGATTAACGAAGGCCGCCGCTTTTAGGCGGACGCGTCGCGGAGAGGAGGCACGATGGCGAAGAAGGCGAGGAAGCCGGGCATGGCCGAGTTCGTCCTTGACGGCTCGCTGGCGTTAGCCTGGTACTTCAAGGACGAGGCGGACCCGTATGCGGATGCGGTGGCGGGGCGGTTTCCGGCGGCGCGCGCCGCCGTGCCGCTGATTTGGCCCCTGGAGGTGGCGAACGCGGTGCTGATGGGAGAGCGGCGCCAGCGGAGCACGGAGGCGCAAGCCGCTCAATGGCTTTCCTTCCTCGGGTCCCTTCCCATTGCCGTCGATGATGAAACCAGCGACCGGGCTTGGGGTGAAGTTCTCAGCCTGGCGCGCGCGCATCGCCTTTCGAGCTATGATGCGGCCTACCTGGAACTGGCCCTGCGCCGCGGCCTGCCGTTGGCGACGCTGGATGACAAGCTCAGGGCGGCAGCATCCGCCTTGGGCGTGCCGGCGTTTGCTCCGTAACATATACATCCCGCCAAGTCGCCTGCTACAGGACGAGGAGGCGAAGCTTCTGGACCAGCGCGAAGTTACCCCGCCTCGGGTGGATTACTCGGAGGCTTTTCGTCCCGCCTATTGATTAACCAGAGGGCGCGGGTGATGTTTAGAACCGCGGAGTGGTCCGCCAGCCCGCCGGTGGACGGGTCTCGCGGCCGACGGACGGCTCCTCGCACCCTGCCGGCGGGCGCGGAAGTGACCCCTCACCTGTTTGATCGTGCAAGCTTTTAAGGGATTACCGATATCCACAAATTGCGCAGGCCGGTGCTGTCCTAATTGGGCGTAACGCCGCCATCTTGGCGGCTCCGGTGCCGGCTGGAAACCGGCGTTACGACTCAAATTAGGACAGCACCTGCCGGCCCTTGACATTGCTCCGGTGCTGAGATACATTGTATCTCAGCGAGGTCTTGACCTTATGGCGACGACGATGGTCCACATTCGGCTGGATGAGAAGGTGAAGGAGAGAGCCGTCAAAAACCTGTCGGCAATGGGCCTGTCGGTGTCCGATGCCGTGCGCATTTTGCTGGTTCGGGTGGCCGCGGAGAAGGCCCTCCCCTTCGAGGTGAAGGTCCCCAATGCCACGACTCAGAAGGCCATGGCGGCAGCGGATCGAGGCAAGGGGAAGCGCTTCAAATCCCCTCGCGCGTTGTTTAAGGACTTGGGAATCTGAGCTTGCGAAACCTTATCCGTGGCGCCCAATTCCGACGCGACGTTAAGCTTGCTCAGCGGCGCGGCAAGCAGATGTCGAAGCTCCGTGAGTTGATCTTGTTGCTGGCGGAAGGCAGCCCGCTTCCGGCCCGTTACAAAGACCACCCGCTGGCCGGAGAATGGAAGCACCACCGCGATTGTCACTTGGAGCCTGATTGGCTCCTGCTCTACAAGATCGATAATGAGGATTTGCACTTGGTGCGCGCCGGCACACACTCCGACCTGTTCTAACATCATGTGTTGGGTTTAACTAACGGGTGGAGACCGGCACGCGGAGGCCTTCCCGGTGCAGGCCTTCGAGGTGGAATGCGATCACGCCCGACCTTACCTATCTGCCTATCATCTTGTCAGCCCACTGTATAAAGTACTTCATATTGGGGGCATCCGTGTGCCCGCCGTCATGCTGGCGCCAGGCCAGTTGGCCGTCGAGCAAACCGGTGTTCACAGGCGGCATTTGCGCCGTTTGATAATCGTCCGGGACGCCCAGGTCTTTCGCGCCCAGCAGCCTGAACACGGGCTGGGCAGCCACCGCCGCCATAAAGCTCCCCTGGTGATCCAGCCATTTGGCATCTCCCTTTTCCGGAATGCCATAACTGATGAAGGTCAGGCGTGGCGCACAGAGAGCGATCAAGTCATGAGAATCCACGGGCAAATCGCCGGCATTCTTGCTGCCGAACGTGGCTTTGTCGGCGCCGTATTTAATGAAGTTTCCGGCCATCCAATAATACTCGCCGCCGGTGAGGCTTTCCACGGCTTCACCCCAATTGCGGCGCAAGAGGGTGGCGCCGCCTTTGCCCGAAGAACCAATCAAGCCCAGGGCGAAGCGCGGTTCAAAAGCCAGCGTGACCAGCGCGGCCTTGCCATATCGAGACACGCCTTCGATGCCGACGTGCTTGGCATCCACAGCGGGGTCGGTTTCCAGATAATCCAAAGCACGCGCCGCGCCCCACGCCCAGGCTCGCAGAGAGCCCCAATCATCCGGCTTGCGCGGCTGGCCGTGATTGACCAGACCGATGATGCCGCGGGTGACTCCCGCGCCGTTGTCCGCCTGGATGCTGGCGGGATTGATGAGGACATAGCCCCAGCCGTCCGCAAGCAATTGGTCAGTCGGCGTCGGGCCGCCGGCCGCTCCGCCAGGCCCTCCCGGGAAGAAAGAGGGAGGTGAAGCGGACACGGGGTTATAGGCAGGATACTGGGCAAAGATGGACTGAATCGCCGGGTCGTCCTTGGCCAGTAACGCCTTCAGCTTGGCGTTGATTTTGTCCATGTCTTCCTGGGGAGGCTGTCTGGGAGCGGGAAGAGCGCTGCGGCCAAACATCATCAACACCGGCACGGGACCTTTGGCGTTGGCGGGAACCACGAGCACCATGGAAATATCGACGTTAATAGAAGGATAGGAGGAGTTGTCCACATGCCCGACAAGTTGCTTGGCCATCACCGGCGTGAAGCCTACGAACTCCATCTCGCTAACGGTGACGGTCCAGGTCACCTTGGGGACGCTGGGGGGAACACGGCCATAGACCTCGCGCTCCAAATCGTCCACGATCTCCGGGCGGCGCTGTTTCCACCACATCTCCGGCGTGGTCACTTTCTCGCCATTCTTCAGCGTCAGCACATCGGGCAGATGGGGATAGGGGTTCGCCAGCGACGCGTCGTAATTGGCGTGATTCGGCGCCGACTCATTGCCGCTCGGGCCGGGACGAATCGCCTGGATTCCGAGTTGGTCCATCATGTTCTGATGGTCCTGGTCGGCGGTGAAGTTCACAGGTGGAGGCAGTGCCCCCGTCGGTGCGCTTTGAGCGCTTACCAGCGATGCCGCGAGACAGGCGAATGCGGCGGAAGCTCCCAGCAGAAAGAACACTCGAGCCGAGTTTGGAGTTGACATGCGCGCCTCCGAAAGTGCTATTCTTGCGGTGCTCGTCAGGAATTCCGATTGATTTCGACCATCATTATAGAGGGATAACATGCGATTGGTTTGGAAAAAAATGCTGGTGGCGGCGTTCCTGGCGATGGGACTCGCAACCGCCCGGCCGGCGCTGGCCCAGGCTGCCGGCGCCCAAGTGAATTGGGTCGGGTCATGGGCAGCTTCCCAACAGACACCGGAGCCGCAGAACGCGCTTGCGCCTGACGATCTTCGCGATGCCACGCTGCGCCAAATCGTGCACCTTTCCATTGGAGGCGCCACCCTGCGTGTGCATATTTCCAACGCCTTTGGGCCCGCGCCGCTGCACTTTACCTCCGTCCACATCGCCCGGCCTGTCTCACCAGCCTCCGCCAGGATTGATGTGGCCAGCGACAAGGCGCTGACCTTTTCCGGGAGCAGTGATGTGAGCGTGCCGGCGGGCGCCGAATACATTTCCGACCCGGTCGATTATCCCGTCGCGCCTCTTTCCGATCTGGCCATTACTCTGCACCTGGACGCGCCTCCGGCGCGGCAAACCGGGCATCCCGGCTCGCGCGCCACTTCTTATCTTGCGCATGGTGATCTCGTATCTGCCCCCGATCTTCCCGACGCCCGGGGAGTGGAGCACTGGTATCTGGTGGCGGGAGTGGATGTGGTTGCGCCGCCGGGTGTGGCTTCCATCGTTGCGCTGGGTGATTCGATCACCGATGGACACGCCTCGACGACGAACGGAAACGATCGTTGGCCGGATGCGCTCGCGCAGCGGCTTCAGACCGCGCTGGGCCCACGCGCTCTCGGCGTCCTGAATCAGGGAATCGGCGGAAACCATCTTTTGACGGACGGCCTGGGGCCCAATGTCCTGGCGCGCTTTGATCGCGATGTGCTTGCCCAGGCGGGCGTTCGCTACCTGATCGTCTTGGAGGGCGTCAATGACCTGGGTGCATTGGCGCGTGCCAGTGAGGCCACTCCGGCGGACCATGCCTCCCTCCTCACCCGTCTTGAAGGCGCGTACGAGCAAATCGTGGTTCGCGCCCATGCTCACGGCATCAAGGTGATAGGCGCGACCATACTTCCTTATGTGGGATCGGACTACTATCACCCGGGGCCGAGCGACGAGGCTGATCGCCAGGCTATCAATCAGTGGATTCGCACTCCGGGGAATTTCGACGCCATCGTGGACTTCGATAAGGTCATGCGCGACCCCAGCCATCCCGAGCGCCTGTTGGCGACGTACGATTGTGGCGATCATCTGCATCCGTCACCCGCAGGTTACCGCGCCATGGCCGAAGCTGTTCCCCTCTCGCTCCTCGCACCCTGACCGCTGAGTGCTTCCGAACGACGGGCAGGAAAGTCAGCCCCCCCGTGACACGCGAAAGGCCAAATTTGCCCCATTCCACAGGTCCGGTGAAGTCCCCACAGGTCCCTCGACAAGGGGCTAGCGGGGGTTAAGAACCCGTTATAGTACTTTTAGTCATTCACCATCAAGATGTTTGACAAAGAGTTAATCAAGTTGTTATCCCGAGTGTAAGAGCCATTGGCCACGGCCCCTCGGGATGCCAAGGGCTTTATGTCGGAGACATGGACTAACTGTCTGTTCGTGGGGCTTCTGAACCTTCAGTCAAGAAGTTAAATAATGGAAGGGCGCGGTACTGTCTAATTGAGGTCGTAACGCCGGCTTCCAGCCGGCACCGGAGCCGCCAAGATGGCGGCGCTACGCCCCAATAAGGACAGCACCAAGGGCGCGGTAGTGTCTCAGGCAGCGTCCCAGTTTGCATCCCCGGCTTGGAGTTTGATAGGGACAACGCGCCTCTCGACGGTTACTCCCGCGATCGTGGTTTCGCTGTGGCGTGTTCTGGTGTTGCGCCGTTACGGAAAAGCCGGCGGCAGCCTATGCCTTCTTTCTCTTATGGATTTCCGCCGCGCAAGGATCGCAGCCGGACTTGCGCCGGGTAATAGCTCGACATGGGGATATCAACTTCTCTTTTCGGTTTTTTCACGCGCGCATAGTCGGCCATGGCGGCATCGCGCTCGCCGTATTGTTCGGCGATGCGGCCAAAGGCGTACCAATAATAATCGTCAGGGTCATCCAAGTTAAGGATATCCATCGCTTGGATCAACACTTCGCTGGCCTCCTTGGTTTTCCCCACCTCGGCATAAACGCAGCCCAAGGTGTGCAAGGCGGGAGGACCGTTATTGCTCAACTGCACGCTTTTGAGGGCGTCCTCGATATCGGCGGGCTCGACCTTTCCCGTGAAGAGCGAATACCAGGCGATTAGATTCAGATCTTCCGGTTCGGCATTTCCTCCCTCGAGTATCTTCCGGGCCAAGTCATGCGCTTTCGCATAAGCTCCACTCAGTGCGGCATTCTTGCCCAGAGCGCGAATGGCATCAACATCATCGGGAATACGCTTCAGCCGGTCTTCCGCCAGCCTGTCGGCTTCTTGGAAGCGCCCCAGGGCCTCGCCGCCTTCTGCATCGTGAATCCTGCCTCTTGAATCTTGAATCTTGAATCCTATCCCCTGTCTACCGTCTGCTGTCTACCGCCTACCGCAGATGGTATCTTAAGATATTAGTTGAAAATCCAAGCTGCGGGTGTATACTCCCCGGCGACAGGACGGCAAATGTTTCAGGACATCAAGTCTTCACTCCGACAACTGTATCGGGAAAACCAGCGGCCCTGGCTGGTGGGATTCAGCGGCGGCAAGGACAGTACTATGTTAGCGTCGCTGATTTTCGACGCGGTGCTGTCCATCCCTGCCGAGCAGCCCAACCTGAACATTGACGCCAACCTGTAGCGCCGACCTTTAGGTCGGCACTTCGCGATTTGGCAATGCGCACCTAAGGATACCTTGCCGTGCCGAAGCAGCCCGAAGCCTTTTCCCGAGTTCTAATCGATCAAGCCCTCAAAGACAGTGACTGGGACCTACTCGACTCCCATCGCGTGCGTTTTGAGTCGAGCGCGCGCGATGGGCGTGCGGATTATGTGTTGCTGGGCCAATACGGACCCCTGGCGGTCTTGGAGGCAAAGGCCGAGGACAAAGACCCCTACGACGCCAAGGAACAGGCGCGCGGCTACGCGGAGAATCTTCGTGCGCCCTTCGTCATTCTGTCCAACGGCCGCGAGCATTGGTTTTGGAACTACGCCCGCGCCGATCAGCAGGACGCTTACCGCATTGAGCGGCTCCCATCACCCAAAGACCTCGAACGCATCCGGCTGAAGAACCTCCAGCCACCCCGACCCTTGATGACTGAGGTCGTTACGCCTGATTATGTGAAGCCCTTCAAGCCTGACATCAAGCTCTGGGGATTCCAAATCCGCGCCATGGACGAGGTTTCCAAGCAATTTGACCGCGAAGGCCGGCGCAAGTTCCTTCTGGAGATGGCCACGGGCACGGGGAAAACGCTACTCTGCGCCGCCTTGATTCGGCGCTTTCTTGCTACGCGGAATGCCGAGCGCGTGCTCTTCATTGTTGACCGTATCGAGCTGGCCAAGCAGACCATGGAGGATTTTGGCGTCATTCTTCGCGAATACAGCCCCGTCGTTTTCAAGACGGCCCGCCACCGGCCATCGGAACTCCTGGGTTCGTGTGTGGTCGTGGCCACACTTCAATCCTTGATGGTTGACCGGCGCTATCGCCAAGAGTTCACGCCCTTTCATTTCGATCTGGTCATCAACGATGAGGCGCATCGATCCATCTACGGTGACGCTCGCGAGGTGGTTCAGTTCTTCCAAGCGACGCGCATCGGCTTGACGGCGACGCCCAAGGCTTACTTGAGGAAAATCAATATCGAGGAGCTTGGCAGGGAAGACCCCAAGGCGCTGGAAGCCCGCCAGCTTCGCGACACTTACCATTATTTCGGTTGCCAGCCGGGCTTTCCGACACTCCGGTATGACATCATTGACGCGGTCAAGGATCCTGAAGGACCCTTCCTCTGCCTGCCCAAGATTTTCGATGTGCGCACCGACATCACCACCCAGGCTCTGGCCGAAAAGGGCTGGGCGGTGAGCATCAACGAGCAGGAGGAGAACTACAAGATTCAAGACCTGGAAAGAAAGGTCTTTACCCCCGAACGCAACCGGGTGATGTGCGAGGCGTTTTTGAACCATGCCCAGCGCGATCCTTCCGGGCAGCTTGGCAAGTCGATTATCTTCGCCGTGAACCAGAACCACGCCACGGCCCTGACCAAAATCCTCAACAAGATCCAGCCGGGACTGGCAGTCACCATCACCTCGCGCATCCCTGATTCCTCCTCCATCGCCAAGGAATTCCGCGATGGAAAGAGGAAGGAACGCGTGGCGGTTTCGGTGGATATGCTCTCAACGGGTTACAACTGCCGCGATTTGCTCAACGTCGTTCTGATGCGCCCGGTGTTTTCTCCCACCGAGTACATCCAGATCAAGGGAAGGGGGACGCGGCGCTTCACATTTCGGATTGGCAACACCGAGTACCAGAAGGAATACTTCTTCATTCTCGACTTCTGCGGCGTCGCCGAATACTTTGAAGAAAAGTACGACTACTCGATTCCCCTTAAGGTGCCCAGACCCAAGCCGGAAGGCAAGGACAAACGCGACCACACGGACGTGGGCGATAACGGAGAGGGCGGAGGAAATGAAGGCGCTGAGGGCAGCGAAGCGGGCGGAAAGCCGGGAATCCCGACGTGGACTGGCATTGACAAGGTGATATCGGAAGAAATCCGCATTGTCGGCCCCGATGGCGAGAAGGTCGATGTGATGACTTTCCGCGGCTCGTTTGTGAAAGACGTGAAAGACTTCGACGCCAAGGACGAGGAATTCCACGAAGCGGTGGAAGATGAGGATGACGATGCGGTAGAGACCATCATGAACGAGCGGTTCTTCCACAAGCCCGAAATGTACTATTCACCTGACAAGCTGGTGACGGCGTATGGAGTCCCCGCACCCACCCCGAGTTTTGTTTACGACGCTCTCGGCAAGAGACGCTTACCCACCAAAGACCAGATTGTTGGCGATACCGTGGATTCCATCGCCGCCCGCTTCAACCTCCGTTACAACGAGCAGAAATGGTTGAACGCCACCGCCCAACTGATCGCTGACGATCCCCAGGCGCTAAAGCGATTCTTGGATGGAGACATTACGGTGTTCAGTTCCACACAGTTTGCCAATCTGGGCGGGTTTGAGGCACTGGCTAGATTCGAGGCGCGCGATGCCGTATTCGAAGATCTGCGCCAGTCGACCATGGTGAGGCAGTCAGTACGAGGCACGTCCACAGAACAGACGTAGGCTCATGTCGTAGCGCCGGGCTTTAGCCCGGCACAAGTGTGTCGTAGAGCCGGGCTTTAGCCCGGCACTGGACTTTGGCTCTTCGGGCGTCAGGCATTGGCGTAGCAGACGGCGGATGCCAGGGGGAAAGGGGATTTCTCCGGCTTCGCGGCAGGAGGGAGGGTGGACGCGAAGGGGGAGAAATTCTCCAATCC